>WNFL01282666.1_pt1 | contig 10869 bp, 13 predicted proteins | sample 5400361 | NCBI WGS metagenome assembly WNFL01 (sample SAMN13153351, study PRJNA577476) | soil metagenome | isolation source: 40 cm soil on Douglas fir-dominated hillslope | place: USA:California | collected 2013-09-17 | reverse complement strand
ATGTCGGTTCCCTTGAGGACGTCCGCGACTTTGGGCATGACGCAATGGGCGTGGATGTCAACGACCTTCACGCGTTTGCCCGCGACCATCACCACCTTGCGCCCGCCTTGCGCTTGCGCCTGTGCGGCCCGCGCGGTGGGAAAGTGAAGGCCGCCCGCGACATATCCGGCGCCGGCCGCGGCCGCGGCGACGCCCAAAAGAAAGCTGCGGCGATTGGCGTTGCTGTAGTCCATGGTTCTGCTCCCCTTCGCGCCTAGGCGCCGCTAACGTGACGCGCCCTCCCCCCTTTCGGAGGGAGGGAACACGTTCTTCGTCCAGTCTTATCGAGACGCCACGGCCGCGGGCGTCGGCGTCAAATCATTGCGGATGACCTTGCCGCCCTTCATGACGAATTTCATCCGCTGAAGCTCGGTGATGTCCTGGAGCGGATTGCCGGAAACGGCAGTGAGATCGGCGAATTTGCCTTTCTCGACCGAACCGATCCGATCCTGCCAGCCCAGCGCCTCTGCGTTGACAATGGTTCCGCCCTGGAGCGCCCTTGCTGGTGTGAGCCCGCCGAGCTTCACCAGCTTCTCGAAGTCGAGCGCCTGCGTGCCATGGACATAGGTCGCGCCATCGGCGCCGCTGCCGACCATGATCTTCATGCCCGGGGTCTTGGCCGCCAACTGGACGGCCTTGGCGAAAATGGCGGTCATCTTGTACTTGCCGCCCGTCGCCTTGTTGTCGTTGTCGTCCATATAGGGCTCGGTATAGCGCTGCAGCGTCGGGTCGTAGAACAGGCCCTTGGCGACCATCATGTTGGCTTGTTCCTGGTCCAAGCCGAAAGCGTGNNNAGACATGGCACGCGGTCTTCTTGCCGAGCCGATGGGTCTCATCGATCAGCGCCTGCAAGACCGGCATGGGATAGGTCAGGACGTATTTCGCCTCGCCATTGGGCGCGAAGGAATAGGCGCCGGTCGGGAAGAGCTTGATCCAGTCCGCGCCATGTTCGATCTGATCGCGAACCGCGGCGCGCGCTTCCTCGACATTGTGAACGACGGCGTTCGCAATGGGGTTCACCGGCTTGTTCGCATCCTCAGGCGGTCCCCAATTGATGCCGCGAGTCGAGACTTGCTGCCGCGGTCCGTCGATGAGTCCTGCGTTGATGGCGTTGCGGATATCGACATCGGCATAGCCATTGCCGTGGCTGCTCATGTCGCGGATCGTCGTGAAGCCGGCGCGCAAATCGTTTTGCGTGTTCTGGATGGCGAGGAGAAGCGAAGCTTCCCGCGTCATTTTCGCATTCGCCGGGCGCTGGTTGAACATATGCGTGTGGGCGTCGATCAAGCCCGGCATCACGGTGGCCTGGCTGAGATCGATGATCTGGGCGCCCGCGGGAATCTTTATCTGGTCCGCGGGACCGACATCGGTGATGCGGTCTCCCAGAATAAGCACGGTCTGGTTGTTCACGATTTGACCGGACTTGCTGTCGAACAGCCGGCCAGCCTTCACGGCCACGGTCCGCGGCGCCGGAGCGCATTGCGTTGCGCCATTGTCGGGCCCGAAACAGGGTTGAGCGCCCGCCCCTCGCCAGGGAGTGCCCGGGCCCCCAGCCCCTTGCGCGTAAAGCGCGGTCGAAAACGTTAAGACGCCGAACGCCGCAAGCAACGCTGTTCTCAAGGCAGATTGACACCGCATCGTGAAACCCTCCTCCACCGGTATGTGATCCACCCGGGCCTCTTTTCGAAACTCCGGGATGGGCGATCATACATCCAGGCGGCCCCCGGCGGCGGAATTTTTCGCTTCCCCCGGGCTCCTCTTGTGCCTCGACGGTGTGGACGCGCCGAGCCATCTCGATCAGAATGGAGGGTGGCTGGGTCCGCGAGGGGATTCTCACGCGGCCCCCAATAGAGTAGTAAGGCGTCGCGGCCAACGCGGCGCGTGAGCGGGCGACGGGAAACCGTCGAGGGGCATGGATACAATCCGGCAGGTGACCGGCGAGCGGCAGTTTCAGCTCCTGGTGGATGCTGTTACCGATTGCGCGATCTATATGCTCGATCCGGACGGCTACATCGTCAGCTGGAATTCGGGTGCGAGCCGGCTGAAACGCGATGGCGCCGATGAGATCGTCGGCAGGCACATCTCGATTCTTTTCTGCGACGAAGACCAGATGGACGGGGCGCCCGCGACGGCGCTGTCGATGGCGCGCAAGCAGGGCCGTTTCGAAAGCGAGGGATGGCGCGTACGTCCGGATGGCAGCAAATTCTGGGCGCGCAGCATTCTGGACGCGATCAAGGACGAGGACGGCAATTTCATCGGCTTCGCCAAGATCATTCGAGACATCACCGAACGCCGCGCCGTGCTGGATGCCCTCAAGGACAGCGAGCGCCAGTTCCGCCTGCTGGTGTCAGGCGTCACGGATCACGCGCTTTACATGCTGGACCCGGAAGGAAACATCGTCACCTGGAACAGCGGCGCGGAGAATATCAAAGGCTACAAGGCGGCCGAGATCGTCGGGCGGCATTTCTCGGTGTTCTACAATGATGAGGATCGCCAGGCCGATATCCCGGCCCGGGCCCTGATTACCGCCAGGCAGCAAGGCAAGTGGCGGGCCGAGGGATGGCGCAAACGCAAGGATGGCGGCGCCTTCTGGGCCAGCGAAGTCATCGATGCCGTCCGCGATGAACAAGGGACATTGATCGGCTTCGCAAAGATCACGCGCGACATCACCGAGCGGCGCCAGGCGCAGCTGGCTTTCGACAAGTCGCAAGAGCAGCTGGGCTATTTGCGCAAGATGGAAGCCTTGGGCCGCTTGACGGGAAGCATCGCCCACAATTTCAACAATCTCTTGATGATCGTCAGCGGTCACGCGCAAACCGTAAAGCGGCTCGTCCGGAACGACGCCAAAGGGTTGCGCGCGGTCGAAGCGATCGAGATCGCCGCCAAGCGCGGCGCGACATTGACGCGGCATATGCTGAGCTTTTCGGGCCGCCGGCAGCTCAATGCCGAAACCGCAGATTTGAAAGGTCTCGTGGAGGGCTTCGGCTGGCTGCTGAATTCGCTGATCGTCAACGTGCAATTGGCGATTGTCATTCCCGAAAACATCTGGCCCGTACAGATCGACGCCAGCGAGCTCGAACTCGCCTTGGTGAACATGGTGCTGAATTCGCGCGAGGCCATGCCGCAGGGCGGAAGCATCACCATCAGCGCCGAGAATGTCCGATTGCCCGATTCCGATTCGCCCAAACATCTGTCCGGTGATTTCGTTGCGCTGAAGATCACCGACACGGGAAGCGGCATTGCCGCCGAGGTGCTGCCCAAGATCTTCGATCCCTTCTTCACCACCAAAGAGAGCACCAAGGGCGCCGGACTCGGTCTGTCGCAGGTCTACGGATTCGCCATGCAGTCCCGCGGCGCGGTCGGCGCGAAGAGCGCAATCGGCAAGGGAACCGAAATCACCATGCATTTGCCGCGCACGGCAGCCGCGCCGGCCATCGTTCGATCGGAAGAAGACAGCGACAGGCTCGCGGGCGGCCGGGTCCTGATCGTCGAGGACGATTCCGAGGTCGCCGAAGTGACCGCCTCGCTTGTCGATCAGCTCGGTTACACGAGCCGCCTGGCCCATGATGCCGAGGATGCGTTGCAGGTGCTCGAGCGCGGCGAGAAATTCGATCTCGTCTTCAGCGACGTCGCGATGCCCGGCGCGATGGACGGTCTTGGCCTCGCCCATGCCTTGCGCCAGCTCTATCCGGGCCTGCCGATCCTTCTGACCAGCGGCCTCACCACGCCAAACGAAGCGGCGGAAGAGAAGATCCTTCTGCTGCGCAAGCCCTATCAAAGCGAGGATTTGCGCCGGGCCATCAATCGCGTCTTGAGCAAGCCCGATGCCGGGAACGAGGGCAATCTGGTGAGATTCCCCAACAGACTGCCGCCCCGCAAAGCCTTGCACCCGGAGAGTCACTAAAACGTGCGAGCATCATGGCGTGTGAGCGGATAAGGGGGCTCGCGCCCTTCACCTTTTTTTAACCACGATGGGACATGCTGGCGTCATAGGGGGGCACCTCAAGGAGGAGGCGCCTGTGTTGCATCGCCGGTTCTATGGCCTCGACCTCGCCAAGGATGTGGGCGGATTCCGGATTGCATCCTCGGTCGGCGACGTCGCGAAGAAGCAGGCGACCGCGCTGAGGGATCGGGCCGCGCGCTGCCGGCAACTCGCCACGACCTTCTATGACCAGCGCATCATCTCCGAATTGGAAACCTATGCGGGCGAGCTCGAAGCGCAAGCCATATTGTTCGAGGCAGGCAGCGGTTCTTCGCGGCGAGTGTCAGCAGGCTAGCACTCTTCGCGCCGCAGCTTGACCGTACCGCCCGCGCTTAGCGCAGGCTCAAGCCAGTAAGCCTCGCCGGATTTCCCAGCACAAAGCCGAGAGAGGGCGTTGGCAGAGGCTTCGCCCTGCTTGTATGCTGGCTTTCGAGAGGGACCCTTCGGAGGAATCAATGGGCTTGAGCAGCAAAATTTCGTTAGTCGCGTTGCTGGTGGGATTGAGCACGTCAACGGCCTATGCCCAGAACAACGTCAACGAAGCCGATATGGTCGCAAAAGCGGTTGCCGGCTCGTGGAAGAATCCGGCCGGTGGAGCTTGCGAAACCGCGTTCTTCAAGGCGGGCGAGCGCACCAAGACCGTGCGCGGCGAGCTCGCCATGGCTGGCACCGTCAGCGATGCCGGCATGGTCGTGCCCGGCCAACTCATTCTTGCCGGAGCGCGCGAGGGCCAATTCGTCAATACGATGACCGACAAGGTGATCTTCATTTTCGAGCCGAAAGAGGGCAACAAGCTGACCCTCACGCCGATGGGCCCGCCGGTGCTGGCGTGGAAGGAAGTCACGCTGGAACTGTGCCCGGGTGGCCGTCCATAGCGCGGTTACGCAAAAGCCGGCCACATCGAAATTCCTATCTGCGCCCATTCAGAACCATGAGAGGTAAAGCAATGCGCTTCGTCAGCCTGATTTCCGCGATGGCGGCTCTGTTCATTTCGGGCGCCGCCCATGCGCAGGCCTGGGAAGAATATGCCAATCGCGGCGATTTTTTTGCGGTCAATTTCCCGGGCGAGCCGGCGCGGACGGACATCACCTATAAGACGGCGAAAGGCACCTCGCTTCCGGGTCATGTCTATACGGCGCAGGATTCACGGGGGCGCTACAGCATCACCGTGGTGGACTACACCAGCGCGCCGGGCGAGCTTTCCACCGCGATCGATGAAGCCGCGGCGGCGATCCGCGCCAAGGGCAAGCCGACTTATGACGCGGTGAACATGCTGGACATGCACCGGAGCTGGCGCATGACCGTCGAGACGCCGGCCCAGCGCCGCATCCTCGCGGAGATCCTCGTCTCAGCCGACAAGCGCCTCTACATCTCCGACGCCGAGACGGCGCTGAACGTGCCGCCGCCTGCGCAATTCTCAGTTTCGCTGCAGATCCTCGACAAGGACGGCCTGCGCATCCGCTACCGGCAAGTCACCCCGGCCAGCGCCGATGAGATCGTGCCGGTGACGCCGCAAGCCACGGCGCAGGAAGTCGCGAAGATTTCCACGCAGGTTGCGGGCAATTGGAAAAGCGGCTCCGGCGGCAGCTGCGATGCGGCGTTCCTCAAAGTGGGCGCGCGCGTCAAAACGGTGCGCGGGGAAGAGGCCATGGCAGGCACCGTGACCAACTCTGGCGTCATCATCAACGGCCAGCTGATCATCTCGGGCCCGCGCGAGGGCCAGTTGATCGATCCCAAGACCGACAAGGTCGTCATGATTTTCGAGCCGCAGGCCGGCGACAAGATGAGCCTTTCGGCGTTGGGCCCGCCCGCTGTCGGATGGCCGGATGTCACGCTGGATCTGTGCCCGGGCAGCCGCGCCTAGAATCGGGGTCGTCGTGGAGCTTCCGAAGGTCATTACGGAATACTTCGCCGCCGCCAATACCGACGACGCCGAACGCGTCGCGGCCTGCTTCGCCGAGGGCGCCCTCGTCCGCGACGAGCGGCGCGATATCCGCGGATGCAGCGCCATCCGCGACTGGGCGCAAGAGACGCGGCGGAAGTACCGATACCATGCGGAGGTGCTGGGGACGGAAGCCGCCGGAGATCGAACCATCGTGACCGCGCATCTGACCGGCGATTTTCCCGGAAATCCCATCGACCTCCGCTACCGGTTCAAGCTCACCGGCTCGAAGATCATCGCCCTCGAGATCGGCTAAGCATCGATCAGGCCGGCGCGAGCACACCCGTCCGATAGCGGGGCGCGGGCACGGAATTGCCAAACCACTCAGAGAGTGCGCGGCGCGCGGCCTCAAAACGAGTCCATTCGTCGCCATCATGAAGGCTGGGAATCGTAACCCGTTCGCCCTGATCGAGCCCGGCCAAAGCGGCATCGACCATGTCTTCCGGCGACATCACGATCGAGGCGGGCAGATTCTGATATGGCAAGCCGGCGATGGTCCAAAAGTCGGTTGCGGTCACGCCCGGCAGCACAGCCTGGATGCGGATGCCTTTATCGGCGAGCTCGTGCTGGAGCGAATGGCTGAGCGCAAGGACATAGGCTTTGCTTGCGCTATACACGCCATTGAGCGACTCGGAGGAGATGGCCACGATCGAAGAGATGTTGATGATCGTGCCTGCACCACGGGCGACGAAGGCCGGCGCGGCGGCATAGGTCAGCCGCGTCAGTGCGGTGATGTTGAGAGCGATCATGTCGTCCATCTTCTCGACTTCGGCGTTCAGCAAGGGAGCGACGGAGGCGATGCCGGCATTGTTCACGAGCATCGTGATGGCCTGATCCTCGCGCAGCGTGGTTTCCACAACAGCGAGATCCTCTTTGTCGTTCAGGTCCGCGGCCAGCGGGACGACCAAACGTCCGGTCTCGCTTGTCAGCCGATCGGCGAGCGTCTTGAGTTGTGCCTCGTCGCGCGCCACCAGGATGAGATCGTAGCCGCGCTTTGCGAGACGGTCGGCATAAAGAGCGCCGATGCCCCTGGAAGCGCCGGTGATGAGGGCGGTGCCCTTAGAGGAAGAATTGCGCATGCTCGTTTCCTTTGTTGGAGACTTCTCGCGTGGGGGCGAGGCCTAGACTTGGGCGAAGCCGCCATCGACAAACAGTTCGGTTCCCGCGACGTAGCTGCTGTCGTCGGAGGCGAGGAACACGACCGCTTTGGCGATCTCATCGGGCCTGCCGAGCCTGCCGAGCGGCACGGTGCTGGAGATCATCTTCAAACGCTGCGCGCCCGCTTCTGAAGATGCGAGCAAGCCGCTCAAGCCGGGTGTGTCGATGGAGCCCGGGCTCACCGCGTTCACGCGGATGCCGCGATCCTTCAAGTCCGTCGTCCAAGTGCGCGCGAACGAACGCACGGCGGCCTTCGTGGCGCTGTAAACGCTGTTCGACGACAAGCCTTTGCTGGCGACGATCGATGCGTTCAGGATGATGGAAGCCCCATCCGGCAACAGCGGAAGCGCCTTTTGCACGGTGAATAGCAGGCCTTTCACATTGGTGTCGAAGATCGAGTCGTAAAGCTCTTCGGTTACCGTCCCGAACGGCGCGAGTTTCGCCACGCCCGCATTGGCGAACACGATATCGAGCCTGCCCTTCTCCCGCTGGATCTGCGCGAAGAGGCGATCAAGATCGGCAAGGTTCGACACGTCTCCTCGAATGGCGGTGACATTTCTTCCGATCTCCTTCACCGCCGCGGCCAATTCGGCGTCGCGCCGCCCGGTTATGAAGACAAACGCGCCTTCGTTGACGAACTGCTTCGCCGTCGCCAGGCCGATGCCGCTGTTGCCGCCCGTAACGAGCGCTATCTTCCCTTCCAACTTGCCCATAGGCCTCTCCTTCAGCCGAATATCATGCGGTTGACAATACGTGTATATGCGCCCATTTAAGCGCATATACGCATTTGTCAAGGAAGGATGAGCAATGGCGACGGATATCATGCGCGGTTCGCAGGAGTGCAATTGCTTCGCGGTGCGCGCCGCGGCCAGGCATATCAGCCAAGCCTACGATCGATTCCTGGCGCCGACCGGCCTGCGCGCGAGCCAATTCTCGATCCTTTCCAAGCTCAAACAGAACGGGCGATTGACGATCAACGCACTTGCCGATGTCATGGCGATGGATCGCACCACGCTGGGACGCAACATCCTGCCCTTGGAGCGCGACGGGCTGATCGGAATAGAGCGCGCCGCATCGGACCGCCGCGCCAAGGAACTGCATTTGACCAAAGCGGGCGAGAAGCGCTTCGAGGCGGCGCGAAAGAAATGGTCCGCGGCGCAGGCGCGCTTTGAAGGCGCGTTCGGAGCGAGCCGCGCTGCGGATTTGCGCTCGTTGCTGCGGGCCCTGACGGCGAGCGAATTGTAGGCTGACAGCATTTTAATCTGAGCGACATGCCTTGCCCGCGGCCGTCTGCGTTTTCACCTCCAGGGAATATGTCCGCTCCAGGACAGACCTTCCCAAATATTGGGCAGAAACCCAAAGGAGACCCGCAATGAAACCTATCGTCAAAGGCGCGCTGATCGCTCTCGCCATGGCGGGAGCGCCGCTTATTGCGTCCTCCCCGGCCGTGGCGGCCGTGGATTTCAGCGTCTCACTCGGAAATGCCGCGTTCGGATATAGCGATGGCTACTGGGATCGCGACCGTCGTTTCCATGCGTGGCGCAACAGAGAAGAAGCGGAATATTTCCGCAACCACTATGGTGAGCACTACTATGCCGTCCGGCATGACAGAGATCGCAAAGATCGCGACAAAGGATGGCGCAGCGAGCGGTGGTGGGATAACCACGAAGAGCGGGACGAGCACCGTTAGGCCGATTTCATTTTCCAAATAAGCCCGGAGCCAAGGTTTTCCGGGCTTATTTTTTTGGCGTTCAGATGCGCTTGCTGCCAACTCTTGTGCTGCCAACTCTTGGAAGAACAGCGCCATTGGGATAGGTAAGCCGTCCAGAGCAGCTTAGAAACGGCAACCGCGAATATGACCCCACTCTCTCCCGTGATCGCTGTGTCGGGCGGATTGCTGATCGGCATCGCCGCGGCGATGTTCCTGCTCCTGAACGGACGGATTGCCGGCATCAGCGGACTTGCGGCCATCGCTGCGCGAATAGGATCGGGCGGAACGCCGTGGCTGCAGGCGGTATGCTTCCTATTGGGGCTTCCGATTGGAGCATGGATGGTCGCCGGCTTCATTCGCCGGCCGGAGATCGTGGTGACGTCATCGCTGCCGCTGCTGATCGCAGCGGGCTTGCTCGTCGGTTTCGGCACCAGACTCGCCAATGGCTGCACCAGCGGTCACGGGGTTTGCGGCGTGGCGCGGCTTTCGCCCAGATCGCTGGCCGCGACGGCCATCTTCATGGCGAGCGCGGTGATCACGGTTTTCGTCGTGCGTCATATGATTGGGGCATAGGGAGATGCGATCCATTCTTTCCGCTCTCATCGCCGGGATCATCTTTGGAGGCGGGCTCGCGCTTTCCGACATGATCAATCCCGGACGTGTTCTGGCTTTCCTGGATGTGGCCGGCGCGTGGGATCCGACGCTTGCCTTCGTCATGGCCGGCGCGGTCATCCCCACCGCGATCGCATTCGCGCTGCGGCGGCGTTTGAACCGGCCGCTTTTCGCAAACGCGTATTTCGTCCCGGAGAATCGCAGCATGGATTCGCGTCTGGTCGTCGGCGCGACCATATTCGGCATCGGCTGGGGACTTGTCGGGTTCTGCCCCGGGCCAGCGATCTCCGGGCTCGTGCTCGGTCTGTGGCAGCCCTGGTTGTTCGTGGCGATGATGCTGCTGGGGATGCTGATCGAGCGCGTGCTGCCGCTTCGACTCCCCTCGGGTTCCATCGCCCCGCGCCAAGCGTGACGCGGTTGCCGGCCGCCTATTCATCCGTATAAAGATGTTTTCGGTCAGGCACTCAAGCAGGGCCTCGCCCGTTCACAATCTCCTGCGGCCCGGAACCTTTTCGCCTGCCGTGAATTGGCAATCCAGGGCTATGCGGTTCAGACTCCGCACCTCAGGTCCGCGCATGGGAACTTAACGGCAATCTAGATTGGATGTTGTGAGGTGAACGGCACGCTCGATCTGGAACATTTGATGGCCGAGGGACAGGCTTTGCTGGCGCCCCTCCTCGACCGCATCTTTTCGGTCGGCTTTCTGCTCGAACTTGCGGCGATCTTGGCGGCCGGGCTGGTGGCGCATGGGGTTGCCCCCGGCCTCGTGCGCTTTTTCAAACGGCATATCTCTCAAATGCCGGTGTGGCTGGCTGCCGATCGCATTGTCGCAACAGGGGCATCCGTCGCCGCGCCGATCCTCTGGTTGCTGTTGCTCTGGCTGGCCGTCGAATCGGGGCGAGCCGGTGGCTTTGACACGAGTTTTGCCGCCAGCGCCGAAGCATTGCTCGTCGCCTGGATCGTCATTCGGCTGTTGTCCAATGTCGTCCGCAATGCCTTCTGGTCGCGGATCATTCTGGTCACGGCGTGGTCCATCGCCGCGCTCGAAATCTTCGGCTTGCTCGACCGCATCGAAGGGTCCCTGGCGAATATCGGGATCAGTTACGGCGACGTTCGCATTTCGGCACTGAACATCGTGCGCGCGCTCATCGTGCTGGTGGCCCTGTTATGGCTCTCCGGACAATTGCGCGGATTCCTCGAGCGGCGAATCCTGCTGGCGGAAAACCTGACGCCGACGCTGCGCGTCCTCTTCGCGCAGGCATTGAAACTCGCATTGCCGGCCGCAGCGGTTCTGATCGCGCTGCCGGTGCTCGGCATCAACCTCACCGCGATTACGGTGTTCGGAGGCGCCCTGGCGGTTGGGGTCGGACTGGGGCTTCAAAGAATCGTGGGGAACCTGGTGAGCGGCGTGTTGATACTGGGCAG
>WNFL01024322.1_pt2 | contig 10869 bp, 6 predicted proteins | sample 5400361 | NCBI WGS metagenome assembly WNFL01 (sample SAMN13153351, study PRJNA577476) | soil metagenome | isolation source: 40 cm soil on Douglas fir-dominated hillslope | place: USA:California | collected 2013-09-17 | reverse complement strand
AGCACGAAACGCGATTGCAAGACGGTGAGATTAACCTGGTGGGCGGCATTCTGTCAGATACAGAAACACAGTCGTTAAGCGGTTATCCGTGGCTGGCAAAAATACCCATCTTGAAGTACCTCTTTGGCCAGGAGGACAAGCAGCGGCGCGATAAAGAAATCGTTTTTGTCATCACGCCACATATCTTGCGAGCCGAAGAGGTCACCGATGAGAATTTGCGTCTGATCGATATAGGCACCGCCAGTGCGATTGGGCTGCGTCGGAAGGAAGCAAAAAAAGTCCCTCCCAGTTCTGCGACGCCCAGTACCCCCCCGACGCGCAGTTCAACGGGACGGCAAAGCCCGCCTGCAACTACCAGCGCGCCTCGTTCGTAGCGGTTTCGACTCCCCGAATGGGGGTAAAGCGTTATAGAGCTGGTAGATCTACCGGCGGTCCCATTTGGATAAGTCTGGAACATACGAGGGCAGACCAGCCTGTCGTCCATCGGCAGTTCAATTCCCTAATTGTGCAAAACTTTTGTGAAATGTCCCCAGAGCGCCCCTGGAATTTATATAACACCTTAGCCTGTCGTCCATCGGCAGTTCAATTCCCTAATTGTGCAAAACTTTTGTGAAATGTCCCCAGAGCGCCCCTGGAATTTATATAACACCTTTATAATGAATACATTACAGCAAGAAGGAATCGGTGTGAGAGTTGCCTAAGGTATTACAGGCACTTCTTGGGATGGGTGCCATCATGAGCACACAAAGTCGCTCTCGTTTGATGTTTGCCTTACGCACTCTTGTGGGACGCCCTATCCCCGCTTTGTTCCTCGCTGCAGTGATTGAGACCCTCCCCATACGCTCGGGACGTCTAGCACAACTAAAAACTGGGAGGTGTTGAGAATTATGGCAAATTCCCCGGCAGCTTCCCAGACTCTCGGTTGGCGAGTGCAGCCAACCGGCTTGACTGCTAAGCCCATGAGATGCCACCAGACCCAAGGCTTAGAAAGGTCCCCGCTATTTGCAGATATTCCGCCATCCGATCAAGCCAAAATCGTATCCGCCGCGATCCCAAGAAAATTCGTGCGCAGGCAGACAATCTTTATCGCAGGCGATCCGGTCAAAGAAATCCTGCTGCTAACCGAGGGCTGCGTAAAGATAACTCAGCTCGGTGAAAATGGCAGCGAAATCATTCTTAGACTCCACGGACCCGGTGAATTACTTGGAGCGAGTGCGGTGGAGCGGACGGGTGGGCATGGCTCGACGGCGGAGGCACTGCTGGCGTGTAAAGCCCTCGTCTGGAACGCATCGACCTTCGAGACCTTGTCCGAAAAGTTCCCCACCCTTCAACGCAACACGATGCGCATTCTGACACGCCGCCTGCTCGAGCTAGAAGGCCGACTTTTCGAGATTTCCACTGAACGGGTTGCCCCACGTCTGGCCCGTGAACTGGTTCGGTTGCTGGTGCATGTGGGACGGAGAGTGGATGGCGTTATCGAAGTCCACCTTTCGCGCGAGGAGCTAGCCCAGTTGACGGGGACGACGTTATTCACCGTGAGCCGGGTGCTCTCAGGCTGGGAACAGCAAGGCATCGTGAGCCTGCGACGGCAAGCTGTAGCAGTGCAAAGCCCTTTCGGCCTGCTGGGCGTGTGCGACCTTAAATGAGCTCCGCGCCCCTCGCCGAGTGCAAGATCGGTTCGTATATAAGCAATCCGCTAGTTCCTTGTTCGTTGGGTTTACAAGCGAAACCGCCATTTCCAAGGCGGAGAGCGAAATCGTTGTTCGCGAAATCGAAAGCGGCGGCAGGAGCTCCAATGCGTCTGGTCCTGGTATGTTCCATCACCCTGGCGTGCGCGGCGCCGGTGATCGCACAAAGCCCTCAAGCGGGCCCAAATGTACAATACCCAGCGTCCCCCATGTCGAGGCAGGAGATGCGCAGGAAAAGCATACAAGCATTGGGGAGGCCCGTTTCGCCCACACCGGAGGTTCCGCCCGAAACACCCGTGGTCACGCTGGAGGGAGTCTGCGATCGACCGCAAGTCGCCGGGACAAAAGGCTGCAAGACCGTCATCACGCGCTCGCAGCTAGACAGCATCATAGACCTGCTGGCGCCGGAAACTCCGCAGGCTGGACGCCGGCAGTTTGCGATCAACTATGCGCGACTCCTGGCTGCCTCTGAAGTAGCCCAGCGACACCACCTCGAAAAAGAGCCCGCCGTGATCAAGGAGTTGCAGGCCCAATTGAAATTCGTTCGCATGCAGGTACTGGCCAGCACTCTGTATCGCCGAATCGAGGAGCAAGCGGCTAACGTACCTGCGTCCGAGATTCAGAAGTACTATACCGACCATCAGGCCAATTTTGATGAAGGCGAGGTACTGCGTCTTACGATACCCAAGGCGGCTGCAACGGAAAGCGGTCAACCTCTGGATGCTTCGGCTGTGAGGGCGACTGCCGACGCGCTGCGGGCGCGCGCCGCAGCTGGCGAGGACTTCGATCAGCTTCGGCAGGCAGCCTATAAAGAATTGGGGCTCAAAGAGACCCCGTCGGCCACGAAGCTAAACAAGGTTCGCCGGACCAGACTTGCTCCGGATGAAGCGAAAGTTTTTGATCTGAAGGCAGGCGAGGTATCGGAGGTTATGGAGTCGCCGAGCGCGTTCGTGATCCTGAAGCTTGACTCAAAAGAATCCATTCCAATCGAGACTGCTGGGTCGGAGATCAAGCCCATTCTGCAGCAGGCTCGCCTGGAGCAAGAAATGCAGAGCGCTGCCAAGAACGTAAAGGCGCAATTCAACCTGACGTATTTGGAGATGCCCGCGGCACCGGAGCTATTTCTACCGCCCGCACTCGCTCGGCCGGGTGTCAAGCCGGCAACACCGTCTAATGCGCGTGCGCGCAAGTGGCCTCCGCGGCGAATGCCATCGACTAGCCGTGCCCAAGGGCTGACTCTTCTACCCCAGGGGCACAATTGACGTGATCTTCTCGGAAATGGGTGGAGACGCACGTTGGCTGATTCGGGGTACCGTAGAGAATGGTTGAAATAGCGGAAAGAGCCATGATATATAACACTACAAATAAGCCGGTGCCGTACGACGCCACCGTTCATGGAGTCTTAGCGACTCGTGAATGCGATCAGAGGAGCTCCTGAAACTGTAGGGGGCGAATCGATGAGCGAGATCTTCAATGACTTGCAGGAAGCGCCAGGAATTGGGTTCCCGGTCAGTCTCCGGTTAAAGTTGCGCAGATTACTTGTTAGTTTATTTATAGTTACGGTAGCCATTGGGACTCCAGCCGCGACCGCACACAAACTCCGAACACCAGTTGTAGGCAGGCAGACGGTATACAGTTCTCCGCGGTCTGAACTGACCGCATCATTAGGGGGATCGGAGCATCAAGCGCAGGGGTTACGCGAATCGAGAACAGCCTTACTGGCAAATCCCCTCATACCCGAGCAGGCGGGCGCGAATCAGCTGCGGGTATCCTACGAAGATGGGAAGCTCACAATCATTGCAGAGAATTCTATGCTGTCGGATGTTCTGTCGGCAGTGCGGGCACAAACGGGCGCGGATATCGAACTTCCACCGGGTGCTTCCAACCAGCGCATCTGGGCGCGGCTTGGCCCCGGACCAGCTCGCAGTGTTCTTGCTACACTACTGGACTCAACGAATCTTGACTACGTTATCCGGGCCTCTCAGACCGATCCGCAAAGCATCCAGAGCATACTTTTAATGCTTCGGGAGAAGGCGGCCACATCCGCCGTTCCGGGAACACCAGGGACTTCGATGGAGCCGCCGCCACGGGGCACGATTCGCAGATCACCACGGTTGACTCTCAGCGTGCCGGAGAATACAGGGTTGGAGAATCCAGCTCCACCCGAATCGTCGGCTTCGCCAGAAGGGGCACCAACAGACCAGGCACCTCCATCTCCAGACCAGCCGCCGCCGTCGGCAGACCAGTCACTCACTCGGCCAGATCAGCAAACTTCTTCCTTCAAAACATCGGAGCAAATGATTCAGGACCTGCAGCGGATGTACGAGCAGCGGAAGCAATTGCAGCAGCAGAGCCGCAAACAGCCCGCCCCTGCTCCAAATTCGCCTCCTACCCCCAACTAGAACTGGAACGATCACCCGGCAAATCCAATGCAGGAACCACCGCAGTGTCTTCGCTAGGTTAGAAAGTCTTTCAACCGACTTCGCTATTGCAGAGGTTTCATTTGGCTCGCACTGTCCAAATGTCAATGAAACTGCGGCGTTGTTTCCGTGTCGATCATTCGTGCAGAATTAAATTGGCTTGCCTCTCGGATTTCATCGTGGCTTAGTTCTTGTTTCAGCGCTCTTTCTCTCCACACCGCGTAAATCGCGGGATACACAAGTAGTTCGAGAATGAAGGAGGTGAAGATACCACCTATCATCGGAGCTGCGATGCGCTTCATTATTCCGGAACCGGTGCCGGTGGACCACAGAATCGGAATCAAGCCGACGCTCATGGCGGCGAAGGTCATGAATTTGGGACGCAGTCGCCTGGCTGCTCCTTCCACAATTGCCTCATAAAGATGCGCTCTAGTAAACGACAAGTTCTCGCGCTTGCTTGCCTCATATGCAAGGTCCAGATAGAGAAGCATGAATACCCCGGTTTCGGCATCGATTCCCAGTAGAGCCACGATGCCCACCCAAACGGCTATGCTCATGTTGTAGCCGAGAGCAGCAACCATCCAGATCGATCCCACAGCCGAGAATGGCACAGCTAGGGCGACGATCATGGTTTTCACCGCCGACCGGGTGTTGCAGTAGAGCAGGAAGAGGACCAGCGCAATTGTAACTGGCACAATAACCATCAATCGCTGACGAACGCGCTGCGCGGATTCATATTGACCGCTCCACAAGATCGAGTAGCCAGGGGGAAGCTGCAGATGGCTTTGCAGCTCACGTTGTGCATGGTCGACATAGTCGGCAATCGGACGGCCCGCCACGTCCACGAAGACATAGCCCGTGAGTAATCCGTCTTCATCGCGAATCATCGCCGGACCCGTCAGCGTACGAATGGTGGCCAGTTCAGACAAAGGGATTTGTTTATCCCCGCCGGCGGACACCAACACCTTGTTCAGCGATTGAATGTCCGAACGGAAGTCGCGCAGATAGCGTACGTTGACTGGATAACGTTCCCGGCCTTTGATCAAGGTGGTGACGTTTTCCCCACCGACCGCCGTAGAAAGAGCGTTCTGAGCATCGTCAATGGAAAGCCCGTATCGGGCAAGCGCTTGACGATCCCAAGTCACATCGAGAAAGTAGCCATCGGCGCTGCGTTCAGCAAACGCATTGCGCGTTCCGGGAAAGGTCATCAGCAGCTTTTCGGCCTGCCTTCCGAGCTCCTGAATCTGGTTTAGATCGGCGCCTTGAATCTTGAGACCGATGGCAGTGCGAATCCCGGTGCTCAGCATGTCGATGCGGCCGCGGATCGGCATTGTCCAGGAATTTGAGAGGCCGGGGATTTTCAATGCCTGATTCATCTCTGCAACGAGCTGCTGTTCCGTGATGTGGTCCGGCGTGACGTGCCGCAAAACGGGGAGCAGCCATCCGGGCGCCCAAGAGGAATACCATACTTGAGTTTTCCGCCACTCCGACTGAGGCTTCAGAACAATCACAGTTTCCAGCATCGAAAGCGGAGCTGGATCGGTCGTTGTGTCAGCGCGTCCAGCTTTGCCCAGAACATGATCGACTTCAGGGAAACTCTTCAGAATTTGATCCGTTAGTTGCAGCAGCTGTTGAGATTCCGAGATCGAAATACCCGGCATCGTAGAGGGCATATAGAGGAATGAGCCCTCATCCAGAGCCGGCATAAACTCCCCTCCGAGGGTCCAGAACATGGGTATCGAGAGAAGAACGAGGGCCAGTGCCCCCGCAATGACTTGCCACTTCCAGCGGAGGGTCCAGCGAACTACCGGATCGTAGAGCTTCATGAGCAGGCCGGTAATCGGGTGTTTTTCTTGCGAACGGACCTGACCGCCCACTAAGGATTCAAAAAAGCGCTGAATCCTGCTGCCCGCGACGGTCTGAAAGGACCGGCGAGGCACCAACAGCAGCCTTAACGCTGGGCTCAGGGTAATGGCAAGCACGGCAGCCACGATCATGGCGAAATTCTTGGTGTAGGCAAGCGGCCGGAAGAGCTTCCCTTCCTGGCCCTCGAGCGCGAAAACGGGCAGGAAGGCCACCGCTATCACCAACAAAGCAAAGAAGGTGGGCCCAGCCACTTCCTTTACGGACGCCAAAATGACTTCGTTATAAGAGAATGGCTGGCTTGATCGATGGCAGATTTCCAGTTTCCGGTGCGTTTGCTCTACCACGACAATCGCCGCATCCACGAGTTCGCCACAGGCGATGGCGATCCCGGCCAGCGACATGACGTTGATGCTCACGCCCGCATAATGCAGGGGAATAAAAGTCAACAGCACAGCTACTGGAATCGTGACTACCGGAATGGCCGCGCTTGGAAAATGCCAGAGAAAAATCAAGATGACGATGACAACCGTGAAAATCACCTCCAGCAACGTTGCGCGCGCGTTCGAGATTGCACGCCGCACCAGTTCGGAGCGGTCATAGATTGGTACGATTTTGACGCCGTGCGGCAGTCCCGGTTCGATCTCCTTCAATCGTGCCTTTACCCGGTCAATTACATCGAGCGCGTTGCTGCCCTCGCGCATGATGACGATTCCAGAGACGGCTTCTCCCAGCCCGTCCAAGTCGGCAGTGCCGCGTCTGATATCAGGGCCGACAACGACTTTGCCCACGTCCTTGATCCGGATTGGAGTGCCCTGGACGGCACCAAGGACAGTTTCCTCAAGGTCTTTGGGCGAGCGCAGGTATCCGCGACCGCGGATCATGTATTCTGCGCCGCCGAACTCCAACAGCCGCGCTCCCGTCTCTTGGTTGCCGCTTCGGACGGCCTCGGCCACCCGGGAGATCGGAATCCCGTAGGATCGCAACCGGTTCGGGTCAACATTGATCTGGTACTGTTGTGTGAAACCGCCGAGTGAAGCCACCTCCGCCACGCCCGGCACAGCCTTCAAGTAATATCGCAGATACCAATCCTGGTAAGAACGTAGCTCTCCCAGGTTGTGTTCTCCGGACTCCTCTTTAAGAACATATTGAAAAACCCATCCTAGCGCGGTGGCATCCGGTCCAATTTCTGTTCTGACGTCCTGAGGAAGTCGTGCCGTAACACTGGAAACATATTCGAGAGTTCTGGAGCGTGCCCAGTAGAGGTCCGTCCCTTCCTGGAAGATGACGTAAACGTACGAGAAACCAAAGTCGGAGATGCCGCGCACCGATTTGACCCCCGGCGCGCCGGTCATAGCCGAAATGATCGGATACGTGACCTGGTCTTCGATGATGTCGGGGCTGCGCTCCCAACGAGACATGATGATGACCTGTGTCTCCCCCAGATCGGGAGTGGCATCCAGGGGAAGATGCATCATCGTCCAGAATCCCCAGATGCAAGCCGCAGCCACCAGGATGAAGACTAGAAACTTGTTGTCTACGGAATAAGAAACAATACGGTCGATCATCCGCGCCTCGATCCACATGCGGAAATCGCGATGCTCGTTCGCGCCACGCCTAAATATCTTGCCGGAACCTGTGGGAACTCCTTCGGGCACTCTGCCGGGCAAAACGCCCAGCTAGGCAGTGAGGATGGAACCCTGTGCGCATTCGAGTGGGATTTGTTTGGACCGAGTGGCCCACCGCAGAGATGTTCACGCATGGCTAGGGCGTCCGAGCCGGAGCCTGCTTCGAGTCGCGCGCTACCACGGAAGTAGCCAACGCGGAAGCGCGCATGCGGCTTTCAGAATCGAGCAGGAACGTCCCTGAGGTCACAACACGCGCTCCTTCGGTCAGACCGCGCGTAATCGTGACGAGATTGCCATAGGCAGTTCCGATCTCTACTGGGCGTGGCTCGAACACGCCGTCGCTAGTTTCCACATAGACGATCTTTTGCAGGCCGCTGTCGAGCACCGCCTCTTGCGGTATGGAGAGCCCCGGAGGAGCATGGGCACTGAACTCCAAATCAACGAACATGTCAGGCCGGAGCACAAGGCCGGGGTTTTCGGCCTCCAGGCGAAGCTTTAATGTCCGCGACGCGGGATCGAACAGCGGTGGATTGTCGCCCACGGTGGCATAAACGGTCTTCGAGCGCTCGCGAGCGCTAACCCGAACCCTGGCACGCGGACGAAACAGTTGAGCTTCGTCTCCGTAAATATCTGCGATGATCCAGACTTTGCTCAGATCGGCGATGCGATAAAATTCCGTTCCTTTCTCAAACCTCTGGCCAGGAGAGACGTCGCGGGAAAGCACAATGCCGTCGACCGGAGAAGTTAGGGTAATATCGCGTGTTAGCTGGCGGGTCTTGGCCAGCTCCTTAATTTGCGGTTCTCCCATACCTAAGGCACGTAACTGTTCCTCATTGATTCGCGAACTGGCATCGCTTGTTCTGTTGGACTCGTCTAGATCGTGGCTGCCCTTCACGCGATCGAGGCTGGCAAGAGAGCCCAAGTACGCTTGCTCCGCGTTCCGAAATTCGCGGCTGTACAATGCCGCCAAGACCTCGTTTTTCTTAACGGCCGTGCCAGAGGGATTGTTCTGGACAGATTGCACCCAGCCTTCGGTACCCGCCATCAGACGGTGCACACGGTTGCCATCGGCCTCCACGCGCCCGATTGTGCGAAGCAACCGCGGCCCGGAACTTTTCTTTACGGCTTCCACGCGAAGACCGATCATTCGCTGTTGTTCAGGGCCGATCGAAACTGCGCCGGCCTGTAGCTGAAGCTTGGCTGCTGGATCTTCGCCCTCATAGAGCGGCTCCAACTCCATTCCGCAGTCCGGCGCGATCCCGGGCTTATCTGATCGATAGGCAGGATGCATCGGATCAAAGTAATAGAGAATGTGTTTCGCAGCCGTATGGTTATCGTGGTTGGACCCACCAGTGTAGCGGCCTGCTGCGAACGCCAAGAGCGCGAGAAGAACGAGGGAACCTAGTATGGAGGGCTTCTTCATGGGGTCGTTTGATACACCGCGAACAGAACCTTTGCGAATTCTAAGTCAAAAAATTTACCATTCGTTGGACCATCCGTTCCGCCCCAAGTCTCATGTGTCATACGATAAATGGCGCAGAATGAATAGCATACGAGGTCGCAGGCCCTGCGCCCGGGGGAACATCGCGAGCATAAGGAGCAAACAGATTGCCAAATCTCTGGAGGATCCATGGATAAGCCAAGGGTCATTTGCGGCTATTTGGCTTCGCGAAATGAGAATCATCCAGTTTGGGGTTCACCACAACAAGCTTCAGGCTCACCGCGCCGGTCCCAACAGAGCTCCGCAGAGCAGTAACTTGGCGAGAATCGTTGTTTGAATCGTCAAGCTCCTTGTAATGGTAAGCCGGACATCCAGGCGGTTGCCTGGATGCCCGAAGGGAAGACGGATATGTTTGCCTTCAGCGGAAGTCGGAGCGAATTGAGAGCGGAGCTAAGTTAGAGGTCAAACCTCCGCCGTAGCCTACTTGGTATTCGGTGCAACCGCGATGTCTGGTTTCGAGAAGAGGTTTTCATCGAGCTTGGGATTCACCACGACCTTTTCGATGGTGATTTTCTCCGCCGGAACAGGAGGATCCCTGAACCCCTTCGCCGTTCGGGCCACTTGGAGAACTTTCGTCTCCAAAATATGCGGAATCTGAAGTCCGCTTACTGGCCGATAATCGCGAAAGTACACCTCCACTGGATGATATACGCCATCGAGCCGCCTGGGCTGCCCTTCAACTTTCGCTCCCGCGTTTCACCAGCCTGCCCTTGTTCGAGAACGCCATCCAGTAGGACTTGCCCGCCTGGGGTGTGCTGCTCTGACGCAACTGCCCGACCTTTTCCATCGACGGGACCACCAGCTTTACTTGCGCCTGCGGGTCGATCAAGGAGGGCTCAGCCTTCTTATCGTTGAGTGTCTTGGCTTTGTCCGCGTCGAGCACGCGGTACGTAAATCGGACGACCTCGCCCGACTCCGTCCACTTCACGGCCAGAGAGTCAACTCCCCAGACGAGTTCGTAATATTTGCCCGCTCGTCCCGTAAATCGATTTGGCTGATAGTGCCTTGCAGCCGTAGGCCCCGCCTGCTTGGTCGGGGCAGGAGATTGGGCCCCCACCGGCATAACCAAATTACTGCTTGCGAGAACCCCTGCCAGCAACATCAATTTGGTTTCTCTTATTCCATGGTATTTCAAACATTGCTGATGTAACCCCGATCCTGTTTCTTCGCCTAGTCCACGGTACCGCTGGCAAGCGTTGACAGCCCCCCAACAAGCGCCCCGAAGTCAAAAAAGAGAAAAGATCTGCGCAACTTGGTAAGTGCCTCACGGCTCCCTCTCCAAGGCCCATTGGAAGCTTCTACAGCTATCTTCGGGCACGAAACGTGCCAATCTCGCATCGGCCGTGGTCGCTCTGGTTTCCCCCCAACTCCACCATCTCCTAATACCATTCAGTAATAGGGTCCATGGCTCCGCAGTGGCTATCGTATGCGAAAATGGGGGAGCTGTTCTCCGGCCGGACAACAGTTAACTTTTTCGCTAACTGGTCGTATTCTCGTATGCCCTACTGTGGCTGTCAAGAACTGGGGAAGATCTGAACTCCATCCTTTCGGTCAGCGGGTTAAGTCCGATTCGCAGCCCTTCGGTTGTAAAGCGCAGTTCTGAACGGTGGGAGCCGAGAGACTTGGCGGCGATGCGGACACGCGGCAAGTCCTGGCCATTTCCGCCAAGTGATCTGATTGGAGTACGATTCAGCCGTGGTTCGCTATCGCTTGGAAAAACCCTTGGAGGTGGCTTTCTGTGGAGCAGCAATTTTGTAATCTGACGGCAC
>WNFL01377299.1_pt2 | contig 10870 bp, 9 predicted proteins | sample 5400361 | NCBI WGS metagenome assembly WNFL01 (sample SAMN13153351, study PRJNA577476) | soil metagenome | isolation source: 40 cm soil on Douglas fir-dominated hillslope | place: USA:California | collected 2013-09-17 | reverse complement strand
GTGGTTCCTCAACCTGCCCACCGGCCTGCTGCTGATCGCGCTCAGCCCGTTCATTCCCGAATCGGCGCGCTTCCTGCAGCACATGGGGCGTCTCGATGAGGCGCGCGCAACGCTGGCCCGCTTTGGAGCGGTTGTCAGCCTCACACAGGAAGCGGCGGCGCTCGACCCAGGCGTGATCCAGGACGCCGGCGTGCGCTCGCGCGACCCTCATCTGTTGGGCACCATCGTCGCACTCACACTCGCGGCCCTTGCCTGGGGTTTCGTCAACTTCGGCGTGTTGCTGTGGCTGCCCAGCGCCTTGGTTGCCGAGGGGCGCAGCGTCGGCCTCGCGAGCACCGTCATCGCACGGTCCACGCTGATCGCGGCGCCGACCATTGTCGTGTCGGCCTATTTGTACAGCGTGTGGAGCACCAAGGCATCGCTCATCCTGGCGATCGGAATCACCTCGTTGGGCTTGCTGGCGATTCTGCTGCGCGGTACCGGGACGTTGCCCTTCCTGACCAATCCCGTCATGCCGCTCTCTCTTCTCATCGTCGGTTCCAGTGCGATGGTGTCGATTCTTCTGCCGTACGCGGCGGAGAGCTATCCCCTCAGAGTGCGCGGCCGCGCAACCGGTTGGGTGGCGGGCTGGAGCAAAATCGGCGGATTGATTGCGCAGGCGTTGAGCGCGTTGGCCCTCGTTCCGGCGCTCGGGATGGCCGCGGCGGTGATCTCGATACCGGCGGCTCTATCCTTGGCGCTGGTCTGGACCTTCGGCCGTGAAACGCTGGGGCGTGATTTACGCGAACTCGAGTCCACGGCTGGCGCCAGGACCGATGTGCTGCGATGATGAAGCATGCATTGGCGATCGAAACTCATCCATCCCGGCGCTCACGCACCCGCTGATTTTCGTTCGCTGACGACGCCCACCTATCGCGGCTCGACGGTCGTGTTCGAGCGTCAGGCCGACGTGTCGGACGATTGGCGGCAGACCGAGAACGGATACACTTACGGTCTTTACGGCACGCCGACGGTGCTGGAGCTTGGCGCGCGGATCGCGGAAATCGAGGGAGCCCATCATAGCTTCGTCGTTCCCGGAGGCCAGGCAGCGATATCCCTGATCTATCTTGCCTACTGCAAGACCGGGACTCATGCCCTGGTCCCAATCACCGCCTACGGCCCGAACCGTGAGCTGGCCGGAGGATTGCTGAAGCGCCTTGGAATTTCAGTGGAAGCGTATGACCCGCTGATCGGCTCGGGGATTGCGAATCTCATTCGCGATGACACTGCGCTGATCTGGACCGAAAGCCCGGGGTCCGTGACCATGGAGATTCAAGATGTGCCGGCCATCGTCGCCGCAGCCCACGAGCGCAGAGTGCCGGTGGCGCTCGACAATACCTATGCCGCCGGAGTGCTCTTCGACGCCTTCGCGCACGGCGTCGACTTGAGCATGCAGGCGTTGACCAAGTATGTGGGCGGGCACAGCGACTTGTTGCTGGGGACGGTGTCCGTCGCCGGCGCCGCCGCGTATGAAGCGGTCGGTTCCGCCTACAAGCAGCTTGGCATGGCCGTTTCGCCGGACGATTGCAGTTTGGCGATCCGTGGTCTACTGAGTTTGGGCGTGCGGTTGGAACGGCTCGAGAAGACAGCTCTCGAGGTGGCGGGGTGGTTGGCGAAGCACCCGAATGTCAGCTCCGTATTGCATCCGGCTCTCGAGTCCTGCCCCGGGCATGAATATTGGCATCGCGACTTCACCGGTTCCTCCAGCATCTTCTCGATCGTTTTCGATGAACGGTTCACTCCCGCGCAGGTGATCTCCTTCGTGGATCGGCTGACGCTATTCAAAATCGGCTTCAGCTGGGGCGGCGTCACCAGCCTGGCCGTCGTCTATCCGAATCTTGATCGTCCGGGACGAGACTACGCCGGGCGGCTGGTGCGGCTCAACGTGGGACTCGAAGAATCGTCGGATCTGATCGCCGATCTCGATCAGGCGCTGAACACGATGGACGCGCCGGCCTAGGCGATGTCCATCGGTGCGGCAAGCTCTTTGCCATTCACAGCCGCCTTGCTGGCGACGCTCATCGTGGGATCGTCGGCGATTTGGGGCGCATGCGCGCTCTGGTTCCAGGTGCAGGGCGGTCAAGCGCTGAAGGCACTGAGCGTGCTCCTATGGGCGGGCTTCAGCCTCACGCTGACGATTGCCTTGTGGCAGGGACGGACCGCCGCCGGCCTGGTTACATTCACCGCGGCATTCGGCGCGCTCCTGATCTGGTGGCAGCGAATTGCGCCGTCGAACGATAGAATCTGGGCTGACGACGTGGCGCAAATGACCACCGGCACGGTCGACGGCAATCGAATCACGTTGCGCAACGTGCGCAATTTCGATTGGCGCAGCAATACCGACTACACGCAGCGCTGGGAGACCCGTCACTACGACCTCGACCGCCTGAATTCGGTCGACATGATCATGTCCTATTGGACCGGGCCGGCGATCGCGCACATGCTGATCTCATTCGGCTTCGATGACGGCGAGCATGTCGTCTTCTCCGTGGAAATTCGCCGCGAACGGATCGAGAGCTTTTCCGAGATCGGCGGTTTCTTCAAGGAGTTCGAGCTCAGCGTCATCGCGGCCGACGAACGCGACGTGATCCGCGTTCGAACCAATGTCCGCGGCGAAGACACCTACCTATACCGCCTCCGCATGCCGGTATCCGCGATGCGCTCGCTGTTCCTCGGCTACATCGATGAGGCCAATGCTCTCGTGCGGACGCCGCGCTTCTACAACACCGTTACGGTCAATTGCACCACGCTCGTCTACCAAATGATGCAACGCATAGTCGGCTATCTGCCGTTGAGCCACCGGTTGATTTTCTCCGGTTATCTCCCCGAATATGTGTACCGCGTCGGCGGTCTCGATCAGCGCTATTCCATCAAGGAGCTGCGCGCGCTCGGGCGCATCTCCGAACGCGCTCGAGGGGCCGAGCGCAGCGACACCTTCTCCGCGGACATCCGGCGAGGCATACCCGGGTGATTCACTGAGTGATTCACTGGATATCCGCGCTCAAGGATCCTGCGCGGCGGCGGCCGCAGCCAAGGCACCGAGGGCGGCGATATTCTTCATGAACTCGGGAGGGAACCCGTGGCGCGCCCGCATGTACTCGGGTTCGTTGTACGCCACCCAGGTTTTGCCCTGAGCGTCCTCCCAGGCCAGTACCTTGAGCGGCAGGTCGATCGCCACCGTGGGCGCTGCAACCATCAGCGGCGTACCGCCCTTTGGATTGCCCAGGATCACGAGTCCCGTCGGACGGAGCACGAGACCGGATCGTTCGGCATCGCCGCTGAAGTCTATTTGCGCGAATATCGTCATCCCTCGTACCCGCGCCAGTGTTTGAACCCGATTCAACACTTCAGCGACGCTGTGTTGGGTAGGCAATATCCGCAGGCCGGCAACGGCGGCATCTGTGCTCATGGCGTTCCCCCTCGAGATCGCGTTCCCGTGTGTGCGGCTGATTCTACGAGGGATCCGATAAACGCGCGAATTCGGCTCATGGTCTACCGCAAGGGCGTGAAGCCATAGGCTTTGAATGCGGCATCGCCCGCGGGCCCGCGGATGTACGCGACAAATCCGGCCGCTTTGGACTTGGCTGCGCGGGTCAGGGCGATGGGATAGATGATGGGCAAGTGACTATTCTCGGGAAACACGCCCACCACGCGCACACGCTTGTCGACCAGCGCATCGGTCTCATACACGATCCCGAGCAGCGCCTCGCCTCGATCCACGAACGCAAGCGCCGAGCGCACGCTGTCCGCGCGCACCATGCGGTCCGACACGTCGTTCCAGACCCCTAAGGTGGTCAAAGACTCCCGGGCGTAGCGGCCGACGGGCACCGAATCGGGATCGCCGGTAGCCAGGCGGCCCGTGCCCAGCGCCTTGGCCAGGGGAAAACGAGGAGCAATCTTCACGTCGATTTTGCTGTCAGCGGGCGCGATCAGGACCAACCGATTGCCGAGCACATCGTGCCGAGTGTCGCGCTGAATGAGACTTCTCGCCTGCAGATAGTCCATCCACTCCACATCTGCCGAAAGAAAGACGTCGGCGGGCGCGCCATTTTCGATCTGGCGGGCGAGCGCGGAGCTCGCCGCGAACGAGAATCTGACGGGAATCGACGTTTCCTTCGTAAAGCCGTCCCCCAGCTCCTGCAGTGCATTGGTCAATGAAGCCGCCGCGAACACGGTGATGGGCAGCTCGTCCGCGTCCGCCGCAACGCTCGTCGAGCCGAACGATGTCAGCCACAGTATCAATCCCACGCCGACGAATTTTTTCATGATCGGACCTCATTGCGCCGCGGTTATTTGTCGTCCACTATTCGAGGCTTGCGTGCCGCCCATTTGATCGGAACGGGTCGCGTTATGCTCATCGGTATACTACGACTTTGTCAGGTTCCGCAGAATGTCTTGTGGACGCGCTCGCCCGGCTGCGGGGGATCGGCGTAGGACTCGAATCCTTCCTGGGACCGGTACGGCTGCGACAACACGGCCGACAACTTGGCAAAGGGCTCGAAATCCTGGCCCTCGACGGCCGCATTGATGGCTTGTTCGATTCGATGATTGCGTGGGATGACTGCGGGGTTGACCTGCCGCATCGCCTCGGCGCGCGCCCGCGGTTCCGCGGGGTCCCGCGCCGTTCGCGCCCGCCACCGGCTCGCCCACGCGTCGTATTCCCTTGGATTCAAGAATAAAGACCCTACGCGCGTGTCCCCCGCTTCCTCCTCCGCGGCGTCGCACAGCCGGCGGAAGGTCAGTGTGAAATCCGCCTGATTGCGATGCATCGCATCGAGCAAATCCTCGGCGAGCGCCGCATCGCCGTCTTCGCGCGACGACAGACCCAGCTTGCGGCGCACGCCGGCCAGTGCGAGGTCCGAAAAGCGCGGCGAAAATGTCGCGAGCGCCTCAGTGGCGAGCTCCACCGCCCGATCCGCACCGCCATCGATGATGGGAAGCAGCGTCTCCGCGAACCGTGCGAGATTCCACAGGGCGGCGTGAGGTTGATTGCCGTAGGCGTAGCGGCCCTGCCGGTCGATCGAACTGAACACCGCCGCCGGATCGTAGGCATCCAGGAAGGCGCAGGGGCCGAAATCGATGGTTTCTCCCGACACCGCCATGTTGTCGGTATTCATCACGCCATGAATGAAGCCCACGTGCATCCAACCGGCGATGAGCGATGCCTGGGCGCCGGTGACGGCCCGCAGCAGCGAGAGATACGGCTGCGGGTCGGCTCTAGCTTCCGGAAAATGGCGATCGATCACGTAATCGGCGAGCAGTCGAACGGCATCCACGTCGTCGCGCGCGGCGAAGTACTGGAACGTGCCCACGCGCACGAAGCTTCCCGCCACTCGCGTCAGTATCGCTCCCGGCAGCGCTTCCTCGCGGAACACCGGCTCGCCGGTGGCCACCGCGGCGAGCGCTCGCGTGGCGGGAATGCCGAGCGCATGCATGGCTTCGCTGACGAGATACTCTCGCAATACCGGGCCGAGCGCGGCGCGCCCGTCGCCGTCCCGCGAAAAGGGCGTTCGGCCCGTGCCCTTCAAATGAATGTCGCGGCGCATGCCGGCGCGGCCCTGCACCTCCCCGAGCAGGATGGCGCGGCCATCCCCAAGCTGCGGTACGAAATGGCCGAATTGATGGCCGGCATAGGCCATGGCGATCGGCTCCACCCGCGGCGGCAGGACATTTCCCGAAAAAGTGGCCGCCAGCGCCTCCGCGTCGAGGTCGCCGATGTCGAGCCCCAACTCCGCGGCGAGCGCGTGATTGAATCGCAGCAGCCGCGGTTTGGCGACCGGCACCGGGTTGACCCGCGCGAAGAAGCGTTCCGGCAAACCGGCATAACTGCTGCGATTCATGAGCTCGATTGATTCAGCGGTTTGCGCCATACATGGACTCGTGACATCAAATCCCGATCGCATCGATCAGGCGGTAGGCAAAGACCGATGGCGCCAGAAACCACGGTCTCCCGTGATAGTACGGCCGCGACGGGAACGGCAGTCCGTCGAGAGCGGTGCGCCCCTCCTCGAGCCCGAGCATTTGCTGTCCGATGCGCCTGCCGAAATGCGGCGCGAGCGGCACGCCCTGGCCGCAATATCCCATGCAGTAGTAAATGCCGTCGTGTCGGCCCAGATGCGGCAGGGTATCGAAAGTGTACGCGACCCACCCCACCCATGCATGGCTCACGCGCACCGATTTCAATTGCGGAAATATGCGCGCCATCATCGTCCGCAGGCGCGGCACGCAGGCGAGCGGGTCCTTCTCGGCCAAAGCAGCCCGGCCACCGAATATGATGCGCTCGCCGTCCGCCGACGGCCTGTAGTACACGACGACCCGCCGCGAGTCGACGATGTTTCGCCCGCGCGGAATCAGCGCGCGAACTTGATCCGCGCCCAGAGACTCGGTCGCGATCTGATAGCTGCCGATGGGGATGACTCGCCGCCGATGCCACGGCGATAGAGGACCCGAGTAGCCATTGGTCGCGAGCAGAACTTGCCGCGCGCGAACGATTCCGCGCGGTGTCAGGACTTCAAAGCCGTCGCCGCTGGATTGGATGCCGCTCACCGGACAGCGATCCAGCACCCATGCCCCGCCCTCCTCTGCACGGCGCAGCAGCGACAGCAGGAGACGTGTGGGATCGACGGAGGCATCGTCGTGGTACACGCAGCCGCCGTGATAGAAATCGCTCGCGATCTCGCCGTGCTGCTCTGTTCTGGGAACGACGCTGATCCTCTGCTCGAGTCCCCGCGGCTGGTTCTCGGCGTCCCGCGCCATTTGCCTGAAGTGCCTCGCCGTGTGGGCCCCGAAAAAACATCCCTCCTCGCGCCAACCGCAATCGTCCCGCTGTTTGGCCAACGAGCGCAGGTACGTCACGGCGTCGAGGCCTTCGCGGCAAATTCTGAAGGCCAAATCCTCCCCGAACTTCGCCTTCAAGGAATTGAACGAAGGCTTGATGCTGTGGGCGACCTGACCTCCGTTGCGGCTCGAACACCCCGCGCCCCATTCGCCGGCGTCGAGGACCAGCGTGGAACGCCCCGCTGCCGCGGTCTCGCGAGCCGCCGAGAGTCCGGTGTAACCCGCGCCGACGACGAGCACGTCGACACGGTCCGGCAACGGCCGCGCGGATGGCGGCGGCAGGTCGACATTCTGCATCCACAACGGGGTTATGGAGATCTTGTCTGGCATCTTGGAGTGCTGCGCGGGTTTGTGGGCGATCACACGGCGCTTTAGACTACCGCTTCGCCCGCCCGCCCATATTGCGGGCCGGTCGACCGGGTGGCCAGCCATGATCCGAACAGAATGAGCACGAACGCAAGGATTCCCCCTACTCCCAAGCGCTCATGCAGCAGCCACACGCCGAGCAGCGCCGCCACCGCGGGGTTGATATAGGTGATCACGGCCGCGCGCGACGCGCCGGCGTGCCCCACGAGATAGAACATCAACAACATCGCCACGGCCGTGCACACCACGCCCAGTATGCTCATCGACGTGAGCGCCAGCATCGACGGCATTCGCGCGGGAAACGCCAGCATCGCCGGGACGAGGAGCACGGCGCTCGCCACAGCTAGGCTCGCGGCGAGCGGGCCGTAGGGATCAAGCCCGCCCAGGTGCCGCTGAATGATCAGAGGTCCGATCGCGTAGCCGAGCGTGGCAATCAGCATGCAAGCAGCCCCCGCCCAGCCCAAGGGGCCTGAAATCGTGCCGAATCCGAGCAAGGCCGCGACGCCGACGAATCCCAGCCCAAGACCCAGGATGCGCCACAATCCCAAGCGCTCGTGCACGCCGAAGAACCGCTGGATCAGCGCGATCGACAGCGGCACCATGGCAATGAGGATGCCGGTCACCGAGGAACTGATCCATTGTTCACCGTACGAAATGACCGAAAAGGGAATGACGAACTCGGCCAATGCAAACGCCAAGATCGCCGCCTTGTGCTTCCCCAAGGATCGTAAGGCGCCGCGCCGCCACGCGATCGGCAGCAGGATCACCGTGCCCAGCGTCACTCGTCCGAAGGCCACCACCACGGGCGATAGTTCCTGCACCGACAGCTTGATGAAGAAATACGGCAGCCCCCAGATGATGCCAAGCGCCGCGAAAGCCCCCCAACCTCGCCAACTCACCGGTAACGCCTTCCTCAGTGTCGAATTGCAGTTGAAGCCGAGCGTCAATCCTACCAGGGATCGGCTCGAGGTTCGGCGCTGAATATCCGCGGGGCGCCGGCGGCTCGAACGCCGGCGACTGTGCCCGAAGGAGATGTTGTCGAAAAGTCCGGAGAAATGGGCTCGAGATTTAGCCTGAATTCCCGGCGAGGCTCCTAGACGCCGGTGCCCGTTCTCCTCGCCTTCGCGAGGCGCGAATAGAGCTTCAGATAGTTCTGCGCCATGTGCTGAGCCGTGAAGCGCCGGTCGAACTCCGCGCGAATGCGGTCGCGATCCAGCGCGCCGATCCTGCCCGCCGCCGCCACGGCTTGATTTTCATTTTGCACGATGAACCCGGTGACGCCGTCCTCGAGAACCTCCGGCACCGAGCCGTTTTCAAAGGCAATCACCGGCGTGCCGCAAGCCATCGCTTCGATCATCACCAGGCCAAAAGGCTCGCGCCACGCAATCGGAAACAACAATCCCGCGGCATTGCCGAGAAATTCACCCTTTTGGTGCTCGCCGATTTCACCGATGAATTCCACGTGGTCCTGCGACAACAAGGGTTCTATCGTGGTCTTGAAGTACTCCTCATCGACCCTATCCACTTTTGCAGCGATCTTGAGCCGCATACCGGCTCTGGCGGCGATGCGGATGGCCGCGTCCGGCGCCTTTTCCGGTGAAATGCGCCCGAGAAACGCCAGATAGCCGCCGGCGCCCGCGCCTTTCGCCAACGAGTCCTGCGGCAGGCCATGAGAGATCGTCGCCACATAGTGCGCCGCGGGCAGCGGTGCCCGCTGCGAGTCTGAAATCGACACCACCGGAACGTCCCCGTATAGCCCGTACAGGGCCGGCAGCTCGGGCAGATCGAGGCGGCCATGCAAAGTCGTCACCGAAGGGATATTGAGCAGCCGCAGCAGCGGATAACCGAAATAATCCAGATGCGAGTGGATCACGTCGAACTCGTGGGCGCGCCGCGCCACCGTTTCCAATTCCATGAACACCGGCGCGAAATAATCCTTCACGCTGGGATCGAGACGCAGCGCGCGCGGCCAGATCGGCGCGAGTTTCGCTTTCGTCAGACTGTCGCCGGAGGCAAACAGCGTCACCTCGTGCCCAAGTTCCACCAATGCATCGGTCAGATAGGCGACGACACGCTCGGTGCCGCCGTAGTATTTCGGCGGCACGGCTTCGGTGAGCGGAGCAACCTGGGCAATATGCATGACGAGTCTCCCCGGAGGGTATGACGAAACGAAAATAATTTGACGCGGCAAAATCGATTCAGTTCCAATGCGCGTGCTCGCTGCTTGGTTGAACGGATCGCTGCGATTAGACTCTGACCAGCATGTGCTTTTGCGATCGGATTTTGTAATTTCTGCAACACCTGCCGCGACACCGGAGCACTCAAGTGAATGCATTGTCCAAGGACGAAACATCCGTCCCGCAGTTCTACATTGCCGCCGGCCCCGCGCTGCAGGAGCGGCGGACTCTGACCTTGAAGCACGGCGACACCTTCGCCGTATTCGATCATCGCGGCGACATGAGCGCGGACACCGGCAGTTCCGAAGGGCTATATCACCGCGATACCCGCATCTTGTCGCACTTGAAACTGCTGCTCGAAGAAGCGCGGCCTTTGCTGCTGAGCTCGATGACACAGGACGACAACGCCATGTTCACCGCCGATCTCAGCAATCCGGATCTCCTGCTCAATGGACAAATCGCCCTGCGGCACGAGCAAATCCACTTGCATCGGCTCAAGTTCGTCTGGGACGGAGCTTGCTACGAGCGGCTTCTGATACGCAACTTCAGCGACCGGATGTGGCGCATACGCGTTGCGCTGCAGTTCGGCTCCGACTTCGCCGACCTGTTCGAAGTGCGCGGCGAACGCCGCCGGGCGCGCGGCGACCTGTCGGTGACTCGCGACAGCGATCGCAGGGCGGCACTGCACTATACGGGCCTCGATAAGATCGAGCGCATAACGACTCTGGATTTCGATCCGGCGCCACAGACGCTGACGGCCGAGCGCGCCGGGTTCGAGACGGCGCTGAATTCGCGGCAGGTGAGGCGGATCTTCATTCGCGTCGGGATTGCGGACCCGGATGCCGGCCGTTGGAGTGGGCGCGTATTCTACCGGTGCATGCGGGCCGCGCGTCACGGGCTGCGCGAATCGAGCGCGCGGGCGGCGAGCATCGACAGCTCCAACACGGTGTTCAACGAGATCGCGCGGCGTGCGGTGTCCGACCTGTACATGTTGATCACCGAAACCGCGGAAGGGCCCTATCCCTACGCCGGCACGCCCTGGTTCAGCACGCCCTTCGGCCGCGACGGCATCATTACGGCGCTCATGACCCTGTGGGCCGATCCCAGTATTGCGAAGGGCGTGCTGCGATTTCTCGCATCGACGCAGGCCACCTCCGTCGAACCGGAGCGCGACGCGGAGCCGGGAAAAATTCTGCACGAGATGCGCCACGGAGAAATGGCCAATCTGCGGGAGGTGCCATTCGGGCGCTACTACGGCAGCGTGGATGCGACTCCCCTTTTCGTGCTGCTGCTCGGCGAATATTTTGCGCGCACCGCCGACTTCGACACCGTGCGGGAGTTGTGGCCGAATGCACAGGCGGCCTTGACCTGGATCGACACCTATGGCGACCGCGACGGCGACGGCTTCGTCGAATACCATCGCCAGACCAAGGAAGGCCGGTCCAATCAGG
>WNFL01257900.1_pt1 | contig 10870 bp, 11 predicted proteins | sample 5400361 | NCBI WGS metagenome assembly WNFL01 (sample SAMN13153351, study PRJNA577476) | soil metagenome | isolation source: 40 cm soil on Douglas fir-dominated hillslope | place: USA:California | collected 2013-09-17 | reverse complement strand
CCTGGCGCCCGATCTCGCGTACGACACGCCGAACCCCGGCGCGGCGGGCGCGGGCACGTACGACGACGTCTCGGTGCTGAACGGCGCCATCGACCGCTATGACTGGAAGCTCCTGGGCAAGCGCGAGATGTACGTTCCGTACAGCAGCTACCGTGTGACGTACAACAAGAACGCGGCCGACATCACCAAGCCGCACCACATCAACCCGGACCTCGTGCGCTGGGAGCTGCATCGCGTGTGGGTGGTCGAGGCGACGCTGAAGCCCGGAAAGCGCCACATCTACGCCAAGCGCGTGTTCGCTTCCGACCAGTACGACGCGAGCGGCAAGCTCTACCGCTCGAGCTTCGCGTTCCAGTCGTACAGCTACGACGTGCAGGCGCCCTTCGCCGACACGTTCGCGATCTACGACTTCAACTCGGGGGTCTACAACATCACGGGCCTGTTCGGTCCGAACCAGGGTCTCAAGTACATGACCGAGCTGCCGAAGGAGAGCGCGTGGTCGTCCGAGGGACTCGCTGGAGCGGGGCTGCGTTGAAAACGGGCCGCCACCTTGCCGCCGCCACGGCTTTCGCCGCGGCGTTCGCCTGCGCACAGGCGATCGCGGCCGGTGGCGGCTTCGTCGACGTGCTGCGGCAACCGGCCGAACCTTCGGCGCTCGCGTCGAAGGCGCTGCTGCAATCCGTGGCGAAGGCGGGACGGCGGCTGGTCGCCGTGGGCCAGCGCGGCCACGTGATCTTTTCCGATGACGCCGGCGGCGCATGGACGCAGGCGAAGGTGCCGGTGAGCTCGGACCTCACCGCCGTGTGGTTCGCGGACGCGAAGCACGGCTGGGCCGTGGGCCACGACGGCGTGATCCTCGCCAGCGATGACGCGGGCGAGACGTGGACATTGCAGCTCACGGGAGACTCCGCGGCCGTGCAGGGCGCGGACAAGGCGTTCCTCGACGTGTGGTTCGCCGACGAGCGCAACGGCTACGCCGTGGGCGCGTTCAACGTCGTCGTCCACACCAGCGACGGGGGCGGCACGTGGGAATCGTTGTCCGACCGCACCGAAAACCCGAAGCAGTACAACCTGCATGCCATCCGCCCGGTGGGCGGATCCCTTTTCATCGCGGGCGAAGCGGGGCTTCTCCTCAAGCTCGACCCGCGATCGCAACGCTTCCGCGCCGTGGCCACGCCGTACAACGGCAGCTTCTTCGGCATCGCCGACGCGGGCGGCGCGCTGCTGCTTTTCGGCTTGCGCGGCAACGCGTTCCTGAGCGCCGATGGCGGGGCGAACTGGGCGAAGATCGATGCGCGCCTGCCGTCATCGATCGTCGCGACGGCCCCATCGGTGGGTGGGCGCCTGTTGCTCGCCGACACGAGCGGGCGCATCGCGGCGAGCCACGATGGCGGGCGCACGTTCGCGCCCGTGACGACGCGCCCGACGCTGCCGATCAGCTCGTTCGCCGAGCTGGGCAACGGCCTCGTCGCCGTCGTGGGACCGCGCGGCGCCGCGGTCGAGCGAATGCTGCCGCGATGAGACGAACATGGCCGCGATGAGCACCGACCTTGGATTGGATGCGATGCCGGTTGTGCGCGACGTGCGGGATTTCGACAGTCGCGGCGGCAACCTGCTGGAGCGCGTGGTCTTCAACAACCGCCTTGCGGTGGTCGCCGTGTGCGCGATCCTCACGGCGGTGCTGGGCTACTTCGCCGCGACGCGCCTCGTCCTGAACGCGAGCTTCGAGCGGATGATCCCGCAGGGGCAGCCGTCGATCCGCAACTACCTCGAGCACAAGGGCGACCTGCGCGGCCTGGGCAATTCGCTTCGCATCGTCGTCGAGAACGAGGACGGCGACATCTTCGATCCCCGGTACCTGGAAGCGCTGAAACGCGTGAGCGACGAGATGGCGCTCACGCCCGGCGTCGATCGTGCCTGGATGAAGTCGCTCTGGATGCCGGCGGTGCGCTGGACCGAGGTGACGGAGGAAGGTTTCCGTGGCGGGCCGGTGATGCCGGACGCCTACGACGGATCGCCCCGCGCGGTGGAGCAGTTGCGGCAGAACATCGCGCGCTCGGGCATCGTCGGCAGCCTCGTGTCGTCGGACTTCAAGTCCACGATGGTGTTCGTGCCGCTGCTCGACCGCGACGCGGCCACGGGCAAGCCCATCGACTACCGCAGCCTCTCGCGCATCCTCGACCAGGAGGTGCGCGACGCCAACGAAGGCGCCTCGACCGGGCCGCGCATCGCGGTGCATACCATCGGCTTCGCGAAGGTCGTGGGCGAGCTGATCGAGGGCCTCGCCAAGGTGATGGCGTTCTTCGCCGCCGCGGCGATCGTGGCCGTCGGCGTGATCTACACGTACACGCGCTGCCCGCGCAGCACGGCGCTCGTGATCGCGTGCTCGCTCGTCGCCGTCGGGCTTCGAGCTCGATCCCTATTCGATCCTGGTCCCGTTCCTCGTGTTCGCGATCGGCGTGTCGCACGGCGCGCAGAAGATGAACGGCATCATGCAGGACATCGGCCGCGGCACGCACAAGCTCGTCGCCGCGCGCTACACGTTCCGGCGCCTGTTCCTCGCGGGCCTCACGGCGCTCGCCGCCGACGCCGTCGGCTTCGGCGTGCTGATGGCGATCGACATCCCGGTGATCCGCGACCTCGCGGTGACCGCGAGCATCGGCGTCGCGGTGCTGATCGTCACCAACCTGTTGCTCCTGCCCGTGCTGCTTTCGTATGCGGGCGTGAGCGAGGAAGCCGCCGCGAGGAGCCTTGCCGAGGAGCGGGAGGAATCGCGCGGCCGCGGCCTGGGCAGGCTCTGGGCGGCGCTCGACCGCTTCACCACCCGCCGCTGGGCGATCGGCGCGATCGGCGTCGCGATGGCGCTTGCCGCTTTCGGACTTGTCGTGGCAAGCCACCTTCGCATCGGCGACCTGGATCCGGGCGCGCCCGAGCTGCGCGCGGGCTCCCGCTACAACCGCGATAACGCCTACGTCACCGCGCACTACGCGCTGTCGAGCGACCAGTTCGCGGTGATCGTGAAGACCGACAAGGAAGGCTGCCTCACGTACCCGACGCTCATGGAGGCCGATCGCCTCCCCGGACGCGGTGCGCCAGATCACCGCGGGATCGTTCGAGGGCAACCCCAAGTGGCTCACGATCAACCGCAACCAGGACGTCCTCAATTACGCGGCGCAGCAGGCGTCGGTGAACAATCCCGACCTTTTCAACACCGCGTGCTCCGTGATGCCGGTGATCGCCTACCTGTCCGACCACAAGGCCGAGACGCTCGCGCGCGTGTCGGCGGCCGCGGAGGAATTCGCGGACCAGCACTCGACGCTCGATCGGCAGTTCCTGCTGGCCGCAGGCAATGCGGGCATCGAGGCCGCCACCAACATGGCCGTCGAGCACGCGAACCGCGCGATGCTGCTGTATGTGTACGCCGCGGTGATCCTGCTGTGCTTCGTGACTTTCCGCAGCTGGCGCGCGGTGGTCGTGGCCGTGGTTCCCCTCGCGCTCACGTCCATCCTCTGCGAAGCGCTCATGGTCGCGCTCGGCATCGGCGTGAAGGTGGCCACGCTTCCGGTGATCGCGCTCGGTGTGGGCATCGGCGTGGACTACGCGCTGTATCTCCTGTCCGTGCAGCTCGCGTACCAACGCGCGGGCATGCCGCTCGCCGAAGCTTACGGGCGTGCCGTGCAATTCACCGGCCGGGTCGTGGGCCTCGTGGGCGTGACGCTCGCCGCCGGCGTGGTCACATGGGCGTTCTCCCCGATCAAGTTCCAGGCCGACATGGGTATCCTCCTCACCTTCATGTTTCTCTGGAACATGGCCGGAGCGCTGGTGCTCATTCCCGCCCTCTCACATTTCCTGCTTCCCACGCGAAAGCCATGAACGAACTCGCCATCGCACGCACCGCCTCCGCGCAGGAGGCGCCGGCCTCCATCCGCGCGCTCCTCGACTTCGGCGTCGCCACGGCGCCCGGCCAGGAGATCGTCCACGCCGGCCGTTCGCGCTACACCTACGCGACGCTCGCCGAGCGCGTGGCGCGCCTTGCGTCGGCGCTCGCGCGCCTGGGCGTGGTTCCCGGCTCGACGGTCGCCGTCATGGACTGGGATTCGCCGCGCTACCTGGAGGCGTTCTTCGCGGTGCCGATGATGGGCGCCGTGCTCCATACGGTGAACGTGCGGCTCGCGCCCGAGCAGATCCTGCATACCATCAACCACGCGCGCGACGACGTGGTGCTGGTGAACGCGGAGTTCCTGCCGATCCTGGAAGCGATCCGCGCGCAGGTACGCACCGGCGTGCGTTTCGTGCTGATCGACGACGGCTCCGAGCCGCCGATCACGGCGATCGAGCTCGCCGGCGAGTACGAGCAGCTTCTCGCCGCGGCCGATGCGGCCTACGCGTTTCCGGATATCGACGGCGACACGCGCGCGACCACTTTCTACACGACGGGAACGACGGGACTGCCGAAGGGCGTGTACTACAGCCACCGCCAGCTCGTGCTGCATTCGCTCGCCGTCGCCCAGGCCATGGCATTCGCGCCGCACGCGTCGCTGCGCGGCGATGACGTGTACATGCCGATCACGCCCATGTTCCATGTGCACGCGTGGGGCTTTCCCTACGTCGCGACGATGCTGGGCCTGAAACAGGTCTATCCGGGGCGCTACGTGCCGGAGACCCTGCTCGGCCTCATCGCGAAAGAAGGCGTCACGTTCTCGCACTGCGTGCCCACCATCCTGCAGATGATGCTGCGCCATCCCGATGCGGTGACCACGGACTTCTTCGGCTGGAAGGTGGTCATCGGTGGCTCGGCGCTGCCGCTGGCACTGGCTCGCGACGCGGTCGAGCGCGGCATCGACGTGATCGCGGGATACGGAATGTCGGAGACGTGCCCGGTCCTCACGCTCGCGCACCTGCGCCCGTTCATGCGCCAGTGGGACCTGGAGCGCCGGCTTCCGTACCTGTGCCGCGCCGGAAGGCCGATCCCGTTCGTGCAGCTGCGTATCGTGGACGAAGCGATGAACGACGTTGCGCGCGACGGCGAGACGCCGGGCGAGATCGTCGTGCGCGCGCCCTGGCTCACGCAGGGTTACCTTCACGAGACCGAGCGCTCCGAGGAGCTGTGGCGCGGCGGATGGCTGCATACCGGCGACGTCGGCGTGATCGACGCGCACGGCTATCTCAAGATCACCGACCGGATCAAGGACGTGGTGAAGACGGGTGGCGAATGGGTCTCGTCGCTCGACATCGAGGACCTCATCCTGCGGCTGGCGCAGGTCGCCGAGGCTGCCGTCGTCGGCATGCCCGACGAGCGCTGGGGCGAGCGTCCCGTGGCACTCGTGGTCGTGAAGGCGGGGCAGTCGGTCACGCTGGAGGCGATCCGCTCGCACATCGCCGATTTCGCGGCGAGGGGCGTGGTCTCGCGCTATGCGATCCCCGAACGCGTGCATTTCGTCACGGCGATACCGAAGACCAGCGTGGGCAAGCTCGACAAGAAGCTGATCCGCGCGAAGCTCGCGGCGAAGGAGTACGCATGAGTGCCGCTCCCACCGTCCTCATCGTTCCCGGCCTGCGCGGGCATGTCGCGGATCACTGGCAAACCCTCCTCGAGACGGAGCTGCCCAAGGCGGTGACCGTGCCACGCATGGAGACCCACAACCTCTCGCGCGAGGCATGGGTGAAGGCGCTCGACAAATCGCTCGCGGCGATCGAGGGAGCGGTGATCCTCGTCGCGCATAGCGCCGGCGTGATGATGGCCGTGCACTGGGCGGCGAAGCATCACCGCCCGATCCAGGGCGCGTTGCTCGCCGTGCCGCCGGACTTCGAGTCGCCGCTTCCGGAGGGTTATCCGAACGAAAAGACGCTGGTCGACAACGGCTGGCTGCCCACGCCGATGCAGAAGCTCCCGTTTCCCAGCATCGTCGCCGCGAGCACCAACGATCCGCTCGCGCGCTTCACGCGCTCCTTGCAGATGGCTCGCGCATGGGGCAGCCGCGTCGTGCGCATCGGCAACGTCGGCCACCTCAATCCCGCCTCGGGCTACGGGCGCTGGCCGAAGGCCCACGAGTTCATCGCGGAGCTGTCGGCAGTCCGCACCGAAACGCTGGCGCGCTAGCCGCTCACCCGCTTCCAGGCGCGGCGCTCGCGCGAGGCGAGCAGCGGCACGGCCTCGGCGACGTACTTCTTGAAGTGCGCGCCCTGCTGGTGGGCGGCGAACGCCTTCTCGTCGTCGTAGACCTCGTAGAGCAGCACATGCGCCGGATCGTCCGGATCGACGCTCACCTCGAACTGGCGGCAGCCCGCCTCGAGCCGCGCGTCGCGCGCGTTGTCGGCGAGCTTCTTCATGAAGGCATCGATGTTCTCGGGCTTGATGCGGATATCCACCTGCAGGACGAACGCCATGAATCCTCTGGGCAAGCGAGGGAAGGCCGCCATCTTACTTGGCGGCCCGCTTGTCAGTGCTGTGTCTGGTCGTGTTTTCCCCCGGGGCGCGTGATCCCGGCCACCGCCGTGCCGGCTTGCCGCTTCGCGGACTTCGCGATATCGCCGAGCGAGACGATTCCGACCAGGCGCTTTTCGCGGTTGACTGATCCGCCAGGTTTTCCGCCACGTCCGCGACGTCGTCGTCCTCGAAGCAGTAGAGGACCTGGTCGTTGCTCATGACGTCGCGAATCGGAGTCGTGGGGCCCAGGTTCTTGGCCACCGCGCGGATCACGATGTCCCGGTCGGTGACCATTCCCACGAGACGATCGTTCTCGCCCACCGGCAATATCCCGGAGTCGCATTCGGACATCATGCCGGCCGCTTCGGCGATGGTTTGCTTGGGGCTGGCCACCACCACGTCGGTGCTCATGCATTCGCGGACTTTCATGGAGTCTCCTTTGGAAAAAAGAACGGCATGGCGGTCACTCGCCGCCACGCCGGTTGGGACTCCGCCGCTACTTCAAGTTCCGTGTCAGGCGGCGACCTGCTCCTTTCCGACCAGGGCCGCGACGATCCCCTACGCGGGTGGTGCGGGAAACTCCACAAGCCTGTCGCTGGATCACTTCTTCATCCCGATGGCGCGCATCATCGAAGCGAGCTCCGCATCCTCCTTGGCGACCAGCTCGCCGAAATCGGCCGCGGGAAGGAATGCCGGGCGAACGTTGAGGGTCTCGCTCGACTTCACGAATTCGGGCGACTCCACCGTTCGGCGTATCGCCGACTCGAGCACCGCGACGACGGGCTTCGGGGTTCCGCGCGGCGCCGCGATGCCGCGCCAGGCCTCGAGCGACACCGGTATCCCCTGCTCACGCGCGGTGGGTACGTCGGGCAGCGCCGCGTCACGCTCCGGAATGAGCACCGCGAGGAGGCGCACGGCGCCCTGCTTCACCTGGCCCGCGAGCGCCGCCGGAAGCTGGACGACGACGTCCACGTGGCCGCCGATGAGACTCGGCACCACCTGCGCCGCGCCGAAGGGAATCTCGTTCACCTCGACGCCGGCCGCGCGGAAGAGCGCGACCAGCGAAAGGTGCGTGTGGCTGCCCACGCCCGAATGCCCGACGCTGATCTGCTTCGGGCGCGCGCGCGCATCGGCGATGAGGTCGTTCAATCCCTTCCACTTCGCGTCGGCGCGCACGGCCACCACGGGCGACTCGACCAGCACGCGCGCCACCGGATCGAACTCGCGATAGTCGATGTCGAGCTGGCCCGAATGATGCGTGGTGGAGATCGAATTGGAATTCCACACCAGCGAATAGCCGTCGGGCTTCTGCCCGGCGACGTGCTTGTACCCGATGGCGCCGCCCGCCCCGGGACGGTTCATCACCAGCACGCGCTGGTTGAGCTGCTTCGACATGCCGTCGGCGAGCATTCGCGCCGTGACGTCGGCCGACGAGCCCGCAGGAAAGAGCACCGTGATCTCGATGGGCCCGCGCTGCGGGAAAGGCGTGTCCTGCGCGAGGACATCGAACGCAAGCGCCACCAGCAACCACGCCATCGCCTTCATGCGAGCACCTCCTTTACCTCCACCCGCCTTCCTTCCCGCGCAGAGCGGATGCCGGCGAGGATGACCGCGAGCGACGCAGTGCTGCGCTCGCCGTCCATTTCAGGCTCGCCGTCGCCGCGAGCGGCGCGCGCGAATTCCTCGAGCTCGCCCACGATCGGATCGTTCTTCGGGCACGCGACCGTTTCGGGGCGGGCATCGCCGCGCTTGAGCCACCGCAGCCCGCCGTGAAGGTCGTAGTACGCGCTCGCTTCCTTTCCGTAGACGTTCATCACGTAGTTTTCCGAGGCCGAAGCGTAGCTCGCGTTCAGCGTGGAGAGCGCGCCGTTCTCGTGCTCGAGGATGACGCTCGCGACATCCGGGTTGTCCCCGGGCAGCACGAGCTGCGCAAGCTGCGCGCGCACGGCCTTGATCGGACCCACCAGGTATTCGAGCACATCCGTGTAGTGGATACCGATCTGCAGCAGGACGCCACCGGGCATTCCCGCCGCCTGGTAGCGCCACGAGGAAAGGTCGATCTTGCCGAGGCGATCGCGGCTGATGTTCGACTCCGCGTTCACGATCCTGCCGAACACGCCCGCGTCGATCTTCTCGCGCACCCAGCGGAAATGGCTTTCGCGCCGGCGCTGGTAGCCCAGGGCGAGAACGACCTTCGCGTCGCGGCAGGCGCGCGTGAGGCCGCGCGCGTCATCGATGGTGTTGGCGATGGGCTTGTCGAGGAACACGTGCTTGCCCGCCGCCGCCGCCGCGCGCGTGGTCTCCAGGTGCGTGGCATTGGGCGTGGTGTTGACGATCGCCTCGATGGACCGATCGTCCAGGATCTCTTCATAGCTGTGCGCGTCGCGGCATCCGTACTTCGCGGCGAACTTCGCGCGCTTCTCTCCCGAACGCGTATAGCACGCGGCGATCTTCAGCTTTCCGCTGCGCACCATCGCGTCGGCGAGCACGTCGGACCACCAGCCCAGCCCGACGCAGCCAACCTTCAACGGCTCACTCACCGCCGGAGGCGCCGATCGCTTCGACCGCTTCGCGTGCCGTGCGCGCGTCGAACTCGAACGTGCCGCCCGACACGCCGATGCCTCCCACGCACTCGCCGCCCACCAGGATCGGGCATCCGCCTTCCATCGCGGTCCATCGTTCGGTTCCCGCGGCGAGCGCAAGTCCCAGCGCATGGGCGACGTCGAGCGACTGGCCCTGCGCGCCCTTCGACCCGGTGGGCCGCTTGTTCGAAGCGGCGCACACCGCTTTCGTCGTGGCGGAATGCACGGTGTGGAATCGCCCGCCGTCCATGCGTTCGAGGAGCATGAGATGCCCCCCGGAATCGGCGATCGCGACGGTAATGGAGATTCCGGTTTCACGCGCGCGGGCCATGGCGGTATCGGCCATCTTGCGCGCGCCGGCATTGGTGATGCGCTTGGACTCGGCGACGAACATCGTGGATCCTCCCTGCGCGTAATATTAGTTCATGGGGCTCACGCACATAGAGCACTTCCTGGTCGCAGCCGACGATATCGACGCTACGCGCGACTGGTATGCACGCGTGCTGGGGATGCGTTCCGGACCGCATCCCGAGTTCGGTTTCCCCGTTCACTGGATGTACATCGGCGACGTGGACGTGGTGCACATCGGACCGAGCGCGAAGGGCGCGAACGAGGCGCAGAAGAAATACCTCGGGCGCACGTCGGAGAACACCGGGACGGGCACCGGTGCGATCGATCACATCGCTTTTCGCGCCACGGGGCTCGGCGCGATGCTGCAGCACCTGAAGAAGGAGGGCGTCGCGTCCTCGAAGCGGCGCGCCAATGGGCAAGCGCTCTTCCAGGTGTTCTTCCACGATCCGAACGGCGTCAAGATCGAGTTGAACTACGCCGCTTCTGAAGCCGAGGGCATCGCCCCCGACCTGATGGCGTCCGACCTGCTGAAGGCTTCGGCCTAGGCCGCGACGGCCTGCTTCTGCGGCACCGCCGCGATGAGCTCGTACGCGGGCTCGGTCAGGAACTCGACGAACTCGTCGCTCGCCACGAGCCGGTCGAGCAGCCACGCCGCCTCGTCATACCGGGCGCGCGCGGCACCCGGCATGCCCGAGACCTTCTTCAGCTCCTCCCCCAGCATCGTGCGGAACATCTCGAGCGTGATCCTGCGGCCATCCTCGAGCGTTCCTTTCGGATTGCGGATCCACTGCCACAGCTGCGAGCGCGAGATCTCCGCGGTCGCGGCGTCTTCCATGAGATTGTTGATCGGCACGCAGCCGTTGCCGCCCAGCCACGAGCCGATGTATTGCAGGCTCACGTTGATGTTGGTGCGCACGCCCGCTTCCGTGATCGGCGTCTGCGGGGCGAATTCGAGCAGGTCGGAAGCTTTCACTTTCACGTCGTCGCGCTTGCGATCGATCTGGTTCGCCTGAGGCATGATGCGATCGAAGATTTCCCTGGCGATCGACACCAGGCCCGGATGCGCGACCCACGTGCCGTCGAAGCCGTCCGTCGCCTCGCGCTCCTTGTCGGCGCGCACTTTCGCCATCGCCGCCTCGTTGCCCTTCTCGTCGCCCTTGATCGGGATCTGCGCGGCCATGCCGCCCATCGCGAACGCGTTGCGGCGATGGCACGTCTTCACCAGCAGCTGGCAATAGGCGCGAAGGAACGGGCTCGTCATGGTGACCTCGGCGCGATCGGCGAGCACGAAGTCGTGGTTGCGAAGCTTCTTGATGCAAGAAAAGATGTAGTCCCAGCGGCCGCAGTTGAGCCCGGCGGCGTGGTCGCGCAGCTCATAGAGGATCTCGTCCATCTCGAAAGCCGCGGGCAGCGTCTCGATCAGCACCGTCGCCTTGATGGTGCCGCGCGGAAGGTTCATGCGCGTCTCGGCCTCGTTGAACACGTGGTCCCACAGGCGCGCTTCCAGGTG
>WNFL01213308.1_pt2 | contig 10870 bp, 9 predicted proteins | sample 5400361 | NCBI WGS metagenome assembly WNFL01 (sample SAMN13153351, study PRJNA577476) | soil metagenome | isolation source: 40 cm soil on Douglas fir-dominated hillslope | place: USA:California | collected 2013-09-17 | reverse complement strand
GAATCATCCGATGACACAGACCGGCCAGCGTGCCAATGTTCAATGCGATCATGTTGTCAAGCTTGGCAAAGTCTGTTTTTTCGACCTCTCCCCACAGGCCATATCCGGCATTGTTAACCAGGATGCCGACATCTACCCGATGTTGATCGATCCATTGGGCAATGCGATCCGTTGATACCTTTTCTGAGAGGTCCAGTACCAGATACGAGGCCTTGACTCCATACTTGGTTTGAAGTGTCTGGCATTCGGCGGCCAATTTGTCACCCGAACGGGCAATAAGAAGTACATCGTATTTTTGCGCCGCCAGTTCCCGGGACAGGCAGCGTCCGATCCCGCTGCTGGCGCCGGTGACAACCGCATAGGCCATGGAGAATAAAACTATTTGTTGGTGATGGTCATCAATCGTTGATAAAGCAACGGCTTGCTTTGTTCGGTCCGGGGTTGGAATTTTCCGGTAACGATCGGGACATACATGACGCGCCGCCGGCTTCTTTCACCAACGAAAGGAGATTGTGCGACGCGATGCCAAAGCCGGCCATCGTGGACCGTCAGGTCGCCTGGCTCGACATTCAATCCAATTTCATTCTTGTCTGCCTTATTGCTGACAAAGTACAGTTTTCGGAACAGAAGCGTTCCCATTCCTTTGTTGTGCGTTCCGGGAAGAAGCCGTAAGCCTCCGTTTTCGGTAGACGAATTATCCAAATGAATTCCCACGTTTAACATGGGCATGATCTTGTTCCCGTAGAAGATGTCGCGTAAAGCGTCGGTATGCCAACCCAATTGGCTATAGTTGCTTTCCTTCGTGTTGACGTAGTGATTGAAGACCAATCCATCCTTTTCATTTTCTCCTATGCGGCAGTCGTCGGAACCGATCAGCTCGAACAGGCCTTTGAGCCGCGGGTCTCCCAGCAGGTTTTTGAGCACCAGGCTAAAATGATTCGCGAATGCAAATCGCTGTACGATTCGTTTTCCATCAATGTCGATACCGTATTTGATGGGCACGCCGTTCACTGCCTTGACATCTTCCCGTATCCATTGATCCTGAATCTTTTCCGATTCCCGGATGACCAGCCCGACGGTTTCCCTGTCAATGAAATTCTTAAAATGAAGAAAACCGTATTTTTCAAAAAAAACTTTTTGATCTTGCGTGAGTCTTTCCCCTAATTTAAATAAAGGATAATTTTGGCTATTTACACGATGAATGCCATTTTTGCGAGCCATGCCTGGTTATTTAAGGATTAAGATACAATATTATCTAAAAGTAACCAGAAAATTAAGTAAATGTTTTTAACCTGCTGATCCACGAATGTCCAGATTTTTCGCCGTTTTTTTTCTGTTCTTTCTTGTCTTGAGTACGAGCACCTTTTCCCAGGAACTTATTGAAATCGACACCTTAGCGAAAACAAAAAAAGGAAAAGTTAAACACGTCATCGGATTTCCAGTGATCCTTTATTCTCCCGAATTGACGTGGGCTTTTGGAGGAGCCGCCAATTACTATTTTAAATTCAGTCGTAAAGATTCGCTCATCCGCACTTCTTTTATTCAGGCTATTGGAATTGTGAGTTTACGGGGTCAGCTCGTTTTGGGACTTGACGGGTCCATTTTTTTTCCTCACGAACGATTCATCCTTCGGCTTCACGGTTCGGTAAGCCGGTTTCCCGATCGCTTTTGGGGCCTGGGCAACGACTCCAACCACGACGATCGGGAATTGTACGCGATCTCGCAATACTATTTGTTTCCACAGCTTCTCAGAAATGTATACCGGAAATTTTATGCCGGAGCAGCATACGAATCCCAGAACGTTTTTTCTTTTGAATATTATACCAAACCCAATGGCAACCCTAGTATTTTTGACCAGCAAAATGTGCCGGGGAGAAAGGGAAGTTTTACTTCCGGGTTGGGGCTCCTGCTCCTTTGGGACAACCGGGACAATACGTTTAGCTCATCGAAAGGATTTTATTTTCAATATTATATCAACAAGTTCAGCCGTTTGCTGGGCAGCCAGTTTGAGTACGTAAGTCAGAATCTCGACGTCCGGAAGTATGTTTCGGTGAGCCGGACGAGCGTCCTGGCCTTTCAATTCCTGGGCAACTTCAACGAAGGCGATGTGCCCGTCCGGAGCATGGCCAACATCGGGAGCGGAACCATCATGAGGGGATACTATGACGGAAGGTATACCGATAAGAACCTCATCGCCGCGCAGGCAGAACTCAGGCAACACCTGGTCCATCGAATGGGAATGGTTGTCTTTGCCGGGGTGGGGAGGGTGGCTAACCGTTTTTCGGAATTTTTCCATTCCTCCTCACAAACGTCGACCAGCAAAGCCCTTGTTTCAGGGTTGAAGCCTTCCTTTGGAACGGGACTTCGGTTTGCTATCGATAAGGGTGAAAAACTCAACGTCCGTTTTGACGTCGGCTTTGGAAAACATTCCAACGGTGTCTATCTCAATTTTTCGGAGGCTTTTTGAATGAGCACGACCACCCGATAGGCCCCGTAGGTAAAGAACGGGGCAACCACAACATCCAGCGCATAGTGCACATGTTGAACCAGAATAAGAACACCGACCACAACGGTAGCTACGATCTTTATCCAACGCAGCAGCCGATTGGGTTCAATCAAAACAAAAACCGTCATGGCAGAAATGTGCCCGGAAAAGAAAAGGTCTTTCACAAAATACTCAGGATAGATAATAAAGGAAAGAAAGGGATCCTTCAGGAAGATCATCCCTTTCGGCGCCTCCAACGTGAACAGGTAAATCGCCAGCATCCGTAGCCAGGTGACGACGCAGTAGGTCGCCAGCCCGCGAGCGATCACGGCCGGGTTTTTATAATTGCTAACCAAGGTCAGCAACACGCAGGAATAAATCAATGTGAAAATGGTCCACGACCAATCCACGGGCGTCAACTGGTCCAGAATGAAATCGTCCAGCAGGACACCCTTCTTATCCGCAATGACGTCCTGGAAAAAGTAGGGCATAAAAAAAGCCAGGGCCACCAATGCGATACCCGATAGTACCAGGCCATAAACAAAATACCGGTTTTGAAGCGCTTCCTTCCAGGTCGTGTTCAAGCGTGGATCAGTTTATGGATATCAGATGATAGTTCTTTTTCCCTTTTTGCGCAAGCAAGTAACGGTTTTGTAAAAGCTTGAAATCCGGCTTTTGGTTAGGATCGCTGATCTTGATTTTGTTAATGCTCACCCCGCCACCCTGGATCATTCGCCGGGCTTCACTCTTGGATGGAAAAATTCCGCCTTTCGTTATTTCGGAAAGCAGTTCGGTCACGGTTGCACAATTTTCAAATTCGGACCTGGATATGGCGGTTTGGGGAACACCTTCAAAAACAGAAAGGAGCGTGCGTTCGTCCAGGACTTGAAGGTCCTCCGTAACCGAATTACCAAAAAGGATCTGCGATGCTTTCACGGCCATTGCGTAGTCATTGGCCGAATGGACCCGCAGGGTAATATCCCTGGCCAATTCGAATTGAAGCTTTCGGAGATGAGGCGCAGTCGCATGCTCGCCGGCCAAGGCTTCAATCGCGTCTTTTGAGCCAAGAGTAAAAATTTTCATAAACCGAACAGCGTCCTCGTCCGAGGTATTCAACCAGTATTGATAAAAATGATAAGGAGAAGTTTTTTTTGCATCCAACCATACATTGCCCTGTTCGGTCTTGCCGAACTTGGTCCCGTCAGCCTTTTTTATTAAGGGCGTGGTCAAGGCAAAAGCATCTCCCGACGCCAGCCTTCGGATCAGTTCCGTGCCGGTAACGATATTTCCCCACTGGTCCGACCCCCCCATCTGGAGCCTGCAGTTTTTGTTTTTGTAAAGCCAATAGAAATCATAACCCTGAACAAGCTGGTAGCTGAATTCCGTAAAGGATAGTCCGGTCTCCAGCCTTCTCTGGACCGACTCCTTTGACATCATGTAATTGACCGACATGTGCTTGCCCACGTCACGGATGAAATCCAGGAAAAGGAATTCCTTAAACCATTCGTAATTGTTAACCATCTCGGCCGCTCCCGGACCGGAGAAGTCAAGGAACTTTTCAAGCTGGCCTTTCACGCAGGCCTGGTTGTGTTGTAGCATTTCTTCCGAGAGTAAATTCCGCTCGTCGGACTTGCCCGAAGGATCCCCCACCATTCCGGTCGCACCGCCCACCAGTGCAATCGGTTTATGCCCGCATCGTTGATAGTGAACCAAAGTCATGATCTGAACAAGACTTCCAATGTGAAGCGAATCAGCCGTGGGGTCAAACCCAATGTACCCGGCAGTCATTTCCTTGTTCAGCCGCTCCTCTGTCCCCGGCATCAGGTCGTGGATCATCCCACGCCATCGCAATTCTTCAACAAAATTCTTTACCATCTTGAAAAATAAGTCCCAAAGATAAGGCTCTTGTTCAAAATTTGGGTTGAAGAAAGGTTAAACTTGAAAAGAATTAAACCGGACATAAGGCTCTGTTTTTCAATCCCTCTATTGGCCATCAGTTCAACCAAAAAATATTCCCTTTTAAAGTCCCATCTTTTTTTAGTTGCTTTAACGTTTTATAAATACTCCGACATGCAGCAGCCCCAATCGATTCAATTGGTAGCCGAATTTCACCGTACTTTTAAACACCCCATTTTGGCTGAACCGTCAATACCCGATGAGAAGCGTTGCAAGCTGCGCGTGGATCTTCTTTCGGAGGAACTCAAAGAGTTGGAGCAAGCCATTGGCGCGAAAGATATTGTAGGCATTGCCGATGCGTTGTGCGACCTCGAGTACGTGTTGTCCGGCGCCATTCTGGAATTTGGTATGGGCGAGAGATTTAAGACGCTTTTTGAGGAAGTGCAGCGGTCTAATATGAGCAAGGCTTGCAAATCAGAGGACGAAGCCATCCGGACCGTCCGGTTTTGCAAAGAGAAGGATGGTACAGAATGCTATTACAATAAAGTAGGGGAGAAGTGGTTGGTATACCGGAAGTCGGATAATAAGACCATTAAGTCGATAGGCTATTCTCCTGCCAATCTGGAGCCTATTCTCAAGAGTCCGTCGTCCTGATAATTCGCCAATTCTGATTCCCGGTCTCAGACGTAAAACTCAAGTTGGAAAACGGCTTCGTGTCCCGTTTGGGGTACCGGGCGTAATGCCACGATGGGGGTATCATTGTAGGCCTTGATAAACTCCGTCCTGCTGATCCTTAGCTTGCTTAAGCCGGGCCGGATCCTGTGATACTGCATCCGGCCCGATTTATTTGCCGCGGCGCTGTAGACAAAGTCGTACTTAATAGGAGTAGGGGAGGGGACATACCTCATAAATGCCTACCGGTACGCCTTTCTGAACTCTACCTGGATCAGATTATTCTGTACCAAATTGTATTGGGTCAGCAATGAATAGGCGGAACCGGGCACAAAATTGAAGCGGTTCTCATACTCTTCAATTTTTAGGCATAACTCTCTGACGTAGAATCTGATCTGATCAATATTTCTACAATTACTTGGACTTTCAAAATTCCTTTCGGCGAAGTTTCTGAGGTCCATTTCCAGTTTTTTCCGTTCAAAATTGCTCATGGTATTGTGTATTATTACACAAGTATAGGTATTTACTGTTAACTAATACAATAAAATGTGTGCAATTTTGCACAATTATTTTGGAGGCGGCTTTTTGAGGCTTTTGAGGCTTATTCCATTATTCAACGGAAGAGTGAAAACCTTATTTGTCCCGTCTGCAATACGGATTCAGTTGAAGTTGGCGTTTTGACGGAGGGCCACAGGGTTGCACGAACCGGGAAGGACAGACTAGTGGAGTGCTAACTTGAAAATGCCCGACTTCATCTGCAAAACCGTTTTTTGTACTTAATTTTCGGGGATTAATGGTACATTTAATAAAAGTTAGCGGATAATTAGTTATGGAGAATTTTAAACCCTTTATGGATGCCTGGAACACCAACATGACTATTGCAGCCATTGTTGCGCTTGCGTTGGGCATACTTGTTTATCTGATCCATCACCTTCGGGTATCCCTGATTACGGACTTCAAGAAGAAGTATGATTATATTAATTCCAACGAGATCCGGTGGTATAAGTACACGTTTTTGTGCTTTGGTGTGGCTTTTGCGATGTGGATCAATACCTATGGGAAAGACCGGTTTGTTGATTTTGGCGTGTGGTTTTATGTACGGATATTTTTCTCCATCGCCGGGGCTACGCTGGTGGCCTACATTGCTTCCCTGATCCTGGATTATTACTACCCGACGAAGCTACACGCCAAACTCCGGAAGTGGCGCTATATGCCTCGCATCAATCCAAAGACCGGCCACAAAATGAGGCTGCTAAGCGAGGACGAGGAGGATGTGCACTTGCACGAGGGGATGCAAGCGGAGGAAAATGTTTTTTCCGTTGACTACGACGTATGGTTGGACGAAAGATCGGGAGACCTCCTGATAGAGAAATACGAGGGTCATTTGACCGCCCTGCGCTGCCACAATTGCGGATTTTACACGATGAGGGTGGTGAAGGAGGAGATCATCGAGCGACACGAAGACGGAACTCCAAAAGAACTACTGAAGAATTATCAATGTTCTTATTGCAAGAACGTCCGCGCAACACAATTCCACATATCCCGTAAGGAAAAAGACGATTACAAGGTGATGAAGCCCCGCTCCAAAAAAATGATCAAAGACATTGAGGCGATCCGAATTGAGATCCTTTCCAGTGTGGAGGGCAAGAAATTCTACGAATTTCAAAATGTGGAAGAAGCCAGGAAATTCCTCGCCGAATTTGACTATGACAAAGTAGCCTGATCGCTTCCCTTGGCATAATTTTCGCACCTCGTTGCCCGGAACACCGTTTATAATAGTAAAACAAGCATTATGAAGAAGATTTTTGTGCTGGGGATGTTGAGCGTCCTGACGTTGCCCTCCTCCTTTGGATACGATTACGATACCCTCTCGCTCAAATCAAAGCCGATCTACGGGAGAGAAGCGAGGGTGATCGCTTCCATTCTGAACGAAAGGCATTACCGGAAAATAACACTCAACGATTCTTTGTCTTCCGCCATTCTGGAAAGTTATTTAAAGGAACTGGACAATAACAAAACCTATCTGCTCGCATCGGATGTTAAGAGCTTCGAGAAGTACCGGTTTTCCATTGACGATTTCACAAACAACGAAAATGTGGACCTCGCCTATGACATCTACAATGTGTTTCGCAAGCGGTACCAGGAGCGAATGGATTATGTCATGAACAGTCTCATCAACCAGGATTTTGACTTCACCGTGGACGAGTATTACGAAACGGACCGGGACCATGAGCCCTGGGCCAGGGACGAAATGGCACTGAACGACGTCTGGAGAAAAATCATCAAGAACCAGGAATTAAGTTTAAAATTAGCAGGCAAGAAGCCGGAGGAAATAAAGGACACCATCAAAAAGCGTTACGAGCGTTTTATCAAGTCGTTTACCCAGTTTACCAGCGAGGATGTTTTTGGCATTTACATGAATTGCATTACGGAAGCATACGACCCGCACACCAATTATTTTTCGCCAAAATCTGCTGATATGTTTAAACAACAGATGAGCCTGTCACTCGAAGGCATTGGTGCCCAGTTGCAAACCGAAAACGACTTTACCAAGGTGGTAAAAATACTACCGGGCGGTCCGGCAGAGAAGTCGAACAAATTGTATGTTAACGACTTGATCACCGGCGTGGCCCAGGGTCACGATGGTGAAATGGTGGATGTGGTCGGTTGGCGTATCGATGAAGTGGTTAAGCTGATCAAAGGCCCCAAGGGGACCACGGTCCGGCTCTTGGTTTTACCGGCTGCCACAGGCGTGAATGGCGCTTCCCAGGAAATGGTATTTATCCGGGATAAAATAAAACTAGAAGACCAGGCAGCGAAAAAGAGCACGATCAACTACCCTATGAATGGGAAAAATGTGAAATTTGGCGTCATCTCGTTGCCCAGTTTCTACATGGATTTTGACGCATATCAAAAGGGCGACCCCAACTATGTGAGCACCACCCGGGATGTCAAGCGGCTGATCAGGGAACTTCAGGAAGAAGGAATTGACGGACTCGTTATTGACTTACGGAACAATGGTGGAGGCTCGCTGGCAGAGGCAATTGATCTGACAGGCCTGTTTATCAAAGAAGGGCCCGTCGTGCAAGTGAAAACTTCGGCCGGCAGGATTGATATTCTTGCCGACGATGACAAACAAGTTGCTTACAGTGGACCCCTGGTTGTCCTGACCAATCGGTTCAGCGCGTCGGCCTCCGAAATTTTTGCCGGAGCCATTCAGGACTATCAACGCGGCGTCATTGTCGGCGAGTCTACCTTTGGTAAAGGAACCGTTCAATCGGTAATCGATCTCAATAAGATTATCACCAACAGTGACCAGGCGGCGACCCATAAGATCATTCCGAACGGAGAAAAAGTGGGGGAACTTAAACTCACCTTTCAAAAGTTCTACCGGGTAACCGGCAGCAGTACGCAGCATAAGGGAGTCAATCCGGATATCAAGTTGCCCTCTGCCCTTGGACCTAATCAGTTTGGTGAAAGTTCGAATCCCAGCGCCCTGCCGTGGGACGTGATCAGAAGCACGCCTTTTCAAAAGTCTACGGATATAAATGAAAAAGTAATCGCTAACCTGCTCAAATCCTATCAGGAAAGAGCAAAGTTGGATGCCAGTCTGAAAAAATATATAATCGAAACGCAGGAATTGAAAAAGAACCTGGAACAGACCACGATCTCCCTCAACGAAACAAAGCGGAGAGAGGAAATCGCCGAGGCTGAAAAAAAGAAAGCCCTGTTCGAAAAACTCAATGCCAAAGTTTCAAAGGAAGGATTGCCAAACAACGACCTCCAGAAGATGGACGATGAGTACCTTCGTGAAAGTCTTCTGATCCTGGCAGAACTCACCGGCAAGCGAATCGGGTGATCCGTCCATAGTCTCTTCGTCCATAGTCTTGAGTAGTTGGTATTTAGTCGCGGGGTGTATCCAACTCAGGACTATGGGACTCAAGACTACGGACTATGATCCCATAAACTTATTCCCTCTCAAAATTCACGGTATGCTATTTTTTTAGCTATTTTAAACGGCGGTTTTGCCATTACGGCGCACAGGCACGAGGGCCAAGACACTATGACGTTAAGAATCTATTTGTTAGCTACGCGAAGGCGAGCGGGCGATTCGTGGCAAGGGAAGGACTGAAATCCACGTTGTTAAATGAGTGAAGAACTACTTAAGGCCATTGTACAGCTTTTCGCCATTGTTGCGAAGGAACGGATCACCGAGGACGAGCGAACCAACATCAAGGATTTCCTGGCATTGCATTTGAACCAGGAAGCGATCCGCTATTACCTCCAACTGTTTGATGATTTCTGCAAAGTAAGCAAACGTATGGCGCCCGCCAGCCAGGAGCTGAGCAACGTCGACGAGGAAACTGCCCAATTTGTCGATGACTGGGCGGAGATCATGCAGATCTCAAAAAAAGTAAATCAGGCGCTGACGATGCAACAAAAAGCAGTCCTGGTGTTGAAGATCATTGAGCTTGTTTTTGCCGAAGGACAGATCTCGGAACGGCAAGGCAACCTGATCTTCTATATCGGCGAGGCGCTCAAAATTCCTTTGAAAGATCTGCAGGCGATGCGGGCTTTCGTACACGGCCAGGATATTGAAGAGCTCATGCAGAAGAATATCATGATCATTGATGAGGGCTCCGACGGTATCCAGCATCCTGGCCCGAGGATCATAGCGAAAAACCTGACGGGCCTGATTGCCATACTCCGCCTGCAGGATATTGAAACCTACTTTATCAAATACCTTGGCATCACTACGCTCACGCTCAATGGAGTGCCCCTCAAGAGTCGCAAGGTGGATGTCTTCCCAACCGGCAGCACGATCCGGGGCAATAAGATCGAACCGATCTACTACAGCGATGTAGTCGGTAAATTTCTGGTGGAAGAAAATCAAACGGAGATCTCTTTCGTCGCCGAGCACGTATTCTTTCACTTTAGAACAGGGCGGGCCGGCCTTCAGAATATCAACATCGCGGAACACGGTGGTAAATTAATCGGTCTGATGGGGGCCAGCGGCTCGGGTAAGTCTACGCTGCTCAATGTCCTGAACGGTACGGATAAACCTTCCAGCGGCAGGGTGCTGATCAACGGCATTGACATTCACAAGGATACTGAAAAAATTGAAGGTGTTGTGGGCTTCATTCCTCAGGACGATCTGCTCATCGAAGACTTGACGGTGTTTGAAAACCTGTTTTATGCAGCGCGTCTTTGCTTTGGGCATTACGACAAAGATGAAATTACCGACCTGGTCAAGAAAGTGCTGCAGAATCTGGGTTTGTCTGAAACAAGGAACCTAAAGGTCGGATCCCCCTTACAAAAGACCATCAGCGGAGGACAGCGCAAGCGGCTCAACATCGGATTGGAATTGCTTCGCGAACCCACTGTGCTTTTTGTGGACGAGCCGACTTCCGGACTTTCTTCACGCGATTCTGAAAATATCATGGACCTGCTTAAAGAACTGGCCCTTCGTGGCAAGATGGTCTTTGTTGTGATCCATCAACCGTCTTCGGATATCTTTAAAATGTTCGATACGCTGATTATCCTTGACGTCGGCGGGTTTCAAATTTATTACGGCAACCCGGTGGAATCCGTGGTTTATTTTCAGGAAATCATCAACGCCGCCAATAAGACGCCGGGGGCGTGTCCGGAATGCGGCAATATCAATCCGGAACAAGTTTTTAACATCATTGAAACCCGCGTGGTCAATGAGTTCGGAAGGTTTACCCACGTGCGTAAAATCTCACCGGGACAATGGTATCAGTATTTCAAACAAAGAATCAAAGTACCCCGGGTCGTTCAGGTCGATGATCTGCTGCC
>WNFL01175803.1_pt1 | contig 10873 bp, 10 predicted proteins | sample 5400361 | NCBI WGS metagenome assembly WNFL01 (sample SAMN13153351, study PRJNA577476) | soil metagenome | isolation source: 40 cm soil on Douglas fir-dominated hillslope | place: USA:California | collected 2013-09-17 | reverse complement strand
CCGCAATCGCGTACCGGAAGTGGCTGCCGTGCTTGGCCTGCCCGAATGGCTGGCGCAACTCGAAATGCCGGCGCCGGATGACGAAGCGCGCCTGCTGCTGTCCCCGGGCGCCGCGCAATCGCTGAAGGAACTTGCGCCGGTCCCACGCATGACGCTGCTGGTCGGTCCCGAAGGCGGCTTGTCGCCGGCAGAAACGCAGCTTGCCCGGTCGCGTGGATTCAGACCGGTGCGGCTCGGCCCGCGCATCCTGCACACGGAGACCGCAGCGCTGGCCGCGCTGTCTGCAATCCAGGCGTTTTGGGGGGATTTCCAGTAACGCGGAGAAAACCGCAAACTTTTCCTTCCTGACGCGAAGGCGCAAAGACGCAAAGAAAACCTGAAAACTCTCCCAATTTTCATGGTCGTTTCAAGATTCTCTTCGCGTCTTTGCGCCTTTGCGTCAAGGTTCGTGACAAGCCGGGGAATGCGAGGAAGGGCTGACGGCCTTTATACTGTGCCGTTTTCGAAAATTGACAGTCTGTGCAGGGAGCATTGGAACCAGCCATGGAAATCAGGAACAGCACCTTCATCGTCACCGGCGGCAGTTCCGGCCTCGGTGCGGCCACAGTCGCAATGGTGGTCGCAGCCGGCGGCAACGCAATCATCGCCGACGTCAACAAAGCGCAGGGCGAGGCGTTGGCGGCCAAGCTCGGCAAGCAAGCGCGCTATGTGGAGTGCGACGTGACACGCGAAGACCACGGCAAAGCCGTTGTGGCCGCTGCGCTGAAGGAGTTCGGCGGTCTGCAGGCGCTGGTGAACTGCGCGGGCATCGCCATCGGCGAAAAAACCATCGGCAAGGAAGGCCCGCATTCTCTGGAAAAATTCGCCAGGGTCATCAATATCAATCTGATCGGCAGTTTCAACATGATCCGGCTGGCCGCGGACGCGATGTCGAAACTGCAGCCCAACGCGGCAGGCGAGCGCGGCGTGATCGTCAACACGGCTTCGGTCGCCGCCTTCGACGGCCAGATCGGCCAGGCGGCCTACTCGGCGTCCAAGGGCGGGATCGTCGGCATGACGTTGCCGATCGCGCGCGACCTGTCGCGCAGCGGCATCCGCGTCATCACCATCGCCCCGGGCATATTCGAAACGCCGATGCTCATGAGCCTGCCGCAGGAAGTGCAGGACGCACTCGGCAAGACGGTACCGTTCCCGCCGCGCCTGGGCCGGCCCGCCGAATACGCGCAACTCGTCAGGCAGATCGTTGAAAATGAAATGCTGAATGGCGAGGTGATCCGGCTGGATGGAGCGATCAGGATGCAACCAAAATGAGCGATACCACGACAGGCATTTCATTTCAGTGCAGGCTAACCTGCTTCAGCAGGTTAAGCTCGACGTCGCCTTGTGTGTCGGGCGGCCGGAACTACAATGGAATGCGCAACGGCGAAGTGATCCGGCTCGACGGCGCCATCCGCATGCAGCCGAAGTAGCGATTTCGGGAGCCGACATGCAAGCCGCCCAGCAAGCCAACTTCGTACGCTGGTTCCGCGCCGCCGCGCCGTACATCCACGCGTTCGGCGGACGCACCTTCGTCATCGCCTTCGGTGGCGAAGTCGTGGCGGACGGTTCGTTCGTTGCGCTTACGCACGACCTGAATCTGCTCGCCAGCCTCGGCGTACGCCTGGTGCTGGTGCACGGTGCGCGGCCGCAGATCGAAGCGCAGCTGCGCTCGGCCGGCCTGAAAACGCAGTACGTACGGGGCATCCGCGTCACGGATGAAAATGCGCTTGCCAGCGTGAAACAGGCGAGCGGACAAGTACGCGTGGAGATCGAGGCATTGCTGTCGATGGGACTGCCGAACTCGCCGATGGCGAATGCCGACATCCGCGTTGCGTCGGGCAACTTCGTCACCGCGCGGCCGCGCGGCGTCGTAGACGGGGTGGACATGTGCTACACCGGCGAAGTGCGCAAGGTCGACGCGGACGCGATCAACATTCGCCTCGACGATGGCGAACTGGTGCTGCTGTCGCCGCTGGGCTACTCCCCTACCGGCGAAATTTTCAACGTGACGCTGGAAGACGTCGCCGCGCAAACCGCCATTGCGCTGGCTGCGGAAAAGCTCGTGTTCCTGATGAACGAGCCGGGGCTGAAGGGCAAAAGCGGGCGTCTGCTGCGCGAACTCACGGTTTCCGACGCCGAGAAACTGCTGCGCAAGGAGCAGTCCCTGTCGGACGATGCCAAGCTGTATCTGCCGCATTCGATCAAGGCCTCCAAAGGCGGGGCGGCCCGTGTGCACATGATCAGCCGCCACGCCGATGGTGCGCTGCTGCTGGAATTGTTCACCCATGACGGCATCGGCAGCATGCTCACGCGCGATCCCCTCGAGCAGTTGCGCGACGCGACCATCGAGGACGTCGGCGCTGTCCTGCGGTTGATCGAACCGCTCGAGGCGGACGGAACTTTGGTCAAACGCTCGCGCGAACTGCTCGAGATCGAAATATCGCGGTTCAGCGTGCTCGAACACGACAAAGTCATCGTCGGCTGCGCCGCGCTCTACCCCTTTGCGAACGAAAAATCGGCGGAGCTCGCTTGCGTGGCGGTGCATCCCGACTATCGCGACTTCGGCGCCGGGGAACAGCTGCTGAAGTGGATTGAGGAAAAGGCAAAGAAGCAGCGCGTCAAGCGGCTGTTCGTGCTGACCACGCGTGCCGCCCACTGGTTCATCGAGCATGGTTTCGTCGAGACCGACGTGGGCAGCCTGCCGAAGCAGAAACAGGCGCTTTACAACTATCAGCGCCGCTCCAAGGTCCTCATCAAGTCGATCTGAGTGTCCTGTTCCGCTGATTCGTGGCTGAAAACCCGACGAGAATCAGCGGAACAGCACACCAGCCCCGCGCTGCCGCAGCCCGGCGGCCGCGGGTCTATAATCGTCCCGGAATTTCCGCGGTTGCCGCTTGTCACAAAGATGTAATCAAGTCGCGCCGAAATCAATCTAACCTGTTGAACCATAAAAAATGGCAAGAACGGTGAAGTGCGCCAAGCTTGGCCGGGACGCGGAGGGACTGGATTTCCCTCCGTTCCCGGGAGAACTGGGCAAGCGCGTTTTCGAGAACGTTTCCAAAGAGGCTTGGAAGGGCTGGCTCGAACACCAGAAAATGCTGGTGAACGAGAACCGGCTGAGCCTCGCGGATCCCAAGGCACGCAAATACCTTCTGGAACAGACCGAGAAGTATTTCTTCGGTCAGGGGGCCGATGCGGCTACGGGCTATGTTCCGCCACCGAAGGGCTAGCTTAAGTCACTAGTCGCGCCGGTCGGCATGTCCGGCGCCGCCCTTCTCCGTTCGCCTGTCAGACCGGGGAGCAGAAAATTACCAAAACGCTAAACACCAAGGCGGAATCGGCCGACCGCGCAGCCACGCTCGCGCCGGAGAAGGCCGCGCGAAAGCGGGCCGCACTCGCCGCCGACAAATCGGGCAAGGTCAGGCGATCCAATCCCCAGCTCTATCTCAACCGGGAATTTGCTCAACTCGAATTCAACCGCAGGGTACTGGCCCAGGCCGAAGATGCCGAGGTCCCCCTGCTCGAGCGGCTGCGCTTCCTGTGCATTGTCAGCAACAATCTCGACGAGTTCTTCGAGATCCGCGTTGCCGGCCTGAAGGCTCAGATCGAACTCGGCGCCGATTTCACGGGTCCGGACGGCGCCTCGCCCTCGCATGTGTTCCGTGAAGTGTCGCTGCGGGCGCACGAGCTGGTGGTACGCCAGTATCAGTTGTGGAACGAGGAACTCCTGCCGCAGCTCGCACGCGAGGGCATCCGTTTCCTGCGCCGTCACCACTGGAACGACCCACAGAAAGCATGGATCAAGGCATTTTTCCTGAAGGAAATCATGCCGGTGATGACGCCGATCGGCCTCGACCCGGCGCATCCGTTTCCGCGCATCCTCAACAAGAGCCTGAACTTCGCGGTCCAGCTCTCGGGCAAGGACGCCTTCGGCCGCAACTCCGGTTTCGCGCTTGTGCAAGCGCCGCGCGTGCTGCCGCGGGTGATCATGCTGCCACGCGATATCGCCGGCACCGACCACGGTTTCGTGTTTCTGTCGTCGATCATTCATGCGCATGTCGACGAGCTGTTCGCCGGCATGGAAGTGCAGGGCTGCTATCAGTTTCGCGTCACCCGCAACAGCGACCTGTTCGTAGACGAAGAAGAAGTGAAGAACCTGCGCCTTGCGCTGCAAGGCGAATTGCCGCAGCGGCATTTCGGCGACGCCGTCCGCCTCGAGGTCGCCGACCTGTGTTCGCCGGTGATTTCGGAATTCCTGCTGCAGCAGTTCAATTTGACCGCCGATGATCTTTATCAGGTGACCGGGCCGGTCAACCTGGTCCGTCTCATGCAGGTGCCCGACTGGGTGGATCGGCCGGACCTCAAGTTCCCGCCTTTCGCACCCGGCTTGCCTTCCGCACTCGCCAAAGTACCGGACATCTTCACCGCGATTCGCAGGGGCGATATCCTGCTTCATCATCCTTTTCAGTCGTTCAAACCGGTAATCGGTTTCATCCAGCAGGCGGCCATCGATCCCAACGTCGTCGCCATCAAGCAGACTGTTTATCGCACCGGCGCCAATTCCGAACTGATGCAGGCGCTGCTCGAAGCCGCCCGCAACGGCAAGGAGGTCACCGTCGTGGTCGAACTCATGGCGCGCTTCGACGAAGAGGCCAACATCAACTGGGCCGCGAAGCTCGAGGAAGTCGGCGCCCACGTGATCTACGGCGTCGTCGGACACAAAACCCACGCCAAGATGCGGCGTTATGTGCACCTGGGCACCGGCAACTATCACGCCCGCACCGCCATGTCCTATACGGACTTCGGTCTGTTCAGCTGCCTTGACGAGATCGGCGCCGACGTGAACGAGATATTCATGCAGCTCACGGGACTGGGCAAGGCAGGCAAGCTCAAGCACCTGTGGCAATCGCCATTCACGCTGCATTCCCAGATCCTGGCGGCAATCCGTCAGGAAGCGGAGCACGCGAGGGCGGGAACGCAAGCCGGGATCATCGCCAAGATGAACGCACTGCTCGAGCCCGAAATCATTTCCGCACTGTACGAAGCATCGATGGCCGGCGTGCAGGTCGATCTCATCATCCGCGGTGTATGTGCGCTGCGGCCCGGCATTCCCGGGCTGTCGGATAACATCCGCGTACGTTCGGTCATCGGTCGTTTTCTAGAGCATCACCGTGTTTTCTATTTCAAGAGCACCGAAAGCGTACTGTTATCCAGCGCGGACTGGATGGACCGCAATTTCTTTCGCCGCGTCGAAGTGTGTTTCCCTGTTCTCGACGACAAGCTCAAGAAGCGTGTGATCGACGAGTCGCTGAAAACCTACCTCGCCGACATTGGCGAGGCATGGGAGATGAACGGAGACGGTCACTACGAGCGCAAGAAGTCCGCGCACGGCAAGCGTGCGGCAGCCCAGGCAGCATTGCTCGCCAAGCTTTCTTCCGGCCCGGCACCGGCCTGAGTTGATTTGGGTTGGTTTCGCTCCGAATGGCTCAGGAGATCGAAATCAAATTGTCGGTGGAACCGGAGCATGCACGGCGCCTGTGGGGCTTACTGGCACCGCATCATCCTGGCAGGCCTGCATCCCGCCAGCTGTTCTCGGCTTACTACGACACGCCGGATCGCCGCCTGCAAAGCGGCGGCGTGGTGCTGCGGCTGCGGCGCGAAGGCAAGCGTTGGATCCAGACCGTCAAGAGTGCCGGGATTGCCGCCGCCGGCCTGCACCGGCGCGCCGAACACGAGACGGAAGTCGCGGCACAACTACCGAGCTTCCCGGCCATGATCGAAGCCGGGTTCGGAAAACTGGCCGACAAGCAAACGCGTGAAGCGCTCCAGGTCGCGTTCACAACCGAATTCAGACGCAGTTCGACGCTGATCCGGCCACGTGCCGGAACGATCATCGAAGTCAGTCTGGATCGCGGCGCCATAACCGCAGGCGAGCGGCGCGACCCGGTTTGCGAAGTCGAACTCGAACTCAAGGCGGGAGAGACCGACGCATTGTTCGATCTGGCCCTCGAGATTGCCCGCGGGCTGCCGGCAAGACTCGATAATCGCAGCAAGGCGCAACGCGGCTACGCGCTTGCGGCGCGCGTCAAACTCTCGCCGGTGAAAGCATCGACGCCGCCCCTATCCGCGGACATGACTGTCGACGACGCCTTCGCCGCCGTCGCATTCCACTGTCTCGCGCATCTGCAGGATAACGAGATCGGGCTGCTCGCCGGTCGCAATCCGGAGTATCTTCACCAGGCGCGCGTCGCATTGCGGCGTCTGCGCTCGGCATTTCGCGTTTTCGATACGGCGATACCCAGGTCGCATTTCGCGCAAATTTTGGATGAACTGAAGTCGGCGGCGCGCCTGCTGGGCGAAGCGCGCGATCTGGACGTCTTTGCGCTCGAAACGCTGCCGCATGCGGGGTCCGCACAGCATGCCGGTGTCGCCACGCTGCACCAGAGGACGCAGAACGCGCGCCGCCAGGCTGCGCGGGCCGTGCGCGCGGCAATCGCGGCATCGCAATACACCGCGATGCTGCTGCGGTTGGCGCGGGTACTTTCGACCGGACCATGGCGTGGCAAGACGCTCCGGCCGGCCGCCGCGAACATGACGCTGCTGAAATTTGCGACGAAACTGGTGTCGCACCGGTACGCACGCGTGAAGAAGCGCGGACAACATATTTCTCAAATCGGCTTCGCAGATCTGCACCGGCTGCGCATCCAGATCAAGCGCCTGCGCTATGCGATCGAATTCTTTATGGCACTGTTCGAAGACAAGGCGCAGGACACCCTGCGCGCGCTGGTTGATCTGCAGGAGTTGCTAGGACGGCTCAACGATGATGCGACCGCGTGGAAACTGCTTGACGCCCTGGCGACCGAAGACTCATCGACGGATTACCAGCAGGCCGTCGGCTTCCTGCGCGGCTGGTGCGCGCGCGATGGGGAGCAATGCTGCAGCCGCCTGGAGGATGCCTGGAAGCGCTTCGACGTATTGCAGCCATTGTGGGGGTCGCCCTGACCGGCGTGCAGTTTTCGTGAGGATGCAATGGATTTGATCTTATGGCGTCATGCAGAGGCCGTCGACGGCGCGCCCGATACGGCGCGGAAACTGACCACCAAGGGCGTGAAGCAGGCGCAGGACGTTGCCAACTGGCTGCGTCCCAGACTGCCGAAACGCACGCGCATTATCGTCAGCCCGACCGAGCGCACTCTGCAAACCGCGAAGGCGTTGACGGAGAATGTCGAAATCATGCGCGACCTCGCCCCCGGCGCGTCACCGGCTGCGGTGCTCGCTGCAGCGGGCTGGCCGGAGCACAAGGGTGCGGTATTGGTGGTCGGCCATCAACCCACGCTCGGGCTTCTGGCTTCTCTGCTGATCGCCGGCGAACCGATGCCCTGGAGCATCAAAAAAGGCGGAGTCTGGTGGATTTCGCACCGGGTGCGCGACGAACAGGAGCAAGTCGTACTGCGCGCGGTGGTATCACCCGATCTCCTTTAGGGAATTGCCATTCGTGGTGAGATTTCCGATCTGAAAGGAAAGAATTGAGTGTTTGAATCGGCGGAACTGGGGCACGCGATCAGCAAGCAGACTTATGCGCGCCAGGTACCGAAGCTGCGCGAATCCCTGCTCGATGCGCAATACGACCTGTTCCAGGACGGGCGCTTCGCGGTCATCGTCCTGATCGGCGGCATGGACGGCGCGGGCAAGGGCGAGACCGTCAATCTGCTGAATGAATGGATGGACCCGCGCCATATCCGCGTCGCCGCGTTCGCCGAGCCCTCGGACGAGGAACGCGAACGCCCGCCGATGTGGCGCTACTGGCGGGAACTACCGCCGAAAGGAAAGCTCGGCATTTTCTTTGGGCATTGGTACACCGATCCCATCCTCGAGCGCGTCTACCGCAAATCCAGACCGTCGCAGTTTGTCCAAAGCATCGAGGAGATCGTGCGCTTCGAGAGGATGCTCACCGACGAGGGCGCGCTCCTCCTCAAGTTCTGGTTTCACCTGTCGAAGGAGAAACAGAAGAAGCGCCTCAAGGCGCTGGAGAAAGATCCGCAGACCCGATGGCGGGTGACTGAGACAATGAATGGATGGACCCGCGCCGTGGATCGTGGTCGAAGGCGAGGATGCGCCTTACCGCAATCTGACCGTCGGCCGCACGCTGCTGACGGCCATGCGGGAACGCCTCGACCAGAAGCCGGCAAAGCCTGCCGCGGACCGCATCCCACCGATTCCGCCTCCGATCGACAATCGCCACATTCTGGGTGCGCTCGACCTTAAGCTGAAACTCGACCGCAAGAGATACGCGGAACTGCGCGAGCAGTACCAGGGCCGGCTCAATCTGATTTCGCGCAACCCCGGATTTCGCAAACTCTCGGCGATCCTGGTATTCGAGGGCAACGACGCCGCGGGCAAGGGCGGCGCCATTCGCCGCGTTGTGGCTGCGCTCGACGCCCGCCACTACCGCATCATTCCGGTGGCCGCACCGACCGAAGAGGAGCGCGCCCAACCCTACCTCTGGCGTTTCTGGCGACATGTCCCGCGGCACGGCCGGTTTGCCCTCTTCGACCGCTCATGGTACGGGCGCGTGCTGGTGGAACGGGTCGAGGGCCTGGCCAGTGAGTTCGACTGGGCGCGCGCCTATCCGGAGATCAACGACTTCGAACAGCAGCTCGCGGACAACGGTGCGATCGTGATCAAGTTCTGGCTGGCGATCAGCAAGGAAGAACAATACCGGCGCTTCAGGGAGCGCCAGAAAACCGCGTTCAAGCGCTTCAAGATCACGCCCGAGGACTGGCGCAACCGCAAGAAGTGGGACGCCTACGGAAAGGCCGTGTGCGACATGGTCGATCGCACTTCGACCGACATTGCACCGTGGACCCTGGTGGAAGCCGACGACAAACTCTACGCCCGGGCCAAAGTGCTGAGAACGATCTGCGAGCGGCTGGAAGCAGCCCTGAAGCGGCCCGGTTAAGTTTCAGTCGGCAGCCAGCATTTCCGAGGATTCGACTTCGGCCAGTTGCGGGACCGAAAGTTCGACGCCGAGCCCTTTCCAGTCCTTGATCTCGTCGCGCAGTTCGGCGACGGTGAGCGGATTGGCAGCCAGCCATTTCGCATCCACTTCGACGGTGAACGTGGATTTTTTCCTGGAAGTGCGGATCACTGGCAGGCGGACCTCCGACCGGCTGCGATACAGCAGCGCCGCCAGCCGCAACGCGACCAGCAACGACCAGTCGTAGTCCGCTCTGACGAGCCCATGCAGCTTGCCGAGAGAACCACGATGCGCCAGCACCAGCATGGAAAGCTGTGCCTGCTCCATCTTGGAAAAACCCGGCATGTCGGCATTGGCGACGATATAGGACGAATGCTTGTGATAGCCGCTGTGCGCCACCGTCAGGCCGATCTCCTGCAAACGCGCGGCCCACGACAACATATGCATCGGGTACTCGTACTCTTGCTTGCCGCCTTCGATCAGTTGTTCGTACACCTTGAGCGCCAATCGCTCGACCCGATGCGCCTGGCCGGCGTCCACGTGGTAGCGCTTCATGAACTGGCGCACGGTCAGTTCGCGCATGTCGCGCCGGTGCGCGCGGCCGATCATGTCCCACAGGATGCCCTGGCGCATGGCGCCGGTGGCGAGCGCCATGTGCTCGACATCGAGTTCTGCAAAAATCGCGCTCATGATGGCGAAGCCGCCGGGCAGAACGGCGACGCGGTCTTCCTTCAATCCCGGCAGGTCCAGCTTTGCCGCATCGCCTGCCTTCAGCATCGCCTGGCGAAGACGCTCCAGCCCCTCACGAGTGATGCCTGAGGTGCTCCAGCCGTTGGCCTCGATGATGTCTGCTATCGCGCGCGCGGTGCCGGAGGAGCCGATTGCCTGTTGCCAGTACTTGCGCGAGAACTGCTTCTTGATGATCTCCAGCTCGATGCGTGCGGCAGTTTCGGCGTGCTTCATGCTGGACTTGGCGAGCTTGCCGTCGGCAAAGAACTTCAGGCTGTAGCTCACGCAACCCATGTACAGGCTTTCCAGCCGGTGCGGCTGGTTGCCGGCCCCGACGATGCACTCGGTGGACCCGCCACCGATATCCACTACCAGCCGTGTTTGCGGGCTTGCCGGCAGGCTGTGGGCGACGCCGAGATAGATCAGCCGCGCTTCCTCCCGCCCGGCGACAACTTCGATCGGGAATCCGAGCGCCGCCTCGAACTGCGGCACGAATTCGCGCGCATTCTTGGCCACCCTCAGCGTATTGGTGCCGACCGCGCGCACCGCGCCGGCAGGCAATCCGCGCAGACGCTCGCCGAAACGCTTCAGGCATTCGACGGCGCGGGCCTGCGCCGCGTCGTCGAGATGCTTGTCCGCGGTCAGCCCGGCGGCAAGCCGAACCGGCTCGCGCAAGGAATCGAGGGGATAGATTTGATCATCGACCACTCGGCCGACCTGGAGCCGGAAAGAGTTGGAGCCGAGGTCGACGGCCGCAATGGTGGAAAACGTTTCCATTGCGGTCATTTTGCCTTAAAACTCCTGCGGAGCTTAAAGCGCGCACCGCAGTCCTCTGCGGTGAGAGTGTTGGTGGAAGGCGTGAGGTTGGATCAGCCCATGACTTCGCGCTCGATCTCCTCGAGCGTGACATGGCGTACGTCCTTGCCCTTGACCATGTAGATGACGTACTCGGAGATGTTCTTGGCGTGGTCGCCGATGCGCTCGATCGCCTTGGCGATGAACAGGATTTCGATGGAAACCGAAATGGTGCGCGGGTCTTCCATCATGAACGTGATCAACTGGCGCAACACGCCGCGGAATTCCTCGTCGACGTGCTGGTCGCGGCGCACCACTTCCGCCGACGTCGCA
>WNFL01281761.1_pt1 | contig 10875 bp, 7 predicted proteins | sample 5400361 | NCBI WGS metagenome assembly WNFL01 (sample SAMN13153351, study PRJNA577476) | soil metagenome | isolation source: 40 cm soil on Douglas fir-dominated hillslope | place: USA:California | collected 2013-09-17 | reverse complement strand
GGCGAATCGCCAATGCCGTGATAGTCGAAGCGAAGAGCAGGAATTCCCCGCGCCGCCAGCCGGTCGGCAAGATGGCGGAGCGTGCGGTGCGCGCGCGTGTACTCGTGCCCGATCGGCGGGCAGAGGATGGCGACGCAATCACGCGCCTGCGCGGCTTCATCCGTGTGAAGCCAGCCGAAGCACGCGTTTGCGTCATGTCCGATGTAGAGCGGTTGCCGTCGCATTTTCTCCGCTATTCGGCGGCCATCGCCGCGAGGCTCGGGCTGAGGCTCGCGACGTACCAATCGAGCGCGCGCTCCAGCCCGTCGTCGACGCGCACCGTGGGCTTGAACCCCAGCAGGTTCGTGGCTTTCGAGATGTCGGCGCGCGAGAAGCGCACGTCTCCGGGCCGGAAGTCGCGATACACGGGAGGCGCGCAATCGAACGACGCGTCGCGCGCGGCGAGCAGCTCGGCGAGGCTCGCGAAGAGCTGGTTCAGCGAAGTCTGGTCGCCCAGCGCCACGTTGTAGACGCGATTCACCGCCTCGGCGTTGTCGGCGGTGGCGGCGAGGATGTTCGCCTGCACGACGTTGTCGATATAACAGAAGTCGCGTGCGGTCTCGCCGTCACCGTTGATGTAGACCGTCTCGCCGCGCAGCATCGCCGCGATCCACTTGGGGATCACCGCGGCATAGGCGCCGTCCGGATCCTGGCGCGGGCCGAACACGTTGAAGTAGCGCAGGCCCACGGTCTCGAGGCCGTAGCAGCGTCCGAAGACGTCCGCGTAGAGCTCGTTCATGTGCTTGCCCGCGCCGTAAGGCGAAAGCGGCCGCCCGATGATCTCCTCGACTTTCGGCAGCCCGGGGTGGTCGCCGTACGCCGCGCTCGAGGCCGCATACACGAAGCGCTTCACTCTTGCGTCGCGCGCCGCCACCAGCATGTTCAGGAACCCGGTCACGTTGCTCTCATGGCTCGCGATCGGATCGTCGATGGAGCGCGGCACGCTGCCCAGCGCCGCCTCGTGGAGGACATAGTCCACGCCCTTGCACGCCTCGCGGCACGTGTCGAGCGAGCGGATGTCTCCTTCGATGAAGCGAAAACGCTTCCACGTCTCGCGGCCGACCGCGGCCTCGACCTGGTCGAGGTTGTGCTGGAAGCCCGTCGAGAAGTTGTCGAGGCCGACCACCTTCTGGCCGCGCTGCAGCAGCGACTCGATGAGGTTCGACCCGATGAATCCGGCGCAACCGGTCACGAGCCACGTCTGTTGTTTGTCCATTTCGTTCTCCTTCGTCTACTTGATGGCCGCGGGCTCGGGCCCGGCGTGGCGCATCGATGCGATGAAACTGGTGAGCGAGCGGCGCTGCCCCATGAGGAAGAGCGCCACGGGATAGGTGATGGCGACGATCGCCGCCCCGCCCGCGAGCTGCGCGAAGGGCGGCATGTGCGTGTAGCCGATGGCGAGCCCGGCGAGGGTCGCCGACAATGCGGCCGCCGCGAGGATTCCCAGCAGCGTGGCCCAGTCCTGGAGCTCGAGGAACGGCGTGTTGGAGAGCGTGGCCAGACGCGAGAGCGACAGCGCCCGCTCGGCATAGAGCGCCACCACGCTTCCGATGGCCGCGCCCGGCAGCCCCCACGTGACCGCGCCGAAATAGCTCATGGGAATCGCGAGTACCAGGACCAGCGCATTCACCCATGCGGCGAACGGGCCCTGCTTCATCAGGAAGAGCACGCTCTGGATCTCGACCACCAGCATGAGAAGCCCGAATACGTAGATCCGCAGCACCGGCACCGCCTCGACGTAGTGCGCCGTGTACACCAGCGTGATGAGCGGCACCGCGAAGACGAAGGCGAAGGCGAGCAACGGATAGACGAGGAGCGCCACCATCGCATTGGCGCGGCTATTCAGCGCCAGCATCGAGCGCACATCGCCCGACGAGTGCATGCGGCTCATGCTGGGAAGGAACACGTGGTTCACGGACTGGCGGCACATCTGCACCACCGGGCCGAGAACCGTCGCCACCGAGAACGATGCGAACTGCGCGACGCTGAAGAGCGCGGCGGCGACCCACTGGTCGCCCTGCGCGCGCATGCCGTGCAGCATCCCCGAAAGCCCGAACGGCGCTGCGTGCTTCACCTGCTCGCCGAACGGCTGGCGCGCGAGCCACGGCCCTCGCAGCCCGTGATGGCGGCGCACGTAATAAAGGAGGATCGCGGCCTTGAGGGCCGTGAGTGCGGCGAGCGCCCACAGCACGGCGCCCAGGTCGCGCGTGACGAACGCGACCACCGAGAGGAACACGGCGCGCAACGCCGACATCGACACGATGAGCCTCGCCTGCCAATCGACGCGCTCGTCCACGGTGGGCAGCACGTCCAGGACCCACGAGAAGATCCACAGGCCCGCGATCAACATGACAGGGGCCGCATTGTCGGAGACGAGCCCCTGCATCGACTGCGGCAGGAACGGATCGAACGGCGACAGCGCCCACGCCGCGACCAATCCGGCGAAGGCCATGAAGATGAGGCACTGGTTCAGGTACAGGCGTTGCTTCTCGCTGTCCGAGCGCGGTAGGAAGTAGTAGAGCGTCTGCGGCATGCACATCGGCGTGATCATCAGCAGCGTCGAGATGCCCAGCCACAGCAGGCGGTACTCGCCGAACGAGTGCGGGTCGAGCGCGCGCGTGAGCACCACGGGCAGCAGGAACTGCAGCCCGTAGTCGAGCGCGAACGCCGTCCCGAGGGACATGGCGCGCCGCTCCAGCGATCTGGCCGCGGCGCTCATCTCGCCCCGCCCATGCACGCGAGTAGCTCGCGCTCGTAGTGGTCGATGACGGCATCCACGGAGTGCGTCTCGCGGAAGAACGCCTGGCAGCGCTGCGACATCTGCTCCCAATGCGCGTCGTCGCGCATCAGGCGATCGAGCTTCCAGGTGGCCTGCGAGACCTCGTCCACGTAGTCGTAGACCGGTTCGCCCTGGTGGCGCGATCCGGTGTCGATGAATCCCACGCTCGGGATGGCGCGCGACCACGCCTGCAGGAACGTGTTCGGGAAGCCTTCGTACTCGGACGTGTTGAGGAACACGCGCGCCCCGTTGAAGCAGCGCTCGGTCTCGGCGAGCGGCACGAAGCCTTTCAGTTCCAGGTTCGGAATCTTCTTCACGGCTTCCTGGAGCGCGCGGAAGTATTCCTGCGAACGGCGATCCGGATCCGGGCCGCCGATCATGACGAACCGGTGCTCGGGAAGGCGGCGCGCGATCTCGAGGGCGAGCTCCGCGCGCTTCGACGGCCGCAGGCTCGCGACCCACAGCACGTAGCCGGCGTGGTCGTTCGTCGCGCCCGGCGGCGGCGAATAGCAGCTCGGGATGAGCGTGCCCTCCCGGCCATAGTGCGTGAGCAGCTCCTGGTGCTGTTGCGGGTTCTGCGTGATCACCTTGTCCACACGCCTCAAACCGTGCTCGAAGATCAGGCGGTCTCGCGCGTAGCGGATCTCCTGCTTGCCCGGGATGAAATCCACGTCCGATGCGCCCGCGTAGATCGCCTTGCGTCCGTGCTTGCGGCAGAACGCCGAGACGAATCCGGTGTACGCCGCCGCGGTGCGCTGGTAGTAGATGTCCGCGTCGGCGCGCCCGAGGGCGCGCCACAAGGAGGTGAGCCGCGGATGAAAATAGCGGACGACGGGAATGCCCTCGTCCGGCTTGTGCATGTTCACGATCGTCACGCCGTTGTGTTCAATTCCGTCCGGCTGGCCGTAGTCGTAGCAGATCATCGAGACGCGGTAGCCGCGCCTCGCGAGCGCGGGCGCGATCATCGTCTGCTGCACTTCCGCCCCGCCCACGACTTTGATGTCGTTGGACGCGGACAGCACCGGCCACGTGGTCGGCGCCACGAAGCAGATGCTCGGCCGCCCATTGGTCACCCCAGCGGGGGTTAGCTGGGGCCTAGGCGGCGTAGCGAATCGGCTCGCGACGGATATATCGTTCATAGACTCGTTCCAGGTCCTGCGTGGCCTTCTCGATGCTCGCGTGCGCGAGCACCCAGCGTTTCTGTTGCGCGGCGATGAGGTCGTGGTCCAGGTGGGCGGTGAGGATCGCCTCGGCGATCCACGCGGGCTTGCGCTTCGTCACGACCTGGCCCTCGGGCAGGATGCGGCGGATGTCGGAGTAATCGGTGCTCACCACCGGCACGCCGAGCACCATCGCTTCCAGCACCGAATTGGGGAATCCTTCCCATGCGCTCGTCACGTAGAGCACGTCGCATTGCTTCACGATGGCGGGAAGATCCGTGCGCGCCCCGGCGAAGATCGCGCGATCGGAGATGCGCAGGCGCCGGTAATGCGCCATGACTTCATCCTTGTAGGCGCTCGTGTCCGAGTGGACGCCGCCCTTGTAGCCGGCGGCGTTCGGGGCGGAAAGCGAATCGCCGAGGAAGAGCACCCTCCAGTCGGGCGCGCGCTCGAGGAGCTGCTGCGCCACGTCCACGGCGAGGTGATAGTCCTTGGCCGGCTTGATGGCGCCGATGAAGCACGCGACCCTCACGTCATCCGTGCCGAAGAGCTCGCGCTTGTACTCGCGATCGCTGCGCGCCTGGCGCTCGAAGTCCTCGACCCGCATGCCGTTCCAGACGACGTGCATGTGCGCCGGGTCGTAGCCGTAGAGCTTCTGCGCGAAGGCGCTGCCCTCGTGGCTGTTCGCCACCACGCCGTGCACGAAGGGTTTCGTCGCGATATGCGCGATGCGCTGCGTCATCGAGATCGTGTAGTGGCTGCTGCGCTCGGAGTTGAGCACCGGCACGCCCGTGCCGATCGCGGCGATGCGCCCATAGACGTCGCCGTCGAACAGGAACCCGTGGATGATGTCGGGGCGCCAATCCCGGATGAAGCGGCGAAGCCTTCCCAGCACGCGCGCATCCAGCTTCGAGCGCTTCTGCGCGACGACGAGCTCCACGCCCGAGCCTTCGAGGTCGGGGCCGCGCGGCACGACATTGTTCAGCGTGAAGATCGCCGCCTCGTGGCCATGGCGCACGAGCTGGCGCGAGATCTCCACGACCTGTTTCTGGGCGCCGCCCAGGTCCAGGTCACTGATAATGAACAGCACGCGCATGGTCGAATCCGTTTTGTTGGCGGATGTATCCGCGGTCCCACTTCTCGCGCCACATCTCGAACGCGACGAGCAGCCACAGCTTCTGCACGTCGAGCCGGTCGTTCTCCGGCCCCCCCTGCCGAAAGTTGCGAATGGTGTCTGACACCATTTGGGGGTCCATCAGGCCGCCCTCGCGCACGCGGGCGGGCGAGAGGTAGTCGTCCACGAGGTGCGCGAGGTCGCCGCGCAGCCATGAGGAGAGCGGGATCGCGAAGCCCTGCTTCGGCCGGTCGATGAGATCGCGCGGCACGTGTCGATAGAGGACCTTGCGCAACAGGTGCTTGGTGCCGAGCGTGCCACGGCGCATTTCGGGCGGCAGGCGCAGGGCGAATTCGACGAGGCGGTGGTCGAGCAGCGGCTCGCGGCCCTCGAGGCCCGAGGCCATCGTGGTGCGATCTACTTTCACCAGGATGTCGTCCGGCAAGTAGTGGCGCAGGTCGCAGCGCACCATCTGGTCGGCGAAGAGCGGCGCCTCGATGCGCTCGCGCGGCACAGGCTGGTGATGCAGGAGCGAGGCGATGTCCCACGGCGTCCAGAACGACATCGCCAGGTCGTACATCGTCGGGCGGTCGAGCTTCGGGAAGAGCACATGGAGCTTCTCGATGCGTTCCACCACCTGGCGGCGCATCCTGTGGCCGCCGATGCCGCGCAACGCCCCGACCGGCAACGCCGAGACGGCGCTGCGCATGAGGGAAGGAATCTTCGCCAGCGATTGCTCGCGCTCCAGCACGACGCCGTAGTGCGAGTAGCCGCAGAAAAGCTCGTCGCCGCCGTCGGCCGAGAGCGCCACCTTCACGTGCTCGCGCGCCATCTTCGAGACGAGATACGTGGGAACGCCGGACTGGTCGCCGAACGGCTCGTCGAAGAGCCCGGCCCACTCGCCCATCACGCCGAGCATGTCCTTTGCGGTCACGATCTTCTCGGTGTGATGCGTGCCGAGGTGCTGCGCGACCTTCTTCGCCCAGCGCGACTCGTCGTAGCGTGGGTCGTCGAAGCCGATGGTGAACGTGCGAACCTCGCCGCCCGTGTAGCGCTGCAGGAGTGCAGTCACCAGCGACGAATCGAGTCCGCCGGACAGGAACACGCCCACCGGGACGTCGGAGACCATGCGATAGCGGCACGCATCGACCAGCAGGCGCTCGAGGCGATGCTCGAGCTCTTCTTCGCTGCCTTCGAGCGTGGGCTCGGCCGCGGGCGGCGTCCAATAGGGCCGCGCCACCGGCTCGCCCACCTCGCCCAGCTCGAGCCAGTGCCCCGGCAGGAGCTTGCGTACGTTGCGATAGATCGATCGCGGCGCCGAGATGTACCCGTACTGCAGGTATTCGCCGAGCGCGTCGCGGTCGATCTCGGGCTTCCACCCGGAGAAGGCGCGCAGCGCCTTCAGCTCCGAGCCGAACCAGAAATGCGAGCCGTCGAACGCGTAGTAGAGCGGCTTCACGCCCATGCGGTCGCGCAGCAGGAGCATCCGGTGCTCGCGCTCGTTCCACACCGCGATCGCGAACATGCCGATGAATTTGTCCACGGCCTTCACGCCCCATTCCTGGAGCGCTGCGAGGATGACCTCGGAGTCGCCGCTCGAGCGGAAGCGATGGCCGAGCGCTTCCAGCTCCGCGCGCACGATGGAGAAGTTGTAGACCTCGCCGTTGAAGACCATCGTGAGCGCGCCATCGGGCGAGCGCATCGGCTGGTGTCCCAGGGGCGAGAGGTCGAGGATCGAAAGCCGCGTGTGGCCGAGCGCCACGCGCCCGCCGTTGCGGACCCACACACCGCTGTCGTCGGGGCCGCGCGGCTTCAGGCTCTCGACCGAGGCCGCGAGATCGGCGAGCCAGGAATTCGGGTCGCCGCGGCGCGTCCAGTATCCGGTGATTCCGCACATGTCAGGCCTTCCTTCCCATGCGCCGGGCCAGGTCGCTCGCGAGCAGGCGCTTGGCTTGAACGCCGAACATCATTCCGATCGCGAGCCACAGGAATGCCTGCTCGGGCACCGGCGTGAGACTCGATCCCACGAAGCCCGCGGCCATGAATGCGATGAGCGATGCGGCGGCGCCTTCGAAGAAGCCGCGCTGGTGCGGCGCGAGCTCCGGGTCCTTCGCGAGGCGCCGCAGCCCCTTCCAGACCGTGAACCAGAAAGCGATGAGGAGAAGCGCGCCGACGACTCCGAAGTCGATCAGCGCGCCCAGGTATGCGCTGTGCGGGTGCGTGACCTCGAACATCTCGCCCATGCGCATCGCCGGCGCCCAGAGCACCGACTGCAGCCCGTGCCCGAAGAATGGCTTGTCGACGAGCTGGGGAAGGAGCGGTTCCCAGATGTCGCTCACGCGGCCCGCGCTCATCCCGGTCGCTCCTTCCTCGACGCCCATGCCGAGCCGGTACCAGATGGCGCCGGGCATGAGCACGAGCGCGATCGGAATGCCGACGAACGCCGCGAGGAGCGTCTTCACGTTGCGGCGCGACATCAGGTAGATCGCGCCGATGATGACGAGGCTGATGATCGCCGCGCGCGAGAACGTGAGGAAGAGCGCCGCGCAGACGATGCCGATCGTGAAGAAGAGCATCGTCTTCAGCAGCGGCTTCTTCGTGGTGTCCCACGCGAAAAGGACGATGCCGAACGCGGTGGCGTAGAGGCGGCCCAGGTCGTTCGCGTGCATGCCCAGCGGCGAGAAGAAGGCGCGCGCGTACTCGCTCGCGAGCTGGCCGAATTTCAGCCCCGAATTCAGGAAGAACATGATCGCGAGCAGCGCCATGATCCACATCGAGACGATCGCCGCCGTGAGGAATTTCTCCGGCGCCCGGCTTCGCGAGTACGCGGCGCCCACCAGCAGCGCGTACATCACGACGATGAGCGGCTTCATCACGTCGTCGCGCAGGTAGCCGATCCCGTTCCTGAAGTCGACCGACTCGGACAGGAAGAAGAACGCGGGGATCTGGTCCACGCTGCCCATCCCGTTCAGGCCCGCGAGGATGATCGGCAGGATGTAGACCGGCAGGATCCACAGCGGAATGAAGCGGCGGATCGATCCGTCCGGCATCGCGGCAAGCAGGTACGACGCGAACGTGCCGACGAGCAGCAGGTTCATCGGATTGAGACCCGTCACGCCGAACATCGACCTGGGGAAGATGTACGAGGACGAGACCGGCATGATGAAGATCATCACCAGGACGCCCACGCGGAAGTCCCGCACCGTGAAGACGGTGACCACGAGCGCCACGCAAAGCAGCGCCGCCGACAGTCCCTGGTAAGCGACGAACACGCCCCAGAAGAGGCCGAACGCGATGAGCCCCGCGACGGCGGCGATGCGCTTGAGCGGCAAGCGCTCCAGGCGTTCGGGCGAAGTCAGGTAGGCGGCCACGGTGGACATGGTCTTCAGCGCGCCGCGGTGCCCGCGACGCGCACGCGTTCGGCGGGCGGCATCGACGCGAGCAACGCGGCGACGAACGCCTGCTGCGCGGCATACGCCGCGTCCGGATCGGTGGAGATGCTCGAGACGCGCACCATCATTCCGTCGGGAATGCGGCCCGCGAACCCCTCGCGAAGCTGGACGGCGAGGCGCTCGACGCGCCCGCGCACGACGCGATCGCCCATCGTGAACCAGTACGTCACGGGCTCGCTGCGCTCATCGCGGATGGCGAGCATGCGCACGACGGGGATCGAGCCCGCCTTCATGGCGAGCTCGCCGCCATGCAGGTCGTGGATCGTGAAGCCCTGCGCGGTGTAGCAGATCTCCTGGCGGTGCGCCTTCAGCGCGTCGCTCTGGTCGCCGCCGTACGCGATGGTGAGCATCATGCGCTCGCCCGCCGCGTTCACGTACGTGCGCGAGACCGTCTGGCTATAGATGCGATCGAGCTTCGCCTGCACGTCCGCGGCCGGCGGCACGGGCACGATTTCGGGATCGATGGACCAGTCGCCGAAGGCCCGCGGCACCATGCCTTCCAGCTGGAGCGACGGACCCTCGGCGCGAACCGGTTCCAGGAGCGGCGCAGCGAGAGAGGTGGTGATCATCAGCGCTGCAGCCACGAGTGCGGTGTGGCGGTGGGCGGTTGGAGGTAGGCGGTGAAATTCTGTCGTTCCGGCATTTCCCCCCGACGCGGAACGGCGTAGTCCGAACAGACTATCCAGCCCCGTGAGCAGCAGGAAAGCCACGATGAAGACGAGGAGCCCTGCGACGGTGTGAACCGCGCCCTGGGCGGCGTCGTCGCCGAAGTGGTACGCGATGAGTACCAGCGCAAGCACCCGCAGGACGTTGGCGGCGATGGCGATGGGGATGACGCTCGCCAGCAGGACGATCCAGCGCTTGGTACTCGAGGGGCCGGTGAGGTGCGTGTAGAGGAGCGTGAGCGCGGCGAGGCTCACGATGGAGTTCATGCCCGAGCACGCGTCGGCGACCAGCATCTGGTGGCCGCCCATGTCGATCACGACGCCGGCCCGCTCGACGGCGTAGCCCATCATCGACAGGATCCCCGCCACGATGGCCGACACGAATTGCTTGAGCGGCCCCGTCGCCGCCTCGATGATGAATCCCGGGAGCGGAACGAGGAACGCGAGGAAGATGAGCGGAAAGGCGAGGCTCTTGAGCAACGGCATGCCGCCCATGACGAGCGCCGTGCCAGCGATGACGGGGATGATCGACGCAGTTGCAAAGAGCGGGAGTGACTGGGATTGCCCGATCAAATAGAGGAGCAACCCGCCGACTAGCAGTAGACCGCCTACCGCCCACCGCCCAGCGCCCACCGCTTTCCGCGCGCGCCACGCGAGATAGATCGCAACCGCAAGGATGATCGGGCCATGTGAATATTCCTCTTCCCTCCACAGCGTGCGCGCGAGGCCCACGAACGTGGGGCCGTAGAGAAAGGCAAGCCCGACGGCCGCCGCGATCCACGGAATCCGGCGCGCCGCGCCTGCCGGCAGGCTGCGCTCCCCGAGGACCGTCGACATGGGCGGTCCCCGGCGCTCAGTACGCGTTGACGATGGTGCCGACGACCCGCGCGCCCGTTCCGGCCAGCTCCTTCAGAACCTTCGACGTGGAGGCGACCGAGGTGTGATCCTTGCGCGCGACCATCAGTACGTCGCCCGCGCGATACGCGATGCTCTGCGTGTCGGCGTACTTCCTGGCCGGCGGCGAATCGATGATCACCACGTCGTAGTGCGCCTGCAGGTCCTTCATGAGCGCGGTGAAACCGGGACGCGAGAGGAGCTCCTGCGGGTTCGGCGGCAACGGTCCCGCCGGCAGCACCGTGAGGCGATTCAATCCATGGATCGGAAACTGCGCCTGCTTGTCGGTGCGCCCGGACAGCAGCGACGAAAGCCCCTGCCCCGGCGGAATGCCGAAGATCTCGTGCTGCCGCGGCTTGCGCAGGTCCGCGTCGACGAGGAGCGTGCGCGCGCCGAGCTGCGAGAACACCACCGCGAGGTTCGCCGCGACGTAGCTGCGACCTTCCGCGCCCTCGGGGCTCGCGACCACGAGGGCGTTGCGGCCCTGCTGCGGGTTGTACCAGCGGATGAGAAGCTGCGTGCGAAGCGCGCGCAGCTCTTCCGTGCGCGGATGGAACGGGGCGAACGCGGCCACCAGCTCCTTCGAAGGCTGGATCCCTTTCGCTTCCACGTCGGGGACGAGCAGCGGGAAGTCGAACTGCTTGGCGAGCGCGAAGCGCACGTCGTTGTCGCTGATGAAGCCCAGCTGCACCGCGGCCTCGCCGAAGCGAATGCCGACGTCGCGCTGGAGCCGCAGCACGCGATCGATCTCGGTCTGCGTGAGCTTGCCCTC
>WNFL01102641.1_pt1 | contig 10877 bp, 13 predicted proteins | sample 5400361 | NCBI WGS metagenome assembly WNFL01 (sample SAMN13153351, study PRJNA577476) | soil metagenome | isolation source: 40 cm soil on Douglas fir-dominated hillslope | place: USA:California | collected 2013-09-17 | reverse complement strand
CTTCTATCGTGACGACCATCGGCGCTTCCTGGATCGCGTGTGCGAGCAGGCGGCGGCGGTCATCCACAACTCGACGGTGTTCGAGCAGACCCAGGAAGACTCGCTGACCGACCCGATGACGGGGCTGCCGAACACGCGGTTCATGTTCCTGCACCTCTCGCGCGAGCTGGCGCGCGCCGAACGGCTCAACGCGGAGGTCTCGCTGCTCGTCCTCGACCTCGACGACTTCAAGGAGATCAACGACACGTTCGGCCATCACATCGGCGATCGCGCGCTGCGCGAAGCCGCCACCGCGCTGCGGGCGGCCATCCGGCCGTACGACATCTGCGTCCGCTACGCGGGCGACGAGTTCATCGTGGTGCTCTCGGGCTGCGGCCGCGAGGAGGCGGAGCGCAAGCGGCTCGAGCTGCAGCAGGCGGTCGACAACGTGGAGATCGAGGTCCGGCCCGACCTGCGCATCCCGATGATGATCAGCTCCGGCGCCGCCGTGTTTCCGCACGACGGCAACGGCTACGAGGCGCTGCTCGCCAAGGCCGACAGCCGCATGTACCGCGACAAGAGCCAGCGCAAGACGGCGCGGGCGCGGCTCCGCAGCGGCGAGGCGGCCGCAGCGGCGCAGTAAACTGTGGGGGCGGTGACGCTCCTGACGGCCCCGCTCGCGCGCGTCGACGAAGCGTCGGCGCGTTCGCGCCTCCTCGCCATCGACATCGGCAGCCACACATTCGACTACCTTCCCGGCCAGGCGGTGATGATGGGGCCGCACGGCGCGGACGTCCGCCGCCCCTTTTCAATCGCCTGTTCGCCCGAGCGCGCGGCGGAGACGCACGCGCTGGAGCTGCTGATCGCGATGGAGGGCGGCTCCGAGGATCTGCGGTGGGCGAGGGCGGGCTCGCTCGTGGACATCGAGGGGCCGCTTGGGACGTTCATCTTCCCCGCGTCGCTCGACGAGTCGCGCGTGCTGTTCGTCGCCGGTGGAACGGGCATCGCACCAGTGCGCGCGATGCTCGATCACGCCCTGCGGCGCCACCCGGCCGAACAGATTTCGCTCCTTTACAGCACGCGGCGCAGCGACGAGTTCGCTTTCATCGAGGAGCTTCGCGCGCACGAGCGCGCGGGCCGCCTGGAACTGCACCAGACGGTCACGCGCGACGACAGCACGTCATGGGACGGCAGGCGCGGGCGGATCGGGCGGAGCCACTTCGAGGCCGTGCTGCACGAGCCCGCGAAGACGCTCTGTTTCGTGTGCGGGCCGCCGTCGCTCGTCAGCGAATCGGCGGCGACGTTGCTCGGGCTGGGAGTTCCCTCGGCGTTGATCAGGACGGAGAGCTGGGGCGGGCCGACTTGACCACCTCTACGGGATGACCTGGAGCGCGTCCTTCACCTCTGTGACGCCATCGACCTGCCGCGCAATCGCGATCGCCTGATCGTGCTCCGCCTGGCTCTTCACCCGTCCTGACAGCGTGACGACGCCCTTGTAGGTATCGACGTCGATGCCGGTGCCGCTGACGTTCGGGTCGTTGAGCATCTGGGTCTTGACGCGCGTGGTGATCGTGGTGTCGTCGATCGTCTCGCCGATGGTCTTGCCGCAGCCGGCCACGAGCGGGGTCGCGACGAGCGCCGCCAGCACCGTCGTCTTCCAATAGCCGAGCTTCATTACGTACCCTCCGTCGATGTGGCGGGTCCAAAAGGACCCGCCCTACCCATAGCGTTCGGGTAGGAGGCCGGGTCCTTTCGGACCCGGCTGGCCGGAGGTTGCAATCTACATACCCGTGATGTGGAAGCCCGCGTCAACCATCAGGATTTCGCCCGTGATTCCGCGCGCCGCGTCGCTGAGGAGAAACGCGGCAGCCTCGCCGACTTCGCTCGTATCGACATTGCGCCGGAGCGGCGCCCGTTCGCGGTACACGCCCAGGATGCTGGAGAACCCACCAATGCCCATCGCGGATATCGTCTTGATTGGACCGGCCGAGACGGCGTTGACGCGGATGTTCTTCGGCCCAAGATCGGCGGCGAGATACCGTACGTTGGCTTCGAGCGCCGCCTTCGCGACACCCATGACGTTGTAGTTCGGGAACACCCGCTCGCTGCCCAAATAGGAAAGCGTGACGATGCTGCCACCGCCGCGCTTCTCCATCAGCGGCGCCGCTCCGCGGGCCAGCGCGATGAGCGAGTACGCCGAGATGTCCATCGCCAGGCGAAAACCTTCACGGGTGGTGCGAGAGAACGGCTCGGAGAGCTCTTCCTTCCTGGCGAACGCCGCGGCATGGACGACGAAGTCGAGCCCGCCGAAGTCCTGATCGAGCTTCGCGAAGACCGCGTCGATCTCCTCGTCGGATGACACGTCGCACGCGAGAATCAGCGGCGGTGACGGTAAGCCTGCCGACAGCTCGTTGACGTTCTCTTCGAAGCGCCCCTGATACGTCAGCGCCAGGCGGGCGCCGCGCTGCGCGGTCGCCTGGGCGATGGCCCACGCGATTGACCGTTTGTTGGCGACGCCGACGATGAGACCGAGCTTGCCGGTGAAGTCGCTCAACGTCCGCGTTTCCGTCCGGGACCGCGCTGCTGCCCGGGCGGACGTCCGCCGCTGCGCTGACCGCCGGACGGCCCTGGACGACCGCCGTTCTGCCGCTGGCCGCCGCCCCCGCCCTGCGGCGAGTTCTGGCGTGGGCCTCCTCCTCCGAATCGCGAGGGTCCGCTGAAGGAACCCTGCGGGCCACGCGCGCCAGCGCCCGCGCCCGCGCGACGTCCGCGGCCGTGACGCTGGCCGCCTCCGCCCCCGCCGGCGCGATTGCCGTCGAACTCGTGGCCCCCGCGTCCGCCCGGCTGGCGGACAGTGAACTCGGGAGCCTTGCGCTCGGGCACCTGTCCCTCCGGACGAGGCAGCGTTGCGCGAATCAGCCGTCGATGCACCGGCCCGTCGTCTTCGGACACGTGCTCCTCCGCGTCGGCGCCGTTCTCGCTCGCCGGCTGGTCGATGGACGCGTCGGCGTGCGCCTCGATGGGCTCGGCCTCGACAGGCACCTCTTCGACAAACGGTGCGGCGTCCGGCGTCTCTTCCTGGGTCTGTTCTGGCATGTCGGTCGGTACCGTGGGGGCGAGCGCGTCCTTCTTCCGGCGCGGCGGGGGTATGCGCGCCTGCTTGTACTCGTGGTCCGCGTCACACGTCGTGCAGCGCGTCTGCTTCACCTCGTCGTCGATCATCGCGACGACCGCGTGGTTGGTGATGCGGCGCTCCCGCGGACAGTAGTCGTCCAGAATGTCACCGAGCCGAAGCCGGCGTTGCTGCATGAACTCCCCCGGAGCCGTTCCTTTTCAGGCGGGATCAGTTTCCGCTGACAAGCTCGGGAGGACCCGGGCCTCTCAGGCGGGTGTAAAAGGCGGCGGTACGCCAGAGTTTACCCGGAATGGCCCGTTTTGGCGAGCCATTGGCGGAACTCCCGCAAGGCCGCTTGCACAGCATCCGGGTTGGTCGACTGGGGGGTCCTTTTTGCATGCACGGATTCGAGCGGCGTCGCCGCCTGCGGGGCGTCGTCGCCGAAGAAATCGCTCGCCTCCTTCCACTCCTTCAGCGTCAGGCTGCTGAAGTCACGCCCTTCCCCCAGCAATCGCCGCACCATCGCCCCGACGATTTCGTGTGCCTGCCGGAACGGCATCCCGCGAATGGCCAGGTAATCCGCCACGTCAGTGGCCAGGAGCAGCCCGGAGGCGGCGCGCCCGGCTTTCGCGGCGTCGAGCGTCAGGCGCGAGATGACGGCATGCGCCGCAGTCAGCGAGACCGCCAGCGTCCGCTCCGTGTCGAACACGGCTTCCTTGTCCTCCTGCAGGTCCTTGTTGTAGCCGCCCGGCAGCCCTTTCATCGTCGCGAGCCAGCCGGTGAGGCGTCCGATCGCGCGCCCGCTCTTGCCGCGGACCAGTTCCAGCGGGTCGGGGTTCTTCTTCTGCGGCATCATGCTGCTGCCGGTCGCCGACTCGTCGGCGAGCTCGAAGAAGCCATGCTCCTCGCCCGTGAAAATGATCAGGTCCTCGGCGATGCGGCTGAGATGCACCATCGCCAGCGACGCGGCGAACAGGAACGACGCGACGAAGTCGCGGTCGGATGACGCGTCGATGCTGTTGCGGACGACGCGCGAGAAGCCGAGGCGCGTGGCGAGCTGTGCGGTATCGACCGGATAGCTGGTGCCGGCGATGGCGCCGGAGCCGAGCGGCAGCGCGTCGGCTTCGTCACGCGCCGCGTCGAGCCGGTCCACGTCGCGGCGCAGCGCCGAGGCGTGGGCGAGGAAGAAGTGCGCGACGAGCACCGGCTGCGCGCGGCGTAGATGCGTGTACGACGGCATCAGCGCCTCGCCGGCGCGCTCCGCCTGATCGGCGCACGCCGCGACGACCTGCCTGACCGACTCCTGGAGCAGCGGAATCCGCCGCCGCAGGTAGAGGCGCAGGTCGAGCGAGACCTGCTCGTTACGCGAGCGGCCGGTGTGGAGGCGGCGGCCCGCGTCGCCGATCCGCTCGACCAATTTGCGCTCGACGAAGCTGTGGACGTCCTCGTCGGGACCGTTGACGTACGCCGGGTCGCGGCGGCCTTCCTCGAGCATCTCCTCGAGCCCTTTGCGAATGGCGGCGGCGTCCTGCTTCGCGAGCACGCCGGCGGCCCCGAGCGCTTCCGCCCACGCGAGGCTGCCCGTCACGTCGTCTTCGAACAGCGCGCGATCGAACCCGAACGAGACGCCGAAATCGAAGGCCGCCGGATCGGGTGCGGTGTCGAAGCGGCCGGACCAGAGTGTCATGAATGGTGGGCGGAGAGCACGCGGTGCTGCCCCTTGAACAGCTCGAGGCACACCGTCGCGCCCGGCGCGCCCGAAGCCCCGGCGCCAAGCGCTTGGTGCGCCGCCTGGAAGACCACGGCGGCGGGCGCCGCGGCGATGGTCGCCACGCTCTCGATGAGCTCGGTGAGCGCCATCGGCACCCCATTGACCGAGACGGGCAGCCCGCCCTCGAACGCGATCTCGAGACGCGCCGGTTCGTTCAGCTCGGGCCTGCCCGGCGCGCGCTCCCACAACGTCGGCTGGACGCCATGGTCGACGCCGGCGTCGCCCGCATTCACGGCGATGACGCGAATGGAGCGGTCGAGGGCGTGCGCGGCGGCCTCGATCTCCGCCTGGTCGTGCTCGTCGCCGCCGTGCGCGACGATGGTGGCCCCCTCGATCAGCGCGACCTCGACGAGCGTCCTCGCCACGAGCGGCCGGGCGGACGGGGCCCGCTCGTCACGGGACGAGGCGATGCAGTGGCGGGCGAACTCGTGGCGCGCGTCGAGCACGTGCGCGCGCACGGCGCCCGCGGCGAGCGCCGCCTGGCGGACGCCCTCGAGCTCGGCCGGCTGGCCGACGTCGAGCGTCAGGGCGACGACCTCGGCGCCGAGCGCGGATGCGAGACGTGGAATCGCGGCAAGGCTGTCGGCGCTGCCGGAGCAGCCAAACACGATGCGAGTGCTCACGCTGGATGTCCCTCCCCTGTGAACCGTTCGAACCGCTTGACGAGCGCCCTCGCGCGCCGGGCATCGGGCGCGACCACGAGGACCGTATCCTCGCCGGCGACGGTACCGACCACCTCGGGCAGGTGGGCTTCGTCGATGGTCACGCAGAGCGCCTGCGCGCGCCCGAGGCCGGTCCGCAGCAGCACGAGCTGCTGGACGCGATCGACGCGCAGGAGGTACTCGGCCACCGCGCGCTGGAGCATCGTCTCCGCGGTCTTGCCGTTCGGCGCGGCCGGGCGTCCCGGCGGCTGATACGCGCCGTCGGCGCCCCCCTTGACGAGGCCGAGCTCGCGGATGTCGCGCGAGAGCGTCGCCTGCGTCACGTCGAAGCCGGCCGCGCGCATGCTGCGCCGCAGCTGCTCCTGGCTGCGCACCGGCGCGCGCTGAATGACGTCGAGGATGACCGCCTGCCTGCGCGCCTTCACGTTTTCAGAATACACCAAACCCTTGACTGATTATGCATGCGAATGTATAAATATTCTTTTGGGGGATCGACGAGGGACAATGCCCATAGCAGCCCCGGACAAGAAGACGGCCCCGGCGGCCGGCCAGCAGGCGGCCACCGGCGAGCCGGTCGCGCGCGTCGCCGTCGCCGGCGCCACCGGCTATGCCGGGCAGGAGCTCGTGCGGCTGCTCGCGCGGCATCCCGCGGTCAGGCTGACGGCGGCGATGTCGTCGGGCGCCACGAGCGCGCCGCGGCCGCTGCCGGCGCTCGCGCGCATCTGGGACCAGGCGGTCACGCCGCTCGACATCGACCAGCTCTCCTCATCCGCCGACATCGTCTTCCTCGCTCTCCCGGAGACGGCGTCGGCGGAGGTGGCCCCCAGGCTGCTCGAGCGCGGGACGCGCGTCATCGATCTGTCCGGCGCCTTCCGCATCCGCGAGGCGGCGGACCGCCAGCGCTGGTATCCGGCCACGGCGACGCTTCCGCAGGGAACGGTCTACGGGCTCCCCGAGCGGCTCGTGTCGTGCCCCGGGTGCTACCCGACCGCCGCGCTCCTGGCGCTCGAGCCGCTCTCCGACGCGGCGCTCATCGAGGGGACCGTCATCGTCGACGCGAAGTCGGGCATCTCCGGCGCCGGCAAGGCGCCGAGCGACCGCACGCATTTCTCGGAGAACCACGGGAGCGTCGCGGCCTACGGCGTCTTCTCGCATCGCCACAATGCGGAGATCGAGCAGGAGCTGAAGCGCGAGGTGACGTTCGTTCCCCATCTGGTCCCGCTCGACCGGGGCATTCTCGAGACCATCTATGTCTCGCTGAAGAAGGGGACCACTGAAGCGCAGGTCGCGAAGGCGCTCGAGGACGCGTATCGCGACGCGGCGTTCGTGCGGCTCACGGGCGCCGCGCTGCCCGAGATCAAGCACGTCGCGCACACGAATTTCTGCGACATCGGCTGGAAAGTGGACGAAGAGCGCCACCGGCTGGCGTTGATCGTGGTGCTCGACAACCTCGTCAAGGGAGCCGCAGGCCAGGCCGTGCAGAACCTGAATATCATCCTTGGCCTCGACGAGCGGACGGGCCTGCTCTGATGGCGAGCAAGCCCCGGTTCGTGCTGAAGCTCGGCGGCGAGCTGCTCGAGCAGCCTGGGATCGCGGCGCTCGCGCTGCGCACCTCGCTGGTCGTCGTGCACGGCGGCGGGCGCGAGATCGACTCCGCGCTCGCCACCGCCGGCATCCCGAAGCAGCAGGTGGACGGCCTGCGCGTCACCGACGCGCGGACGCTCGACGTCGTGGTCGCGGTGCTCGCCGGCGCGATCAACACGCGGCTGGTCGCCGCGCTCCGAAAGGCGGGCGCGCGGCCGGTCGGGCTCACCGGCGCTGACGCGTCGGTCGCGACGATGAAGCGGTCGCAGCCGGTTGCGAGCGTCGCGGGGCCCAAAGTGGACCTCGGGCTCGTCGGGTCGCCCATCAACAACGGCTCGCCGCAGCTGCTGACGGACTTGCTCGCGCGCGGCTACGTGCCGGTAGTCGCGTGCATCGGCGCCACGCGCGACGGCCAGCTGCTGAACGTCAACGCCGACACGCTCGCCGCGCACCTCGCCTCGTCCCTGGAGGCCCGGCGGCTCGTGATTGCCGGCGGCACCTCCGGCGTGCTGGACGAAGCCGGACAGACGATTGCGCGTCTCGACTCGCGCCGCGCGGCGCGGATGATCAAGGCCGGTACGGCGAACAAGGGAATGATCGCCAAGCTCGAAGCGTGTCGCACGGCGCTCCGCAGCGGCGTCGGCGACGTGCTGATCGCCAACGGCCGCGAGGTGGCGCTCGACACGCTGGCGGCGGCAACGGGGCCGCTCGCCGGATGCACGCAGGTGGTGCGATGAACAAGTTGACGCTCGACGACATCAAGGCGCTCGAAGCGCGCCACGTCGCCACGACCTACAAGCGGCAGCCGGTCGCCTTCGTCCGCGGCAGCGGCTCGCGCCTGTACGACGTGGACGGGCGTGAATACCTCGACCTCATCTCGGGCATCGGCGTCGCGTCGCTCGGCCACGCGCATCCGGGCCTCGCCGCGGCCCTCGCCGATCAGGCGTCGACGCTGCTGCACACGTCGAACCTCTATTACCACCCGCTGCAGGGACAGGCGGCCGCGCGGCTGACGAAGCTGTCCGGCCTGGCTCGCGCGTTCTTTGCCAACAGCGGCACCGAAGCGGTGGAAGGCTGCCTGAAGTTCGCCCGGCGCTACTGGTTCACGCAGGGCGCGACCGCACGTACCAATTTCGTGGCGCTCGAGAACTCGTTCGGCGGCCGGACGATGGGCGCGCTGTCGGTCACGTGGGACGAGCACTACCGCGCGCCGTTTCAGCCGCTGATCGGCCAGGTGACCTTCATCCGGTCGGGCGACGTCGCCGCGCTCGAGGCCGCGGTGAACGACAGGACCGCGGCGATCATCGCGGAGCCGATCCAGGGTGAAGGCGGCATCCGGCCGCTGTCGAAGGAATTCGCGCAGGCGATCGCGAACGTCTGCCGCCGCACCGGCACGCTGTACATCGCGGACGAAGTGCAGACGGGCCTCGGCCGCACCGGCTATCCGTTCTACTTCCCGGTGCTCGGCCTCGAGCCGGACCTGGTCAGCGTCGGCAAGGCGCTCGGAAGCGGCGTGCCCGTGGGAGCGATGCTGATGTCCGAGCGCGTCGCGGCGGCGATCTCGCCCGGCGATCACGGCACGACCTACGGCGGCAACCTGCTCGCGTGCCGTGCCGCGTTGTTCTTCCTCGAGCAGTTGATGGACAACGGGGTGCTGGAGCACGTGAAGGCGGTCGGACCGCTCCTCGAGCGGCGGCTGCGCGCGCTGGCGCTGAAGCATCCGGTGATTGTCGAAACGCGCGGCGTCGGCCTGATGCAGGGGCTGCAGCTCGCCGTGGACGCCACGCCCATCGTCGACGGCGCGCGCGAGCGCGGGCTGCTCGTCAATCGCACGAACGAGAAGGTGGTGCGGATGCTGCCGCCGCTGACGATCGAGGCGGCGGATATCGATCGAGCCGTGGAGATCCTCGACGAGGTGTTTGCCGCCGTCGGGGCGGAGGTGCACGCGTGATCTCATTGCCGCTGGTGGTTCGGGGTTCGGGGTTCGAGGTTCGTGCGCGGAACGTCACCGACGAGCCAATCACGATTTGCACGGCTTCAGCCGCCGAGGCCGACGCGATCCACGAGCTGATCGACGAGCACCTGGCAGAGGGTCACCTGCTGCCGCGCGCGCTTGGCGAAATCCTCGTCCATGCACACCGCTTCGTCGTCGCGGTCCAGGATGACGAGGTCCTCGCGTGCGCGGAGCTGGCGCCCTTGAGCCGCTCGGTCGCGGAAGTCCGGTCGATGGTCGTCAGCCGCGAGGCACGGGGCCGCGGCGTCGGCCGCCGCATCGTGAACGAGCTCGTGCGCCGCGCGGAGGCGGCCGGCTTCGAGAAGCTGTGCGCCTTCTCGCACACGCCCGGCTACTTCGTCCACCTCGGGTTCTCGATCGTTCCGCACGAGTGGCTGCCCGAGAAGATCGTCACCGACTGCCACGCCTGCAGCCAGTTCCGGCGCTGCGGCCAATACGCCGTCGTGCGCGCGCTCGAACGGCCGCGCCACGGCTGCGTGCCGCTGGCCGCCCTGCATGGCTGACGTCATGGCGGTCACGCGGCACACGTCGATCGCGCCGATCGACGGCGGCATCACCGCGCCGACCGGGTTCCGGTCGTCGGCGCTGCACTGCGGCATCAAGGCGAAAGCCGGCGCGCTCGATCTCGCCGTCCTCGCCGTGGACACGTTTGCGTCGATGGCCGGCCTGTTCACGACCAACCTCGCGCAGGCGGCGCCCGTGCTGGTCTCGAAGCGGCACCTCGACGTGACCCGCGGGACCGGCTGCGCCATCGTGGTGAACAGCGGCTGCGCGAACGCCTGCACCGGCGAAGAGGGGCTGGCCAACGCACGGCGGATGACCGAAGAGGTCGCGAGCGCGCTTGGCTGCGAGCCGGAGCAGGTGCTGGTCGCCTCGACGGGCGTGATCGGCGTCGCGCTGCCGATCGACCGCGTCGTGGCCGGCATCCAGGAGGCGTGCTCGTCGCTCGCGCACGGCAAGGGAAGCGAGGCCGCGCAGGCGATCATGACGACCGATCCGTTCCCCAAGGAACACGCGGTGCGCGTCACGACGCCGCGCGGTTCGTTTTCGATCGGCGCGATGGCGAAGGGCTCGGGGATGATCGAGCCGAACATGGCGACCATGCTCGGCTTCATCGCGACCGATGCGCAGGTCGCGCCGGCGATGCTGCACCGCGCGCTCGCCGAGTCCGCGCGCGACACGTTCAACGCCATCACCGTCGACGGCGAGTGCTCGACCAACGACTCGCTGTTCGCGATGGCGTCGGGCAACAGCGGCGTCGCGATTGACGAGGAGCTCTACCCCGTGCTGCTCGACGGGCTGCTGTCGGTCTCACGGCCGCTTGCGCTCGGCATCGTCCGCGGCGGCGAGGGCGCGACGAAGGTGATTGCGGTCAGCGTCTACGACGCGAACACCGTCGACGAGGCGAGGCAGGTGGCGCGGACGATTGCGAACTCGCCGCTCGTCAAGACGGCGGTGCATGGTGCCGATCCGAACTGGGGCCGCATCGTCGCGGCGGCCGGACGCGCCGGCGTCCGGTTCGACATGCAGCGCGTCACCGTCCGCATCGGCGGCATCCTGCTCTTCGAGAACGGGCTGCCGCGCGACGAGTCGGCGCCGAGGGCGGCGGAGATCCTGAAGCGCGATACCGTGGACATCGAGATCAGTCTGGGAGCGGGCAATGCATCGGCGACGATCTGGGGGTGCGACCTCAGTGCTGAATACGTCCGGATCAATGGCGAGTACCGGACTTAGCGGACCGGGCGTGAGCAT
>WNFL01212975.1_pt1 | contig 10878 bp, 10 predicted proteins | sample 5400361 | NCBI WGS metagenome assembly WNFL01 (sample SAMN13153351, study PRJNA577476) | soil metagenome | isolation source: 40 cm soil on Douglas fir-dominated hillslope | place: USA:California | collected 2013-09-17 | reverse complement strand
GACACGGCATGGAGCGCGCGCTTCACCGCACAGCGTCCGCGCGACGAGGACACAGGCTTCAGGCTCATCGGCCGTGCCGAACGCCACGGAGCGTTCGAGGCGACGCGCCGTTTCGGTCCCTGGAGCGCCGGCGTGTCGGTGCTCGCGAGCGGTTCGCGGTTCGATTCGAACAACGAGTCCCCCGCATCGCGCCTCGGCGGATATGCGGTCGTCGATGCGCGCGTGCGCTATTCCTTCGTCCAGTACTGGTCGGCCGAGCTCGCCGCGACGAATCTGGGCGACCGGCGCTACGAAGGCGCTGTGGGCTACCCTGCGCCCCGGCGCGGCGTGTTCCTGAGCCTGCGTTTCGACGCGTTCTGATGTGGTAAATTTATGATTCCTAAAGAAATCTAGCGGTCCGACGATGAACGAAATCGCCACGGCCGAGGGGCTGTTGCGTGCCGGGCACTTCGAAGAAGCCCTCGCGGAAATCATCCGCGGGCTCGCGAGGATCTTCGGCCTTGCCGAGGCGCCGGAAGCGCTGCTGCGCGGCCTTCTCCACGCGGTCGCCACAGCGCCCGCGGCGAATTGGCAGGGTTACTACCCGGTATTCGAGAGGTTCGGATTGCTGCTCGCCAAGTCGCGCGCGACTCCCGAGAGCGCGTGGATCGATACGGCTGTCGCATGTCCCATCGAGAAGAGCAGCGACGCGGAATTTCCCCAGCGGTTTGTGACCGCCTGCGCGTTGCTCGGGTTTTCGCGCGGTTCGTCCCAGGAATGGAATCACGCCGTATTCGAGCGGATCCTCCTTCCGTGGATGCGGCGCGCCCTCGCGGCGGACCGGCTCGAGCAGGCGTTCGAGATCGAGCGCATTGCATACATCACGCACGTGAAGCAGGAGGAAAGCGAAGCTCACTTTGCGTACTGCGTCGGACAGTGGAAGGACGCGATGCGCGAGGCAGGCGCACGGTTTGCCTCCACGTTGCCTTCCACGCCGCGGTCCGCGCCGGGCCTGCTGCCGCGCATCGCATTCTTCGTGCACAACATGTCCCAGCTGGCCCACGTGCAGATGGTCGTCGACCTGATTGAGGGCAACGCGCAACTTCCCGCGCGCCGCTTCGAGCCGTACGTGTTCTGCCTGATGGGCGAACGCGAGATGATCGAGCGCGTGCGACGGGCGGGTGCGAAGGTGGAGGTGTTATTCCAGGCCAGCTTTCGTCCCGGGTACCGTTCCGCGCTGTCGATCCTGCGGCGACGCATCGCGGAAGCGGGCATCGACGAGCTTGTGTGGGTGAGCATGGTCCTGGTCATGCCGTTTGCGTTTGCGATGCGCCTTGCGCCGGCGCAAACCTGGTGGGCGATGAAGTACCACAGCCTCGACCTCGAAGAGATCGACGGATACCTCACCGGCGGCGGCGTGGAAGGCGGCAACAAGTCGATCGGCGGAAGGACTTGGCTCGCCGGGCCCGTCGCTTCGGCGCAATGGACGGCTCCCGAGAAGGCCGCGGAAGCCGCTTCGATCCGGCGCTCGTTGGCCGCCGAAGCGATCGTGTTCGGAACCTTCGGCCGCGAGGAAAAGCTGAACAGCCCGCCGTTTCTCGACGCGATCGCACGCATTCTCAAGGCCGTCCCCGATGCCGTGTTTCTCTGGACGGGGCGCGAGCGGCACTCCGGAATCCAGCAACGGCTCGAAGCCGCCGGCGTCGCGGACCGATGCCGGTTCATCGGATGGGTCGACACGAAGCTCTACGCGCAGGTGATCGACGTCTTTCTCGATTCGTTTCCCTTCCCGTGCGGCTTCACGCTTTACGAAGCGGCCGCTGCGGGGCGCCCGGTGGTGCTGTTCTCCAGCGCGACCTCCGCCGACACCGGGGCCAATGCGCTCATCGGCCCGCTGCTCGACGAGGGAGACCCACAGCGCGAATCGGCGCGCCTCGCGCGCTCGATCTTCGCCGCGAATGGCGAGAACTTCTGTCTTCGCGCCTACACAGTCGAGGAGTACGTCGATCTCGCCGTACGCGCGGGCAGCGACAAGGCGTTCCGCGAAAAATCCGGAGATGCCTATCGCGCCTTCGTCGAGCATTTCCTCGCCGACCGTTCCCGCGCCGCCCGCATCTATGCCGACCATTTCCTCGCCGTCATCGAAGCCGTCAAGCGGCGCGCGAGCGCGTAGCCATGTCTCTCATCGCGATGACGCTCACGGTCCTCAAGCGCACGCTCGCGACCTTGCCCGCGAGTTGCCCGAGCCGGCGCATCCTGTCGCTCGGATACCCGGACATCCTCGCCAGCCCGGCGAGCCTCGAACAGATCTTCGGCGCCGAGGTGATGCGCAAAGTGGGCGTGCGCGCCGATTCGGCGCAGATCGTTCGCTGGCATTCCGCGGAAGGACTCACCAGCGACGTCGTCGAGGCGGAGTCGCTCTTCGCCGCGCTGGGATTCGAGCTCGAGGTCCTGGACATGGCCCGGGTCCGCGGCGGCGAGATCCTGCACGACCTGAACGAGCCGATGCCCGCTTCCCTGCACGAGCGCTACGCGGCGGTGATCGACGCCGGCACGCTCGAGCACTGCTTCAACATCGCGCAGGCGGCCACGAACATCGCTTCGGCCGTGGCGCTGGAAGGGTTCGTCATGCACGGCAATCCGCTCAACATGTACAACCACGGCTTCTACAACCTCAATCCGACCTGGTACCACGACTTCTACGAGGCGAACGGGTTCGCGGTGGAAAGCGCGCACATCGTCGTCGATTCGATCAGCGAGACGCCGCGCGTGGCGCCGGCGCCCGCACTCAAGCGTTTCTACGGCATTCCCGACGACGCCACCCTGCTCGTCATCGCGCGGCGCAAGGCCGTCACGCCGATGAAATGGCCGGTGCAGAGCAAGTACCGCAACAATCCCACATTGGGCGGATGAGCGCTCCCCGCGTGACACGCGACGACTTCGACGCCGCGCTCGTAGCCGGATTTCGGGAGGCCACCCGCGCGGAGTATCGCGCGCTCGATCGCGCGTGGACCGAAACCTCTTCCACCGTGCTCGACGCGGCCGGCCGGTTCCTCCCCGGCGCCGACATGGAACGCGATTGCCCCCTTTGCGGGGCCCCGGGCGCGCGCGGCCGGCTCCTCTTCGAGAAGCTTGGCATGAAGATCGTGAAGTGCCCCGATTGCGGCCTCACCTACAGCCGCAACGTCCTGCGCGAGGCGTTCGATCGCCAGCTCTACGTTGACTCGGCGTCGCAGTCGAGCTACCAGGACCTGAAGCGCAACGAGGCCTATGCATCGCTCGAGAGCGTGAAGTGCCGCTACATCGTGCAGCGGCTGGGGGATTTCCACGCAGCGCCGGGGCGCCTGCTCGATATCGGCCCGGGCAATGGTCGCCTGCTCGAGGCGGCGGCGGCGGCCGGATGGGATACGCTGGGCATCGAAGCCAACGCGGAATTTGCCCGCCTATGCCGGGATCGCGGCGTCCCGGTGCTGGAGGGATTCTTTCCCGACGTGCTGCCGCTGGAAAAGCGCTTCGAGGCGATTGGGCTCCTCGACGTGGTCGAGCACTTGCACGAGCCGCTGAGTTTGCTGCGCACTGCGGCCTCCCGGCTCGCCTCGGGCGGCGTGCTGGTGGTCCAGGTGCCCAACATCGACAGCCTGCTGGTCCAGCTCGAAGGCGCGCGCAACACGAATTTCTGCCACGGCCACTGGAGTCATTTCAACTTGAGCACCCTGCAGGAGCTGGGCCGCAGGGCCGGACTCGAGCCGCTCGCGGCCGAATCGATCATCACGGAGATCGACCGCATCCGCGCGTTTCCCCCCGAGGCGATCGCCGCAGCGGCACAACGCGTGGCATCGGTGGAGCCGCCGGCGAATTTCGACGCGCAATGGCTGCATGCCCACGGCATGGGCTACAAGGCGCTCGCCTTCTTTCGGCGCAGTGAACATGGCTGAGACGATTCCCTTCGGCAAGGCCTATCTTGTCGGCTCGGAGCTCGACTACATCGCCGAGGCGGCGCGGCGCGGCCACTTGTCGGGCGACGGCGAATTCACGCGCCGGTGCAGCGAGTGGTTCGTCGAGCACCTGGGCTGCCGCCACGCGCTGCTCACGCACTCGTGCACCGCCGCGCTCGAGCTGGCGGCCATCGCCTCAGGCCTGGGCGAGGGCGATGAAGTCATCATGCCGTCGTTCACGTTCGTCTCGACCGCCAACGCGTTCGTTCTGCGCGGCGCAGTGCCGGTCTTCGTCGACATCCGCGCCGACAACCTCAATCTCGACGAGCAGCGCATCGAGGCCGCCGTGACGCCGCGCACGCGCGCGATCGCCCCGATGCACTACGCCGGGGTCGCATGCGACATGGACCGGATCCAGGCGATCGCGCGCAAGCACGGCCTGCTGGTGATCGAGGACGCGGCGCAGGCGCTGCTCGCCACCTACAAGGGACGCAACCTCGGGACCCTCGGCGATCTCGGCTGCCTGTCGTTCCATGACACGAAGAACGTGATCTGCGGAGAGGGCGGCGCACTGCTGTTCCGCGACGCGACCTTCGTGGATCGCGCCGAGATCGTCCGCGAGAAAGGCACCAACCGCAAGGCCTTCTTCCGCGGCGAGGTCGACAAGTACAGCTGGGTCGATATCGGCTCCTCGTACCTGCCCGGCGAGATCACCGCGGCCTTCCTGTTCGCGCAGCTCGAAGCCGCCCGGGAGCTCACGCGCAAGCGTCTCGAGCTATGCAAGGTGTACCAGGAGCGCCTGGGAGATCTCGAGGCGGCCGGCCTCATCACGCTGCCCAAGGGCCATCCCGACAGCGTGGATACCGGCCACATCTTCTACGTGCTGGCGCGCACGCTCGAGGAGCGCGAAAGGCTGCGCAAGCACCTGCTCGCGCAGGCAATCACGGCCGTCACGCACTACGTTCCGCTGCACTCCGCGCTCGCGGGACGAAAATTCGGACGCACCGCGGGCACCATGGAAATCACGGACCGCGTCGGCGACACCCTGTTGCGCCTGCCGCTCTTCTACGAGATGACGCCCGCGCAGCAGGATCGGGTGGTCGATGCCGTCCGCGGCTTCTACGCGGCCGCCCGCGGCGGCTGACCGGTTCGCCATCCCCAGATGTAGCGCGGAGCTTCGGCGCCGAGATTGAAGAGCATGTCCACGATCGACACGCGGTGCTCGAACGGCGGATGCAGCTGCGGATACTCGGGATAGCCTTCATACGACTTGTAGACCACGTCGATGCCTGCGCGCGCGAACGCCGCCGCATCGATGTAATCGCGCGCAGACGGGCCCGACACGTAGGTTCTCGCGCCCACGCGCCGCAGCAGCTGCAACAGGCGCTCGCTGCCCTGCCCCTCGAGGGAGTGCTCGCGGGAATCGCCGAAGCGCGCGCCGATGCCGAGCTCGCGCGAGATGCCTTCGATCAAGTGGCGATTCAACTCCGACAGGGTGGTCCACGTCCGGCCGAGGTAGGCCGATTCGAAGAATTCGCGATGGCGCTCGAAGTGCGGCGCGCGCGCGTAGTTCTGCGAGAGCGTCCTCCAGTGGACCTTGGCCCAGCGCGCATCGGGAAGTGTCACGTCGCAGATGCGCCGTCGAATGTCCTGTCCCACCGGCACCGTGAGCCATTGCGTGCCGCCGGGCACCTTGATGCGATTCCTGTTGCGCCAGTCGTTCTTGGTGAACTGCACGTCGTCGTAGAACACGAAGAGATCGACGTCGTGGATGATGTCGAAGTACCCCTTCCAGGGCAGGTAGTTCGACTGCAGGACGGCGACCTTCAGGAGAACACGCTTCCGGCCTTGACGAACGAGCCGTCGGGCACGGTGCAGTGGTCGGCGATCACGCTGCCCGCGCCGACGAAACAGCTGGATCCCACTTTCGCGAAGCCGCACACAATCGCTCCCGGAGACACGAACGTGTTGCCTCCGACCGAGCTGTCGTGGGAGATGTTCGCCCCGGGCCACAGGACGCAGGATTCACCGATCCGGGCGCCGCGGTCGACGATCGCCAGCGCCATCACCACCGTGCCCTCGCCGATGACGGCCGAGGAATGCACGTGCGCATCCGGATGAACCAGGGTGGCGAAGCGATATCCGGCCGCGCGGGCGGCCGCGAGAATGCGCACGCGCGCCTCGAGGTGCTTGTAGCCGACCGCGAGCACCATCCCGTATCCGGACGGCGGATGCGACGCTCGCGCCGATGCGAACGCACCGACCACTCCCGGACGGTCCGGATGGACGTCATCGACGAAGCCCGCGAACTCATGGCCGCAATCGTGCAGCACGTCGCGCAGGACCACGCCGAACTCGCTCGACCCGTAGACGAGTAGCTTCACGCGCGCTTACTTGACGAGGAAGAAGCGCACGTACTTGAAGAGCGGCGCGGAAACCGGAAGCGAGCGCAGCAGGTAGCTCTCCACCGTCGCGGCCGCGGCGGCGGATTCTCCGTGGAGGATCGCACCCTGGCCGAGGTACCAGTAGTAACCGACCTGGCACGAGGAAAACCCGATCGCGAGCGCCTTTTCGCGGAATTCCTGCGCGTCGATCCCTCCCTGGAGATCCTTGTAGTTCTCGGCGAGATTGAATGTCTCGGCCGGAATGCCGAACTCCTTCTGCACGCGATCGTCGGTATGAAGCACCGAATCGATCTCGCGCGAAACGATGTCGGAAGGCCTGTCGGCGCCCGATTGCGCCTGCGCCGCCTCGATCGCCTTCCAGAAAAGCATGTTCGGGTCGAGATCGACGTAGAACGCACCGCCGGGCCGCAGCACCCGATGCACTTCCTGCAGCACCTCGGCGTAGTCCGTGAGATGGTGGATGAACGAGTACGCGCTTGCCGCATCGAAATGGTTCTCCGGGAACGGCGTCTTCTCGGCGAGCGCGCGATGCAACGTGATGTTGCCGGAGCTGCGATCCACGCGGTCGAGCATCGCCTGCGTGGCATCCACGCCATGGATCTCCTTGAAGAGGTCCTTCGCCAGGCCGATGATGAAGCCGGTGCCGCAGCCGACGTCGAGCAGGCGCGGGCCCGTCTTCGCGCGCAGGTGCTCGAGATGCTTGCGCACGACAGCCTTGTTCTCGGGCTTGAAATGCGGCTCGCTCGCGTCGTAGCTCGCCGCCATCGCCGTATGCACGAGGATGTTGGCGTCGACGATTCTCGGATCCATGTCAGCCCTGGTTCGGTTTGTAGAGGCGCTCGCCCTCGGGGACGAAGAACTCGTCCATCGATGACGGCAGGCGCGTGTCGTATCCGAGAAGGCGCCGGCCCTGGGGTCCCAGCGAATCGGCGATCGCCTTGGGAACGAGGCGCACCCAGTCCATGCGCTGCTTCATGAATGAGCGGCACGCGTTCATCGTGAGCGCGTGGCGCCAGCGATTCGAGGAATTGACGCCGGAGCGGTGGAAGAGCCGGGCCTGGAACACGATGAGGCTGCCCTGTGCGCATTGCACCTGGACGCAGTTGCGGTCGAAATACTCTTCCGACGGCGCGCGCGGGTCGGAGTGCGAGCCGGGCAGCACCTCGGTGCCGCCGGTTTCGGGGGTGAAGGCGTCGAGCGCCCAGATGACCCCGACGTTGGAGGCGTAGTTCGGAACATGTCGCGGGCTGTCGACGTGGATACGGCGTCCGTAGTTGGTGCCCCCGGGGGGAATCGACGACGAGGTGAAGGCGTAGAGGATCCAGTGCTCGCCCAATAGCGGCGCGAGGAGCGGCTGCAGGCGAGGGTCGTCGAGGAGGCTCGCGATCTCGAGGTCGCGCGCGAGCAGGTCGTGCATGAGGTAACGATCGAGGGCGCTGCGCTCGCTCCCGGCGCGCGGCGCGTATTCGTCGAGCGCGCGCGCAAGCGCCGCCTTGAGGCGCTCGCAATCGGCCGGACCGAGAAAGTCCGGGATCACGTTGTAGCCACGGGTCTGCATGGCGTAGGCGTGCTCCTCCAGCGCGAAGCCTGAAAGGGCGCGCTGCTGTGTCGCTCGTTGGGGTTTCATGAGCCCGATATTCTAGCGGCAAAGCGAATCCGGCCGCGGAGTGCGTGTGGGCTGACCGTATAATGTCGGCCTTGCCAACTCCAGGCGAACGATGCAAACGAGCGTTCCCGCAGCATCCGGCGCCGCCGCCTCCGACCCCGTCACCACGCCGATCCTCACCCAGCTCGAGGCGATGGTGGCGGACGTCCCGGGGTGGTCCCCGATCGACCAGCTCTACTCCCTCTTCCTCATCGGCTACCTCTCCGCCGACGTCGATGGCGACATCGTCGAGATCGGCGCGTGGTGCGGACGGTCATCCGTGGCCCTCGGTCTCGCGGCGAAATTGTCGGGGCGCACGCGCGTCTTCTCGGTCGACCTGTTTCCAACCCGCGATGACTGGCACGAGAACGAGGACGGCTCGATGTCGCTGCGGGTCAAACTGGGAGACGCGACCGTCGCGGCGTACGACGGCCACCGGCTCTGGCGAGAGCCGTGGCTGAAGTCCGTGAAGCCCCTCTTCGAGAAGCACAACGGCATCCTTGATATTTTTCGCGAGACGATCGGGCGCAACGCCCTGGACGCCATCGTGATTCCGCTGCGCGGCACCTCCGATCAGCTCGCGAACGCTCCGGCGAAGAAGTTCCGCATGGCGTTCATCGACGGCGACCACAGCTACGAGGCGGTGTGCCGCGATATCGAGAATGTCGTTCCGCGCCTGGCGCCCGGCGGATGGCTTTGCTTCGACGACGCCTTCTCGAACTACGAGGGGGTGGACCGCGCGATCCGGGAGAAGGTGATCGGCAACCCCGCCATGGAAACCTGCATGCAGCTCACGCGCAAGCTTTTCGTCGCCAGGAAACAGCGCCGCGCGTGAGCGCCATCGCCCGGTTGCAGCAGGCGCTGAAGTCTCCGGATCTTGCCCACCTGGAGAGCGCGGTTCGCGAGTTGGAGGCGGGCCACCGCGACGAGGCGTTCACGTGGTATGCGAAGGCCGAGCTGCTGCGCCGAAAGGGCGACACGGCCGCGGCCCTCGCGCCCAGCGCAACAGCCATCACGGCGCTCCTCGGGCCCCGGATCCTCACCACCGACGGGCAGCTGCGGCTGCGCGACCTGTTCGCCGCCGCGATGGCGTCGCCGCCCGGCCAGCTGTTCGAGGCGTATGCGTATCTCGAGCAACTCGGCGACCTGCTCGAGCGCAACGGCATCACCCACAAGCTCGACGAGTCCCTGGATTCGCTGGGCGCCGCGCAGATCGATCCCGCGCGCACCGGCGCGTTCACTCCCGTCCACGCGCAGGCCGCCGCCTATCTGCTCGGCTTCAACGGCTCCTGCGCGCTTCCATGGGCCGAGACGGTCTTCGCAAAGCTCATCGTGCCGTGGCTGCTCGCGGCCGCCGAAGCCGGGCAGTTCGACACCGCGATCGCGCTGGAAAACATCGCCTACGGCTACCACGTGCGGCGCATCGAATCGCAGGCGTGGTTCAAGGCGACGACCGGGCGATGGATCCCCGGCCTCGCGCAGCGCGCGCGGGAGAAGGCCGCGCCCCGGGGCATTCCGCACGCGCGCTGGCGCCCGGAGCCCACCCGGCGCGTGGCCTTCGTCCTTCACAGCGCGACGCTGCTCGCGCACGTTGCGGTGCTGCTCGAGACGCTCAAGGCCGTGAACGAAGTCGGCGCGCGAGCCTATGATTTCACGGTGTTCGTCCTGAAGGGGCGCCACGGCGAGATGCGGCGCTCCTTCGAGGACGCCGGGGCGCACGTTCGCTACCTTGACGAACGCAGCGACGCAAGCCATTTCGAGAACCTGCTCGAGCTGCAACGCATCCTTCGCGAGGAGAACTTCGCAGCCTGCTTCTGGATGTCGCTCGTCATCGCGATGGCGGTGGCGTTTCCCATGCGCATCGCGCCGCTGCAGGGCTGGTGGGCGATGAAGTACCACGCGTGCGACCTGGCGGAGATCGACGTGCACCTCGCGATGGAAAACGCCGTCACACGCAAGGTGATGGAGGGCATCGAATGGCGCACGCTCGGCACGGCCTCCACGGACTGGGTCGATCGATCGAAAAGCGAGGCGGCTCGCGAGCTGCGCGCGACATTCCCCGCCGACGCCGTCGTGGCGGCGGCTATCGGGCGGGAGGAAAAGCTCGACTCGCCGGAGTTTCTTGCCGCCGTGAGCCGGCTGATGAAGAAGCATCCCAAGCTTTTCTTTCTCTGGACCGGCAAGGCGCCGCGCGCTTCGATCGTCTCGCATTTCGAGCGCGAGGGCGTGGCCGAACGCGCGCGCTTTGTCGGCTGGGTCGACACCCGGCTTTACGCGCAGGCGATCGACCTCTTCCTCGATTCGTTCCCGTTTCCCTGCGGCTTCACGCTCAAGGAGGCCATGGCAGCGGGCAAGCCCGCGGTGATGTACAAGAGCGCCGAGAGCCTGGAGACGGGAGTGGTCGGCGCCATCACCCCGGTCATCGAGGGCCCGCGCGACGATGAGAGCGCGCCGGTGCGCGAGCAGATGCGCTCGACCTTCACTCGCGAGCGCGATTTCGACCTCTATTTCTGTGCGGCCTCCCCGCAGGAGTACTTCGAATACTCCGACCGGCTCGTCACCGATGCCGCCCTGCGCAATGCCGCCGGTGAGGCCAACCGGCGTTTCGTCGCGGCCTTCCTCTCCTCCCCGCGCGACGAGGCGAACAAATTCCTCGACCACCTCGACCAGATCTTCTCCTCGATACCGGGAAGGTAAAATGGCGCATTCGCTCACGCATTCGCACCCATGAGTTTCCGCGCCCCGCCGAAGCCCACCGAGGATCGCGCCCGCCTCACCGAACGCCTCATCGGCGAAGGGGCGACCGACACCGAGCGCTGGACGAAGCTGGACAACCTCGCCACCCAATGGGATGCGCGCGCCGCCATGGCGGCCGAATGGATCCCCGAGGGCTCGCGCGTGCTCGATGTCGGCG
>WNFL01212864.1_pt1 | contig 10879 bp, 9 predicted proteins | sample 5400361 | NCBI WGS metagenome assembly WNFL01 (sample SAMN13153351, study PRJNA577476) | soil metagenome | isolation source: 40 cm soil on Douglas fir-dominated hillslope | place: USA:California | collected 2013-09-17 | reverse complement strand
TAGCGCGGCGGCGCGCTCACCTGCGGTCTTGATCTCCAGGACGGGCTCCTTGAGCGGGTGGTCGGTGGGGAGCTGGCTGATCAGGAGGTCGCTGTAGCCGAGGATCGTCGTCAGGAGGTTGTTGAAGTCGTGCGCGATGCCGCCTGCGAGCTTGCCGACCGCGTCCATCTTCTGCGCCTGCTGGAGCTGCTCCTCGAGCCGCTTCCTCTCGGTCGCGTCGATGATCGTCCCCTCGATCACGAGCTCGCCCGTTTCCTCGTCGACGACGAACGCCGCGTTCTCGAGAGTCCAGACGAGGCTCCCGTCCTTTCGCCGCCCGCGGCCCTCGTAGTTCGAGAGCGTGCGCGACGTGAAGAGCCTCGCGAGGAACGTGTCGCGCCCCTCGCGGTCGGGGTACAGGGTCGTGGCGTCTATCGCCCGCATCTCCTCGCGCGAGGAGTAGCCGTAGATGCGCGCGAAGGACTGGTTGCACTCGAGGATGCGCCCAGCGAGCGTCGTGCGGTAGACGCCCGCGAGGTTTCGCTCGAAGACGAGCCGGTAGCGCTCCTCGGACGTCCGGAGCGCCTCCTCCGCGCGCTTCCTGTCGATCGCGGTCGCGACGTGGTGCGAGACGAAGGTGAGGATCTCCTCGTCCGCCGGCGAGAAGCGCGTCTCTTCGGAATAGCACTTCAGCGCGAGCACCCCGAACGGCGGGCCGCCGGCGCGCAGCGGCACGCCGAGCCAGTCGACGAACGGTGCTCCTCGCGCCTCGAGCGCGCCGTCCAGGACGAGCGCGTCGTGCTCGTCACAGCCGACGTGCAGCGGGCGCCCGCTCGTCAGGACCCGCTCGATCAGCCCGCGCCCGAACGGGAGGCTCTCGGGAGCGGAGTCCTTCTCGTCCACGAAGTAAGGGAAGCGGAGGCGCTCCCTCTCCTTCTCGTGAAGAGAGATCGACAGGTTCCGCGCGTAGAGGAAGCTCCCCAGGATCGCGTGGATCGCCGCATAGAGCTCGGCGAGGTCGGAGGCCGAGCTCGCCGTCGCCGCGATCTCGTACAGCGCGGATTGAACGCGCGCCGCGCGCTTCGCGTCCGTGAGGAAGCCGGTCGGCGTCCCGTCGTCGTCCTCGTCCCGGCTCAAGACCCGAACATCATAGGACGGCGGATTCTCGCCGAATCGCTCCGTTCGTCGGCCTTCGGGCGGCGCCGATCATGCTTCTACCTTCCATGGGAAGGCTCGATGAAAGTTTTTCAACAGACCCCGAAGGCGCTCTCGTGAGCGCGGTCCTCGTCGTCGAGGACGACCCTCTCCTCAGGGAGAGCCTCGCCGAGTACCTCGAGGAGACGGGCCTCGACGTCCTGAAGGCGGAGAACGGCCGCGCGGCGCTCGAGTGTCTCGAGAAGGAGCCGAATCCGTGCCTCATCCTCCTCGACATGGCGATGCCGGTGATGAACGGCTGGGAGTTCCGCGAGGAGCAGCTCCGGCGGCGGAAGATCGCGAAGATTCCGGTCGTCGTCGTCAGCGCGGACGGACGCGTGGAGGAGAAGACGCGCGACATCGGCGCGGCCGACGGGCTCTCCAAGCCGCTGGATCTCGATCGGCTGCTGTCGGTGATCTCGCGCTTCTGCAGGTCGTTCCGGGGACCGGCTGGCATCGAATTCGCCTGAGCGTCTGCGGCGCCATGCGCCGGAGGCCGAGACGAAGCTGATCGTCACGACGCAGGACTACTCCGGCCTCGGCTTCGCGATGCGCCTCTCCGAGGAAGGGAACGACGTCCTCCTCGCGACGAATCCGTCGCCGCGCGATCTCGAGAACGAGGCGAGGCGCGCGGCTTACGAGCGCGTCGGCGAAGGGCTCGTCGCGAAGGAGCCCCTCGCGAGCGTGATGGCCCGGCGCGACGAGCTGAAGGACGCGCTCTTCGTCTGGGACCAGAACCACTCCGTCGAGGAAAACGAGCTCCTCGAGAGAGAGGGCCACCGCGTCCTCTTCGGGGGCGCGTACGCGTACGACATGGAGCACGACCGCGCGCGCTGCCTCGACTTCGTCGGCCGCTATGGGCTGAAGGCGCCGCCGTCACGCCGCTTCGAGGACGTAGCGGAGGCGCTCGCGTTCGCGGCCGGGCATCCCGAGACGGCGTACGTCTTCAAGCCGGACGACGGCGAGAACTTCGAGACGTTCGTGCCGGAGAGCGAGGACCCCGCCGAGGCGAACGAGGAGCTGCGCCTGCACCTGGAGACCTGCGAGACGAAGGGCGCGTTCCTCCTCCAGGAGAGGCTGAGCGGCGTCGAGGCGAACGTGGAGGTGTGGTTCTCCGCGGGCGAGCCGCGCTTCGCGTTCCTGACCCTCGAGTGCAAGAAGAAGTACGTGCTCGACCTCGGGCCGCTCATGGGCTGCGCGCTCGACTTCGCGTTCGTCGTACCTCTCGACTGCCGCGCGGTCCAGGATTCGGTGGGGAAGCTCTTTCCGGCGTATGCCGAGATGAAGTTCACCGGGCTCGGGGACGCGAACGTCATCGCGGACAAAGACGGCGTCTGGTTCCTCGAGAAGTGCGAGCGACTCGGGTACAACGCGCACCCGAACCTCCTCTTCAACCTCTCGCGCCGGCCGCTCGGCGAGGTGTTCGCGTCGCTCCACGACGGCAGCTTCTCGCCCGACTTCGCGGAGGGCTTCGGCGCCTCCGTCACGATGTCGACGAAGGAGAACGCGCCCGGCGGCATGGCGATCCTGATCCCCGAGCGCGACGCACGCGACGTCTACCTCTTCGACGCGTATCGCCGCGGCGGGCGGCTCGTCACCGCCGGCTACGACGAGGAGGGCGACGTCCTCGTCGTGACGGGGCACGGCTACACGATCCCGACGGCGTGGGAGGCCGTCGCCAAACGCGCCGCCGAGATCCGTTTCCCGTACCGCCACTACCGCTCCGACGGCGACGGGACGAACTTTCCCTCCTCGCCCATCCGCCGCTACGAGGCGCTCAAGGCGATGGGCTACATCTGAGAACCGAGGCGTCGATGAAGATCATCGTCGAGACGATCCCGCACGAGGCGCAGCGCTACCCCACGGTCGGCGACTACTGGGAGGACCCGGACGGCGTCGTCCAGATCCGCGTCTCGCACATGGAGGACTGGCGCTACGTCATCCTCGTCGCCGTCCACGAGCTCGCCGAGATGATGCTGACGCGCTGGCGCGGCATCCCCGAGGAGGCGATCGGCTCGTTCGACATGGAGTTCGAGAAGAAACGCGAGCGCGGCCTCGTGAGGGGGGAGCCCGGAGACGCGCGCGACGCGCCGTACCGCCGCGAGCACTTCTTCGCCACGAACATCGAGCGCCTCCTCGCGGCGGAGCTCGGCGTCGACTGGGACCTCTACGAGACGCACGTCGACGCGCTCGGGGTGAAACCCTAGACGATCACTTCCAGCGCCGCGCGCTTCCTCTCGGCGGCGGGCGCGTACGACGCCCACGCGGCTGCGAGGCGCGAGACACCCTCGGCCATCCGCTCGGGCGCGAGGACGAACGGGATCCGGACGTGGTCCGCGAACGAGCGGTCGGGTGAGGCGGTCGCCCCGGGCACGATCGCGACGCCGTGCCTCAGCGCGACGTCCGCGAATGTCGTGGCGTCGCCGTGCGGGAGGCGCACCCAGAGCGAGAGGCCTCCCTTCGGGCGCGCATAGGCCCACGACGGAAGGTCCTTTGCAAGGAGAGCGCAGAGATGATCGAGGCTCTCCGCCGCCTCGCGCCGCCGCACCCGCTTGATCGCCTCCGCACGCGCGAGGAGGCGCGTGGCGAGGAGCTGCCCGGCGATCGAGCTCCCGAGGTCGGTCACGATCCTCAGGCGCGCCAGGCGGAGGACGAGCGCCTCGTCCGCGCGGATCCACCCGATGCGCAGCCCGCCCCAGATCAGCTTGCTGAGCGAGCCGATGGTGATCACCGCCCCGCTCCTCGCGAAGGCACCGACGGGCGGCGGCGGCTCGCCGGAGAGCGAGAGGTCCGCGAGCGTGTCGTCCTCGAGGAGCGGCACGCCGTGGCGGTCGGCGAGCGCGGCGATCGCCTTCCGCGCGTCGAGAGGGACGAGAGCGCCCGTCGGGTTGTGGAACGTCGGCATCAGGTAGACGAGGCGCACGCCGCCGCGCGAGAGGAGGTCCGCGAGCGCGGCGACCGAGACGCCATCGGCGCCGACGGGAAGCGTCAGCAGGCGCCCGCCCGCGCCGGCGAAGACGTCGATGCCCGTGATGTACGTCGGGTTCTCGACGGCGACGGCGTCGCCGCGCGACACGAAGAGCGCGGCGAGGAGGCTGATCGCCTGCTGCGCGCCGTTCGTCACGAGAACCTGCTCCTCGCTCGTCGCGAGGCCTTTCGAGGTCAGGTGCTCCGCGATCGCGCGGCGGAGCGCGGGGAGCCCGAGCGGGAGATAGCCAGGCTCCTTCGCGAGCGTCTCGAGCTCGGCGCCGCAGCTCGCGAGGAGGTCGGCGCTCAGCTCGGCGCACGCGGGCAGGTGCGAGCCGAGGAGCTCGATCGTGTCGGAGGGCGCCTCGAGGAGATGGCGGAAGACGGCCGAGCGGCGGGCGGCGGGTGCGAGCGACTCGACGCTCGGGAGCGGCGGCCTCGCGGGCGCCGTGTCGCGCTCGGGCACGCGCGTGCCGCTTCCCTGGCGGCTCGCGACGAGCGCGTCCTCGCGCAGGCTCGCGTACGCGGCGACGACGGTGCCGCGGCTGATCCGGAGCGCGCCGGCGAGGTTGCGCTCCGCGGGGAGACGTATGCCGGCGTGGAGCTCCCCGCTTTCGATCGCGGTCCGAAGAGCCTGCGCGAGCCGCCGCTTCAACGGACCTCGACCCGCCTCCCAGGTGCCGAGAACTTGGACGAGGGCTTCTGGCGTGATGGTCGGCGTGGACGACATTTCGATCCAATCTCGGAAGACTGGATCTTGAATATGGGGCCATTGGTCCCTATTTTCAAGGTGTGGATCGAGTCAGTGGGAAATTGGACCGCATGATTGGATCAAGATCGTCGCGCCTCGGCACGCGGATCGTGCTCGGACTCCTAGCGATCTACGTCCTGTGGGGTTCCACGTTCCTGGCGATCCGAGTCGCGGTGGAGACGATCCCGCCGCTCCTGATGTGCTCCGCGCGCTGGCTTCTCGCCGGCTCGTTCCTCTACGTTTTCGCGCGCGCCCGCGGCGCCGAGCGCCCGAAGGCGCGGCACTGGGCGACCGCGTCCGTCATGGGCGCGCTCCTCGTCTTCTTCTCGAACGGCGGCGTCACGTGGGCGGAGACGCGCGTGCCCTCGGGCGTCGCGGCGCTCTTCATCGCGAGCGTCTCGTTCTGGATGGTCCTCCTCGACTGGCTCCGCCCGGGCGGCACCCGGCCCGCGCCGCGCGTCGCCCTCGGCGTCGTGGCCGGCTTCCTCGGCGTCGCGCTCCTCGTCGGGCGGCAGGGCGAGGGGGTCCACGTCGACCCGCTCGGCGCGGCCGTCCTCCTCTTCTCCGCTCTCTCCTGGTCGATCGGCTCGCTCGTCTCGACGCGCGTCCCGCGCCCCTCCGCCCCGCTCCTCGCCGCCAGCATGCAGATGCTCGCGGGCGGCGCGTACCTCGTGATCGCGGGCCTCGCGTCGGGAGAGCGGATCGTGACCTCGCGCGTCACGGCGCTCTCGTTCGGCGCGCTCCTCTATCTCGCCGTCATCGGGTCCCTCGTCGGCTTCACCATCTACCTCTGGCTGATGAGGGTCGCCGCGCCCGCGCTCGTCTCGACGTACGCCTGCGTCAATCCCGTCGTCGCGGTCTTCCTCGGCGCCGTGTTCCTGCGCGAGCCGATCACGCCGCGCATGCTCGTCGCGACCGCCGCGATCGTCGGCGCGGTCGCTCTCATCGTCTCCGCGCAGAGGAAGCCGGCGCAGAATAGGGTCGTCCTGCCGAACGGCGCGACGGCCCGGGCCGAGGCCTGAAGAAGAGAAGAGACAACAGCAGAAGGAGGTCCCGATGACCCTGCCGCGTTACGCCTTCTTCAAGGGGAAGCTGGTGCCGTACGCCGACGCGAGGATCGGCGTGCTGACGCACGCGCTCAACTACGGCACCGCCGTCTTCGGCGGAATCCGCGGCTACTGGAACCCCGAGCAGGCGGAGCTCTTCGTCTTCCGCCCCGAGGACCACTTCAATCGCTTCCTCGACTCGGCGAAGCTCCTCAACATGGGCTTCGCGACATCGCCGGCGGAGCTCGTCGACGCGGTGCGCGAGCTCCTCCTGGCGGAAGGCTACGAGCAGGACTGCTACGTGAGGCCGCTCGCGTTCTACGCGGACGAGGGGATCGGAGTGCGCCTCCACGACCTGACGCCGGCGATCTCCATCGTGGCGTTGCCGTACGGGCGCTACATCGAGAACGAGGAGGGCGTGCACGCGACGATCTCCTCGTGGCGTCGCGTGGACGACAACACGATCCCGCCGCGCGGCAAGATCGCGGGCTCGTACGTCAACTCCGCGCTCGCGAAGACCGACGCGATGCGCTCGGGCTACGACGAGGCGATCGTCCTGAACGCGCAGGGGCACGTCTGCGAGGGCTCGGCGGAGAACATCTTCGTGGTGCGGCACGGGACGGTCGTCACGCCGCCGTTCACGGAGTCGATCCTCGAGGGGATCACGCGGAAGACCGTCATCGAGCTCCTGCGCGACGCGCTCGGGCTCACGGTCGTCGAGCGGCCGATCGACCGGACGGAGCTCTACCTCTCCGAGGAGGCGTTCTTCACCGGCACCGGTGTCCAGATCGCGGCGATCACGCGCGTCGACCAGCGCCCGATCGGGACGGGACGGATGGGGCCGGTGGCGGCGCGCCTCCGCTCCCTCTACTTCGACGTCGTGCGCGGGCGCAACACGCGCTATCGCGGGTGGTGCAAGCCGGTCTACCGGCGGGCGCCCGTCGGCGCGGAGCTCGGGCTCGCGGCCTCGGCTTGAAGACGATCGGGCTCCTCGGCGGCATGAGCTGGGAGTCCTCGATCGAGTACTACCGCCTCCTGAACGAGCTCGTCCGCGAGCGGTTGGGCGGGCTCCACTCGGCGCGGTGCGTGATGACGTCCGTGGACTTCGCGCCGCTGGCGGAACGGATGCACGAGGGGCGCTGGGACGAGATCGCCGCGATCCTGGCCGACGACGCGAAGAGCGCCGAGCGCGCGGGCGCGGACCTCCTGATCCTCTGCACGAACACGATGCACAAGGTGGCCGACGCGGTGGAGGCGGCGGTGACGATCCCGTTCCTCCACATCGTCGATCCGACCGGCGAGGCGATCGCCGCGCGCGGCTTCCGCACGGTCGGGCTCCTCGGCACGCGCTTCACGATGGAGGAGCCGTTCTACGCCGGGCGGCTGAGCGAGCGCTTCGGCCTGACGGTCCTCGTGCCGGAGGCCGACGACCGCGAGCTCGTGCATCGAGTCGTCTTCGAGGAGCTATGCCTCGGCGTCGTGAAGGCGTCCTCGCGGAAGGGGTACGCCGACGTGATCGCGCGCCTCGCCCATCGCGGAGCCGAGGCGGTGATCCTGGGATGCACCGAGATCGGACTCCTCGTCGAAGACGAGGACAGCCCCGTGCCGCTCTTCGACACGACGCGCCTCCACGCGGCGGCGGCCGTCGATCTTTCGCTCGCGCCCGCGGGCGCGGCCCGCGAGCCCTACGCTCGCGAGCGCCTCGGCCTCGCGACGTAGAGCGCGAGCCCGAGGAGCGCCCAGACCGCGAACGCCGTCCACTCCGCGGGCGTGAAGCTGCCGGGCACCGACGGGATCACCTTCATCGCGATGATGAGGGCGGCGACGACCGCTCCGATCGCCGCGAGCGCGCGCGGCCCCTTCGGTCCGCCCGCGCGCGACGAGCGGACGAGGTACGCGGCGCACGCGGAGAGCCAGCCGACGCCCGCCGCCAGCGATCCGACCTCCGAGACCGGCACGAGGAGCGCGTCGCCGAGAAGCGAGGCGAGCGCCGTGAAGACCGCGAGCGCGACGATCGCCACGGTCGGCGTGCCGCTCCGCGACCCGACACGCGCGAGCGACGGGTGGACGAGGCCGCGCTTCCCGATGCCGAAGAGGAGGCGCGTCCCCGCCACGAAGTTGCCGTTCATGATCTTCACGAGCGAGAGGAACGCGGCCAGGACGATGAGGCGCGCGAGAGGCGCCGAGGAGAACGCGCGCTCGAACGCCTTCTCCGTGCCGATGTGCCCGGCCACGATCTCGCGCCACGGGAAGACGTACGAGACGACGGCCACGATCGTCACGTAGAACGCCGCGCCGATCCCGAGCGCGAGGAGGATCGCGCGTCCGAACCCGCGCGGGTCGAAGCCGGCTCGCGCCTCCTCGGAGCCCTTGCCCACCGACTCGAAGCCGGTCAGGAAGTACGGCACGACCTGGAGGACGAGGAGGATCGAGAGCGCGGCGCCGCCCGTCCCTTCGCGCGCGAACGCGGGCCGCCAGTTCGCGGGGTTCCCGTGCGCGAATCCGAGCGCGGTGAAGAGGACGAAGATCGCGAGGAGAGCGAACGTCATCACGTCCTGGAAGAGGCCGCTCGGCTTGATGCCGTTGAGGTTCAGGACCGCGATCGCGAGCGTCAGCAAGAGACCGAGGACGAGGCGCGGGAGGTAGATCTCCTTTCCCGCGAGCTCGTAGAGCGGGACGCTGTTGAGCCCGGGGAAGACGCGCGCCAGGAGGTTCCCGACCGCGACCGCCTCCCACGGGCAGACGATCGCGTACGCGAGGACCATCGCCCACGCCGCGCCGAAGCTCGCGCCCGGCGGGAGCGCGCCCTCCGCGTACGCGATCTCGGCGCCCGCGTCGGGCACCTCGCGCACGAGGCGGCCGTACGTCACCGCGATCGGCGCGAGGAGGAGCCCGCCGATCAGGAACCCGAGCGCCGCGCCCGCGGGCCCGCCGCGTCCGAGCCAGTCGTCCATCAGGACGAGCCAGCCGACCCCCACCATCGTGCCGAAGCCGAACGTGAAGTACTCGACCGTCGTCAGCGTCTTCTGGAGCTTCGCCATCGGTCGCCTTTGCTAGTGTTCCGCGCGCCCATGTTGCCACTCTCGAGGCGCACGCAGCCGTTCCGCGAATCGGTGATCCGCGAGATGACGCGGATCGGCGCGGAGGTCGGCGGCGTCGACCTCGCGCAGGGCCTCCCGAACTTCGACCCGCCGTCCGAGCTCGTCGAGGCGCTGGAGCGCCTCGTCCACGACGCGGGCGCGCACCAGTACTCCTTCACGTGGGGCTCGCCGGCGTTCCGAGCCGACGTCGCGGCGAAGTACGCGCGCGTGAACCGGATGGCGATCGACCCGGAGACGGAGGTGACGGTGACGTGCGGCGTCTCGGAGGCCCTCGCCGCGACCGTCCTCGCGCTGACGGAGCCCGGCGACGAGGTCCTCCTCGTCGAGCCGTTCTACGAGAACTACGTTCCGGCGTGCATCCTCGGCGGCGCCGTGCCGCGCTTCGCCGCACTCGACCCGGCGACGGGCGCGCTGGACCCCGAGCGCCTCGCGGCGGCCGTCACGCCGAGGACGCGTCTCCTCGTCCTCAACACGCCCGGGAATCCGTCGGGCCGCGTCTTCACGCGCGCCGAGCTCGGCGCGGTCGCGGAGCTCTGCGAGCGCTTCGGCCTCGTCGTCGTCGTCGACGAGATCTACGAGCGGATCTTCTTCGAGGGGCACGAGCACGTCAGCCTCGCGTCGCTCCCCGGCATGGAGACGCGCACCGTCACGCTCTCGGGCCTCGGCAAGACGTACGCGGTGACGGGCTGGCGCGTCGGCTGGGCCGTCGCGGCTCCGCCGCTGACGGCGCTCGTGAGGAAGGTGCACGACTACCTGACCGTCTGCGCGCCCACGCTCTTCCAGGAGGCGGGGCGCGTCGCGCTCGGCCTGCCCGATGCTTACTACCTCGAGATGCGCGCGAAGTACGCCACGCGCCGCGCGCTCCTTCTCCCCGCGCTCCGCCGCGCCGGCTTCACGTTCCGCGAGCCGGAAGGCGCGTACTACGTGATGGTCGACGCGGCCCCGCTCGGCTGGACCGACGACCTCGCGCTCGTCGACTTCCTCGCGCGCAGCGTCGGCGTCGTCGCGGTGCCGGGCTCGAGCTTCTACGCGGGAAAGGGCGGCGCGACCCGCGCCCGCCTCAACTTCGCGAAGAAGGAGGAGACGCTCGAAGAGGCCGCGCGCCGCCTCGGGAGCGCCGACCTCCGCGCGCCCGGGCGTCTGCTATCCTCGCCGGCCCGATAGAGCGGTGAGAGTAGCTCAGTCGGTAGAGCATCGGATTGTGGTTCCGATGGTCGCGGGTTCGAGCCCCGTCTCTCACCCCAGTGCGCCCGTAGCTCAGCCCGGATAGAGCGTCAGACTCCGGATCTGAAGGTCCCGCGTTCGAATCGCGGCGGGCGCACCATTTTCGGGCCGCATGCGATCATCCACGCAAGTTCGGTGCGGAGGTGGTTACGTGGCTCCTGGGTCGTCGATCGTCCCGCGCGGACGACTCGTTCTGTGGCTCTCCGTGCTCGCGCTCCTCGCGTCGGGCGGTGCGTACGCGCAGCCGGTGGACGGCACGTGGGAGGGGCCGTCCCAGCTTCAGCCGTTCGTCTTCGACATCGCGGGATCGGGAACGAGCATCTCGAACATCCGCTTCACCGTGGTGAGCTGCAACAAGGTTCCGTTCACGCTTGCCGGCCCTTACCCGATCAGCGGCGGCTCTTTCGACACGGGAACGACCGGCGGCACGTGCCCGAGCGTGCATGTGACGGGCAGCTTCCCGTCGGGGACCACCGCTTCCGGCAGCACCTACATCGCCTATACGTACGACGCCGTGACGTGCCCGTGCACCGGGGTCGGCGGGATCCCCTTCACCGCTTCTCCCGGCATCCGCGGCGACGCCGACGCGAACGGCACGATCAACGTCAACGACGTCT
>WNFL01438656.1_pt10 | contig 10880 bp, 9 predicted proteins | sample 5400361 | NCBI WGS metagenome assembly WNFL01 (sample SAMN13153351, study PRJNA577476) | soil metagenome | isolation source: 40 cm soil on Douglas fir-dominated hillslope | place: USA:California | collected 2013-09-17 | reverse complement strand
GCCACGACCGGGCCAATAAAAACGTCTATCAGGAAGGCCGGAACGGCACCGACAACCACCAGACGACGGTCGCGTTTCAGGCGATCTATGGATTTTAACCGGGATTCTAATTTGGGCTTCTAGCCGGTAGAGTTGCGCACGCGATTCCTTCCTAACCTGCCCGCCGCGGAGAATTGACTTTTTCTCCGCGGCGGGCGAATCGATTCCCTGCCGCCCCCATCGGTTACGTACGGATCTCTCCCGACTTCAAACGGGGCGGCCCTTGTCCGCCGTTTGCCCGATACCCGTCTTTCCCGCGATCTACGATTTGATCTACACTTGATGGAGGAGCGGGAAGACGGGTTTAGAGTCGTCCGCAGCCGGGAGGGAATTATGAACCGCACAAAGATAGTGGGTCTGGCTATTGCAGGCGCGGCCGCAGTTTTTCTAGGAGCCGGCTCTTTATCGGCCCAGCAGCCGTCCGGCCAGGAGCCAAAGCGGCCCGCGATGAAGTCCAAGGACGATACGTCGATGGACGGGATGATGAAGCAATGCCATGAGCATCATCAAGCGATGGCAAAAAACATCGACGAGGCGAGCAAGGCGTTGGAAGGCGCGAAACAGTCGAACGACCCGGCCAATATGAGAGCCGCGATCGATCAAGCGCAGAAGCAGCTTGCCGACATGAGAGAGCACATGACTATGTGCGGCGACATGATGAACATGATGCAAAATATGCCCGGCGGCATGATGAAGGGCGGCAATTAAATACTTATTAGTGGTTAAGGAGGAAACCATGAAAGAACACAATGAATACTCATCCATCGAGATGAGACCGATTCCGGAGCAAGCTTGAAATGCTGTCGGAACTTTGTATAGTCATAGCAGCCCTACACAATGAAGCGTTTTAGTATAATTCTTCTCTCGCTCTTTTTCCTTTATGGAGGCGTGGCCTCGGCGCTCGAGGCATGCTTATGGCATGAAGGCCGCTCGGAAGGTTCACCTATAACCCGTCATTCCGGCCCCGGCGAAATTAGCCACGACAATTCTCAAGAGGACGGCGCGCCCGTCATTCATTGCGCGTCCGTGAGCCGGGAAGTGGGTCCTGCGGCCCGTATCGCCACGGCCGAGATTTCCCGTCCGGGCAAGGGCGGTGTGCCGCACAGTCTTTCTCCCGACGCGGACTCTACCATTTTTAAAAACGCCTTCCGGTTGGACGCTGTTTTTAAAAGAAATATTACCCTTCCCTCAGCCGTCGCTCTCGCACGTCACCTTTTTCTTTCCGTTCTTAGAATCTAAGCCCGCCTTCTCTTAGTTCCTCGTTGTTCATCTTTGGATGTGCTTTGGCGCATCCGTGGGCATTTTTCTTTTTGGCTTCGATTGAGGTCCGCCATGCCTATTGCGTCACCGGCGCGAATCGTTCGTGTGCCGGGGAAGCTGCTGCGAAAAGCCTTGGTTATAGGATTGTTGCTCGCCGTCTTCGGTGTGTCGGGGCTGCTTGTCCGGGCCGGCGAGAGTCCAAGTCCGCAACCAACGCTGGAGACCCATCACCCGCAAGGCTGGAAGTTCACCATGCCTAAAGGCGACGCGCGGAAGGGCCGCGCAATCTTCGAAAAGCTTGAATGCTACTACTGCCACGAGGTGCGGGGCGAGGAATTCCCCTTTGCCGCCGTGGATTATGGCCCGGAGCTGAGTCAAATGGGTCCGCTCCACCCTCTGGAATATTTCACCGAATCGATCATCAACCCCGATGCCGTCGTCGGGAAGCAATATCGAGGCGCGGACGGGAAATCGGCGATGCCTAGCTCCAACGACCAAATGACCGTCCAGGAACTAATCGACCTATCTACCTATCTGGCTTCACTCAAGCCCAAAGGAGCGCCCAGGTCGGTGACCGGCGAGGGAAAAGTCGTCGCCCTGGTTCCGGAAAGCGATCAGATCGTGATCGAGCATGGAGCGATTAAAGACTTCATGGATAGCATGACCATGGGCTACAAAGTCTCCTCCCGCTCACTTCTAAAAACAGTCAAGCCGGGCGACCGGATTCGCTTCACCATAGATACAGAGAAGCGTCTGGTGACGAACGTCGTAAAACTCAAAAATTAATACACGAAGGACGGCCATGAAGATCCGACTATTTTCGACGAATCTATTGTTGCTGGCGTTGACGGGATGCGCGGCTTATCAGTTACAGGCGTTGCCGATCGACCATCCCGCCAATGCCGAGGCGAGAATCGCTCCCGGACGGTCAAGACATGCCGGCCCGCGTGACCGGCGTCGCGGCGGCCGAGAACGATGGTCATGATACTCACCGTCCCTCCGCGTCGAGCCAAACGGCGGCAGGCGAGGGTAAAGTCATTGCGACGGTGCCCGGCTCCAACCAACTGGTGGTCGAGCACGGAGAAATCGAGGGGGTCATGGACGCCATGACGATGGGCTATCCGGCCGATCCACCCTCGCTGCTTCAAGGACTTAAGCCCGGCGACAGGATTCGGTTCACGATGGACGTGCCGAAAAAGACCATCGTCCAGGTGGAAAAGCTGGATAAGTAGGCCGCTGTCGCTTCAAGTCTGAAAGGAAGATGCCGATGGAATCGCCTTTGAAAGCGTTCGGACTCCTGGCTTCGCTTTCCGTGTTGAGCGGTTGTGCGTCGATGCAGCTCAACGCCGGCTTTTCCGATGTCGGGGCCGCTGTCGAGCAAAGAACGGCGCTCAAGGTCTTTTGGAACAACGGGTCGGATTTGGACAGGGAGGCGGAGCAACAGCTTCGCTCGCTCGTTAAAGGAAAACTGAGCGCCGAGGCGGCGGTTCAGGCGGCTTTGCTCAATAACCGCGGGCTTCAGGCCGTGTATTCCGATCTCGGCGTTGCCCAGGCCGATTTAGTTCAAGCAGGGCTTCTCAAAAACCCCGTCTTCGATGCGGCTGTCACTTTTCCGACTTCGGGCCGGCGGCCCGACCTGGAGCTGACGGCGGTGATGAACTTTCTTGATATTTTTTACCTTCCGCTAAGGAAACGAATCGCCGCGGCGCGTTTTGAAGAGACGAAGCTCCGGGTGGCCGGCGCCGTGATCGATTTTGCCGGCCGCGTGCGCTCGGCCTTTTACGCTCATCAGGCGAACGAGCAGATGCTCGAGCTCAGGCAAACCGTCGTCCAGGCGCTTGCCGCATCGTTTGAAGTAGCCCGGCGGCAACACGAAGCCGGGAATGTCTCGGACCTGGATTTTTTGCGACAGCGCGCCCCCTTGGAGACGGGCAAGCTGGCGCTGCGGTCCGCCGAGGCTGCCGCAGTCCAGAGCCGCGAGCGGCTAAACCTGCTGATAGGACTATGGGGCGAAGAAACGAACTGGCAGTTCGATAAGAGGCTCCCCGAAATTCAACCGCAAGAAATAGACACAACCGGGATCGAGAAAGCGGCGATTGAAAAAAGTCTCGACCTGGAAAGCGCGAAACAGCGGATCGTCGTTGCGGGCGAGCAGTTGGGATTCGCTAAATCGACCGCTCTGATACCGGAGTTGGGCATCGGAACGCGCGGCGAGCGTCAGGACGGAGCATGGTCGGTCGGACCTGTCCTGGAATTTCCGATTCCGATCTTCGATCAGGGGCAGGGACGCAGCGGCCGGGCGGCGGCGGAGCTGAGACGCGCCCAACAGGACTATTACGCTTTGGCGGTGAACCTACGCGCCGCTGCGCGCGCCGTCTCGGACCGCCTGATAGCGGCCCGGGATCGCGCACTTTACACGCGGGACATTTTACTTCCGTTATACGAGCGAATCGTCAACGAGGCTCAGCTTCACTATAACGCGATGCAGCTCGGAGTCTTTGAACTGCTGCGCGCCCGCGAACAGCAGATCGAGACCGGCGTTACGTATGTCGAGGCGTTGCGGGATTATACGTTGGCTTTGGGCGACTTGGGCCAGTTGCTGAACGGGCGGCTGCCGCAGGGTGACGGTTCCGTGATGGGCCGATCAGCCGGTGGCCCGATCACCGCTGAAAAAGAAGGGCACTAGGGGAGGAATCATGGAAAAAATCTCACGGCGGCGGGTTTTGGGCTTCGGCGCCGCCGCCATCGCCGGCATCGCCGGATTGGGAAAAGAATCAAATGCCGAGACTCGGACCGATTCGACGGGACGGCAACCGCTTAATCGAGATAGCCGCCCTTATTGGGACAAGAGCTACAGCGGAGGCCCCGTCGACGTGAAGCCGCTTGCGCCGTTGTCGCCCGGCAAAGGGTACGAACCGATTATAGTTCCGAATGGCGCGGCTCTTCCCTTTAAAACCGTCGACGGCGTTAAAGTCTTTCACCTGATCGCCGAAGAAGTCGACCACGAATTCGCCCCCGGCTTGCGGGCGAAGTGTTGGGGATATAACGGCCGCGTCAACAGCACGGCGATCGAAGCCGTGGAGGGCGAGCGGGTGCGAATTTATGTGACCAATCGGTTGCCGGCGGCGACCTCGGTTCATTGGCATGGAATCAATCTCCCGAACGGCATGGATGGGTTAGCCGGGCTGACGCAGCCCTACATCAAAGCCGGAGAGACTTTCAAATACGAATTCACGTTGCGGCAGCACGGCACACAGATGTTCCACTCGCACCACGACGAAATGACGCAGATGGGCATGGGTCTGGTCGGCAATTTCATCATCCACCCGCGCAATCCCGCGCCCGAGTACCGTGTCCGGCGAGACTTTTCGCTCGTGATCAGCGAATGGGCGATCGAGGCGGGAGCCTCGCGCCCCAATACGATCGAGATGACCGATTTCAACGTGCTGACGATCAACGGCAAGGTCTTCCCCGCGACCGCGCCGTTGACCTGCAAAACTGGAGATAAAGTAAGGCTGCGTCTGGGAAACCTCGGCGCGATGGACCACCACCCGATGCACCTGCATGGACATCGCTTCCGGATAGCCGCGACCGACGGGGGAGATATCCCGCTTTCGGCGCAGTGGCCGGAAACCACCGTTTTGGTCGGCGTGGGACAGACGCGCAACATCGAGTTTATCTCCGATGCGCCGGGAGATTGGGGATTGCACTGCCATATGACGCATCACACGATGAATCAGATGGGGCACAAGTTTCCCAACATGGTCGGCGTGAAACCGGGCGACCTCGATCCAAGACTCCAATCTCTGCTGCCGGGATATATGACCATGGGAAATACGGGCATGGACATGGGCAAGCACGCCGAAATGATGCCGCTGCCTCGAAACAGCATCCCGATGAAAGGTCTTCAGGGGCCTTTCGATTACATCGGCATGGGCGGGCTGCTTACAATTCTCAAAGTCCGGGACGGTTTAACGAGCTACGATCAGGACCCCGGCTGGTACCGGCATCCGGCGGGTACAGTGGCGTTGAAGGCCGATACCGAAGAACTGCGCAGGGACAAGATTGATTTAGAGGATAAACGACCGCGAGAGGAGCACAAGCACACGCATAATCCGTCCTAATAAAGAAAAATACTGTTCCGCAGATAATATTGGAAAGGGAGCAATGGCAAAAAGGGAAGTAGAAGAACAACAATCAGATGCTAAAATAATCTGGACCGAATGCCCCAAATGCGGCGACACCTGGAGCACCCAAGCGGTTACGATACCGGGAAAGTGCCGGGTCTGTGGCGGCAAAGTCAAACTGCAAAAGGTGGTATTTTAATTCGGGTCGAGCGCAGTAATATATAAGCCGATGAACCAGATCGAAGCAGTCGATTTGCTAGCGTGGACGTGGCTCGTCCTGGCGGCGCTCTCCACCGCTTACGTTGCCTGGGACCAGTTCACGCACAACCCCGAGGCCCCGGTCATGAAGTGGGCATGGGCGTTGATTACCCTGTACCTGGGGCCGATCGGCCTCGCGTTGTATGTGATGAGCGACAAGGAGCCCCGGCCCGGGACCCACGAAGATTTCATCAAGCCGCTGTGGAAGCAGGGAGTCGGCTCCACGGTTCATTGCATCGCCGGCGATGCCACCGGGATCATCGCCGCCGCCGCCGTTACCGCGGCGCTCGGCTTCCCCATGTGGATCGACCTGATCGTCGAGTACGTCGCCGGCTTCGCCTTCGGCCTGTTTATTTTCCAGGCGCTCTTCATGAAGGACATGATGGGCGGCTCGTATCTCAAGGCTCTGGCCCGATCCTTCATGCCCGAATGGCTCTCCATGAATATGATGATGGCGGGGATGGCGTCTGTCATGATCTACCTCATGATGGGCCGCGACATGCGGGCCATGCGTTTGGATGGTGGCGGAGGGGCTGAAGCACGGGCTCATGACGGTTCGTGACAAACACCATCCGTCGGATCGGATGGCGCACGGCGGTGGAGGGCACGATAAAAATAGTCACCGGATGGAGTCCGGCGTTACCCGGACGCAGCTCGCCTCGATTTCCGCCGTAACCGTCCTGGCCCTGGCGGTCGGCGTAACGGTTCCGGCGATCCAGGTGAATCTCGGCCTCAGCGCTCGGGATGTCGGCGGCCTGATCATGCCGCCGGGAATGATCGTGACGCGCGACACGCCGGGCGCCGCCATGCGCGACATGGCGGCGGTCGATCCCCGGAAGATCGGCTACCGGGCGCCGGTTGCGGCGCGCGGCGATCGGCCTATCGATCCGCGCATTGAGAACGGCGTCAAAGTCTTCGACCTGGAGGCATCGGTAATTCAGTGGAACATTCTCGACCACGAGCCGGTTGGGGCCTACGCGATCAATCGCCAGGTGCCCGGTCCCCGCATCCGCATCACCGAGGGAGACCGGGTCCGGCTTCGCGTGACCAACCGGCTTCCGGAGTCGACGACGATCCATTGGCACGGTCTGATTGTGCCGAACGCGATGGACGGCCCGGCCAATATCACCCAGCGGCCCATCGAGCCGGGGGGAAGTTTCACGTACGAGTTCGTGGCGCGGCAAAGCGGCACCTACTTTTATCATTCCCACGATCACCCCGACCGGCAGCAGGCGCTCGGCCTTTACGGCGCATTGATCATCGATCCGCGCAACGCCCCGGCCAACCCCGGCTACGATCTGGAGCACGTGATCCTGTTGCAGGAATGGCTCGAACGCGAAGGGCTCACCTACCCGGCGATGAACATGGAAGGCGGGATGCCCAACTTCTTTACCATCAACGGCAAATCTTATCCGGCCACCGAAACCATCCCGATGAAAGTGGGACAGCGCGTGCTTCTCCGGTTCATCGGCAGCCATAACAACTTCATCCATCCGATGCATGTGCACGGCGGCCCGTTTCGGGTCATCGCCCTCGACGGCAACCCTTTAGCGCCATCCGCGCAATACGACGCCGATACAATCAACGTAGGTCCCGGTCAGCGTTACGATGTCGTCTGGACGGCCCGCGAGCCCGGCCGCTGGCTGGTGCATTGCCACATCCCCCATCACACGACTAACGATAACGTGGAAGAAAAAGGCGGCGGCGGGTTGATGACGCTCATCGATGTCACCTGAACCGCCGATGATTGCGAATAAAAGGCTGGAGAATTGACTTTTGCTCCGCGGCGGGCGACGCTCCACATCATTGACAAGCCCAAAGATTGGGTCTAGCTTTTCTTCTGGTAGGACTAAGATGCGCCGCCCGCCGCTCATACCGCTTCTCGTTGTCTTCTCGCTTCTCTTTACCTCGGTCGTATACGCCTGCTCCGGTCTGGCTCCGATGCAAATGACTGCCATGTCCATGCCGATGGACGATGCGTCGATGCAGCGAGGCCCCTGCAGCGAGCAGAAGCAAGACGTCTGCAAGTCGGTTCGAGACCAGATGTTATCTATCAAAGCCCATTCGCCGGCGGCCGATATTGCGCTCGATATTTCGACTGCCCTACACTCAGCCTACGCCGAAGTTCCGCTGACAATCGATCCGCACCCGATGGCGGGACCGCCCGGGGTTCTCTCTCACTCCGTTCTCAAGTCTTCGTTTCCTTTCACCAGTCAAGTTCTTCGCATCTAGAACTCTCCTCGATTCGCATTGCATCGCGTTCTCGGTGTATCCGCCGGTGGAGTAGCCGGCCGGGCACATACGTTTTATTTTTATCGGTTTAAACCGAATCAGAGGAGATAGGCATGAAGTTTAAAATGTTTATCGTCGCCGTTTCTATAGGTCTCTTCGCTGCCGTCGCTGGAGCGCAGGACAAGGCGCCGAATCGTGAGCTGCTGGCGAAATTGGAACAAATGCGGAGCGAAAGCGAGTCGAAGGCTCAAACGCTTACCGGCGGGCCGAAAATGAAATGGCTCCTGCAAGAAGCCAGGATTAACAAGTTCATCGAACGCATCAAGGCCGGTCAGACGGTGGACCCAAAAGAGATCGACCAGCTTCTAAGAGAACAGTCTCGATGAACCTGGTTGTCAGGCGGGCAGGGCGGGAGTTTTTCGATCGCCTTGGCCCCCCGGTTTCTCGGCTTCGGCGCAGCTCTGCGCGATCGCGGAAGCCTTCAGGAGGAATGCGACTGCGTCATCGGGTTTCTTATCCAGCAATGCCTGCTTCGCCTTTTCGAGGTAGCCGGTATAAAGCCTGTCGCATTCCTCTTCCGAGCCGGCGCGGGCCGGAGATTGTCCCAGAGCGAAAGCCGCGAGCAAGAGGCAAGCCGCCGCACTTCTTATCGCTGGAATCTTCATGCTTTCTATTATCAATCCCTATGCCAACCAGAGCAGGCGGGAACATCCTGATTTTGCTATGGCGCGGTTCTGATCATGCCAAGCGCTTGGCTAGAAAAGCGGCATATCTGCACAAATTGAAAGCAGAAGCCGCAGGTGAATCCGGGGAGATGTTATGAAATCTCTAATTGCAGTTCTGACTTTTATCGTCCAAATAATCTCGATTCAGGGAAATGCCGGGGCCGGGGAGGCGAAGGATCAGCCGGGGTTGGCCCTGTCGGAGCTCGTAGCCCAGGCTTTGGAAAGCAATCCAGACATCCAGGCGGCGAGGAGCAAGGTGGAATCGGCCCGCGCCCGAGCGGGTCAGGCCGGGTATCTCGAAGATCCGGAGCTGAACTTCGAGGCGTGGGGTGTCCCGTTAAACCGGCCTCTCAGCTTCCGCAGCGCCAATCCCATCGTCCTCGGCATACGTCAAAAAGTTCCGTTCTTCGGCAAGCGCGGGCTCCAAAGCGACATGGCGGGGCAGGAAGTCAAGATGGCGGAGGCGGACCTGCGGGCGAAGGAGATCGATATCGCGGCGAAGGTTCGCGGCGCCTATGCGGATGTTTTCATGGCGGCCAAGACGATCGAAATCAACCGGGAGCTTCTCGAGTTGAACCGCCAGCTCGGCGTGACGGCGGAAAATCTCTACCGGGTTGGAAAGGCGCCCCAGCAGGACGTCTTCAAGTCGCTGCTGGAGCAGACCGATCTGTTGAACAAGCTGACCACGGCGGAAAGGGACCGGACCACGACTCAGGCCAGGCTCAACACGCTCCTGAACCGGTCGACCGCGGAGCCCGTCGGACAGCCCGCAGAGCCCGTTTTGAGACCGTTGACGCTTCAATACGCCGATCTGGAAAAGCTCGCGATCGAGCAGCGTCCCGAGCTCAGGGCGATGGAGGCCAATATCGGCAAATCGGAAAAGGCCATCCAGCTCGCCGAAAGGAGCGGGAAATATCCCGACTTTATGCTGGGCCTCCAGTACTGGGTCGCGCCCGACCAGAACCCGAAACACATGTACACCCCCATGGTCTCGCTAACGATTCCCTTCTCACCCTGGACCAAGGGAAAACGCGATTACGAAGTACAAGAGGCCGTCGCCGACAAGCAGACGGCCCGGTCCAGCTTGAATGCCATGAAGAACATGGCGTTGCTTGAGGTGAGGGAAAATCTGGCGAAGGTCGAGGCCGCGAGCAGATCGATCGCGCTTTACCGCGACGGATTGTTGCCGCAAGCCGAGCAAGCGTACCAGTCTACATTGACGGCTTACCAGGCGGGAACGGTGAACTTCGCCACTCTGTTGGACGGGCAGAGGACCGCTCGCGACGTGCGGATGGGATACTACAAGGCGTTGATGGAATACGAGCAGAGCATGGCCGATCTGGAACGCGCGGTGGGCAGAAGGCTTTCCTAAACAAAATGGAGGATGAAATGTCGAAGCCGTTGAACATTGCTGTGGTTATTATTGCCGGCCTGGGTCTTTTTGCGGGGGGATATTTTTGGGGAGCGAAAGACCGGGCTCCATCTGCCCCAACGAAACCCGGCGAGATGCAGGGCATGGCGGTAATGGAGGGCATGCCGGGAATGACTTCGGGAACGGTGATGGTTAGCCAGCAGAACAAAGACCTGCTCGGCATCAAGACCGCCACTGTGGAAAGACGGGCCATGTCGCAGACGCTCCGCACGGTCGGAAGCATCACCTACGACGAGACGCGGGTGAGCCGCGTCCATAGTAAAATCGAAGGCTGGGTCGAAAAGCTTTACGTGGACTACACCGGCAAGTTCGTCAAAAAGGGTCAGCCGCTCTTTACTATCTACAGTCCCGATCTGGTCGCCACGCAGCAAGAATACCTGCTGGCGCTGAACGCCCGCGATCGTCTGGCGGAAAGCTCCATCCCCGAGGTCAGATCGGGCGCCGCCTCACTGGTCCAGGCCAGCAGGGGGCGCCTGTCCCTTTGGGATATCTCGGACGGTCAAATTCAGGAGATCGAGAGGACGGGGCAATTTAAAAAGGCTTTGACGCTCTATTCCCCCAATTCGGGGTTTGTCATCAAGAAGGACATCAACGAAGGAATGAAGGTGATGCCGGACAAGGAGATCTACACGATCGCCGACCTTTCGAACGTCTGGCTGAACGTCGATATCTACGAATACGACATCCCGCTCGTCAAAGTCGGCCAGACGGCGGCGCTGAACCTGTCCTACGACTCGGCGCAAAGTTTTACCGGCAAGGTCTCTTACATCTATCCTTACCTCGACGATAAGACCCGAACCCTGAAAG
>WNFL01388345.1_pt1 | contig 10880 bp, 13 predicted proteins | sample 5400361 | NCBI WGS metagenome assembly WNFL01 (sample SAMN13153351, study PRJNA577476) | soil metagenome | isolation source: 40 cm soil on Douglas fir-dominated hillslope | place: USA:California | collected 2013-09-17 | reverse complement strand
CCTGCTCGTCGTCCCTCGCCTCGCGGATGACGCGGGCCAGGGTCTCGGAGCCCACGAGGCCGCCGCTCCAAGGGCCCGACCCGCTCTTGCCCGAGACGATCGTGCCCACCGCGTAGACGAGGGCCACCTTGGCGCGGCCGTCGAAGCCGAAGCCTCGGGACGCGCGGACGTAGCGGCCGGCGGTCAGGTGCTCGGCGTGCTTGAGCCGCTTCTCGAGCTCGTCGCGGTAGATGAGCTCGTCCACGAGACCGGCCGCGAGAGCCGACTGGCCGTCGTACGGTCCCTGGTCCACGAGGGCCCGCACCTGCTCCACCGTTTTGCCCCGGCTGTTGGCGATGCCCGCCACGTACTGCCCGTAGAGGCTGTCCACCAGGGCTTCGGTCTGCTCGCGGTGCGGCTCCGTGAAGCGGTCTTCCGTGAACTGGTTCGGGGCGTTCTTGTATTTCCCGACCCCCGCGAACTCCGCCTGCACTCCCAGCTTGTCCAGGGTCCGCCGGAAGAACGTCACCTCCGCGGCGAGGCCGGAGACGAGAATGAGCGACGAGGGGACCGCGTAGACCTTGCTGCACGCGGTGGCGAGGTAGAACTCCCGGTTGCCGCAGAACTCGATGTAGGCGTAGGCGATCGCGTCGCGCAGCTCCTGCACCTTGCCCCAGCCCGAGTCCGAGAGGCCCCCGACCTCGATGATCGCGCCCTTTATCTTCGGGTCCGTGGCCCCGCGGTCCAGGCTCTCGACGAGGGCCCGCAGCGAAGGCGGCGACGATTCGAACAGGAAGCCGAGGTCGCCCGCCGCCTGTTCCGGGATCTCTCCCGAGAGGTCGAGAGCAAGGTATGCGTCCTTGTCCTTGCCGAACACGGTTGCCTTCGCTCCCCCCCGCAGGACGAGAGCGAGGGCGCCGACCCCCGCCGCCCCCAGGGCGAGGGCCGCCACTCCGGCGACCAGGATCCAGGCCGTGCGCCGCTTCACTTTCAGGCTAGACCTCGTTGGCGCTCTGCAGGAAGCCGGCCTTGCGCCGGGCCTCGGCGGCGTAGACGCTCGCCGGGAACTCCTCCGCGAGCCGCTTGTAGGCCGCCGCAGCCTCGGCCAGCCGCTTGGCGTCTTCCAGGGTTCCCGCCAGGCTCATCAGGGCGAAGTCCAGCGCCCCATCTCCCGCGATCGCCCGATACTCCTCCACGGCCTTGTCGACCTGCCCCTGGCGACGCAGAAGGTCGGCGAGGGCCAGGCGCGCCAGCGCCGGCTCCAGCCGCCGGTCGTCCTTGCGGCTGGCGATCGCCCTCAGCACCTTCTCGGCCTCCGGGTACTGCCTCAGCTCCACCCGGCAGAGGGCCGCGTAGTAGCGCGCCCGCTCGGCCACCGCCAGCGTCCCGAAGCGCCGCTCCACGCCGTCGAACGCCGCGGCCCCGGCCTTGTACTTCTCCTCGGCGGTCGGGAAGACCGGGCCCGCCGGCTTGTCGGCCTCGGGCTGGATCTCGGCGGCGATCGGGGCCTGATAGATCGTGACCGCTTCCCGGAAGGCGCTCTCCGCCTCGCGGGCGCGGTTGCCTTGGACGTACACGAGGGCCGCTGCTGCGACGGCTACGACCGCTGCCACGCCGATGCCGATTCTCAGCTCCCCCGGGTGAGCGGCCGCCCAGGAAGCGGCATGCTCGACGACGCTCACGAACTCGTCCCGCTTGATCTGCTGCTTGAGCTCCTTCTTCAACGCGGTCGCTCCTCACCTTCGTCCATCGGGTGAACGGCCAAAGACGAAGATTACCACCGTGACACGACGCGTACAATTCGTCGGCGCGGAACGCCGTCAGGGCCGCCGCAGCGGGCGCCGGAACGTATCGTCCCAGGCTTGGAGCGCCGGCTTCGATTGCAGGTTGACGTCAACGAGTCCCAGGTAGCCGAAGGGGAGGATGCCGGGCGGGAAGGCGCTCTGATCCAGGTCCGTGAACGTGATCTGGAACCAACCCTCGGCGCCTGCCGCGTCTACCGAGGGCCACCCTCCTTCGATCACCACGAGCGGCAACGGCGCGTTGGCGGTCAGCCGGGAGTAGTAGTCCAGGGGCAGGTCCTCCGGGTTGCCCACCCCCGCAAGAAACGGGAAGGACGAGAGGCCCAGCGCCTGCCGCCGGACGCGGTCGAGGGCAAGATGGCGCGCCTATCCCCCTCGACTCCATCGGGTCAGGACGCGCTCGATAGCTGGGCCGACGATGGCTCTCGCCTCGGCCGGCTCCCGACCATTGGCGAGCAGCCGGTCATAGTCCGTGTGGGCGTGACGGACGTGCGCGCGCACGGCAAGCGTGACCGCATCCTCGGCGAGCGCCTTCGCATTGGCCGTTCGCCCCACGCGGCCGCTGTACTTCTCGCAGGCGCGGGCAGCGATGGCCTCGGCTTGCCCCCGCGAGGCGCCTGGGAACAGGTCGAGCACTCTCGCGGCGAACGCCTCGCGGTACTTCCGCTCCGCCGTCTCGCCCTTGATCCGCCGCTGCTGGCGTTGGACCTGCCGGCGTGCCTCGTCCGAGGCGTTCTCGCTCTCCGCTTGCTTGATGGCGGACTCCTCCACCAGGACGCCCTGCCTCTCATTGCGCTTACGGGCACGGGAGAATTTGAGCACCACGGCGGAACGGGACGAACGCGCGATGGCCCTCCGGGTCAGGGCCGCATCTCCCGAAGGGAGGAACACCAACCCGTCGAGTCCCGCGCACTTGAGGCAGCGGCTGCCCTGAGCCCGGCCGATGGCCATGAACTCGCCTTGGGCCAGCTCTGCCCCGCACGCGGCGCACATCGCGTCCTTGTGGCTGATCCACACGAGGGGCCGGGAGTGTTCGCTCATTGCGATCAAGCTTACCCCCGAGGCCCGGTCCCCTCCCCGACGGGGGCAACAAGGGTCAACATTCCTGAGCGAACGGACCCATCCTGTCCAACCGCTAGCCGAAGCTTGTGCCGAGCAGTGGGAGGAGTGGCGATGGTCGACGATCCAGCGGGCGCAAGGAATCACGGGACTCCGGCAATGCCAGGCGCAACGGGCACGGCCGCGTCCGCTCAGGCTATGGGTCCGCCACGGCTTCTGGACCGCGGCGCAAGCGCTGAAGGTTCGCGGCTGATCTCGGGGTGTTCGGCGGACAACAGAGGTGCGGGGAGTAGAATAGGGGCGTGAAGTTTAGGGTGGACGTGGAGCGCGAAGAAGATGGGCGCTGGCTTGCTGAGGTGCCCGAACTCCCGGGCGTCTTGGCTTACGGGGCCACGGCTTCGGAGGCGCAGGCCAGGGTCCAGGCTTTGGCGCTAAGAGTGGTCGCTGACCGCCTCGAGCACGGCGAAGCAGGCCCATAGCTCATTGACATCTCGTTCAACGCGGCGTGACCAACTGGCCGAGCACTCGGGCTCAGCGAGCGCCCGCTGCGCTGACACGAATCGGCTGGGACGTGAAGCGGCAGTCGGGTTCGCATCGTGTGCTTTCGCGACCTGGATTCCCGGACTTCGTGTTCGCGTTTCACGAAGGCGAAGAAGTCGGGCCGCGCATGCTCGCGCGTATTGCCAAGCACACTGGGCTCAAGCCGGACGACCTGCGAGGATAGGCGTGCCGGAGAACAACCAGATGCAGCTGAAGCCGGCGCAAGCGCTGAAGCTTCGCCGCTGATCTCGGTGTTCGCCCGACACGAGAGTGAGCGAAGAGGCGATGTTCTGGCTATAATGTGGCCAGATGCGATTCGAGATCGTCCTCGCCCCTACGGCCATCAAAGGGCTACGGGGCCTGCGCGCAGGTGTTCGCGCCAGGGTTCGGGACGCCATCGAGCTGCACCTGCGCCACGAGCCGAAGCGGCTGAGCAAGAGTCGCATCAAGCGACTCCGCGGCCTAGATCGGCCTCAGTATCGCCTCAGGGTTGATGAGGTCAGGGTGTTCTATGACGTTACCGAAGAGACCGTCGAAGTCCTCGCCATCGTCTCGAAAGCTGAAGCCGCAGCGTGGCTCGCAGAAGAGGCTATCCCAGCCACGCCGAGTGGCTCTGGCCAAGGTGAAGGATGACTTCTCGAGGTACCTGAAGCTGGCTGCGGACCAAGAGATCGTGATTACGCGTCACGGGCGGCCCGCTGGAGTCCTGATCGGGTTCCAGTCAGAGGACGACTGGTTCGAGTACAGGCTGGAGAATCATCCCGAGTTCTTGCGCCGCATCCAGGCGGCCCGGCAGGCACTTCGAGCGGGCCTGGGCACGCGTCTCGAGGACATCCCTCACTGAACACCGGGGAGTCGACGACGGTGGTATCCGCGTCCAAGGCTCAGTCAGCCTGGCGAGCTAGAGCTCGGGGCAGGCTAGCGAGGCAGACCTAGGGATGAGCAGCATTTGCCATCAAGATGCCTTCGATGATGCAGCACGGAGATCCCCTGAAACGCGCGTAGCGCTGGGCGGGGCGAAGTGCTGCCCTACAACAAGGTGCAGGGGAAGAGCCACGGCTAGACCGGAGGCTCGCCGGTGATCGTGGTGTTAGGCCGAGAAGAGGATCGATGAGGCGTCACCCTCTCCTTTGGAGCGCTTGGGCGATGCATGGAACGGCATGGTTACTGCCCGTGATCAAGGATGGTGTGACATTGCCGGATGGCCTTCCAGGATGGCAAGCCTTTCGCGTGGCGTTTGCTCCCGTCTGGCCGTACGAGGATGTGAAGTATCAGGCATCGTACTTGGCCGTCCTCGCGGTCCTCAGTGCCCTAAGCAATCTTGTCATGCTGTCGTCGCCGTTGAGTCTCATGGCGCGCCTGCACCGCTATGTTGCGGCATTCGGATGGGTAGCGCTGGGAGCGTTCGCCGTCGATTCCCATTGGCTCGTCATGGGTCTCGGTAGTGACGACTGGATAGATCTTCGTATCGGATACTTTCTGTGGTGGGGTTCGTTCCTTCTTCTCGCGATGACAATGTTCTTCAGTAGGCGACGTGAGGAGCGGGAACGAGCGCCCTGACGAGTATCGAACATGCCTGTCAAGATTGGTGAAGTAGAAGCGCTCTTCCGGTACCCAGTGAAGTCCATGAGTGGCGAACTTCTCGAGGTCGCCGACCTGGGCTGGCACGGTCTTGACGGCGACCGGCGCCTGGCACTCCGTCGGACTGACGATCGCGGCGGTTTCCCCTGGCTGACCGCCACCAAGCTTCCGGACCTGATTCTCTTTGCTCCAGAGCGGCGGGGACCCGCCGTCCAGGGAGACCTCCCCACGCACGTTCGCACGCCAGAAGGAGAGGAGATGGCTGTTTTCGGCCAAGAATTGGCGACGGAGGTCGGTCGCCGCCATCGTTCACCGGTCCAGATGATGCACTTGAACCATGGCATCTTCGACGAAGCGAGCATCTCGGTGATTACCTCCGCCACGGTCAGCGAAATTGGGAGGCTCGCGGCGCAGCGCCCAGACGTCCGAAGGTTCCGGCCGAACATCGTGATTGCATCACTGCGATCAGCCCCCTTCGAGGAGGACGAATGGGTGGGAGGCGTCCTCTCGTTCGGAGAGGGCATCGAGGCCGCCGCCATAGGCATCACCATGCGCGACGAGCGCTGCTCGATGGTGAACCTCGACCCTGGCTCGGCACGCCCCGCCGCCGAGGTGCTGAAGGCAATTGTCCTGGTGAAGGACAACAAGGCTGGGGTCTACGGCACCGTCACTCGACGCGGGCGCCTCGTGGTCGGGCAACCCATACTCTTCGAGCCGGCGGCCCCGCATCGGGAGCACCTGTGAATCGACCGGTAATCTCACGCGGCCGCCTGACAACCGGATGAACCCGACAAAGCTCGCGATGGCGAGACCGCGCGGGCTTCGCGGGTTATCCAGTGTTCGGCAGACCCCGTGGAGTGAGATGGGGACCTGTAGTCTCCGCGCGTACGACCTGAGCGATGCAGAGTCGCTGTCGGAGGCGGCTCGGCAGTCCGTCCCCGAGGTATCTCCTTGGTTGCCTTGGTGCCATGAGCAGTACTCCGTTGCAGAGGCCATAGAGTGGATCCGTTCGCGAGCCCTGCTCAGAGCCACAGAGGCCGTTCGCCATCTGGCCGAGTTCGCCTTCCGAAACACCGATCTCATGCGCCTGGAGATCGTCTGTGCGATAGGTAACGTTGACAAAGGAATAGGGGGCCTAGAGATTTCTAGTGGGGCACCACGCTTGGAGCCCGCGGCCCCGCGAGCGGCCCGGGCCACCATCGCGTTCTCTCCCGGGTCACACGCTCGGCGCGGTCCCGGAGGAGCTGCTCGACCCACTTCAGGAGCACGGGCCCGCGTATCCCAGCCACGAGGCCCCGCCTGATCTCATCCGCCTGGGCGTCGGTGAGCATGGGCGAGACGGTAGCGCGGACGGGTGCCTACGCGGGTCCGCGGAGTCTCAGCGGACCTTCTCCAGATCGAACTTGGCCTTGTGCTCGTGGCGGGACTCCATCACGACGCGGATCTCGGTGTCTTGACGAAGCACCGAGAGCGGGAAATGGGCGAGCAGCCCATGACCGCTCCACTTCTTTCCCTTGGGCGTCACTGAACTCCTCGTTCAGGTCATCCGTGCGATCAGGCTGGAGCGGTTTTCCATCGGCCAGGAAAGCGACGACCGCCTTGACGCTGTCGGGGTCCTTGCTTCCCGTGGGGACGAACGCATGGGCGATGATCGTGACTTCGTGGCCGATCAGGTCTGGCGTGACGTCTTTCTCCGCGAACTCCTTATATGTGCTCTTGGCCTCAGAAGAGGCCAGCGCGACGCGGAGGAAGGGCGTCGTGAAGTGGGCCACCGCGCCCGGGCGATTCTGCGTGATCGACATGCCGCCCAGCTTATAGGGCTTGAGCTTCTTCTCCTTCGCCCCGTAGGCGATGGCCTCGCGGATCAGATCCGGGGTCATCAAGGTCACGACCCCACCGGCCAGGAACAGCGCCAAGATCGCGTGCATGTCGAACCTCCTGGAAGGGAGGCTGGAATCCTACGCCCGGCCTGAGCATCCCGCAGCCTGCGTCAGGCCAAGGGGGAGGAGCGCCCCACGGGAAGGCTGGTCAGCCCGGCGGCAGAGGTTCGCGCAGCCAGGTCTCAGCCTCAACCGGGTCTCTGAAGGCGCGGATCGCCGTTGCGGTGCCGTCCGAAAGCGCTTGGCCAACCCGACCCATCCCGTAGCCGTCAGGGCTGTCGGCCAAGACGGCCCACTTACGAATCCGTCGCGACGCAACGAAGGCGACGCGCGCCTTGCCCTCCTCGATCGAGGGGCCGTGCTTCAGCCGGCGCTGGTCGTGCAGTATCCCCATCCCAGCCCGATAGTCCTTATCCGAGAGGGCCGCATCTATGGCGGCCTTCCACTCATCGAACGTGACGGGCTCGGCACTCTCGAGCCAGACGATGCCTTTGGAAATGCGCCAGGAGACAGGCATGGGTCACCCCCACTCCTGAGTGTAGGGCGGCCACCCTAGACGGGCAACGCCGGGTGAGCAGGCGAGTGTGCTGGCGGGTGCCGGAAACTCAGCGACGAGCCAAGACCGCGAGCGCCTCAAGGATTCTTCCCACGTTGAACGGCTTCCCAAGGTAGCCGGCCACCGGCAGGCCCCGGAAGTGCCCCTCGAGGTTCTCCCACGGTTCGCCGGACATCACGACCACAGGGAGCCCGGGACTTGCAGCCTGGATCTCCAGCAAGGCCTTCCGACGATCCCCTCCTGGAGTGCCATCGAGGAGCACGAGGTGGATCTGCTTCTCGCCTGCGCGCAGGACTTCAACTCCGCTGGCGAGGTCCTCGGCCAGAACGACCTGAATCCCCAGGCTCTCCAGGGAGTCCTTGAGCATGTCCCGGATCAGATCGTCGTCGTCGACAACGAGCACGGTTTGCGCCACGCAGGTATCCTCCGGAGGGAGGGACGACGACTGTTGCACGGAGCGCCTGTAGCGGGTGTGCGCCAGGTCACAGGGGCCGTCGTGACTCTTACGCAGGAAGAAAGGGCCGGCGCCACGTCGACGCCGGCCCGGTTAGAACGGTGAGCCCTTACGCCGCTGTCACGGCCCGATCGGCTTTCGCTCGGTGGTAGACCTCCTGCAGGTGCTTCGTCGAGACGTGCGTGTACCGCTGCGTGATCGAGAGGGTGGAGTGCCCCAGCAGCTCCGAGATCGCCACCAGGTCCATGCCGCGCTCCAGGAGATGCGTGGCGAACGAGTGCCGTCGGACGTGCGGGCCAAGGGCTCCGAAGCCGGCCTTGACCATCGCGGCCTGAACTACACCGAACGCGCCACGCACGTCGAGACGCTGGCCACTGAAGTTGCCCGAGAAAGACACGAACATGGCCCCGGAGTGTGGGGCTAGTTTCTCGCAGACGGCCAGCCATTCCACGAGCGCCGGCTTCGCTGGTCGGCCGAACAGGACCATGCTCTTTGTTGCCCTTCCCCCGGACGATCACCGTCCGGTCGTCGAGGTCCACGGCATCAAGATCCAGGTCCAGCCTCCTGGATGCGGCAGCCGGTCGCATAGAGCAGCTCGAGGATGGCGCGGTCCCGGGCCGTGAGGTCCAGGCCGAGCAGCTTCCCGGAGGGCGTGATCATGAAGCTGTGCGGGTGGCGGACCAGGACGGTGTTCGACCGCTACCGTATCGTGAGCCCGCAAAAGTTAGCGGACAGAACACGGACAATTTCGGCCACAGGCCCGGCCCGGCACTAAGTTAAGTTGTTGACGAAGATGGTGCGCCCAGGCTGACTCGAACAGCCGACCTACGGTTTAGGAAGCCGCTCCACGAAAACACTCGGCAGGTCTCGGAAGGGCTAACTCCTTCTGCCGACGACGAGGAACCCGACGGCGACACCCGGTGAGATCCGCTCAGGGCGCACGAGACGGTAGCAACGTGGTAGCAGCCCGTATGGCACTGAGGTCGGATACCAAGAGCCTGCTCAGGCCGCGCGGCCGCCAAGATCGGGACCCGGCGTAGAGCCACTCCTATACCGTCAGCGAGCGGCTCTCGGTCCCAGGTGAAAGTCGATCTCCTGCAGGTCGCGCATCGCTTCGCGCCAGAGCCCTTCGAATCCAGTCGCCAGGTTCTCGGCGAGCTCGGCATCCTCCACGAGCATCGAAGCTAACCGTCCCTCGGGCACGAAGGGGTGGTCGGTGCCCGGAGTGCGAAATGGCGGGGCGGCTCGTCGACAGCATCAGCGTGAAGGCGACGCTGCGGCCCGAGGCCCTTGCGCGGCTCTCGGCTCCCGAGCACAGCTGCTGCGCGACTCCGGAGTGCCCGGTGGTGTCTTCGGGATCGACGAGGTCTTCGACCGCGAGGAGATCGGCGTTCCGGTCTCCCAGAAGGAGCCCGTGGGCGACCGTCCCGTGTGCTCTGCTTCGGGGTCAGCGAGGGTGACCTGCGGCGGGAGCTGGTGGAGACGGGCCGGTCCACGGTCTCGGATCGCATCGCGACGCTCGTGAAGGCCGACCGCTGCGCATGCGGGGTCAAGAATCCGCAGGGGACCGGCTGCCTGGGGAATGTGGCCACGGCTACAGAGATGGTGAGGGCCACGCTCGACGCGGGTACGGAGTCGGCGCCCCACCATGGGTGACGCCCTGGTGAGAGCCAAAAAGGACTGGGCCCGCCGCAGGATCGGGCTCCCGCTCTGGGGCCCGGGAATAACCCGGGCCTGGGCACGTTGGCGTGCCCGAGGCCCGTCCCACCGGAGGCATGAGGCCCCGCTGGCGGCTCTGCTGGCCGGCTCAAACCGGGCGCCGCCCGCGCATAAAAGGGCCTGACTCGTCCCCCGAGCCGATGCTGGCTCGCCCATAACGGAGGTCATGATGTCCGCTTTGTCCGTCGTCCAGCGCGGGGCCCGAATCGGCTTGGTGGTCACCGGCGCCCTCGCCTTCCTGCCGCCGCTCCTGACACGCTTGGTCATGGGGGAGGCCTTCTTCTTGACGGGGCGCGGCAAGCTCGCGAACTTCGACAACACCGTCCAGTTCTTCACGAACCTGGGCATTCCCATGCCCGAGCTGAACGCGGCCTTCGTCTCGCGCCTTGAGTTCTACGGCGGCATCGCCCTAATCCTGGGCCTGCTGACGCGGCTCGTGGCAGCCGGGTTGGCCTCGACCATGGTGGTGGCCCTTCTCACCGCGGACAAACAGGGCTTCCTGGACGCGCTCCACATGTCCGGAGATGCCGGGCTCACAGACATCGTGCCGTTCGTCTACCTGATCTTCCTTTTGTGGCTCGTCATTGCCGGTCCCGGCCCCCTGAGCCTCGACGCGCTCGTCTCGCGTTGGCTGCACCTCCGGCCTGCCGCGACGCCCGTTCCCGGCGCGGACGGCGATCCGGCCAGGGCCTGAGGCTGGCCCGCGCAAGGCTACTTTTCGTGGGCCACGTAGGTCCCGTCCCACTCCGCGGGGGGAGGCTCAGCCAGGTAAAGGCGGCACCGCTGGGCCAGGATGCGGCTCGGGGCGTCATCGCCCTGCCGGGCGAGCAGATCCAGGGCCTCGGTGAACCGACGTTGCTGGTAGGCTTCGAAGGCCAGCTCGTAGCGCCGCACCAGCTCGGTCACGCCCACTGAGCTCGGCCCCAGCAGTTCGTAGACGCGTACACCCTTGGTCCTGCCCTTGACCGCGACGAGATCCACGAGGCGGAAGGCAAATTCGTGGCCCGCGCTGTCGCGGACCGTCTGGCTTACCAGGATGGTGGTGCCATAGGCCTTGTTCAGCCCTTCCAACCGGGACGCGAGGTTGACGCCATCACCTAGGACCGTGTAGCTCATTCGGTCCGGCGCCCCGAAGTGCCCCACCATCACTTCGTCACGATGAAGGCCCACGCGCGTGCGGAAGGAGGGCAACCCATCCCATTCGGGCCCACGCATCAGGGTCCGCGCGGCCTCCAAACAAGCAAGTGCGGCCCTGCACGCGTGAGCCGGGTGATCCGGACGCGGCTCCGGGGCATTCCAGATAGCCATCA
>WNFL01374426.1_pt2 | contig 10880 bp, 12 predicted proteins | sample 5400361 | NCBI WGS metagenome assembly WNFL01 (sample SAMN13153351, study PRJNA577476) | soil metagenome | isolation source: 40 cm soil on Douglas fir-dominated hillslope | place: USA:California | collected 2013-09-17 | reverse complement strand
GCTCGAAATCCGCACCCGGGCGGATCTGCAGGAAAACGTCGGCGGCCTTCGCACTGACGCCAAAGGGCAGGTTCGTCCCACGTGGACGTCGCGATCGCACGATGATGCTGGTGGACGTTCGTGAAACGCTCACCGCGAAGGCCGCCGACGTTTTCCTGCAGATCCGCCCGGGTGCGGATTTCGAGCTCCTGACGGCTCTGAGGGCCCTCGTCAACGGGCAAGCCATCGACGACGACCTTGTTGAGGCATGCGGCTTGACGCTTGATCAACTGATCGACCTGGTCGAGCGGATGAAACGCGCCCGGTTCGGTGTGTTCTTCTTCGGCACCGGCCTGACCATGACGCGTGGAAAACACATGAACGTCGCCGCGCTCACGGCGCTGACGGTGGCGCTGAACGCCTTCACGAAGTTCGCCGCCATGCCCATGCGCGACGCCGGCAACGAAGCCGGCGCGGACAACGTCATGACCTGGCTGACTGGATATCCATTCGCCGTTGATTTCAGTCGCGGCTATCCACGTTACAACCCGGGTGAATTCACGGCCGTGGATTTGCTCGTCCGCGGAGAAGCCGACGCCGCGCTCATCGTGGCCGCGGACCCGTGGACGACGATGCCGCAGGCTGCCCTCGATCATCTGGACCGCATTCCACACGTCGTGATCGATCGAAAAGTCACGCCACCCGGCCGGACGGCCCGCGTGCACTTCACCACGGCGGTGCCAGGCATCAGCACGCCGGGGACGGCGTACCGCATGGACAAGGTTCCTCTCTCGATTCGGCCGGCCTTAACTGCAGCCCACGCCACCGACGAGATGGTCCTTCACGGCATCCACCAGGCGGTTACCGAGAAGTAATCGACTTCAGCCTCGGGGCTTCCAGACCAGGATCTCGCCTTTGCCTGGCACGGCAGCGTCGCCTGTGTAGCGCTGATACGCGCCGTCCTGGTCGTCGAACGGAATGGTGAACCCGAGCGCTCCGAGGTGCTTCGCGTACAGACGCAGGAACGTGGGGTTGTACGTGGAGGCGTACGAAAAGGTCGGCAGGAGCTGGACCGGCGTCAACGAGATGATCGTACCGCGAAGCATCCACGCGCCCGTCCGCAGCTCACCGCCGCTGCGCAACACGATGGTTCCGCCCTTCATCTGCAGGCCGGCGAAGTCTCGCACCAGGCCGCCGATCGCGATCATGCCGCGTTTCATCCGCATGCCGACTTCGAGGCCCGCCGTGCCGTCGATGACGATCGTCCCGTCGGTCATCCCGGACATACTTCCCCGATACGCAGCCCCGACCTGCCCGCCGGCATTGCCGCGGATCCGGATCAGGCCGCCCGACATCTCTCCGCCGAGCCAGTCCGCGACGTTTCCGGAGACGTCGATGCTGCCTCCCTTCATGTACGCACCCAGATGCATGCCGGCGTTGCCGGCGATGGTGATGCGGCCGCGAGTCATGCCGCGGCCGATCCACTTGACCTTGGTCGCGTCGCCTCGGATCTCCAGCTCGTCGCTGGCCTCGCCGTCGACGTCGAAGAAATCGTCCACGCGACGCTGCCGCTTGCCCAGCAGGACCGGCAAGGCGCGAATCGCGTCGTTGGTGAGCGTCGCCATCGCGTCAGGCGTGAGCGCTTCCGCTTCGAGTGGAACCGGAGGGGGTTCTTTGAGGGTGAGGGTGATCATCGAGTAATTGGGTAATTGGGTAATTGGGTGATTGGGAATTACCCAATTACTTCGGGGCGGCGGATGCGTTCCATCTCCACCGGGTAGTTGTCGAACGACATCGTGTAGACCTTCTGGAACAGCGGTCGCAGGTACTCCTCGATGTGCTCGTCAAACGACGGCTGCACCATGAACTGGCGTCCATTGCTCACCGAGCGAATCTGGCCGTCTTCGACCACGACGTCCCCGCTCTTGATGACGTACCGCGGGTACTCGAACGGCAGACCGGCACCCGGTTTCTCGTGGTACAACGCCACATCCGCATCAGCGCCCACGCCCAGATGCCCTTTCTGCGAGAGACCCAGGGCGCGCGCCGGCCCGGCAGACGTGATGATGGCGATCTCCGACAGCGTGTACTTCCGATCGAGATCCGCGAGCACGATGCGCTTTTGCGCCTCGGCCGGCAGCTTGTTCACGCATTCCCGTCGGTAGTCGGCGTCCATCAGCAGACGAATCAGCTCCGGGTATCGCCAGAAACACGCCCCGTTCGGATGGTCCGTCGTCAGGAAGACGCGCCACGGATCGGTGATGAGAAGCAGCAGTTCCAGCCCGATCGCCCACTGGATGGCGTTGACGAGCTTGTGCTCCTTGTAGACGTGAGGAACGATCCCGCAGCCCGTCTCGTTCTCGACGTCTAGATTGCCCCACTTGTGGCCGGTGAGCTGGTAGAGCACGTGCTGCCACGGGCCGTCGGCGGTGATCGTGATGGTGTTGCCGAACAGGATGGCCCCGGCGTCGGTCGTGAAGTTCGGGTGGGCGTTGAAGTATTCGGCGACCGCGGTCGCTTCCGATCGCATCGAGCTCCAGTCGTCTCCGCCGTACGAGTGGAATTGCAGATGCGCCATGTGGGCCCGGCGTCCCTCCAGGACCTTCATCGTCTCGATCGTCGTCGAGAAATTGCCGGGGGCGCCCAGGTTGTTGCAGTGGATGTGGAGCGGATGCGGCAAGCGCAGGTCATCGACGATCGTCGCCAGGCCCGCAATGATCTTCGAGGGCGTCAGCTTGCTGTACCCGTCGATGGGTTCGGCCAGCCTCCTGGCGTCGTGCCCGTACTTCCAGTTGACGATGCCCCCCGGATTGACGGCCTTCACGCCGTACGCTTTGGCGGCGCCGATCACTCGAGCAGGTCGAGCACGATTTCGTTGTTGGCCATCAGCACGAGGCACGACTTGTCGACAATCGGCGTGTCGTGCAGCTCTTCGTGCGTGTGCCTGGCCGAGAGGATCGGAACGGCGGCCTCGTTCACCGTCGTCCAGCCCATGCTCGCGTACAAGTAGCCCGTCGCAAACGTGGTGGGGGGGATGCCGCCGAGGCCCGCGCGCAACTCCGGCGTATGCACGAACGGCAGAGCGGCACGCATGTGCTCGGGCGTCAGCCCGCGTGCGAAGTTCAGCGCGGCGCCCGCGACGTGGGTGTGGACGTCGACGCCGCCGGGAAACACGATCAGGCCGGTCGCATCGATCGTGCGACCGCCTTCGACCTGAGACACGATGCGGCCGTCGGAGATGCAGATGTCCTTGACGACGCCGTCGATCCCGTTCGCCGGGTCGTAAACCTTCCCGCCCGTTATCCGCATGCGCTCGTCAGTATACCGTCCGCACGACCGTCGAGGCTGCCGTGCGACCGCCGAGGTACTCGGGAAGGCGTGTGAGACCTGCGTAAGACGTGTGAGACCTTCGGAAAACTGTGTGAGGCCTCCGGAAGACGCGCGAGGCATCCGTAAGACTGCGTCAGACCTCCGGAAGACGTGTGAGACCGCCGGAAGACGTGCGACGCCTCCGTAAGACTGTGTGAGACCTCCCGAAGGCGTGTGAGGCTTCCCTAAGACTGCGTGAGACCTCCGGAAGACGTGTCTGGTGTGCTCAATTCGCTCAATAGAACGCGTCACGACGATGCGGATCGCCGCAGACCCCAGAGGATCACGATCGACGAGGCAACTATCAGTATTCCGACGCTCACGAAGCCAAGCGTGACAAGAACTTCCTGCCACGGCTGACCGCTGCGGCCTGCTGCGGTAATTGGGGACATGGCCGCCGTTCCGAAGATCGCCGCCAGTGTCGTCACTGCCCAATTGGCATATGTGCCATACAACGCGCCCCAATACGCTGCAACCTTCAATCCCGGAGGCAGCCTTACCTCAGTCCACACGGCACCCAAGGCGACGAGGAACGTTCCGTTCATTACGCCTTCCAGGTGCGCAGCGAGGCCCATGCGCGGATTTTTGAAACTCTGCTCGGCAAAGCCTATGAGGAGACCGAGCAGGAACAGAAACATTCCGTGCCAGAGCAATCGCCGTTTGAAGTCCGTCATTCTCATCCCTCTTTACTCAAGCCTGGCGCGAACCGTCGATCGGCGTCAGAAGCCGCGAATCGAGGCGATTCTAGCCGCAAGTAGGTTGTCGTTACTTGCTCTTACGCCTCGTGATGCCGAGGATCAGAATGATCACGGCAAGAATAAGAAGAAACGCCGGAACGGGAAGCACTCCGACCATTGGCGTATTCAACCTCAGCGCCCCTTCCTAGCACCCCGGCGCGAACCCTCGGGTTCGCTCGACAAGATCGCGCGCGAACAAGTATGCCCACACCGCGAGGAACGATCGATGCGACCACCACAGCTCTTTCCGCCAGATTGCCTTCTGCTCGGAACTCAGACAGTCTGTGGAATTCAGGTGTCCAACAAACGCAAGCATCGGGACGACTCCGAATACGAGTAGCCCCACGCCTGTGATTGTTCCGAGTCCAAGGATGGCGGCAACAACAGCCACCATCACGCCCCCCAGGCCAGTGACGGCAGACAGGCGCCGAAACCTCTTGGAGCCAGCTGTCTCGTTCCTGATTGGGTTCACTGATGCTATTTGAAAAGACCCGCCATCAATAAAATGACAAGAGCATCGGCGCTATGTCAGCTTCACGTCGCCTTTGAAGACGATGAACACCAATGCGATGTCGAGTATGGCGACCCATGAGGTAACGAACGGCCCGGTCCACCACGCGATCCGTGGCAGGCCGACATAACCTGCCACCCACAGCAAGACGAAGATCCCAGCTCCGCGTTTCTTCAACGCTCCATAGACAATGCCCAGCACCAACAGAACCCAGAACGCCAACTGGGCAACCACGGCGCCGACAACCGATGAGCCAATCATCTATCGACCGAGCTTGATTATCTGAATTCTGTGAGACCGCCGGCAAGGCAGTAGAATCGAGCCGTGCCGCGTTGGTTCAAGTTGACGGTCGCGATCGTCTCGACTGTGGCGTGGGCCGTACTCGTCTATGTCCAACCAGCGGGAGTAAACGGATATGCGAAGGCGCTGGGGCTGACTGGCTCCGGGCTGCTGGGGCTGCTCTTTCTCATGCTTGGCGGGAGCGAAATCGCCCTTCACCGCGATGATCGACGCGCCGACGACAAACCCATCACGCTTGATCTGACCCGTAAATAGTTTCCTCGAGCATCGTAGTTGGCTGATAACCACAGCCTTCAGAAGCAGGTGGACCAAAAGACCGACACTTGTCCGACGACGTCAGAAGCTGTGGCATGGTCGCTCGCCATTCCAGCGTCTGGACATCGGGATCAAGTGCCGACAGATCTGTGCGAGGAGGCCGCATGAGGCGTCGTGCGTCGGCCGCGCTTGCCGCAGTCGCTCTCCTTCAGACTCAACCCAGTCCGCCGGGATTCATGCTCGGCACCGCGACTCTGTCAGGCCGCGTACTTCTCCCAAACGGCGATCCGCCGCCACGGCTGCTTATCAACGCGATGCGCCGCGTGACGCAACCGGACGGCCGCGTGCTCACGAAGATGGGCCAATCCGAAAGACTTGATCCTGATGGCCGATACCGCTTCCCGATGCTGCCCGCGGGTGACTACATCGTCGTGGCGCGGCCGCAATCGCCAGAGTTGGCGGCGAGGCGCCTGCCCGACGGACTCATCGCGTTTGCGCCGACGTACTATCCTGGAACGCCGGATCCCGACGCGGCCAAGGTCATCCACGTCGCCGCGAACGAGTCGATCCGTGGTGTCGACTTCACCATCGGCCCTGGCCGAGCGTACTCGGTCTCGGGCGTGGTGGTCGATGTGAACGGCACTCCGGTAAGCCCCGCCACGGTGACGTTGTCCTCGTCGGTACGCGACATGGTGGGCGGTCCCATGCCGCCAGTTTTCGCGCCAGCAAGATCAGATGGGACCTTCACGCTGGAGCCGGTAGCCAAAGGCGTGTATACGGTTGTCGCTGTGAGGCTATTGCAGTCCGGCCGCGGAGACTTTGGCGTAGTCGTGCTGAATGGAGAGCGATTCGCACCTGAGGGCCTGCCGGCAAGGCTCGAGGTGTCGGTCGGCGACGGCGACCTGACCGGTGTTCGGCTCGTCATCCCGGCCGGTCGATGACGAATCGACCAGCAGTCCGCCCGCGTCAGGGCTTGGACTTACGCGGAGACAATGAGAAACCTTACGAGATCGAGGTCTTGACGTTCGTAGCGGGAGACCAGGCCGGCTTCGCCGCCACAGCTTTGTGAATGCGGCGGACGACTTCTTCGTCGGTCGGATACGGCGAGGTGAGGGCCGGACGAAGCGGCAACGGGATCTCGTCCATGCGATACGCCGTCCCGGGCGCGCTGACGCCGGTGACCGCGGTGGTGATGTGCACGCGGGCCAGGCGGCTCGTGTGCGTCACTTTTGGATCAAGGACGATGGTCGGGATGCGCGCCAGATGATCGATGCCGGGCTGCGGCATCGTCGCGCCCGGATCGGCCCCGAGGATCAGCGCGGCGTCGTTGTCCCCGCGGACGATCAGATCCACGGTCGAAAACTCTCCCGGATTGAAACGCGGGTAGCCGCGGCTCAGGCTCACGCCGAACGGATAACCCGTCGACCAGCGGAGGACCATGTCGGATCCGGTGACGTTGCCGTGCCCGCGCATCGGCATGCAGACAAACTTGGTGTAAGCGTTCAGCTCCGCGGCGAGCGACAGCACACCAGCCGAGTTCATGTGCTTGCCACGCGTCATCGAAAGGCCCATCCCGAAGAAGATCACGCCGAACTTGGCGCGCTTCATTCGATTGGCCAGTTCCTGGAGCTGCTCGACCGACAGCCCGGTCTCCGCCACGCTCTCCGCGTTGACCTTCTGATCCTTGACGAGCGCGCGCAGTGTGGTGAGAACTTCGAAGTCCTTGCCTGGACGAATCTGCAGGAACTGATCCGCGGCCTTCGCGCTGGGCGTTTCGCGGATGTCCACAAGAACCATGTAGCGGCCCTTGCGCCCCTCGGGCACGAACCGGCCCTTCTGCATGATCGTGTACTTGGTGAAGTGGCGCGGGTGGCATTCCGCCGGGTTGCCGCCCCAGTAGATGATGAAGTCCGCGCGATTGCGCACTTCACCCAGGGTGCATGTAATCTTGCCACCCAACTGGGCGGCTATTTCGGTGGGGCCGTGTCAAAGCGAGGTGTGGCTGTCGACCACACCTCCGATCAACTCGGCCAGCGCCACGGCTTCGCGTTGGGCCTCACAAGTAATGTTGCTGAGCCCGTACACCAGCGGCATGTGCGCGGCGTAGAGGTACTCGGCCGCGGCTTCGACGGCCGCGTCGAGCGTGGCAGGCTTCCCGTCGATTAACGCATCCGGATAAAGGCGCTCCGCCGTGTGGTGCTTGAACCACGACTCGCCGAGGCTGCACGCGTTCTTGGCCTTGACGATGCGATCGCCGTCGGTGTGCAGCTCGATGTCGTCGCACACGCACCCGCAGAAGGTGCAGGTGGCGTTCGGCACGACGTTGTTTACAACGTTGAGAGGCATCGCGCTCCCGTTATCACTTCGCTGCGTCCCGACCCGGACCGGGCGGGATGACGAACGTTCAACCAAGCTCGCGGCCGGGGAAGCTGCCCCGCGTGCGGCGCGGCATGTACCGCCCCTCCGCGATCATCTCCCAGGCCGCCACGCGCTCGTCCGTCGCGACGTCCGACACGTCGCGCAGGATCCACGTTTTCTTGCCGTCGAAGAAAATGTCGCTCACGCGATCGCCTCGACTTCGACTTCCCAACCCTTGGACGTCGGCATGCCGGTGCCGTCTGTGAATTGACCCATGAGGTGGCATGTGGGCGGCCCATAAGGGATGAAGATCATGCCCTGAGGCACCTTCCCTTCGACGCACTTGAACGTCACTTCGCCGTACTCGGATCGAACCCGCGCGTTGCCGCCAGACTGAATGCCGACCGCCTTCATGTCCTCGGCGTGCATCGTCATGGTGCTCACGATGGCCTGATACTCGGGAGAATCCTTGCCGACGTTGATCTGCTGGCCCTGCTTGGTGGTGCGGCCCGCATTCATGATGAAGCGCCTACCCATTGGAGAATTCATCATAGCAGGAGTTGGCGGAGAAGGGAGGGAGTCGAACCCTCCGAGGACCTTTACGATCCCCAGACTGGTTTTGAAGACCAGCGGCACCACCGGGCACCTTCCTTCTCCCCAGGCTGGCGTTGTCATCGCAGTGTACACTTCTCGCCAATGGTTCGAGATCTGCTGCGCGAACTGCCGAGCGTGGATCGCCTGCTCGGACACGCACGCACGCAGCCTCTGCTGACACGATTCAGCCGGACGTACGTGCTTCAGCAGTGTCGCGAGATCCTCGACGAGCTGCGATCCTCGATCAGAGAGGGGCACACGATCGATCCGAGCGCGCTCGACGACGAATTCATCGTCGCCCGGCTCGAAGATCGGATCGGCCTCGCGCGCGAGGCCGGGCTCACGCGAGTTGTCAACGCAACCGGCACCGTGCTCCACACGAACCTGGGCCGCGCGCTGCTCGCAAAGGAGGCCACCGACGCGGTGTGCCTTGCGGCCGCCTCTGCCGTCAACCTGGAGTACGACCTGGCTCGCGGTGAACGCGGACGCCGTGAGCTGGTCATCGAGGAGCTCCTCGTCGATCTCACCGGCGCCGAAGCGGCCACCGTCGTCAACAACAATGCCGCGGCGGTCCTCCTGGCCCTGAACACGCTGGCAGACGGCAAGGAGGTGATCGTCTCGCGCGGCGAGTTGATCGAGATTGGCGGCGCCTTCCGGATTCCGGAGATCATGGCCAGAAGCGGCGCCGTCCTCAAAGAGGTGGGTACCACCAACCGCACGCACCCGGCGGATTACGAGCGCGCCATCACCGAACGCACCGGCCTGCTCCTCAAAGTACACACCAGCAACTACAGGATCGTCGGCTTCGTCGCCGATGTCGGCCTGCCCGATCTCGTCACGATCGGAAAGAAGCACGGCATTCCCGTCATGGAAGACCTCGGGAGCGGTGCGCTCGTCGACCTGAGCCAGTACGGCCTGCCGAAGGAGCCTGTCGTCGCGGAGCGAATCTCTCTCGGTGCGGACATCGTGACATTCAGCGGCGACAAAGTACTGGGTGGGCCGCAGGCTGGCCTGGTGGTCGGCTCGGCGGCGTGCGTGAATCAACTGAGCAGCAATCCCCTCCACAGGGCGTTGCGCTGCGGCAAGCTGACCATCGCGGCGCTCGAGGCGACACTTCGCTTGTATCGTGAATCCGCGGATGTTGCCGCATGCATCCCGACCTTGCGGGCGTTCACGCGTCCGCTCGCCGAGATGGAAGCCATGAGCGAGAGGCTGATCCCGGCAATCGAGAAGGCGCTCGGACCGGGGTTTCACCTGTCGTTGGAGCATTCCTCTTCACAGGTGGGAAGCGGCGCGCTTCCGACAGAGGAGCTGCCGACCCGGGCCATCGCCGTCGGACACGACAGCCTGCGGGCGCATCAAGTTGCGGAGCGATTTCGCCGCGCCCGCCCCCCAATCATCGGCCGCGTCAAAGACGACCGGTTCCTGCTCGACTTGAGAACGGTGTTCGATCCGGACGATCTGATACCCAAGTAGTCATATGCCCTTCATCGTCGGCACTGCCGGGCATATCGATCACGGCAAGACAAGCCTCATCAAAGCGCTGACCGGGCAGGACACTGACCGGCTCAAGGAAGAGAAAGAACGGGGCATCTCAATCGATCTGGGATTCGCCCACCTGGATCTCCCGGACGGGACTCGCGCGGGCGTCGTCGACGTGCCAGGGCACGAACGCTTCATCCGCAACATGCTGGCAGGTGCGCACGGCATCGATCTCGTGCTCTTCACGGTTGCGGCCGACGACGGCGTGATGCCGCAAACCGAGGAGCATCTCGACATCCTCCACTTGCTCGGGATCGACAGTGCCATCTTCGTCATCACCAAGATCGATCTGGCGTCGGACGCGAGAGTCGCCGATGTCGAGGAAGAGATCCGAATCCTGACCGCCGGGACATTGCTGCAGAATTCGCCCGTCATCCCGTTCTCGTTCGTGACCGGTCAAGGATTGGACGAGATCCGATCGCACATCGCACAGGTCCTGCGGAGCAGGCAGGAGCCTCAGCCGCCCGGATACTTCAGGCTGCCCGTTGATCGCGTGTTCGTTCTCCAGGGGCATGGCCTGGTCGTGACCGGGACGTCACAGAGCGGCGAGGTGAACGTCGGCGATCACGTTCGCTGTCTGCCGGGAGATCAGACGTTTCGCGTGCGCAGCCTTCAGGTTCACAGCCAGCCGGTGTCCGTGGCGACCTGGGGCCAGCGGATCGCCCTCAACCTGAGCGGATCGGAAAAGGCTTCAATCGAGCGCGGCCACGTCATCTGCCACGAGAAGATCACACGGACGTCCGATCGCTTCGACGCGTCTCTGGACGTGCGGCCGTCCGCAACAACCACCGCAGGAATCAAGAACCATCAGCGCGTGAGAGTCCACCTGGGCACGGCGGAGCGAATGGCCAAGCTGATCCTGTTGGGGTCCCAGAAAATTGCCAGGCCCAAGGAGGCCGCGTTTTGCCAACTCGTGCTTTCGGAACCGCTGCTCGCGCTCCGCGGAGACCGCTTCATCATCCGTGACGAGACGGCCCAGCGAACGCTCGCAGGCGGAGTCGTCATCCACCCGTGGCCGCGGACACACGCAAGGCGAGAACCGGGGCTGCACGACAAGCTGAAAACGCTCCAGCGAGGAGAACCGGCCGACGTGGTGGAATGTTTTCTGGCCGAGAGCGACGACTTCGCGGTGCCGATCGCCCCGGTCCACCAGTTTCTAAATCTCCGATCGGAAGACGCTGAGGATCTGCTTCAGCGGGTGGCGGCAGTCAGAATCGTCACGCTCGAGGGCGACC
>WNFL01313963.1_pt2 | contig 10880 bp, 10 predicted proteins | sample 5400361 | NCBI WGS metagenome assembly WNFL01 (sample SAMN13153351, study PRJNA577476) | soil metagenome | isolation source: 40 cm soil on Douglas fir-dominated hillslope | place: USA:California | collected 2013-09-17 | reverse complement strand
GATGGCAATATCCTCGAACAACTCACCGCGGTGATATTTGACCCAACGCAGCATGTGTACACCGCATGCCAACCGAGCGCTCCACGTAAGAGGCGCGCGCCAGATGGACGCGAGATAATCGCGCAACACTCGCCAAGCGGGGAAGACTATTCCTCTCGCATTTAACGGGTCCTGAAACTCCATCAAGGAGCGCCGCGAAGGGTTGGTATACACGGAGCGGTAGACGTGTTCCCGATGGAGCAGGAGCTCTTCCGGCAACTCGTAGAAGCGCCCATGCAAGGCCAACTCCGCCAATAGAATCTGGTCGGCAGCGTACGTGGTTCCCAAAAGGGGAGTCTTTCGGAGGATGCTCGAACGCATCAGGCCGTAAATTGGCGGTGAACCCCAATTGATCCACAGAATTTTTCCGAGTCGGTCTTGTGGGCGAAGCAAAAGATTGGGATCGGTGTCAAGCCCATAGGAGCGGTGTTTTATAGTGTTTCCAGCTTCATCGATAACCCTGACTCGCGGATAACATAGAACGATGTCTGGATCCCGGTCCATGATGGCTGCGGTTTTTTCCAGAAAATCGAGCGTCTGCAGATCATCGTGGGTGACCCACTTGAAGTATTCAGCCGTGGACAAAGCGAAGACGCGGCGGAAATTAGGATTCGCACCAATGTTTGTTTCGTTTCGATAATAGCGGATACGGTTGTCCCTGGCAGCGTAGTCTCGGCAGATCTCTGCGGTCCGGTCCGTGGAGGCATTATCGGAAATGATCAATTCAAGATCCCGAAAACTTTGGTTTAAGACGGCGTCAATGGCTTCCGCGAGGAACCGCTCCCCGTTGTAAACGGGCAGGCCAATGCTGACTCTGAGACTTTTTTCAGTCATGAAACTCGGCCTTCACCCTTGGCAAAGAAAACTAGGCAACGCGAACGTTGCGATGCACAATCCGTGAAAGCCGGTTGATTCTTGTAGAATCGCGAGTTCATAGGAATTTACAACACGAATTTCCGGCAGTAGAAACCTTCTGCGTATCCACTGCGGGAATTGGCTTCGACACCGCGGATCCGCGGTAACGCCAAAAAAGTTTCCTCAGTGAACCACTGCTTCGAACGCTGCGACGCGAATGCATCCAAAATGTGCTTGGCCTTCCGCTCACATGTGGCACGATCCAGCCCGACAAAGAAATTGGGAGCGCCCAGATCACCATCGTACTTCGGAATCTCGTATTCCAGGATCAAATGACTGCGAAAGGTGTTCCAAGTCAGTTCACAGATCACCCGGTGATCCTGATGCAAATCGTGGCGGCAGTGAGTCAGAACAACGTCCGGTACGAATGTTTTCTTCAGCTTCTCGAATTCACCTTTGATCTGCGCCTGCTGCGAAGGGAAAAAACTGTCGCGGTAGTTACGGATCACCACTTTCTTTTTCTTCGCGGACGCCAGGAACAAGTTCGCCGCCCGCGCCGCCTCTTTCTTTCGAACCGAAGTCGAACTGAACACCAGCCAGTAAATTTCGATTTCCGGATGCTCGCGCGAGAGGCGCAGAATCGTTCCGCCACAACCAATCTCAATATCGTCGCAGTGTGAGCCCAGGCACAGGATCCGGCGAAGGGGACGTTCTGCGGAGCCTAGCCGCAAATCAACCATCGCGTCGGCTCGCCACGACGCCGGCCGGCTCGTTGGCTGTAGATTTCGCGGGCTCTAATGCAGGAGTTACACCTTGCGTCCCATTGGATTTCCAGACCACCCACGGCGCATCACCTCTCGCATACAAATCATCCAACTGCTGTTTGTCCTTGAACGTGTCCATCGAGGCATAAAAGCCGTGCTTGAAGGGTTCAAGGACTAGCTCTTCGCCGTCACGCATGTATTTGAAAATATCCTGCTTCAGGACAAAATAGCCGCTGTTGATCCGGAGATCGGCATCGCGAATCGACTGAATGTCGTTCACCACGCCATCGGGTCCGGCGGAAACCATGTGATAGGTTAGGTTCGGTTTCGCGGAAACAAACGTGGCAATCTTGTCGTGCTCCTGCGCAAAATCCACGAGTTTCGGCAGTTGCAGGTCGGTCAAGCCGTCGGCATAGTTCGCGAGGAATGCCTTTTCCCCCAGGAGATATTTTTCAACTGCTTTGAGCCGCTGTCCGATGTTCGAATGCATGCCCGTCTCGGCAAACGTAATGTTCCAATCGTGAATGTCGCTATTGAAGAGCTGCAGATCCTTGCCGCCCTTCGAAAGCGAAAAATCGTTGGACACGCACTCGTCGTAATGCAGGAAATACTGTTTGATGGCATCCGCCCGGTAACCGAGGCACAAAATGAAATCCTTGTGGCCAAAATGCGCGTAGTACTTCATCACGTGCCAGAGCACCGGCCGGTAGCCGATCGGCACCATGGGCTTCGGGACATTGTCCGCGTATTCCCGCAGCCGCATTCCCAATCCGCCGCAAAATATGACCACTTTCATGTTCGTTACTCCTTCACTCTTCGAGCAGCAGCCCAATCGCCGGGCGCATCACGCATAAACCTGCACCTCGGGAATCGGCACAACGAACTTCCCGCCCCACTCCCGAATAAACGCGTTCTGCTTGATGATTTCGTCCTTCAAATTCCACGGAAGAATCAGCAGAAAGTCAGGCTTCGTGTCCAGGATTCGTTCCGGAGAGAAAATCGGGACATGTGTTCCCGGGAGGAATCTGCCGTGCTTGTGGGGATTGCGGTCCACGGTGTAATCGAGGAAATCCGTTCGGATCGCGCAGTAATTTAGCAGCGTATTCCCTTTCCCCGGCGCTCCATATCCCGCGATCTTCTTCCCATTCCGCTTCGCGGCAATCAAAAACTCCAGCAGCTTCCGTTTCGTCTCCTTCACCTGCTCCGCAAAACGCGAATACGTCTCTAGCCTGGTGGTTCCGGCGGCTTCTTCTCTGGCGCGCAATCCCCTGACGCGCTCCGTCACGGGTCGCGAAGAGTCTTCCGCTTGCCGCCCGTAGATCCGCAGCGAGCCGCCGTGTGTCGGCAGTTCCTCGACGTCGAAGAGCGTGATTCCATGTGCTGCGAAAATCTTCTCCACCGTTACAAACGAAAAGTAGGAAAAATGTTCGTGATAAATCGTGTCGAACTGGTTTTCTTCCATCAGCCGCTGCAAGTGCGGGAATTCCATGGTGATCACACCCGTTGGCTTCAGCAGGGTTTTCATGCCCGCCACAAAATCATTCAGGTCCGGCACTTGGGCCAATACATTGTTTCCCAGCAGCAAATCCGCTTGTTTCCCCGCACTCGCGAGTTCGCGCGCCGTTTCTCTTCCAAAAAACTTTACCAGCGACGGCACGCCCTTCTTTACTGCCACAGCAGCAACGTTCGCTGCTGGCTCGATCCCCAGCACCGGCACTTTCTTCTCAACGAAATATTGCAGCAGGTATCCATCGTTGCTGGCGAGCTCAACCACAAAGCTCTTCTCGCCGATCCCAAAGCGCTCTACCATACGCTCCGTGTACTTTTTCGCATGCGCCAGCCATGAATCCGAGTACGACGAAAAATACGCGTAGTCGCTGAAAATATGCTCCGGTGTGACGTACGCCTCCAGCTGCACCAGAAAACAGTTTCCGCAAACGTACGCGTGTAGCGGATAAAAGGCTTCCATTTGATTCAACTGCTCGCCGGGAAGAAAGCTCTCGCAAAGGGGCGACATGCCCAGATCCACAAATGTATGTTCGAGCTTTGTCCCACAGAATCGGCAGCCGGTTTGTTTCGTCGCAGTCATGAATCGTCCTGTTCGAACTTGAGTCAGTGCATCACCTCAACGCCGCTACGCTTTCGTCGCCGTCTCCAGCTCTTCCCGCTTCGCGATCGGGGGCTGCGTTTCGTACATCTCAAAATATTTCTCCGCCAAGTGTGTCAAGTCCGTCCCGCGGAGGTAGTCTCCCATCGTCGTACCCGTGCAAGCCGAGTCCACGTTCGGAGCTCCCCGCCGCGCCGCCACGTCGTCCACGTTCACCGTGCGGAAATCAATGCTGAACCGCGTCTTTCCGGAATTGTTTGGCACGCTCGAATGCATCTGCGCGGCGGAGAACAGCAGAACGCCTCCCGGCGGCGCAAGCACTCGAATCTGCGGATCCAGCTCCATCGGTTCTTCCGGCTTCGGCTGTTTCCGCGTGTCCTGCTTGATGAATTGCGCGGCATTTTGCCGGCTCGTGCGGTTCCATTCCGCGTAGTTGTATTCCACCGATCCGTTGCGCACGGCCTGACTCCAATAACGCGGATGAAACGCCATCGCGTTTTCCGGAACAATCGGATAAATCGGCAGCCACCAGTTGATCTGGCACATTGGCGCGGAATACCAGGTATCGCGATGCGGGTGAAACGCGTAGGCAATCCCGGAGGTCAGAAAATCATCACTCGTTGAAGACCGCATCCGCGGCACGTCAAAGTAAGTTTTCTCTAAACTGAACCCGAGGTCGCCCAGCATTCCTTGAATGCACTTCTTCGATTCCGGCGCATGAATGAACTTTGGTTTCAGGTCAGAAAGAATCGCGGCATATTTCTCCACTGGCAAATGGAACTGCGCCGTCTCTGGATCGAGCGGATGAAATGCCGCTTCCACCATCTTCCGCGCAAAATCCACCAGCGCCAGCGAACTCGGCGTCGGAGAGTACACCAGGAGTTGGCCGCGATATAGGAGCTCTCGCTTCTTCTCTTCGGAGATCGGTGCATCGATGATGATCGAATTCATGGTCTTATCCTTTCCGCAGGCTCAACGCGCCGCCTGCGGCACAGCCTTCAATTCTTTCCGCAATAACTTGTGTTCCTCAAGAACCTCCGCAGCCTTGCGGATGGCCTCGAAGCGCATGCCCGAACGCTCCGCGATGTCCAGCAGCGAATTCTTCCCGTCCGATTGATTCAGCACCCACAGCATGGCCATCTCGCTGACGCCCGCGTCCGCCGTCCCTCCAACCATGCGGTACAGTCCGCGCTTTCCCAGTTGCGGCTCGCACTTAGGATTTAGGTTCACGAACGTGCTGTTGTTTTCCAGCACCGAGAGAATTTCCAAGCTGGCCGCCAGCGCCTCTCCGAGTTTATCCGCATGGACAAACTCCAGGTTGTCCGCTGAAGTGTGATATTACGGAAAGGTACCGTGCGGCGTGCGGGACAACCTTCCCACGGAAAGATTGATTCCGGGCGAGCAGTATTGCCGCTCGTCGTAACCGTACGGCGAGAAATCCAGAATCTCATGCGGTTGTCCGGAATGCTTCAACACATGGGCCGCCGCGCGATCGATGTCCGCTGCGCCCTTCCGGCTCTTCTTGTAGTGCAACGCGCCGGCATCGCCCACGCCCGTCAGCACCAAACCGTGTTTAATATTCGAAATCTTTTCTTCGTTCCTCGCCAGCCAGGTAATTGCCCCGATCGTCCCCGGAATAAAAAGAAACCGGTACGAATACCGTCGTGGCATGGATTGCAGCGCGCGCGCGATTGAGACCGCCAGCCCAATGCCGGAAAGATTGTCGTTGCACAGCGAGGGATGGCACGCATGACACGAGATCAGCACTTCATCCCGCGTCTCTCCCGCCAGGAAATATTCACCGTAGGTCAAATGCCCGACTTCCAGAGTTGAATCAATGCAAACTTCGTATTCTTCGTCCTTCAACTCCGCGAGCTGCTTCTCAGACAGGCAAAATCCCCAGCTCTCCTTGTAGTAAGACGTCCGGTAAGGAATCCAATCCGGATGAGCAGGCAGGGTGTGCAGATGCTCCTTCACCTCCGCCAGGCGCATCCGGCGCCGCACTGGCGCACTGTAATTCACCACGTGCAAATTCGATTTTCGAAAATCGATTACCCGCTCGCCCTTGGCATTCTTCACGTAGGCATCGCGGATGTTCCATTCCTTCGGCACCGTCCAATCAAATACTTGTGTACCCGTGGGAACTTCCCGCAGTTCCAACGGAATCTGCCGCTGCAGCAGTCGAAGAGTCTCTCGCAGACCATCGCCCGTGATACTGCGGCAGATCGGATACAGCTCCGAGATCAGGCGGACCATCGCCTGGCCATCAGTCAGCGAATCGACCCCGTTTTGAAGTTGCTGCTCTTTCAAGTCTTTCCGGCCGTTCTCATGAAACAAAGTCGGGATAATTCCGGTCGCGTTCAATGATGATTCGCTCGCCTTCAGGCCATTCAATTCTAAAGGCTGGATCGTTCCAGCGTGCGCCTCGCGCGTGTTCCGCCGAATAGCGCTGCGCCATCTGGTAGAAAACCTCGGTGTCGTCCTGCAGCGTCTGGAATCCGTGGGCAAAATCTTCCGGGATGTACAGCATTCTTCGGTTCTCCGCGGAGAGTTCCACAGCGAAGTACTGCTTGAACGTCGCCGAGGCAGCCCGCAAGTCGATGATAACGTCATAAATCGATCCCGAAGTGCACCGCACCAGCTTTGCTTCCCCGAACGGCGCCGCCTGGTAATGCATTCCTCGCAGCGTCCCTTTGTGTTTGTTGAAGGAAACGTTGCACTGCACTACTTCCGTCTTCAGGCCGTGCGCCTCGAATTCTTGCTGGCAAAATGTCCGTGCAAAGAAACCTCGCGGGTCCGTGCGTCGTTCCAGTTCGATGACATATGCGCCAGCCAGCTTAGTCTCCGTGAAAATCAAGTCTCACCAGCCGCTCATCGAGAACACTTCAGGAATTCTTCGCTTGCAGCACGCGCTCAGATTCCACGGCCTGCCAGCGTAGGTCCGAATTCAATCGACCGGATGCCAGCAATCCCTGGATGTGATCGATGCGCTTGTAGCGCGCGCCCTCGAAGTCTTCGACGCGCAGGTCCACTTTCTTGTACGCCTCATAGAGTTCACGCGCGCCGCGCCGGGCGTCCCACTTCGGCTGAAATGCCGGAAGCACTCTCCCGATGCGGGAAAAATCAGCCCGGTAACAGCGTTTGTCGGGGCCCGCATCCGCTGCAAACTCGATCGTGCAGCCGGGAACCGTTTCCGTCACGATCTCTGCCAGGTCGCGGATCTGGTAATTCTCTTCGCTGCGGCCCACGTTGAACGCCTGATTGTGAATCAGTTCGCGCGGCGCTTCGAGCGCTGCCAGAAAAGCGCGGGAGATGTCTTCGATGTGCACGATCGGCCGCCATGGCGTCCCATCACTCTTGATGAACACGCGGCCGGTTGTCAGCGCCCAAGCTGTCAGGTTGTTCAGCACCAGGTCAAATCGCAGCCGCGGCGAAACGCCATATGCTGTCGCGTTCCGGAGAAACACCGGGCTGAATTCCGGGCTGGCCAGTTGCGACACTTCCTGTTCCACCAGCACTTTCGAGCGGCCATACGGAGTAACCGGATTGAACTCCGCCGTTTCATCGAGAATCTTGTCGCCCGCCGCGCCATACGTGCTGCAAGAGGAAGAGAACAGGTAACGCGCAACCCCAACTTCTTTGGCAAGCCGCGCGAGCCGCACCGAGGCGTGCTGATTGATGTCGTACGTCAGGTTGGGATTCAAATTGCCGAGCGGATCATTGGAAAGCCCCGCCAGGTGAATCACCGCATCGAAGCCCTTCAGGTCCGCGGCCTGCACGTCGCGTAAGTCCTTGCGAATCGAAAGAAATTCCCGCGGCGCCTCTCCAAACGTGCACTGCTCGAAAAGGTCGCTGTCCAGCCCGACCACTTCGTGCCCGGCATCCGCCAACAGCGGCGCCATCACCGTCCCGATATAGCCTTTATGTCCCGTGATCAGTGTTCTCATTCCACCGTTCCTTAGTATTTGGAAGTATCGGAGGCTGCCGTTACCCTAGCACGGCCTCGCAACCACCTAAAAGCCCGCGTCTTCAACTTTGTTCACGGTGCCATCCGGCAATTCCCTGCTCGCCTCGCCGGGTACCCATTAGCCGTTAGACAGACTGACACCCACACTCCCGCTTCAAGTCTGCATGCCAGGTGCCAGTGCACGACGGCTGCTCCTATGCTAACTAATAGTAAATAAACAACTTAAATGCATTCACTTGGTGCGCTGGGGGACCCCAAGAGGGTTACGTCCACGGTTTTCCCCTTAGCGGTATGCATTTTCACTCGCAGGGCGAACCCAGTAGCGAGTTCAAACATGCCCAACTTACAGAATCACAAAGCCTTAGGGGAGATTTCGTCACCTATCCAATACCCTCGTCCTAGCGGCCCGATCTGCGATGCGCACCTCCACTCCGCCTACCCGGCCCCGCTCCAGCGCCCACCGCGCCAAACCCTTCTCATATTCCCCGAGGGGAAACTTCTATCGAGCTAAGAAAGGGTACATTTCTAATGAGGTTTGACACACACCGCAAACTCCATCTTGACTGCTATTGTTCATGTGCTACTATACTTGTCAGGTAAGGATGCGGAGTTTCATGGAGCGCAGCGGACTTGCCGCCGCTTTTCCTTCATCCCTATTCATTCATCAGCAAGAAAAATTGTGTGTGGCTATCGCCAAGGCGTGGAGATCTCTCCCACTGCATTTCTGTGTCCGGTGAATTCCCTCTTTGAACTGCGCACCAGGCTAAGCTGCTTAGAATCGACACTTGTGAGAATGGCCGGCAAAAACTCCCGTAACTACCTTTAGAATCAACATTTATAAGGCAACCTGCAAGTGATGATTCTAAACCACTTAAGGAAAGACTAAGTCCTTTAGATGCAACACTTACAAAAACCAATGAGGAGGGCCGAGGGCGCTTGCTTGCTTCTGAGCCTCGAAGGGCCCACCGCAAGCATACGCAGATTCGAGTGAGATCAAAAGTTCAGGAGGGTTAAACCGAAACCGCAGCTTCGGCCACGTTTAGTTGAGGAATGAGCGAAGCAAGCGGGCAAAACTCCATGTCCCGGACCAGCTTCCGGAGCTTGGTTTCGGTTCCTCGCAAGCCGAAATAATGCCGCGCCCGCGCCGAAAGGCTCCCACCCATCCTCGGCTGTTCGGGATCCAGCTCCCAGGGATGAATGTAAACGCAAACGGGGAAGTTCTCTTGCTCGTTCAGGTGCCGGATCGCCCAGCGCGTGTAGCTGCAAGGCAAGAATCGCAGGTAGGCTCCGCCACCGATTGGCGACCTCTTCGATCCAATCTCAAGTGTGGGCATGGGGAACTCGAGAATTCGCCCGCTCGCCGTGTTGATCCAATACGGGGTCCGCGGCGCGTCGGGAACTCCGTAAGAAGGATGTTCCACCGGGAAAATACTCGAATCGTATTGAAATCCTTCTTCGACAAGAATTTTCAGAGCCCAATAAGACCTCTCGGTGACAGAAAAACTCGGCGCCCGGTATCCGCGAACCTGCTTACCGGTAGCATCCTCAATGACCGCCTTCGCGCGATGCGTGTCTTCGCGGAACTCTTGCGCCGTCAAATTGAATACGCTCCGATGAAGCAGACTGTGACACGCGATTTCGTGCCCGGCGGCAGCAACCCGCGCCACAATTTCCGGCTTTTTCTCGGCCACCCAGCCCAGGACGAAAAAGGTCGCCAGACAGTTATTCTCAGCGAGCAGCGCCAGGAGCCGGTCGGTATTCGCGGCAACGCGGCTCGGGTAAGTGTCCCATTCCTCGATGCGCACCTTCCCGGAGTAGGCGCTGACGTGGAAATAATCTTCAAGGTCAACCGTTAGAGCGTTCTTCATTCACCTTCTCGGAGAGATGGGCCAGCCGCCCTAATTGTACACACAAAGGTTTGTAAATTGCGTTTCGTGCGGCTTCCAAGGAAACTTTTCGGGGATGACTTCCTCAACCTCCGCCTGAATATGCTAGTCTCGCCAGTGCGGCACGAAAACGATTCGATGGATTGCGCTTGCGAGTTCTGACGTTCACAGCTCTCTATCCCAATAAGACCAATCCCCTCCAGGGAATTTTCATTCATCAACGCGTTAAGCATCTCGCGTGCCGTCCCGGCAATTCCGTGGAAGTCATCGCTCCAATTCCCTACTTTCCGTCGTGGCTGCCTGTCCCGCGCTGGCGACAGTTCAGCCACATCCCGAGTGAAGAAATAATCGAGGGCGTGCGCATTCACCATCCTCGCTATCCGCTCCTGCCGGGAATCAGCATGCCCGCGCACGGAATGCTGATGTACTTCGCCTCCTTGTCCCTCGCGCGGCGCTTGCACCGCGAGAAGCAATTCGACTGCATCGACGCCCACTTCGTTTATCCGGATGGTTTCGCCGCCGTCCGTCTCGGCAAGAAACTTCGTTTGCCCGTTGTCGTTTCCGCGCGCGGCACGGACATCAATCTCTACCCGTCGTTTCGCCTGATTCGCCCGATGCTGCGCTTGACTCTGGCGCATGCGACAGGCGCCATCGCTGTCTCCACGGACTTGAAAAATAAGATGATTGCTCTTGGCATTCTGGAAACAAAGATTCGGGTCATTTCCAACGGCGTAGATACCGAACGCTTTCAGCCGTGCGATGGAAAATCGGCGCGTAAACAATTGGGGCTTCCGGAAGAAGGATTCCTACTCGTTTCTGTCGGCTCGCTGATCGAATCAAAAGGACACCACCTGCTCATTGGCGCCGTCGCCGAACTCGCCCGCTCTTTCTCGCAACTCCGCCTGTATATCCTCGGTGATGGAGTCTACCGCTCAAGGCTCGAAGAGTTGGTGCGTGAAAAGAAATTGCAAAACCGAGTTTTTTTCTTCGGAACCAGACCAAATGAAGAACTAAATCTCTGGTTCAGCGCGGCGAATCTGAGTTGTCTGCTGAGTTCGCGCGAAGGCTGGCCCAACGTAGTTTCCGAGGCCCTCGCCTGCGGCACGCCAGTTTTGGCGACACGCACGGGAGGAATTCCAGAAATAATTAGCTCTCCCGAACTAGGCATGTTCGTCGAGCGCAATGTCCAGTCGATTGCGGTCGGACTGGAGCGAGCGCTCGCAAAATCATGGAATCGGGCGGAAATTGCGCGACGCTCGCGC
>WNFL01307427.1_pt2 | contig 10881 bp, 13 predicted proteins | sample 5400361 | NCBI WGS metagenome assembly WNFL01 (sample SAMN13153351, study PRJNA577476) | soil metagenome | isolation source: 40 cm soil on Douglas fir-dominated hillslope | place: USA:California | collected 2013-09-17 | reverse complement strand
CCCGCCGCGCAGCAGCACGGCGCCCGGCGGCATGTGCCGCGCGAGCTCGTTGCAATCTCCGACCTTGCCTTGCAGCATGGGCGGCAGGGCCGGATGCCAGACGCGGCATTTGCCCGGCGGCGGCATGAGAGCCGGCGGAACTTTCAGACGCGCAGCGTCGACGATCTGCGCCGGCACCTCACCGGCGCCGGCCGCGAGGCCCGTGGAGACGGCCAGCATCAAGATCTTCGTCCTCATTGTCCCTCCCTCCACGCACGCTACGCCTGCGGACCGCGGCAAGCAATCAAAAAATCCCCGGGATCCATCGTTTCACGCGCCTGCAATAGCCGGCGTACTCCTCGCCGAAGCGCTCGCCGAGCCGGTGCTCGTCCCGCCGCACGCGCTCCAGGAAATAGAAAACGCTGAACAGCGCGAGCGCCGCCGCGAGGAGAGATTGCAAAGTCAGCGCGAGACCGACGAGAAAGATCAGGTGGCCGAGGTACATCGGATTGCGCGTCCACGCGTAGGGCCCGCCGGTGACCAGCCGCTCGGGCGGCTTCTCCATTCCCGGGCCGCCGCCGCCGAGCCGCAGGCGGTAGCTGCCGGCGAGGTAGTACTGCAGCCACCCCCAGGCGAGCAGCGGGATGAAGACCCAGTCGACGACGATTTTTTCTTTCGTCAGAAATTCAAAACTAAACACCAGCAATGGAAACAGCAGGAACGTCCGCGTCGAGCTGCCGGGAAGCTTCAATGCTTCATGAACCCGGCGAGCTCGGCGCTCGGCAGCGAGCGCGCGACGTAGTCGAAGCTGCCCTTTTCCTTCACCTCGCGCGCCGCGGCGACGAGCGAGCTCAGCGCCTCGCGATAGAGCGAGGTAGCGAGGCTGATGCGGCGCACTCCCGCCGCCTCCAGCTCGGCGACGCTGAAGGACTTGCCCTTGAGGCCGACCATGAAGTTCACCGGCTTCGATACCGCCTGGCAGACGGCGCGCACCGAGGCCAGGTCGGGCAGCCCGGGCGCCATGAGCACGTCGGCGCCCGCTTTCTCGAATGCCTGGAGGCGGCGGATCGTGTCGTCGAGATCCGCCCGGCCGCGCAGATAATTTTCTGTCCTTGCGGTCAAGACCAGGTTGTGTTTGCGCGCCATCTCCGCGGCGGCGGAAACGCGCTCGACGGCGTGCTCGAAATCGAAAAGCGGCTTCGCGTTGTCTCCGGTCGCATCCTCGATCGAGCCTCCCGCCAGGCCGACGCCGGCGGCGAGGCGGATCGTCTCGGCCGCGGCGCGCGGCTCGTCGGCGAAGCATTTCTCGAGGTCGGCCGACACCGGCAGGTCGACCGCCTCGACGATCGCGCGGCAGTGCGCGAGCGCCTCGTCGCGCGTCACCGCGCCGTCGAGCTTGCCGCGCGTCCACGCGCTCGCGCCGCTCGAGGTGGCGAGCGCCGGGAAGCCCAGTCCCGCGAGCACGCGCGCCGAGCCCGCGTCCCACGGATTGGGGATGATGAAAGCGCCCGAGCGTGCGTGCAGCGCGCGGAAACGCTCGAGCTTCTCTTCACGGGTCATCGTCGCCTCGAAGCGTACAGGTACACGGCGGCGGCGGCGAGCGGAAAGAACACCGCGAGCCAGTACGGCGAGCGCGAAGCGCACTGCTCCATCGCGCCGGCGAGCGCCGCGCCGAACTGCGCGCCTTGCCATCTTTCCCAGCTGACCAGCCGCCAGAAGACCGAAACCACGTTCTCGGCCAGCCAGAGGCCGAGCACCGCCGCGGCGAGCCACGCCACGGTGCGCGCGGTGCGCGCGCTAAGGAGCAGCGCGAGGCCCAGCGCCGCCACCGCCATCGGCGCGACGAACACCGAGAGGAACGGGAACGCCACGTAGGCGGGCGTGGTCACGAGCGAGATCCAGCCGAAAGGCACGACGTAGAGGAGCAGCACGACGCCGAGCGCGCCCCGCGCGACACGCGGCGACGCGTTGAGTTGCTCGAGCCACAGCTTCGCCACCACGGCGAGGAGCGCGAGGCCGGTCGCTGCTTCGAGCGCGATCGTGGCGTTCATCGCTGCGCCGTGCGCCGACGGAGGGGCGAGCGTGTAATGGCCCAGCGAGTAGACCCCATACGCGCCATACAGAGCGACCAGTGCCAGCCCGGCAAGGCGTCGAGTGCCGCGCGCCAGCCACCAGCCTGCCGCGCCGATCGCCGTCATGACCGCCCAAGCCGCGTACACCCCGGCGCGCGAAAGCCACGCCGGCATGTTGGGATAGTCGGCGAGAAACTCCGCGTTATGGACGTGGTGCAGCAGGGTCGCCGCCGCGTGCGCGAGCAGCGCGAGCGGCAGCGCGCGCCTCGCCTCGCCGGGCAGCGTTGTCACGAAACCGATAGTGCCAGAGCGCTCAGCCGCGCGTCACGTCCGCCGCCATGCAGAGCCACTGCCCGTCCTGGCGCGACCACACGTCGGTATAGCGCCCGTTGCCGGTCTTCCCGTCCGGCTTGGTATAGACGGTCCGGCCGTGGATGATCGCCGTCTCGCCGAGGATGCGGATGCGCACGTCCTCGGCGCGAAAGCTCGAGACCGCGATCGGCCGCGCGATGCCGGCGAGGAACGCCGCGCGGTCGGCGAGCGTCCCGTCGGGATTGCCGTTGACGAAGTCGGCGGCGAGGTGGCGCTCGAACCAGGCGACGTCCGACTGCGCCACGGAGCGGATGTAGCCGTCGTTCAGCTTCTCGAGCAGCGAGAGCTCGCCCATGTCAGCTCCGGTTGAAGTGCGCCGAGACGCACAGCCAGCGGCCGCCGCGCCGCGCCCAGACGTCGGTGTAGCGCCCGCTTCCGGGCGAGCCGTCGGGACGCAGGTAGCGGAAGCCGGAATGGATCAGCGCCACGTCGCCGAGGACGCGGATGCGCACGTCCACCGCCTCGGGCTTCGAGCCCGCATACGGCTTCGCCATGCGCTCGAGGAAGGCGGCCCGGTCGGCGAGCGAGCCGTCGGGGTTGCTCGCGAGGAAGTCCTCGGCGAGATGCTCGCCAAACCAGCGCACGTCCGAGGTCTCGGCGGAGCGCACGTAGCCCCGGTTGAGCGCCTCGAGCTCGGTTGTCGTATCCATGGTGCCTCCGCGCGCGAGGTTAGCGCGGTGGGCCGGCGATCTCAACCGCGAAATTCTCAGCTCGCGCATGCGTGCCCCGCATGCGGTCAGGCCACCTTCAATCGCAGCACGCGCACCACCGCGACCGCGGCGAGCGGCAGGACAAGGCCGATGAGCGTGGCGACGATGAGCAGCACGCCGAGCTCGGAATAGTCGGCGGGCACCTTGATGCCTCCCGAGGGCCGCTCGCGCACCTCGCGCGTCACGACGTAGATCTCGTTCAGGTACTTGGTGAGGAGCTGCGCCGCCGAGAGCGCGAGGTTCGAGAACGACGCCATCACCGCGAAGTAGGTTGCCTTGAGGTGCCCGGGCGCCGAGTTGGCGATCCAGGCGAGCATCGGGATCATCGCGATCTGGCCGAGCGGCGACTCGAGCGCGGTGTCGACCAGCGCGATGACGCGCGCGTCGATCAGGCCGCCGGTGTGGCGCGCGGTCCACTCGTGCAGGCCGTAGTACATGCCGATGGTGGGCAGCGAAAGCGCGGTGCCGACCAGGGTGAGCATGACGATCACGTCGGCGATCGAGCGCGTCGCCATGTAGCGCCGGAAGACGAACATGCCGGCGAGCGTCAGCGCCGAGGCGACGAGCGAAAGGCGAGCGAGGAAGGACTGGTCGAAATCGAGCACGTCGATCATCCACCAGGTGGAGCCGGCGCCCGGACCGGGCATGGCGCGGAAGACGAAGATGACGAGCGCGGTGGCGACCAGCGTCTCGCGCGCGCGCGGCTCGAGCTCGCGCACCAGGCGCCAGAGCAGGAACATCACCACGGCGAACGAGCCGGCGAAGATGATCTCCTCGGCACGCGGAATACCGCCCAGGCCGACGGCGAGCGTGATCACGACGAACCCCAGGCTGCCGCCGAGCACCCACCAGTTCGGCTCGGTCTTCGAGTCCTGGGCGAAGACCCGCTCGGGATGGCGGTGCTTGAGCAGGCCGTGCAGCAGCACGCCCGCCACCGAGACGAGCGGGATGGCGAGCGCGAACTTGTAGACGTCGGCGTACAACATCGCCTTCTCCGCTGCCGACAGGTCCTCCGCGTCGCGGAAGAACCAGACGTTCAGCAGCGCGACGAACACCGTGCCGCCGATGATCGCCACGCGGCCGAGCGTCTGCATGGTGGTGTGCATGCTCTTCAAGGTGGCCTCGTCGTACGGCCTGCCCTGCTCGTCGAGGTGCGGCACCGCCTCCACGGTCATCGCGTCGGCCACCGCGTCCTGCACCATGTAGCCCACCGGCGCGAGCAGAGCCGAGAGGACATACCATTTCTCCGGCGGCATGACAGTGCGCATCGCCTCCGTATGCTGCAGGAGCCCGATCATGATGAGCAGGCTGGCGGCGATGAGCGCCGCTCCCAGCCAGACGAGGATCGCCTTCCAGCGCCAGATGAGGTCGACGAGGTGGCCGACCGGCATCTTCAGCGCCCACGGGATGCCGGCCCAGAAGCCGAGCGCGGCGAGGAATTCGGCCGACAGGCCGAGGTATTCCTTGACGAAGAAAGTGCCGACGATGCCCGTGAGGCCGGACACTCCCGCCGCGAGATACACCATCAGCGGCGGCAGGTACGAGAGCCGCATCACGACGACGTCAGGCGTTGATGACCCGGATCGGCTTGCCCGCCATCCATGCCGCGACGTTCTCGACCGAGTCGCCGTAGAAGAAGCGGTAGTTGTCGTCGTGCACGTAGCCGAGGTGCGGCGAGAGCGTGACGTTCGGCAGCTTGCGCAGCGGATGGCTGGCGGGCAGCGGCTCCCGGTCGTAGACGTCGAGCGCGGCGTGGATCTTTCCGGCCTTCAGGACCTTGAGCAGGTCCTTCTCGACGACGATCGGGCCGCGCGAGGTGTTGACGAGCACCGCGCCGGGCTTCATGCGCGCGAGATCGGCGGCGGTGACGAGGCCGCGCGTGCGATCGCCCAGGACCAGATGGATCGTGATCACATCGCTGGTGGAAAAAAGCTGTTCCTTCGAGACCAGCTGGGCGCCGCCGGCCCTGGCTTTTTCCTCGGTGAGGTTGGTACTCCAGGCGACGACCTCCATGCCGAACGCCTTGCCGATGCCCGCGACTCGCGAGCCGATGCTGCCCAGGCCGAGCACGCCGAGGCGCTTGCGGTCGAGCGAGAAGCCCGGCCCGAGCTTCTCGTGCCATTTGCCGTCGCGCATGTTGTGCTCGCCCCTGGCGAGGCCGCGCGCCGCCGAGATGATGAGCCCCCAGGCGAGCTCGACGGTCGACGTGCCGCCGCCCGCCGAGCGCGTGTGGCTGACCGGAATGCCGCGCTCCTTGCAGGCCTGCGTGTCGAGGCTCGGCGAGCGCGCGCCGGTAAGGCTCACGAACTTGAGGTTGGGCAGCTTTGCGATCAGCGAGCGCGGCAGCGCCATGCGCTCGCGCATCAGGCACAGCGCGTCGAACGGCGCGAGCTTCTTCGCCGCCTCCTTCTCGGAGGCGAAGGGCTTGTCGAAGAAAGTGACCTTCGCCCCGTTGAGGGAGCCCCAGTCGGCGTAGCCGCGCGCCAGCCTTTGATAGTCGTCGAGGACCGCGATCTTCACGTTATTCAGCCCGGATGTTGTTGTCGCGCACCACCTTGCCCCAGCGCGCCATGTTGTCGACCAGCCACTTCTGCGTTTCGGCGGGCCCGAGGGCGACGACGTCCATGCCGAGCGTCTCGCTCAGCGTCTTCTGCACGTCGGGCGCCTTGATCACCTTGTTCAGCTCCGAAACCATCTTGTCGACGATCGGCTTCGGCGTGCCGGCGGGCGCGAGGATGCCCCAGAACGCATACGCGCCCTGCCAGGGCACGCCGAGCTCCTTCAGCGTCGGCACCTCGGGCATGGTGTGCGAGCGCTTGTCGCCGGTGAGCGCGAGCGCGCGCAACTTTCCGCCCTTCACGTGCTGCGCCTGAGCCGCGGTCGACGCCATCGCGAAGTCGATCTGGCCGCCCATGGCATCGGTCGAGAGCGGCCCGCCGCCCTTGTACGGTATCGGCACGAGATGGATCCCGGCCGCCTGGTTGAGGAGGATCGTCGCCAGGTGGCCGAGCGAGCCGTTGCCGACGTTGCCGATCGTCAGCTTGTCGGGATTCGCCTTCGCCGCCTCGAGGACGTCCTTGAAGCTCTGGTACGGCTTGCCCGCCGCGGTGGTGATGGCCATCGGCGCGGTGCCGACGATCATGACCGGCGCGAAGTCCTTGATCGGGTCGAACGGCAGCTTGGGATTGAGCGCCTGGTGCACCGCGTGCGTGTCGAAGATGAACACCCAGGTGTAGCCGTCGGGCGCGCTCTTCGCCACGTAGTCGGTGCCGATGATGCCCGAGGCGCCGGTGCGGTTCTCGACGATGAACGATTGCTTGAGCGAGTCGGAGAGCTTCGCCGCGAACAGGCGCGCCAGCGGGTCGACCGAGCCGCCGGGCGGATACGGCGAAACGAACTTGACGACCTTGGTTGGCCAGTCTTGTGAAAAAACAGGAAAGGAAAGACTGGCGAGAAGAAGAACCCTAAAAACCCACATTCCGTCCTCCTTTTAGTTTCAGCATTTTTCTTGCATCGTCGGCGCTCGCCACGACGAGCCCCAGCTCCTCGAGGATGCGCCGCGCCTTGCCGACCTGCTCGGCGTTCGATTTGGCGAGCTGGCCGCGCCCGAGCCACAGGCTGTCCTCCAGCCCGACGCGCACGTTGCCGCCCATCACGGCGCTCATCGCGGCGATGAACATCTGGTTGCGGCCGGCGCCGAGCACCGACCAATAGTAAGCGTCTCCAAACAGACGATCCGCTGTTCTCTTCATGTGCAGCACGTCCTCGGGATGCGGGCCGATGCCGCCGCGGATGCCGAACACCGACTGGATGAAGAGCGGCGGCCTGAGCAGCCCGCGGTCGACGAAGTGCGCCGCGGTGTAGAGGTGGCCGATGTCGTAGCACTCGATCTCGAAGCGCGTGTCGTTGTCCGCGCAGCTTCGCAGGATGAGCTCGATGTCCTTGAAGGTGTTCTTGAAGATGCGCTCGTCCGAGCCGGCGAGGTAGGGCTTCTCCCAGGCGTGCTGGAACTCCTTGTAGCGGCCGAGCATCGCCACCTCGGGCTTGAGCTTGAGCGCCGGCTGCAGCCGCTCCTCGATCGACATGGTCGGCGCGCCGCCGGTGGTGAAGTTGAGCACCACGTCGCACGCGCTCTTGATCTTCGGCGCGAACTGGCGGAAGAGCTCCGGGTCCTGCGTCGGGCTGCCGTCCTTCGGATCCCGGGCATGCAGGTGAACGATCGCCGCGCCGGCCTTGGCCGCCTCTATCGCGGCCTGCGCGATCTCCTCCGGCGTGATGGGAAGGTGCGGCGACATGCTCGGCGTGTGGATCGAGCCGGTCACCGCGCAGGTGATGATGACTTTGCCCTGGGCCGCTGCCATGATTCGATTCTAGCGATGGAAATCCAGATCCGACGCGTCGAGCCCGCCGATTTCAAGGGCGTGCAGCAGGTCTACTCCCAGCCGCGGGCGGTCTGGGGCACGATGCAATTGCCCTTTCCCTCCGAGGAGATGTGGAAGAAGCGCCTCGCCGAGTCGGCCGACCAGGTCTACGGCCTGGTGGCCTGCGTCGAGGGCGAGGTGGTGGGGCATGCCGGCCTGCACCTCACCAATGCCGCGTATCCGCGGCGCAAGCACGCTGCCTCGCTCGGCATGGCGATCCACGACAAGTGGCAGTCCCGGGGCGTGGGCACGGCGCTGATGAAGGCGCTGGTCGATCTCGCCGACAAGTGGCTGAACGTCTCGCGGCTCGAGCTCATGGTCTACACCGACAACGAGCCGGCGCTGCGCCTGTACAAGAAGTTCGGCTTCGAGGTCGAAGGCACGCTGCGCAAGCACACCTTCCGCGACGGCGTTTACGTCGACTCGTACACCATGGCGCGGGTGCGCTAGACGATCTCGTCGGCGATCGTCAGGAGCGACTGCGGAATCGACAGGCCCAGCACTTTCGCCGTGCGGCGGTTGATGAGCAGCTCGAGCCGACGTAACGCGCCGAGTGGCGGAAGTTCTCGCGCAGGCTCGAGCCGTAGCTCATCAGCCCGCCGGCCTCGACGTATTCGCGTACCCCGGCGATCGAAGGCAACCGCTGCGCGAGCGCGGCCTTGGCGATCTGCGCTGCGCGCTGGTTGAGGAACGTGTCGCGCAGCACCAGCACGCCCTGCATCTTCTTCTGCGCCATCGCGGCGAAGGCGGCGTCGATCCCGGACGCGGACGCGGCCTGAAAAGCGACGATGCTGGTGTGGGTCCTGCGCGCCGCCGCCTCGACGGCGCGCAATCGTGCCGGGTGGGAGGAATTGCCGGGATGGAGAAGCAGCGCCACGTGCGCGATCCTCGGCACCGCGGCTTGCAGCATCTCCAGCAGCTTCGGACCGACGTCGCTCGCCCCGTTGGAGATCGCGGTGATGTTGCCGTCCGGCCGTGCCAGGGTCTTCACAAATCCGCTGCCGACCGGGTCGTCGACGCTGGCGATGACGATGGGAATCGCTGCCGTCGCTTTCTGCGCTGCCCTGCCCCCGGCGACGCCGGTGGTGACGATCACGTCCACCTTGAGAGCGACGAGCTCGGCGGCCAGCGCCGGCAGGCGCTCGTAGTGATCCTCCGCGAAGCGCCACTCGATCACGAGGTTGCGCCCCTCGTCGTAGCCGAGCGCGCGCATGCCGCCCACGAAGGCCGCGAGATTTCCCGACTGCTCGATGGCGGCGGGGCGGCGCTGGGGCGTGAGAAATCCGACGCGCCATGTTTTTTGGGTCAAGGCAGTCGCCGGCAGCATGCTCGCGCCAAAAGCGACGAGAAGCTGGCGGCGCCGGTTCACCGCCGTGCCCTCAGTCCGGGTAGTAGCGCAGGTCGCCGCACACCGAGATCGCCTGGCCGCTGATGTGCTTGCCGGCATCGCTGGCGAGAAAAAGCGCGGTGTTGGCGATGTCCTGGGCGCTCACCGTGGTGTGCAGGCTGACGCGCTCGAGCATCTTCGCTCGTACTTCCTCACCTTTCGTGCCGGTCGCTCTCGCCTTGTCGGCGATGACGCGCTCGATGCGGTCGCCTTCGACCATGCCGGGCTGGATGCAGTTGACGCGCACCTTGTCGCGCCCGGCCTCGGCGGCGAGGCTCTTGGTGAAGCCGACCACCGCCCATTTCGCCGCCGCGTAGGGCGAGCGCATCGGGAAGCCGAGGCGTCCCGCGGTCGAGGACATGTTGATGATGCTGCCGCCGCCCGCGGCCTTGATCATCGGCATCGCCTTGCGCGTGCAGTAGAACATGCCGTTGAGATCGACCGCGATGCAGTGGTCCCAGTCTTCCGTGCGGATGTCCTCGACCTTCGCCGTCGGGCCGGCGATGCCGGCGTTGTTGACCAGCACGTCCAGGCCGCCGAGATTTTTCTGCACCTCGCGGAATAAATTCTCGACCTGCGAGACGTCCGAAACGTCGGTGAGGGTGTCGGGTTTTGTCTTTGCATCCACATCGCAGGTGTGCACGCGGGCGCCGTGCTCGCGGAAGATCTGCGCTATGGCGAGGCCGATGCCGGCGCCGCCGGCGGTCACGAGCACCCGCATTCCCTTGGCGGAGGTTTGCATGGCGGGCCATAATAGCCCACGGCTTCGGGGGAGGCCGAGGGGAAAAAAGAAACGCCGTGCCGTTGAAATCGCCTGACGACTCGGTCCGAGTCTCCATCGAGCAGGAAGAGCTGCGCGGCATCTCGCGCACCGTGGCCGAGATCCACTGGCTGCTGCTCATCCTGGTGCTGCTCTACCTCATCTTCAGCGGCGCGCGCGACGACTCCGTCGCCTCCGCGGCCATCAGCGCCGGGCTCTTCTTCTACGCGGCGCTGGTGATGGGCTTTCGCTACGCCAACTTCTCCCGGCGCGAGACGCGCTGGAAGATCGCGATCGAGAGCTGCGCCATGATCGCCTTCGTCACCTGGACGCTCTGGCACACCGATCGCCTGGCGAGCCCGCTGCTCAACGCCTACCTGCTGCCGGTGATCACCGCGGCGCTGACGCTCGGCAAGCTCACCACGCTGATCGAGGTGGCGCTGATCGCGGCCTGCTACATCTACCTCGGCGGCCACAACGCCGGCGAGCTCGTCTCGCTGCGCTTCGTCGCCGGGTTCGCCGCGCAGCTCGCGCCGGTGCTGCTCGTCGCCTACATCACGACCATGTTCTCGGCCGACATCCGCTTCGGCCTGACGCGCGCCAAGCTGCTCGCCGAGACCGACGAGCTCACGAGCCTGCTCAACATCCGCGGCTTCGCCCTCGCCGCCAACCGCCTCTTCGCCCAGGCGCTGCGCCACGACCGCGCCTCGAGCGTGCTGATGATCGACTCGGACAACCTGAAGAGCGTCAACGACGTGCACGGCCACGAGACGGGCAACAAGATGCTGCGCCACCTCGCGCAGGCGATCCAGGCCGAGCTGCGCTTCACCGACGTCGCGGCGCGCTACGGCGGCGACGAGTTCATCGTGCTCTTGCCCGAGACGCCGGCGAAGGGCGCGATGGAAGTCGCCGAGCGCATCCGCGGCCGCATCGCCAGCACGCCGCTCCCGCTCGAGGGGCGCAGCATCGTCTCCAGCGTGAGCATCGGCATCGCCAGCTATCCCGAGGACGGCGGGACGCTCGATGCGCTCGCCGTGCATGCCGACCGCGCGCTCTACGCGGCCAAGCAGGACGGCCGCAACCGCACGGTGAAGTTCCGCGCCGCAGCCTAGCTAAGGTTCATCTCCCAGAATTCGCTTACCGTGCGCGGCCCGAAGGTGTTGTGCGCTTCGGTCTTGTC
>WNFL01281427.1_pt1 | contig 10882 bp, 14 predicted proteins | sample 5400361 | NCBI WGS metagenome assembly WNFL01 (sample SAMN13153351, study PRJNA577476) | soil metagenome | isolation source: 40 cm soil on Douglas fir-dominated hillslope | place: USA:California | collected 2013-09-17 | reverse complement strand
GTACGGACTTTGACCAACGGCCAGGAGGAACTGTGGACATCACCCAGCTGATCCTCGACGACCACCATGAGCAACGCCGGCTGTTCGCGATCTTGGAACAGATCAGCCGCGCGGATTCTGAGACTCTCGGCGCGGTGTGGGGGCGGCTCGGGGCCTTTCTGGAATTGCACGCGGCCGCGGAGGAAGCAATCTTCTATCCTGCCCTGCTCCAGGTCGGACTGGCCGCAAAACGCCAGGCCGGCGCCGAAGCGGAAACCCTGGATGCGATCCGCGACCACAATGAGATCAGGGACGCGGTCGAGGAGGCCGCCCGTTATCCCGTAGGCGGCCAGGACTGGTTCGCCGCCGTCGCCGCGGCAAACCTGGCGAACAGCGATCACATGGCGGAAGAGGAACGCGAGCCGTTGACTGATTTCCGCCGCCTGGCCGGGCTGCAGCAACGTCACGACCTGGCCGTTGCCTTCGCTGCTTTCCAGGCGCGGAACTTCGCGGGCGTGCCGGCCGTGGATAAGGATCCGGAAGCCTACATCCGTGAGGCGGAGGCCGACCTGCCGCCCTCAGCGCCCGGATCTCTGAACATCGGCGGCCTCAAGGAGTAATGACCGCCAAGGTCAAACCGCCCCACGGGCCCGTCGGCCCAGTGTTCCCGGGTTTCAGGGCGGCGTGATCGCGATGGCGACCGGCTGAGAGCCGACCTTGATGGCCGTGACCGCAGTGTTGGTGACGGTCCGGATTGCGGTCACCGTGCCCGAGCCGTAGCTGACCACGGAGGCCGTCGCCGGAAGCGGGTCAACCGGCGGCGCGGGCACCCGAGGTGCGGCACCTGCTCCGGCTAGCCCGCATGATTGCGGGACCGTCCGCTCCGGGTGCGAGCCCCAGGTGACTTCCGCTTAGCTTGGTCATGGCTGCGGCGTCAGGGCTGCGGCGCGCCTAGGCGAAGTGATGTCGGCGCCATGGGAACAGGCGGAGGCAGGACGAGCGGGCCGCGACCGGGCGTGATCGAGCCGAGGATCGGGCGGCGGCGCGCGCCCGTGGCTGCGGGGACAGAACCTGGCAGGCCGTGCCAGCTGAGGAAGCCCAGCACGGCAAAGGCCAGCGCCTCCTTGGCCTGAGTCGGCACGCCAACCTCGTCGGACGTGCGGATCCTGGTGCCTGGCAGCGCCGATCGCAGCCAGCGCAGTGTCGTGGTGTTGCGGCTGCCGCCGCCCGACAGGATCAGTTCGCGCAGGCCATACCGGCTCGCGGCGGCAGCCAGCTGGTCGACTACCAAGCGAGTCACAGTAGCGACGACATCCGCCGGAGAGGGTTCGGGGGCGACCCTACGGAGTGCGGAGTCCAGGTAAGCGGCGTTGAAATGCTCCCGGCCCGTGCTGCGCGGCGGCGTCAGCTCGAAGAACGGATCGGCAGCGAGCAGGCGCAGCAGGTCGCGGCGCACTCGGCCGCTGGCGGGCAATCTCGCCACTGACATCGAAGCGCATCGCGCCCGCGCTGGCTCGCCAAGCGGCGGGGTCCATCAGCGCACCTGCCGGGCCGAGATCGTATGCCGCGACGACCTGCCCGCAGGCGACGATGGTCAGGTTCGCGATGCCGCCAAGGTTGACCACTCCAGCCGCGCCGCGCACGCTGCCTCTGCCACCAGCTGTGCCGGTCCCGGCAGGACCGCTCAGCAGCAGGCAGTCGAACATCGGCACGAGCGGGGCGCCCTGGCCGCCGGCCGCGATATCGCGGCTGCGCAGATCGGAGATGACGGGGATCCCCAGCGCCTCGGCGGTGATGGCCGGGTTGCCGAGCTGGAGCGTGCCAAGGGCCGTGCCCTTCTCGTCGACCCAGTGATAGGCGGTCTGCCCGTGCAGAACGGCCAGGTCGGCCCGGCCGTCTGCCAGCTCGTCCCGGGCCCGCGCGAACGCGGCGCCATAGGCGTGCCCTAGGTCGGCGTGGAGGGCACAGATTCCCTGGGCTCCGGACGAGGCGGGCGGCAGCACAGCGAGAAGCCGTTGATGCGTCTCCTCGCCAAACGGGACGCTTATCAGTCCCCGGTAGCCGACGAACAGCTCGTCGCCATGCAGCTGCAGATCGGCGCAGGCAATGTCGATACCGTCTAGCGAGGTACCGGACATGCAGCCGAGGACCCGCAGCGCCGCGCCTCGCGCTGCTCCGGCGTTCAGCCGAGCGTCGTTCACACGAACCGACATTAGCCTTCAGAACGCAGAGCTCTCGAGGAGTCTTGTTGGACAGGAAATCGCTTCCGCTGCCAGCCAGCAGATCCCCGGATACCGCGGGTGCCGCCACGGAAGCGCGCAATAACGCGGACGGACCGGATCGATACCGTGCCGACGCCGGAGTTGCTGCGAATGCTGAACGCCGAAGACGCGCTCGTGGCGCCAGCAGTAGCCCGCGTGCTGCCCGACCTGGCTGTCGTCGTCGACGCGACGGTTGCTCGGCTTCAGGCAGGCGGGCGCGTTCATTACTTCGGAGCGGGATCGTCGGGCCGGATCGGCATGCTGGACGCAGCTGAGGTGGTACCGACATTCGGGGCTGGGCCTGGAGTCTTCGTTGCTCACCACGCCGGCGGCCCTGAGGCGGTCGCGGTGGCCGTCGAGACTGCCGAGGACGACGAGGCGCTCGGCGCGGCCGCGGCCGCCGGGCTGGGCGCCAACGATGTCGCGGTGGGCTTGACGGCGAGCGGGCGGACGCCATTCGTGGCCGGCGCACTGCGCGGGGCGCGTGCGGCAGGAGCGCTGACCGTCCTGGTGAGCAGCAACATGGCAGCGCCGCTAGTGCCGCTGGCAGACCACCGTCTGCTGGTGAACACGGGCCCGGAGGCGATCGCGGGTTCCACCCGGCTCAAGGCATCGAGCGCGCAGAAGATGGTGCTGAACGCTCTCTCGACGGCGTCGATGGTCCGGCTCGGGCGAACGTATTCCAACCTGATGGTGTGCGCGGCCGGGACGAACGCAAAACTTGCCCGGCGGCAGATCACGATCCTGATGCAAGCCTCAGGGGCGGATGCCGGCGAATGCCGCGCCGAGTTGTCGCGCTGCGACGGCGACCTGCGGCTCGCGCTGGTCCGCCTGCTGTCCGGGGCAAGCATCGACGCGGCGCGATTGGCGCTCGTGGCCGCCGGCGGCATCGTCCGCGAGGCCCTAGCCGCGCTCCGGTCTGACTCGCAGCACGGAGGTTTCTGCCGGTGATGTCGATTAGCGTCTGGCCCGTTCGTAGCGAAGGTAAAGGAGCCGGCCGCAGGCCCGGCGCCCACCGAGTGGGAGGAAGAGATGACAAGGATCGTGGTGACCGAGTTCGTGTCGCTGGATGGCGTGATGGAGGACCCCAAGTGGACCTTCCAGTTTGACCGAGGGCCTGAGGGCGACGCGTTCAAGTACGACGAGCTGTTCGCCGCCACTGCGCTGCTGCTCGGCCGGGTCACGTACCAGGGATTCGCCCAGGCGTGGCCAGGCATGGGCCACGACGATTTCGGCCGCAGGATGAACGAGATACCGAAGTACGTCGTGTCAGCCACGCTCGCCGACGGCGACGCCACCTGGGGCGACACGACGGTTATCAGAAGCGACGCCGTCGCCGAGATCGCCCGGCTGAGGGACCGGCCAGGAAGCGATGTGCTCCTGGTCGAGGGAAGCTGCCAGCTCGCTCACACCCTGACCCAGCACGGCCTGGTCGATGAGTACCGGCTGATGGTGTTCCCGGTCATCCTGGGCGAGGGCAAGCGCCTGTTCCCCGACCAGATGAGCCAGTCCGCACCGCTCGCGTTGACTGAGTCCAAGACAGTCGGCGACGGCGTCCTGCTGCTCACCTATCACCCGGCCACCAGCTAGGCCTCAGCGGCCGGACGCTGCCGTCCACTTCTCGCTGTACTCCCACAACCTCGCGGCAAGCTCGGGCGTGGCGACCTTGCTGGGCGGGGCCTCGCGGCAACTGTCGTAATACTTGCCGGACTCGGCCGCGACCTCGGGTGAGGTCGCGCAGTACAGCGACGTGCGCGCGCCTTCCTCGATGGTCAGCATCCGCCTGGTCATGAGCTGCCGGGCAGGCCACGGGACACGCCGCCAGATTTCTGACGCGACCACGCCGGGATGCAGCGAGTACGCGGTCACGCCCGTGCCGGCCAGCCGCCGGCCGAGCTCGGCGGCGAAGAGCACATTGCAGAGCTTGGAGACCGCATACTCGGGCAGGCCGGTAATTCCTTTTGTGCGATTACGCAATCCCTCGAAGTCAATGCCCTTGGCCTGGTAATGCGCGTCGCTGGCAACGTTGACAATCCGGCCAGGCGTGCTGCCGGTCAGCAGCGGCAGCAGTGCCATGGTCAGTGCGAAGTGGCCGAGGTGATTGATGCCGAAGTGAATCTCGAAGCCGTCGGCCGTCCGCCCGCGGGCGCCGCCGACGCCGGCGTTGTTGATCAGCACGTGCAGCGGCTCGCCGAGCCCCAGGAAATCCTCAGCGGTCCTGCGCACGCTCGCCAGGTGGGCCAGGTCCACAAGGAGGAGTCGCACCTGGTCGCTTCCGGTGGCGGCGGTGATCGCCGCGACCGCCGCTGCACCCTTGGCCTGCGAGCGGCACGCGAGGTGCACCCGTCCGCCTCGTCTCGCCAGCTCGAGCGCGGTCGCGTAGCCGATGCCAGCGTTCGCGCCGGTCACCAGGAAGGTCCGTCCAGCGAGGTCGGTCATGAGCTGGGTTCTACCCGGGCCAGCAGGAGGGCGACATCGTCGCCGTGCCTGGTCTGGCGGCGCGGCAGGCTCAGCAGGTCGTCGGCAAGCACCTCGAGGTCCTCGGTCGAGCTGAGCGGCAGCACGGCGATGAGCGAGTTCAGGCTGTTCTCGTCCGCGGTGTCCGCAACCATGAGGCCGTCGGTGGTGAGCACGAGGATCGACCCTGGCTCGACGTGGGTCTGCGTGGTCGTGTACTCCGTGTCCGCGTCGACGCCCAGCGGCAGCCCGGCGTCGCAGTTGAGCACCTGCGGCCGCCCGCCTGGCGGGACGACCAGCGCCGGCGGGTGTCCCGCCCGGCAGATGGCCAGCTCCCTGGTGGCAGGGTTGACGACGACGAAGCAGCAGGTCGCGAACAGCGCGAGGTCCGGGTCCCTGTTCAGGTCGGCCAGCCACTGGTTGGCCCTGGCCATCACCTCAGCTGGGCCGTGGCCCTCGCGTGCGTAGGCGTGCACCGTCGTCCGCAGCCGCCCCATCAGGGAGGCGGCGATGAGGTTGTGCCCCTCGACATCGCCGATGACGAGGGCCACCCGACCGTCAACGAGCTGGACGACATCGTAGAAGTCGCCGCCGATCTCGACTCCGGATGTGGCGGCCTGGTATCGGGTCGCGATCGTGAGCCCGGAGGCGGTCAGCCTGCCGCGGGGGAGCACGCCGCGCTGCAGTTCAGCGGCGAGCGCGCCCTGGAACTCGTGCATTCGCGCCCGCTCGAGCGAGAGGGCCAGCAGCGCTGAGGCGGCGAAGAGCTGCGCCTTCTCCTCGGCTGGGAAGTCGTGCGCCTCGGGGAAGCCGAACAGGCAGGCGCCTACCTGCCCGCGGGAATCACGGACCGGGAGCGCGACCCACGCCTGGGTGGCGCTGCCGCGAAGCCTCCCGGCCAGGTGCGGGAAGTCCTCGGCGAGGATCGCAGGGGAACTGATGTAGACCGGGGCGGCAAACTGGATCGCGACCGAGATCGGCGCCGGGCGGTCGGATGTCAGGCCGCTCAGCGCTTCCACGGCGTCTTGCTCCAGGCCACAGGACGCTGCCACCTTGAGCTGGCCGTCACGCTCCGCTACCAGGATGAGGCTGTCGGCCCCGTAGGCACTGATGCCGGCCTGTGCGGCCTCGATGATCGCGTTGACCGTCAGGGCCGACGCGAGCGCGGCCGTGAACGCATGCATCCGCCGGGCGCGGTCGGCCATTTCCCGCAGCCGGCGCTGCTCGGCGTCCCGCGTCGCTCGCGCGGTGGTGGTGTCGACGACCATGCCTATCATCTGGGCTGGCCGGCCGTCCGGCCCTGGCATTATCCTGCCGCGCGCTTCCATCGTCCGCAGGCTGCCGTCCGCGCTCCTGACCCGGTACTCGATCTGGTAGGTGCCATTCGACGCGGTCATCTGCTCCGTTGCCTCGAGCAACTGCGGAACGTCGGACTCGGGGACCCTCGACCGGAACGCGTCAATCGTCGCCGATTGGTCTTCGGGCAAACCGTGCATCTGATAGATCACCGGATCGCCAGTGATCTGGCCGGACCCGATGTCCCAGGTGAAGAATCCTGCTTCGACGCTGGTCGAGCTTGGGCGAAAGGCTGTCGGTCCGCGATCTCTTGAAACTCCTGGCGAGCCGTTGCCTGCCTGGACGGGTTCTCTCGCCGACGGGACGCGGGCGACGACTTCACTAGGCTGTGTCATCGTCTCTGCTCGCTTACCGTCGTCTGCCCCGCGTCGCCGCGTCGCCGGCTCGCGTTGTAACTATCCGTAATTAGGCCATCATAGGCCAGGGACCCTGAGCAGGGTCGGGACATTTAACCGTTTTTTACTTTCAGGATTTGGATTCAGCCAGTAGCGACCAGGAGCCGCCCGGCTGACTTGACTCCGTACCTCGGTACGGCTGCTAGCTTCACGACATGAACGGTTTGACCATCGGGAAGTTCGCAGCCGACGCGGGCGTCAGCGTGGAGACAGTCCGGTTCTACCACCGCAGGGGACTGCTCGCGCTGCCGGAACGCCGGGGCTCGGGATTCCGCGAATACACCGAGGCAGACCAGTGGCGGCTCGCGTTCATCCGGCGGGCGAGGCAACTCGGCTTCACGCTCGCCGAGATTCGCGACCTGCTCGGCCCGGCCGAGGCGAGGTCCACGGGCGACATCACGCGAGCCGCCGAGGCGAAGCTCAACGCGATCGGCAACCAGATCGCTGAGCTGGCGGCCCTGCAGTGCCGGCTGCGACGCCTGGTTCAGGTCTGCGCGCACGGCAGCCGGGACGACTGCGCGGCGCTGCATCTCGGTGATCGCGAAACCGCCTGCACCCAGGCCGCAAGCTGACCCGCTCTGGCCGCAGCGGATCACCCAGAGAGGAACACACTAGATGAGCGCAGCTAGGGAAGTTACCGATCAAAGCTTCGATGCCGATGTGCTGGCCAGCCCCAGGCCGGTGATCGTCGAGTACTGGGCGCCGTGGTGCGGCCCCTGCCGCCAGGTCGGCCCGGTGCTCGACGCGATCGCGGCCGAGTACTCAGGCCGCGTGGACGTCGTCAAGGTCAACACCGACGAGAATCCGCAGTCGATGGTCAAGTACGGAGTCATGGCGGTCCCGACCATCAACCTGTTCTCGGGCGGCGAGGTCGTCAAGCAGGTCGTCGGGGCTAAGTCTAAGACGGCCCTGCTCCGCGAGTTCGCCGACTTCATCTAGTGAGCCCTCCCCGGACCACAACGCTGAACCTCTGATGGTGCCCCAGGCCCATCAGGGGTTCGTCGATGTGGTGAGGATTTGGTTGTCGGGCCGTGGCGTCGGTGGATACGGTGCGTGTGTGGGCGCAGGATTGGGCGGTCGGGCGGCATCGGTTGATTTCCACCTCGACATGATGTGCCCGTACGCCTATCAGACTTCCCTGTGGATCCGCGAGGTGCGCGCCCGCACCGGGCTGGAAATCAGCTGGCGCTTCTTCAGCCTCGAGGAGATCAACAGGGCCGACGGCAAGAAGCATCCGTGGGAGCGCGAGTGGTCCTACGGCTGGTCGCTCATGCGGGTCGGCGCGCTGCTGCGCCGCCGGGGGATGGAGCATCTGGACGCGTGGTACGGCACCGTGGGCCGGGCGCTGCATGTCGACGGTCAGAAGCCGCACCGCCCCGATGTTGCCCGCGAGTTGCTCGCGACGATGGGCCTCGACCCTGGGCTGGTGGATGCCGCCATCGCCGACCCCACGACCAGCGATGAAGTGCTAGCCGAGCACCGGCGCGTAACGCAGGCGGGCGGGTTCGGGGTGCCGACCCTGTTCTTTCCTGACGGGCAGTGCCTCTTCGGTCCCGTTCTCATCGACCCGCCCGCCGGGGAATCGGCCGAGCGGCTCTGGGACGCCGTCGTGGCCTGGACCGAGTTCCCGCACCTGTACGAGATCCAGCGGCCCAAGTCGAGGTCCGATGCCGAGCAGATCGCGGCGACCTTCAGGCCCTACCTGCAGGCGCGCGACTGGGTCAGTATCGACCGGGGCACGATAGTGGACTTCGGGACGCCGCCGCGGCCGGCCGGCGCGGAGGAGAGGATCCGGTAATGGGGCAGACCAGCCCGGCTGGGCCAGGGTCGGGCGGGCAGGCCGGGCCGGCCGGGCCTGATTCGGCCGAGACCGATTCGGCCGGGCCTGATTCGGCCGAGACCGAGAAGGACCGCGTCGTCGAGCTGCTCGGCGGCGAGTGGTCGATCATCATCGGCCTGCTGGCCGGCCTTGATGACGCGGCGTGGTCGCGGCCGGCGCTGCCGGGCTGGGATGTGCACGACGTCCTCGCTCACCTGATCGGGACTGAGCGCACGCTGGCGGGCGTGCAGCACCCGGATCCTGCTGACATCGACGCCGGCCGGCACGTCCGCAACGCCATCGGCAAGGCGAATGAGGCCTGGGTCGTCGCGCTCCGTGATCGCCCGCACGCCGGCCTGCTTGACGACTTCCGGTCAGTGACCGCGCACCGGTTGGCCAGCCTGCGGGCCATGTCGCCGGAGGAGTTCAACGCCCCGTCCTGGACTCCCGCTGGCCACGCGACCTATGCGCGGTTCATGCGGATCCGCATCTTCGACTGCTGGATGCACGAGCAGGACATCAGGACGGCCGTCGGCATCCCCGGCAATGAGGACGGCGCGGCTGCCGAGGAAGCGCTGGATGAGGTGGTCGAAGCGCTCGGTTACATCGTCGGCAAGCGGGGCCGTGCGCCGGACGGCAGCTCGGTACTGATCCGGCTGACCGGTGCCCTCCAGCGTGATCTGCCTGTCGTGGTCGACGGACGGGCGCGGGTTGTTGCGGCTATAGACGGTGAGCCCACGGCGAGCCTGGCGCTGCCCTCCTCGCTGTTCTTCCGGCTGGCTGGCGGGCGGGAGGACGCCGAGGCCGCCCTTGGCAGGATTGAGCTCGGCGGCGACAGCGGGCTGGCTCACCAGCTAGCGACGAACCTGGCCTACACGATCTGAGCACGCGGCAGTACACGACGGCCTGCTCTGGCGGCTATGTCCGGGCGGGCGCCCGGCGGGTCAGCCGCTGACCGCGCGGGCCACGAGGGCGATGCCCCGCCCCCACGCCGCGAGCTGGCCCGGCGGGAGATACGACATGCCCTTCGCCGTGTGATCGACCATGGGCGCCGCCACGTAGCGCTCCCTGCCCTGGGAGTCGATGAAGTAGATCAGCGACGTGTGGATCACGTCCGCGTTCCTGCTCGGCGCCTGGACCATGATCTGGTAGTTGCTCCACACTGTCCGCAGGTCACGCAGCGGGCCGGTGACGAAGTGCCAGGACTTGATGGTGTCCAGCCCCTCAGCGCTGGAAAAGGACGCCATGTCGGCGATCCGCCGGTGGTACTGGTTGACGTTCACCGCGAGGAACACCGCGTTTCGCGCGGCTGATCCCAGGTCCTTTTCCGCGTTGATGAACTCGCGCGACACGAGCGGGCAGATGTCGGTGCAGTGCGAGTCCATGAACGTCAGGACGACCGGGCGGCCGCGGAAGCTGGACAGCGATACCGGCCGGCCCAACTGGTCGGTGAGCGTGAAACCCGGTGCTGCGGCCACCGGGACTGGCGACAGTTGCATCATCCCAGCGAGCTTGGTGCTGACGCTGGCCGGGATGCCGGACGGGCGGAGCGGCGGGTTACTGCCGCGGGCACCCAGCCGGGTCACCGCGAAGGCGAACACGGTCGCGAAGGCGAGCCCGGACACGACCGCGATGACGGCCAGCATGATCGTGGACCGCCGGGTCCTAGTCCGCGGCGCCCGCGGCGCCTGAGGACTGGCCTGAGCACCGCCGGGGTCGTCGGCGTGCGTCTGGGGGACGGCGCCGGTCTCGTTCATCCCGCCAGGCTCCTTCCGGGGCTGCGGACTGATCTACGTCAGGCTACCGGCCCGGGTTCAACGCAGAACTCGTTGCCCTCGGGATCGGCCATCACGATGTGGTTCTCGCGCCCGTCAAGCACCGTCGCGCCGAGGCGTGTGAGCCTGGCCGCCTCGTCTGCTACCGGGCCGGGTGCCCGCAGGTCGAAATGGACCCGGTTCTTCGCGCTTTTGGGCTCGGGCACCCGGTTGAACCAGATGTTCGGCCCGCCCCAGCCCGCCGCTTCCACGAAAGCCTTGTCGCTGGTCGATTCCTCGTCCACGTCCGATCCGAACACCGCCGCCCAGAACCTCGCCAGTCGCAGCGCGTCGGCGGCGTCGAACGAGACGGACTTGATCACGCTTGCCACGGCTGCAGGCTACCGGCGCTGGTAGCTTGCGGTCATCTGCAAATCCGACGGCAACGGCTTGGATTGCCCGCTGGCCGATGCTGATCGTTCGATCCGGAGACACCTGTGACCTATATCTTCATGGCGGTGCACTAACCGGGGACCCGCGATGACGTGTACGCAAGCATGTCGGCGATGGCCGAGTCGATGGCCGGGACCCTCGGGCTCATCGAGATCGGGCCGTGGCTGGACAGGGGCGGCGACCGGGTCGTCGGCCTGTCGCGATGGGAATCCAGGGAAGCGTTCGAGGCAGCGACGCCGGGCAGTGGCGTGCCCAACACCGTCACGCACAACGGCGAACGAAAGCCGCGCGAGTACTACCATCTCGTCCAGCGTAATCATCACTAAGCACGGGGTCCCGGTGGCAAAGCTGGTACCGGCCGACCGCCAGGGACCGCAGCCCGGCGACGTCATAGGCTCGCTCCGGCAG
>WNFL01084975.1_pt1 | contig 10882 bp, 4 predicted proteins | sample 5400361 | NCBI WGS metagenome assembly WNFL01 (sample SAMN13153351, study PRJNA577476) | soil metagenome | isolation source: 40 cm soil on Douglas fir-dominated hillslope | place: USA:California | collected 2013-09-17 | reverse complement strand
CTCGCTCTGGAGCCCGACGCACCCAACGCCCTCGTCAACCTCGCCGCGAGCCTCACTGCAGAGAGTCAGTACGCGCAAGCACTGCCGCTGTTGCGCAAAGCGCTGCAATTGAGGCCCGAGGACGCGCAGGCGCAAAGCACCCTGCTCTACGTGCAGCAACACACCTGCGACTGGAACGAACTCGAGCGGGGCGTCGAGCGAGCGCGGATTCTGCTCGGACGGCCTGACGCGCCGGTCGTCTCGCCGCACAGCCTGCTCGCGCTGCCCTTCACACCCGCTGAACTGCTGACTGCTGCGCAGCACTGGGTCCGCCGTCAAGTCTACGCGCCATCGCCGCTCCCCCCGGCGCAGCCGAGCCTGGTCGAGGGGCGACTGCGGATCGCTTATCTCGGGTCGGATTTCCGCACCCACGCGTTGGCGAATCTGTTGAGCGAGGTGATCGAGACGCAAGACCGCTCACGCTTCGAGGTCTTCGGCTATTCGTTCGGGCCCGATGACCGAAGCCCCGCACGGGCACGTTTCGCGCGCGCCTTTGACCGGTTCGTCGACATCCGCGCGGAGACGAGCGAGGCGACCGCGCAGCGTATTCGCGACGACCGGATCGGCGTGCTGTTCGACACCGGGGGCTACGTCCTGAATGCGCGCAGCGAGATCTTCGCGTTCCGGCCCGCCCCGATCCAGATCAACGCCATCGGCTTTCCAGGGACGCTCGGCGCGCCGTGGTACGACTACATCCTGGGGGATGCGTTCGTCACACCTCCAGAACAGCAACCATATTTCGCCGAGCGCTTCATGCTCCTGCCGCACTGCTATCTTCCCGGGGACGGCAAGCGCACCATCGACGCTGCGCCGACCCGCGCGCAATGCGGGCTGCCCGACGCGGGCTTCGTGTTCTGCTGCTTCAACGCGAGCTACAAGATCCTTCCCGACATGTTCGCGATCTGGATGCGGCTGCTGGCGGAGCTTCCGGGAAGCGTACTGTGGCTGCTCGAGACCAACGCGCAAGCGAGCGCGAATCTGCGCCGGGAAGCCCACGCGCGCGAAATCGCTCCCGAACGGCTCGTCTTCGCGCCACGCGTTCCGGTGGCGCAGCATCTCGCCCGACACGCCGTGGCCGACCTCTTCCTCGATACATTTCCATGCAACGCGCACACCACGGCCAACGACGCGCTGTTCGTCGGGCTCCCTCTTGTCACGTGCAGTGGCGAGACCTTCGCCAGTCGCGTCTCAGGGAGCCAGCTCATGGCCATGGGGCTTCCGGAGCTCGTTACCGACTCGCCGGCCGCCTACCAGGCGCTGGCGCTCGAGCTCGCGCGACAGCCCGAGCGCCTGGCGCGATGCCGGGAGCGTGTCCGCGCGGGCCGAGAAACGTCCCCCTTGTTCGATGCGGGCGGCTACACGCGTGCCCTCGAAGGGCTGCTGTTCGCGGCCTGGGAGGCGCGGGTGCGAGAAGCGAACGATGGCGAGTCACCAGCAGATCGAAAGGCCGCCCCGGGGTAAGCATCGACGCCCCGGCTGCGTCCACGATCTCGCCCTCTGCGAAACGGCGGCAACGGCGTGCCGCGTCGGGTAAAATAGTCCACTTTTTCGCCGCGGAAACCACTGCGGTGCACCCGGTTTCTTAGCCGCATGTCCGGCTCGATTCTCAATCCCCCGTCTGCCGCCCCCGAATTCACGGGCGAGCGCTTTCTGCCGAGTTGCAGCGGCGAGATCGCCTATGAGCACTGGCACCGTTACGCCTTTGCGCGCCGCTTCGTAGTCGGCAAACGCGTTCTCGACGCGGCCTGCGGCGAGGGTTACGGCAGCGCCCTGCTCGGAGCGGTTGCCTCGAGCGTCATCGGCGTCGACATCGACATGGCGACGATCGACGGCGCGCGCGCGGCGTACGGCGACGGCAAGCGGGTGCGGTTCATCGGCTCCTCGTGCACTGGCTTGCCGCTCCCCTCCGCATCGATCGATGTCGTGGTGTCGTTCGAGACCATCGAGCACCTGGCTGCCGCGGACCAGCTTGGGATGCTCATCGAGTTCGCGCGCGTGCTCACGCCCGACGGGCTGCTGGTGATGTCCTCGCCCAATCGGCGTCTCTACCGCGACGCCCGCAACTACGTCAACCCGTATCACCTGCAGGAGTTGTATCGCGACGATCTCGCTCGCTTGCTCGCCAAACGCTTGCCGGCGCAGCGCTGGCATCACCAGCGGCTGGGGTACTGGTCGGGCATCTGGACCGAGCGCCAGGCCGAATTGCCTGTCGCGGGCACGTTCGAGGCCTGGATCGGCGACGGAAAGGATGTGGCCCCCTATCCTGTGCCCGAGGGCATGTATTTCATCGTCCTCGCCGCACGCGAAGCGGCGGCGCTGCCCGCCGAAGGGGCGAGCGTGTCGCTGTTCACCGACGCCGACGAAAGCGAATTCAAACGCGCGGAGACCGCGGCCCGCGAGGTCCTGCGGCTCGACGGCCTGCTCAGGGAGAATCGCGAGGCGCTCGACCGGCAGGCGGGCCATGTCCTGCATCTCGAGACCTTGGTCGCCGAGCGTGAGCGTTTGGTGGTCGAGCGCGACGCTGCAATCGAGCGCCACACCGTGCACATCGAGCCCCTGGAAACGCTCCTGGTCGAACGCGAGCGCATCATTGGCGAACGCGATCGGGCGCTCGCCGAGGCCAACGCGGCACGCGCGTCGCACCCGGAACAGATCGGAGCAATCGAAAAGCAGATGATCTCGCTGGAGGTCGGGCGCGCACGTCTGGAGTCCGATCGTACGCGCGGCTCGAGGCGGCACTCGCCGCGCAGGAGCGCGCGATTGCCTACCTGCAGAGCTTCCCCGGCTGGATCGGATGGCCGTGGCGCCGCTTCCGGCAGTGGCGCGGGCGTTGAAGGCGATGCCGCGCGCCGCTCCGATCGACATCGTCGTACCGGTGTACAACGCCGCAGCGGATCTCGCGCGCTGTGTGCAGAGCGTGCTGGATCATTCGAGCGGTGACTGGCGCTTGCTGTTGATCGACGATGCGTCGCCGGATCCGGCGATCGGTATCTATTTCTCGGCCCTTCGCGCACGTCCGCTGCCGCAGCTGACGCTGCTCGCCAACCAGACCAATCTTGGTTTCACGCTGACCGCAAACCGGGGCATCGCCGAGGGACACCGTCGTCACCCGTGGCTGGCTCGACAAGTTGTCGCGCTGCGCCGCCTCCGACCCGCGCATCGGCACGATCACGCCGTTCTCGAACAACGCGGAGATCTGCTCGCTGCCGCGCTTCTGCGTCAACAATCCCTGGCCTCCTGCAGCCGATCCCGAGTCGCTGGTCGCGGCGCTGGAGCGCGCGGCGGTGCCAACGTACCCTGACCTGCCGACCGGCGTCGGGTTCTGCCTCTATATTCGGCGCGCGCTGATCGACGAAATCGGCAGCTTCGATCCGGCTTTCGGCCTGGGCTACGGCGAGGAAAACGACTTCTGTCTTCGCGCGACGGCCGCGGGCTATCGCAATGTCCTCTGCGAGGATACGTTCGTCCTGCACCTGGGCGGCAGCTCGTTCGGCGCCAGGCGCACCGATCTTGCCCTGCGCAACACGGCGCTGCTGCTCGAGCGCCACCCGGGCTACACCGACCTCGTCCACAGCTACATCGCCGCCGATCCTCTGCGGCCGTTGCGCGAGCTGGCCGCGTCGCAACAGCGCACGCAGGACGGGCCCCCGCACGGAATCCTCCATCTGCTTCACGGACACGGCGGCGGCACCGAGTATCACGTGCGCGCGCTGATTGCGGCGTCGTCCGGCGCATTCCGCCATTACCTGCTGATCGCGGTCGGCGAGCACTGCCGGCTCGAAGAATACGCGGGCGGCGAGGTCGTCGGTTACGATTTTCGTCGTGGAGCGGGCGAGACGTGGCGCGATTTCCTTGGCGGCATCGCCGGGCGCTTCGGAATCGGCCTCATTCATCTGCACAACATATCGGGCTACCGCGAAGCGGTGCTGACCGCGCTCCCCGAGCTGCCGATCCCCTACGGGTACACCGTTCACGATCTGAATTTCGCCTGTCCGACGATCACTTTCCTCGACGCCAGCGGCAAATACTGCGGCGCAGTCACCGATGCCACGGCGTGCCAGGCATGCCTCGGCGCGCAGCAGGAGTTCGCGGGCATAGACATCGTCGCGTGGCGGCAAGGGCACCGAACGCTGCTGGCGCACGCCTCGTTCGTGATCGCACCGTCGCAATGGGCCGCGACGATGCTGCGCCGCTATTTTCCAGAGCATTCGGTCGCCATCGTCGCGCACGGGAGCGGGCAGGGTATGCCGCGCGACGACGCGGTGTACACGCGCCTCGATCTGCCAGACGACGGCGTGCCGACGGTGGCGGTGATTGGCGCGATCGGCGCCGACAAGGGTGCGCGCCGCCTCGAGCATCTCGTCGAGCTGACGCGCGAACGCGGCTCGCGGCTGCGCTGGGTGCTGATCGGCTACCTCGACCGCGGCCGCGATCAGATGCAGACCACCGACGCGGTGTTTACACAGCACGGCCCGTTCGACTCGCGCGAAATCGGCGCGCTGCTCGAGCACTATCGCGTGCGGCTGGTCGCGTATCCGTCCGCCGGCCCGGAAACGTTCGCCTTCACGCTGTCCGAAGCGTGGGCCGCGGGCCGGCCGGTGGTCGTCCCGCCGATCGGGGCGCTGGCGGAGCGCGTCGCCGCGAGCGGCGGCGGGTGGGTTCTCTCCGACGAAGAATGGCGCGACGATGCGCGCATGCTCGAGCGCATTGCGTCGCTGCTCGCACCCGAATGCACCGAGGCGTATGCCGCGGCGGCGGTCCGCGCGAAAGCAACGCCACAGCCCACGCTCGCCGCGATGGCAGAAGCGACGAGCGCGATCTGGCGATCCGCGCTCTCGCAAGCGCCCGCGAGCGCGGCGTTACCCGCCATCTCAGCGGCGCGTTGCCTCGCCGCGCTGCACTATGCGCCGTGGGGCCCGCCCGTGGCGGCCGTCGAGGCGCCAGGCGCACCCGCGGCTCCGACGCTGCCGCCCGCCCCCAAACCGAACGGTGCGCTGGCCATGGTGGCGCGCGCCGCGCTGTCGATCCGCCATACTTTCGCCGGCCGCGCACTCTATCGCCTCGCGCCCAAGCCGCTGGTCGATGCATTGCGGCAGCGGCTGTGAAGTCATGAGCAGCGAAGCGGCCGGGAGTCTCGGCCAGCGTGCGATTCGTGGCGACTATGGCCAATGGCTTGCGCGTGGTCGCGCGCACCAGCAGGCGGGACGGCCCATCGATGCGATGGTTTGCTATCGGCGTGCCCTCAACTCCAATGCTTACGCCGTGCAGGCGCGATATCGTCTCGGGGAAGTGCTGCGCGACCTCGGCCGCGACGACGAGGCGCGCGAAGCGTGGCGCGCCGGTCTCTCGCTGCAGCCCGATCACCTGCGCCTTCAGCTCAGCCTGGCCGGCGCCGCACGGCGGGCGGGAGCGCACGCCGAAGCGATAGAGATTTATCGACGCGTTCTGGCGGATCATCCGCAGCACAAGGGCGCGCTCTTCAGACTCGCCGTGTCGCGGCTCGCCGTGGGGGAGGACGGCGCCTACGAGGCCCTTGCCGAGGTGCTCGGGGATCTCGGCGCCCGGCAATGGGAGCTACTCTCGCGAGCGCTGGCCACGGCGCCGCGCTCGGAGGCCCGAAGCGCGCTGCTGAGCGAGCTGGTGGCAACGCACGGGGCGGGCCTGCCCCCGCTGTTGCTCGTAATCGCTGCCGAGGAATCGCTCGCGACCGGCCAGCGCACCGCAGCGCAAGCGGTGCTCGCGCATGCCGAGCGGTCGGCGCAGCTGATCGCCGAACCCGAAGTATTGCGACGGCTGGCGCGCGTGGCGGGTGTGCTTGCGTCCCCGGCTCCATGGGCCGAGCGCTACGCACTGCGTTGCGCGCTGCGTTGTGCAGGGCAGGTCGGCGCGGGCGCGCCGTTGCTGTGGCCACGCCGCACGGCGGGCGACGCCTTGCGGGTGGCGTACCTGATCGCGCCCGGCGGGCGCATCGACATCAGCGGCGTGGTGATCGAGTCGGACCAATATCTCCGCGCGATTGTTGCCGCGCATCCTCCGGAGCGCATCGCCGCCGCCGTGTATTTCGTGGGGGACATGCCGTCGGCCGAGAGGCTCGCGTCGTTGCCCGCCGGCCTCGGAGTCCAGGCGCTCGGTTCATTCCCGGAACCTGCGCTGGCGCGCTCGATCGCGGCGATCGACGCCGACGTATTGATCGATCTGGTTGGGGTGAACGCGCCGGCCGGACCGCTGCTCGCGCAGAAGCCTGCGAGGAGCCGATGGACCTACGCAGGCCTCGCCGGAGCCAACGTCGCGCCGCTCATCGAGCATGCATTGCCCCCGCCCCAAGCGGTCGACGAGGCGGCGCTCTCGCGACATCGGTTGGCGCTCGAGGCGGCGTTATACGAGGCCTGCGCAGCGGCGGCGTGGTTCACGGACGTCGGCGCGCGCTCGGCCCCCGAGATTTCGGCAGCGTGGCAGACCGCCGTCGCCGCCCACCAAGCCGGCGAATCCGAAGCCGCGATCGCCGGCTATCGCGATGTGCTCGCCGAGCAACCGGGTTACGCGCCAGGGCAGTACCTGCTCGGTGTTCTGCTGCGCGATCTTGGCCGGCCAGACGAGGCCGGACCCGCCTTCGCTGCTGCGCTTGCGGCGGCCATCGGGTATATCGAGCCGCGCGTGGCACTTGCCAACCTCTACCGCGAGAGTGGGCTCACGGCAGAAGCGGTCGCGCTGTGCGAGGAAGGGCTCAGGCTCGCACCCGATAAAGTCGCGCTATGGCGCGCGCTCGGACTGGCGAGCCTGGCACGCCGCGACGGCGCTTCCGCGCGCCGGGCATTCCTCCGCGCGGTGCAGCTCGAGCCTGCCGACGCGATCGGCCACTACAATCATGGCGTCGCGCTGCAGATGCTCAACAGCCGCGGAGGCGCGCTGCGTGCGTATCAGCGCGCCTTGGCGCTCGACCCGGAGCTCCATGCCGCCGACTTCAATATCGGCGTCATCTTTCGCGAGCAGGGACGCACGGACGCAGCGATCAAGGCATTCAAGCAAGTGCTGGAGCACGATCCGCGCCACGTCCCGGCACATAAGGCGCTCGCCGAAGCGTTGCTTGCCTCGCGACAGCTCGATGAATGGTTCAAGGCATTCGATCGTTTCGAGGCGGCGTGCCCAGACGCGCTGCCGATGGCCGTTCTGGCGCTGGAAGCCTGCCAGTACCGCGCCGACTTCGCCGGGCTCGATCGATATATCGACAGGCTGCGACGGGACGAATTCAAGCCATCGAGCGAAACCGAGCTGGCCGACTGCCTCGAGGAGCTGCTGTTCCTGCTGCTGTATTTCGACGTTGGAGGGGAAGCGCAACTCGGCTTGTACCAGGCCTACGACGCCGTCGCGCCGAGGGTCTACGGCGCTCCCCTGCTGCCGCCGGGGGCGCGACGGCCCGGCCGCATTCGCATCGGTTATGTGTCGGGCGATCTGCGCAACCACGTGATGGGCAAGATGATGTGGGCGGCGCTCGAGCATCATGACCGCAAACGCTTCGAGCTCTTCTTCTACTCGCTGTCCGCGGTGAGCGACGAATGGACCGAGCGCTACCGCGGGCTGGCCGACCGGTTCGAGGTGATCGCTCATCAGACGGAGCGCAAGGCCGCCGCGCGGATCGCCGCCGACGATATCGACATCCTGGTCGACCTTGCCACCAACACCCACGGCGCGAAGCCGGGCATCCTCGCGCTCAAGCCCGCGCGGGTGCAGATCACGCACGTCGCGAGTGCGGGTGTCGTGGGTCTGTCGACGATAGATTTCAAGCTCACCGACGCGTTCGCGGACCTGCCCGAGCAGCAGCAGTTCCAGCTCGAGACGCTGCTGCCGATGGACGGTTGCGTGTATCCGTATCGGCACATTCCGCCGGCGGTCGATCACCCATTCCATCGCGACCGGCTTGGCATCGCCGCGGAGGCGGTCGTCATCGGCGCATTCGTCAATCCGCTCAAGTTGTCGCGGCGCTGCCTGACGCTTTGGCGCGAAGTGCTGGAGCGGATTCCCAACGCCTTGCTGACGATCTCGCCGCTGTCCACCGAGCGACGCTCCGTGTACGAGCGCCTCTTCTCCGCCGTTGGCATTCCCCAGGCCAGAGTCTGGGCGCTGCCGCAGGGGCGCAACGAAGCCGAAAACCAGGCCCGTTACACGCTGGTCGATTTCGCGCTCGACCCGATGCCCTATGGCGGCGCGAATGGAACGCTGGAGGCACTCGACATGGGCGTGCCTGTGGTAACCCTCGTCGGCCGCAAGCATGGCGAGCGCTCCGGCTACAGCATGCTCGCCAGCCTAGGCGTGATGCAGACCGTCGCGACGAGCGGCAGCCAGTATGTCGAGATCGCAGTTCGGCTCGCGACGGATGCGCCGTTCATGGCGGAGGTCAGGGCGTCGATCCGCACTGGACTCGAACATTCGCCGCTGACCGACGTGGTTGCGCACACTCGAAACCTGGAACGCGCGTACTTAAGTGCACTCGAGCAGCGCTACCCCGCGGCGCTCCCGAAGCTCGATGGTTGAGGGCGGCGCGCCCGCTGCCGAGCGGGCTCGGCAGCACCTCGCCGCGGGTGACGTCGAGGGCGCACGCCGCGAAGCGGAGGCGATCGTCGCGGGTGGCGCAAGCGAGTCCGAGCGTGGCGCGGCGCATCTGTTGCTATCAGCGATTTGCGAGAAGGCCGGCAATGCGGAGGCGGCGCTTGCTCACGCCCAAAGCGCCATAGCCTGCGCGCCGCACGATCCTGTCGCCCATTATGCCCACGCCGAGCTGCAGGAAGCTCGCCGCGACCAACCGGGCGCGATCGCCAGCCTGAAGCGCGCGCTCGAGATCGACCCGCGCTTCGCGCGAGCGTTGCGCTACCTTGCGATATTGCTCGGAGAATCCGGCGACGCGCAGGGTGCGATGGTCGCCCTCGAGCGGGCCCTGCGCCTCGATCCCGGACATGCCCAGGCATGGAACAATCTCGGCAACGTCCAGCGCACGCTCGGTCGCCTCGAGGAGGCTGAAGCGTCGTTCGCGCGCGCGCTCGCATTGCGCCCGCACTACCCGCTCGCGGCGAGCAACCTGGGTGAGGTGCAGCGCGATCGAGGCGAGGTCGAGCGTGCCGAGGGCACCTTGAGGGCGGCGCTGGCGCGTGAGCCGAGCACCCCCTTCCGTCCCCTCGTGGTGCTGCTGGCGGGGCTGCTGCGGGAACGCGGCGCGCTCGACGAAGCGGAAGGCCTCTACCGCAAGGCCATAGCGCTCTCGCCCCAGGAGTCCGGCGGCCAATGGTTCAACCTCGGCTGGATCCTGACGGAGCGCAACGAGCCGGGACGGGCTCGCGAGGCGCATGCGCGCGGACACGACGTCGACCCCGGAGATTTGCGAAGCCTCTTCGGCGCGCGACTGACGTTGCCGATGATCTACGCTGACGCCGCGGAGCTTGCAGCGGCGCGCACGGGCTTCGCGGCAAGTCTCTCCGCCCTCGACCGCGAGCTTCCGGCAGCGCTTAATGGACTCCCGGAAGCGCGGGTGCTCGATGGCCTGCGCTGGAGCAACTTCTTCCTCGCCTATCAGGGCCTCGACGATCGCCTGCTGCAGGCGGCGTACGCCGCGTTGGCGGGGCGCGCCATCGATGCCGGCGCCCCGCAGTGGCACGCGCCGCTTGCGCCGCGCTCCAACCGTGAACGGCGCACTCGGATCGGGTTCGCCTCGGCGTTCTTTCACGTCGGCACCTGCGGCCGCTACTTCAAGAGCTGGATCACGGACCTCGATCGGACTCGCTTCGAAGTATTCGTCTATCACCTCTTTCCGGGCATGGACGAGGTCGCGCAGGCGATCGCCGATCGCGCCGATTGCTTTCGCACGTTCGCCGGCACTCGCGCGCGACCGTCGGTCGTCGCGCCGGCGATCCGCGACGATGCGCTCGACGTTCTCGTCTATCCGGAGCTCGGCATGGACGCCTGCTCTTTCGCGCTCGCTGCGCTTCGCCTCGCGCCGCGGCAGTACGCCGGTTGGGGCCATCCGGTGACGACGGGCCATCCAACGATCGATGCATTCATCAGTTCCGCGGCGATGGAGCCGGAAGGCGCTGAGGCGCACTACGGCGAAACACTGGTCACCCTCCCGGGCATCGGCACGCGCTACGACAAGCTGGTCGTTCCCGGAGATGCGAGCCGGGAGCGCTTCAAACTGCCGGCGGATCGAGCGCTGCTGCTCTGCCCGCAGTCCTTGTGGAAGATTCATCCGGAAAACGATGCGTTGTTCGCGGAGGTGCTCGTCGCGAATCCGCGGGCCCTGCTGGTGTTCTTCGCGGGGCGGCATCCGGCGATCACCACGGCGTTCACGCGCCGGCTTGGGGCGGTGTTCGAGCACCACGGGCTGGCGATTGGCGAGTGCGTGCGGGTGCTGCCGCAGGTCGGCCACGACGACTATCTGCGTATCAACCTCTCCTGCGACGCGATGCTCGACACGCTGCATTGGTCCGGCGGCAATACCAGCATTGATGCACTCGCTTGCGGTTTGCCGATCGTCACCTTGCCCGGCGCATACATGCGCGGGCGCCAGAGCGCCGGAATGCTCCGGCTGCTCGGCGTGCCCGAGCTGATCGCGGGCGATCGTGCCGGGTATCTTGCGCTTGCATCGCGGCTGGTCGCGGATCGAGCTTGGCGCGACGCTCTACGGGCGCGAATTCGCGCGGGGCATGGCGGGCTGTTCGATACTCGCGATGCGATCGAGCCTCTGCAGCGCCTGTTTCAGACTGGCGAACTGCCGCACTGATCGTTCCACACCCCCTCCACGGCGTCGGCGAAGTCGCGCGCGTAGCGGGCCATGTCGAACAGCGGCGTGGTGCGGCGG
>WNFL01056795.1_pt2 | contig 10882 bp, 16 predicted proteins | sample 5400361 | NCBI WGS metagenome assembly WNFL01 (sample SAMN13153351, study PRJNA577476) | soil metagenome | isolation source: 40 cm soil on Douglas fir-dominated hillslope | place: USA:California | collected 2013-09-17 | reverse complement strand
CGGAGCCCGAGTTGATCCTGATAAACGTGGAGCTCCCGCACATGAGCGGGATCGAGCTGACGATCCGGCTCAAGCAGAACCCCAAGGCGCTGTACATTCCGGTCGTCGTCTATTATTCGGACGGGCTGGAGACCCGGGAGACGGCAATGAAAGCGGGCGCGTCGCTGGTTATCGAACAGCCGCAATCCTACGGCGCGCTGAAGCGGGCCTTCGATATCGTTTTGAAGCCGCTGCCCTGAAATTGCTCATGATTTTTCCCTGCGGCTTTTGGCGACGAATTGCCTTTCGTAAAGCGATTGTAGCTCGGCGAGCGTCGTGATCTGTTTCGGCCCCCTGTCCGCGCGGATTCTCGCGATGCGAGCGAACCGCAAGGCAAAGCCCGAGCTGTACTGCGGGCTCTTCTGGATCTCGTTATACGCCACCTCGACTACGACCTCCGGCCGGACGGTCACCGCGTAGCCGTCATCTTCCACTTGCAGCTCTCTCAGGCGCGCCGTCATCTCGACGAATTCCTTATCGGTCAACCCCTTGAACGTTTTTCCCACCGGCGCGAAGCCGCCGGCGCCGTCGGCCACCGCGAGATGATAATTGGAAAGCCAGCCGCGCCGTCTGCCCGAGCCGCGCTCGGCGGCGACGATCGCGCAGTCGACCGTTTCCGCCGGCTTGATCTTGAACCAGAGCTTGCCGCGGTTGCCGGGCATGTAGCGACTGCCGGGCGCTTTGGCCATCAGCCCTTCGTGCCCCGCGGCGAGGGATTCGGTTAGAAAAGCTTCCGCCTCGGCTTTGTCGCCCGTGATCTTCCGCCGGGCGAGATGCTTGCCTCCCGTGATCACGCATAGCTTTTGCCAGCGGGCCTCATTGGCCTCGTCTATGAGCGAACGACCGTTATAAAACAGGCAGTCGAAGAGGTTGAGCGAGAGGGGAATCTCGCTCGCCGCCGATTCGACGCCGTGAACGCGCCGGAAGCGGCGCATCAGCTCTTGAAACGGATACGGGCGGCCGTCCTTCCCGATCGCGACCACTTCGCCGTCGAGGATGAAGGAATCGCCGGCGATATCGCTCCCGGCGATCGCGGCGATCTCCGGGATGCTCGCGGTCACCTCGGAGAGCCGGCGGCTCCAGATGCGCACCCGCCCGCCGTCCTTGTGGATCTGGATTCTCGCGCCGTCGTATTTGTATTCCAGCGCCGACGCGCCGCCGTGGGCTTTAAAAACCTCCTCGAAGTCCTCCGACAGCTCGGAGAGCATGGGTAAAAGGGGCACGAAGAGCTTGACGCCGACGCGCTCGAGGCCGGCGGCGCCTTCCGCCAGCGCGACCGCCGCCACCTCCGCGAGGTCGGACAGAAAAAGCGCGGCGCGCCGGACGAGCTTCAAGTCGACGCCGGCGGCCCGGGCGATCGCCTCCTGGATCAAGCCGTCGTGCACTCCGACGCGCAGCTCGTTATGGAGGATGCGCAAGAGGATCGGCCGCTCTTCGGGTCCGGCCCGCTCGATCAGCCCCCGCAGCCGGGCGAATTTCTCCCGGCGCGAGCCTTTGCCCGCCGCCGCGGCGATTTTGCCGAAGCCGTCCGCGACCTCCGGGAGCGACAAGCGAGGCGCGGCGGAATTTTCCGCCGCCGGGATCCGATAGGCCTCGGCGAGGGCGCCCGGCCCGACCTCGAGCGTCCTCGGGTCGGAAATCGGGAACGGCCGCCCCGAGAGAAAGGCGATGCCGGCGCGAACTTCGTCCGGCGCGAGCCGCTTCAGATAGTCCGCCGCCGCTGCGACCTTGGCGAGCCTTCCCGGGGTCTTCTCCAGCTCGTAGCAGAGCGCGGCGAACTCGGAAAAGTCCATGCCGGTTAGTTTATCACGCGGCCGCCTTTCCCGGCACGCCCGCGGGTGTCCATCGCATCGATGGACGGCCTGCTCCGGTCTCCCGCTGTTTGCGCGCCGCCGGCCGGCGGGGTAAAAATGGGGGCGGTGTGTGATCTCAAGGAGGGTGTCATGAGCCAAGCCCAGCCCGGCATTCTGGCGGCCTGTTCGAAGCTGGCCTGCTATCTCACGTTTTCACTTATGGAGGTGGCGGCGGCGCGGAAGGCCGTCAAGTCTTTCTGCGCGACCGCCGACGGCGACAAGACGGTCGTCGGCTTCGGCGAGCCGCTCGTGCTCGCCCTCGGCGGCCGCATCCAGGGATTGAGGCCGTTCCCGTCCTATGCCGGCCCCGGTGTCAGCGTTCCTTCGACGCCGGCGGACTTGTGGTGCTGGCTCCGGGGCGACGATCGGGGCGAATTGCTCCTCCGGTCGAGAGCGGTCGGCCGGGCGCTCGCCGCCGCGCTCCGCCTGGACACGGTCATCGACGCGTTCCAATACGGCGACAGCCGCGATTTGACCGGCTACGAGGACGGCACGGAAAACCCCAAGGGAAAGAAGGCGGTCGAGGCGGGCATCGTCCAGGGCCGCGGCGATGGCATGGACGGGTCGAGCTTCGTCGCCGTGCAGCAATGGGTGCACGACTTCGACCGGTTCGACGCCATGTCCCCGGGCGATCAGGATAACTCGATCGGGCGCCGGAAGAGCGACAACGAAGAGCTGGCCGACGCGCCCGCGTCGTCGCACGTGAAGCGCACGGCGCAGGAGACGTTCTCGCCCGAGGCCTTCGTCCTCCGGCGCTCGATGCCCTGGGCCGAGGGCGCCCGCGGAGGCCTGGTCTTTGTCGCCTTCGGCAAGTCGCTCGACGCTTTCGAGGCGCAGCTCAAACGAATGGCCGGCGCCGAGGACGGCGTCACGGATGCGCTGTTCAAATTCACCCGGCCCGTCTCGGGCGGCTATTTCTGGTGCCCGCCGGTTCAAAACGGCCGGCTGGATCTCCGCGCCCTCGGTTTGTAGCCGATCCGAAAGGAGAAGGCCCATGCGCGAGATACCGCTTTCTTTCCTCCCTGTTCTCGCCGCCGCCGGCGCGAAGATGGCGCTCGGCGCGCTGTGGTATTCGCCGCTCTTGTTCCTCGACCGCTGGCACAGAGCGTCGGGGGTCACGGAAAAAGAGATGAAAGAGGGGATGGCCCGCGCGCTGGCGGTGGAGCTCGCCGGCAGCCTCATCATGGCGGTCGTCCTGCTGCACGCGGTCCGCTACGCCGGCGCCGAGACGGCGCTCCAGGGGATGGCGGTCGGCTTCTTCAACTGGCTCGGCTTCGTGGCCGTGGTCACGATCGGGGTCGTGACCTATCAGAGAAAGCCCTTCGCCCTGTTCCTACTGCAAAACGGCTATCTTTTGCTTTCGCTTCTCGCCATGGGCGCCATCCTGGCGCTCTGGGGCTGATTCGATGACGGCGCTCCCGGTGAAAAACATCTTCGCCAGCACGGCGGCTGCCGGAGGTGGGGAAAGATTTCTTACGCTGTTCGAAAACCCCGCCGTCAAGATCGAGCGCATCGTTTCCAACTCCCATAGCAGCCCGCCCGATTTCTGGTACGATCAAGCCGAAGACGAGTGGGTGATCGTCCTGCGCGGCGGCGCCGTCCTGGAGCTGGACGGCGGCGCGCCGGTCGAATTGAAAGCGGGCGACTACGTCACGATCCCGGGCCACGTCAAACATCGAGTCCGTCAAACCGGCCCGGAGACGGTCTGGCTGGCGGTGCACGCAAAACAGTGACAGGATTATATTCAGGATTATATCAAGGAGGTGCGGCCATGGCGTACTCGATCAAGAAGGTAGACGTGTGGGCGGCGGAGATCGACGACCGTCCCGGGGGGCTGGCGGATAAACTGGAGGCCCTGGCGAACGCCGGCGCGAGCATCGAGTTCATCATCGCCCGGCGCCAGCCCGACAAGCCGGGCACCGGGGTCGTTTTCCTGACGCCGGTGAAGGGGGCCAGGCAAAGCCGCGCCGCGAGCGAAGCCGGCTTCAGCCCGACCAAAAGCCTCTCTTCCGTGCGCGTCGAAGGTCCGGACCGGGCGGGGCTGGGGCTGAAGATGACGCGCGCGCTGGCGGAGGAAGGCATCAACCTGCGCGGCGTCTCCGGCGCGGCGCTCGGGCGGAGGAGCGTGACCTATCTCGCCTTCGACGGCGCGGGCGAGGCGGACAGCGCGATCAAGCTGCTCAAGAAGGCGCTGAGATAGGTATCTCCGGTGACCGATCCCGATACTTCAGCCGGGCGCAATTCCCGCGCGCTCGGGCGCATGCTCCAATTGATCGCCCAGGTCGCTGCGCTGGTCGCGATCGTCTTCGCCTTTCTCGGGGCGCGCGCCGTCTATGTCGCGATGACGTTTCAGCCGGATTATTCCACCGCCGACTTGGGCGGTTTCGAGCGGATTCTTTCCCCGATCATGCCCGCCGTGATCATCCGCGTCGCGGCCGCTCTCGGCGGGGGCCTGGCGATTCTCGTCATCGCATTTCTTTTTCCGCTGTTCGCGCTGATCGCGGCGGCGGTCGCCTGGCTCCTTTGGCAGGCGGCCAGGCGCCAGTTGAATTATTCATCGCGAGGCCTTTAGCGGAGCGGCTTCGATAGGAGGAAGCGATGCGTTCCCGCGCGTTCGGTTATCTGCTCTTCATTATCGCCTTTAGCGCCACCGCCGTCGCGCTGTTCTTCGGCTACCACGGCGCGCGGCTGATCTACATCGCCGCGGTGTTCGGCGACCAGGGACCGCTCAACCAGGGCATGGACATCGCGCTCGGCCTTTTCTCCTATATTACGGTCGTGACGGCGGCGGTTCTCTTTCCGCTCATCGCCGTCGTCGCCGCGCTGATCGCGTGGCTGTGCTGGGGCGTGGGGTTGGGGATGATGAGGGAGGAGTGAGATTTTAGATTGATAAGACCTGACTGGGAGAACTGAGTAGGGGAAATGGAGGAGCTTATCGAGGTTTTAATTCCGGCCGTTATCCTCGTTTACCCGCTACTTCAGTTTTTAGCGATTCGATGGATGCGTGGATTTTGGCTCTTTTTGGCTCTCGTACCGCTGGCTGTGATGGGCTGCGTGCTAGCTGTAACAGTTTATGCCTTTTACCGAGACTCGAATGTATGGCCCATCGTTTTGATTCTTACCTCGCCGGTAGTGATGCTATCTATCGGTCTGCTGCTGGTGATCCATGCTTTTGTGTCTAAATGGAAGTTACGTAAAACTAGGACAGTTTAAAAGACTTACTCCCCATCCCCGTCCGCCGCTTCTTTTAGTCGTCTCCTCCTCACCCCGTCCGCCAGCACATCCAAAAGCTTCCTGCTGTCTTCCCATCCGAGACACGCGTCCGTGATGCTCATGCCGTAGACCAGCTCCTTGCCGGGCACGTGGTCCTGCCGTCCGGCTTTCAGGTGGCTCTCGACCATGACGCCGAAGATGCGGCCGTCGCCGCCGCCGACCTGCGCGGCGACTTCGTCGCCCACGTCCATCTGCTTCTGCGCGTCCTTGGCGCTGTTGCCGTGGCTGAAATCGATCATGATGCGCGCCGGAACGCCGGCTTCGGCCAGCGTCTTGGCCGCGTCGGCGACGCTGACGGCGTCGTGGTTCGGCTGCCTGCCGCCGCGGAGAATGACGTGGCAGTCTTCGTTGCCGAGCGTCGACACGATCGCCGAGCGCCCCGCCTTGGTCACCGACAGGAAATGGTGCGGCGCGTGGGCGGCGCGGATCGCGTCGACGGCGATGCGGACGTTGCCGTCGGTGCCGTTTTTAAACCCGACCGGGCAGGAGAGCCCCGAGGCGAGCTCGCGGTGCACCTGGCTCTCGGTCGTGCGCGCGCCGACCGCGCCCCATGAGACCAGGTCGGCGATATACTGCGGCGTGATCATATCGAGAAACTCGCTCGCCGCCGGCATGCCCATGCCGTTCAAATCGAGCAGCAGGCGGCGCGCCGTCCTGAGGCCGTCGTTGATCTGAAAGCTCCCGTCGAGGTTGGGGTCGTTGATGAGCCCTTTCCATCCCACGGTCGTGCGCGGCTTCTCGAAATAGACGCGCATCACCACCACGAGGTCGGCGGCCAGTCTGTCTTTGGCCTCCTTCAGCTTGCCGGCGTACTCCTGGGCCGCTTTGACGTCGTGAATCGAGCACGGCCCCATGACGACCAGCAGGCGGTCGTCCGCGCCGTGCAGGATGCGGTGGATCGCCTGGCGCGTCTCGTAGACCGTCTCGGCCGCCCTGTCGCCGATGGGAAACTCGCCGAGGAGTTTTTCCGGCGTCAGCAATTCCTTGATTTCCTTGATCCGAAGATCGTCGGTTCTATATTCCATAACGGCGGCCCCAAACAGCGTCCGTCTATGATAAACCAAATCGCCGCGAATCTAAAACGGTTTACACGCCTCCGGGAAATCGCGCCGGATTTTGCGCATCCACGCCGTTTCGCCGTGGTTAAATTAATCGGGCCCGGCGGCTTCGTCCAGGTGCAAAAAGGAAGGTCCCCATGCTCGACTTCACCACAAAATTCGGCCGGCACGTCAAGCGCCGTCTCGCGGCGGAGAAGGTCATCTGGCTCACCACGGTGGACGCCGAGAGCGCCCCCCAGCCGAGACCGGTATGGTTCCATTGGGGCGGCGAAGACTTCCTGATCTTCAGCCAGCGCGGCAAGGCCAAGCTCAGGCACATCGGCGCGAACCCCAAAGTCTCGCTCAACTTCAACAGCGACGAGGACGGCGGCGACGTCGCCGTCTTTTCCGGTCGGGCGCAGGTGCTCGACCATCCGCCGGATCCGGTCAGGGTCGAGGAGTATCTCAAGAAATATCGCGCGGGGATCAAAGACCTGGGAATGACCGTCATCGATTTCACCGAGTCGTACTCGGTCCCGATCCTGGTCACGCCGCTGTCGATGCGCGGCTACGTCGAGTGAGCCGGGCGGCGGATGGCTATACCCTTCGATTGGATATTGCTCCTCGCCCGGCTCGTTCTGGCCGCGGTCATGGTCTATTACGGCTGGCCGAAGGCGCGCGATCTCCGCGCGAACGCGGCCGACTTCGAGCAGATGGGCTTCCGGCCCGGAATGCTCTGGGGCACGCTGATCGCCGCGGTGGAGTTTGTCGGCGGCCTAGCGGTCCTGCTCGGTCTATTCGCCGAGCTGGCCGCGGCGCTGTTCGCGTTTCAAATGCTGGTGGGAACTTTCTGGAAGCTCAAGACCAAAAAACCGTTTTCGGACTATTCCTACGATCTCCAGCTCTTCGCCCTGTGTCTCGTCGTCATGTCGCAGGGCGCGGGCCGGCTCGCGCTCCAACGGTTTCCGGGCGCCGTCTTTCTCCGCTGGGACGCGGCCGCCGCGGCCTTGGCGGGCGCGCTGCTGATGGCCTATTTCTGCAAGCCCGCCGGCCGAGAGGGCGCGCGGGCCCGGCCGCGCGGCTAAGCTCTCAGCGTCTCCCGTCCCACGATGGCGAGCAAGACCGCCGACAGCACGAGCAGCGGCGCGTAGGCCAGGAACGGCACGCCGGGGTTGAACCGATCGGCCAAAAAGCCGCCGAGGAGAGGCGCTGCGACGGCGCCGGTCTCGGCCATGGTGCGGCGCAGCGCCTGCAGGCGCCCGCGCGCGGCGGCGGGCACCACGTCGTAGGTCGAGGTCGCCAGCGAGCCGAGCGAGAGGCCGTTCGCCACGCCCATGAGCGCCATCAGCACCGCCAGCTGGATGAAGCTCTCGGAAAACGGAATCAACAAAAACACCAGCGCTGGAATGCCGGTGCTGGGAACGGTCGCCCATTTTCGGCCCACCTTGTCGATCACGAACCCGGCGGGAAAAATCATGGCGAAAACGAAGACGCCCATGATGCTGAACAGCCAGCCCACTTCGATCGGCGTCATGTGCAGGTCGGAGCTCGCGTAGAGCGGCAGCATGCTCTGGACCGTCACCCGGTGGACGAAGCTCGTGAGCGTGGCGAAAACGATCACCAGGTAGGTCGCGCGCAAGTGCGGATCGATCTGCCGGAAGAGATCCGTGAGCCCGTGCAGCCATTGAGCGGCCGCGGCAAAGCCTGCGGCGCGGACGGTCTTCGCCCTCGGCGCGCGGGTTTCGGGCGCGGGTCCCTCCGCGAAGTTCAGCGCCGTCGCCGCGGCGGCGCAGGCCGCGTAGGCCACGAAGACCGCGCGGAACCCCACCGCCTGGGCGAGCGCGCCGCCGGCCAGCGGGCCCAGGGCGAGGCCGATGTTGTTGACGCCGTGAAAGCCGCTGAGCACCCGGCCGCGCTGGTCCTGGCGGGCGAGGTCGATGCCGGCGATCTCGCGGCCGAACGTCCACAGGCTGTCGCCCATTCCGATCGCCGCGACCAGCGCGAGCATCGCCCCAAACGACGGCACGACGGCGGCCAACAGCGCCGCCGAAGCGCCCAGCGCCGGGCCTGAGAGCAGCGCGGCGCGCGTGCCGAAGCGGTCGAGCACGACGCCGCTCAACGGCATGCCGACAAACCTGCCGAAGGCGAGCGCCGTGACGATCTGCGCGGCGGCGCCCGCGGAGATGCCGAAATATACCGTCAGCAGCGGCACGGTCGGGATGATCATCGACCACATGCCGGCGAGAAAAGTGCTGCCGTAGAGGACGGCGAGCCCGCGGGCGAGCGAATTACGCTTCAACAAGGTTCGGGTTCCGAGATGTCATTCGATGTTTTCGACAAGCCGTTTTCGAGTTTCGGGCCGGCGCTTAACACGATTCAGGTAGAAACTTGTTGCCATATCGAGCGCGAACGTTAGATTTATTGGAAGCCACAGAGAGCACCAAGGGAGGTCGCCGCCATGCTCAGCTTCCGCACGCGGTTTAGTCGGCACGTCAGTGTCCGCCTGAGGAAAGAGCGGATCATCTGGCTCACGACCGTCGATTCGACGGGCGACGACGCGCCCTGGCCGAGGCCGGTGTGGTTTCACTGGGACGGCCGAACCGTATTGATATTCAGCCAAAAAAGCAAGGCCAAGCTGCGCCATATCTCCCACAACCCGAGGGTCGCGCTCAACTTCAACACCGACCGGGAGGGCGGCGACGTCGCCGTGATCGTCGGCGACGCGCATATTCTCGAGCGGGAGCCCTCCCGGAAGAGGGTCGAGGATTACTTGAAAAAATACCGCCGGGGCATCCGGGATCTGGGCATGACGGCTGAGAAGTTCAAAAACTCATTCGCCGTGCCGATTCAGATCATACCGCGAAGCCTGCGGGGCTTCGTCGAGTAGCCGCGACTTCACGGCCACCGACGTGGTGACGAACGCCTCGATCAATGCGGCGACGACCAGCATCGGCACGATGACGACGATGTAAAACCTCAGGCCGCGTCCGAGGTCGCGGACGAGCCCCGTATCTTTTTTGCCGAACAGCCGCCGGAGCGCGCGCACCCCGAGCATGAGGCCGATGCTGGCGCCCAGCAGCACCGCCGGCAGCTCCAGGATGCCGTGCGGCGCGATGGCGAGGACGAAGGACAAAAGTCCCTTGGACTCGACCGTGGCATGAAAGACGATGCCGAGGACGTAGCCGTTGATCAGCAGGAGGACGAACGGCAGAACCCCGGCGAGGACTCCCGCGACGACGGCGAGCAGGGTTTTCAGCGCGTTGTTGAGAAAAATCGCCAGCGCCAGGTAGGGCTTGGAAAGCCCGAGAAACGCCCTGGCGAACTCGCCCAGCGCTTCGCGACGCGCGAGCGAAAATTCCGGCGCGTATGCGGCGGTGGCGAGCCCGCCGGCGGCCCCGACGGCGAGCAGCAGAACGCTGGCGAGCAGATAGGGCCTGAGCTCGCCGAGAAAGCGGCGCCGCTCCTCCGCCGACCACGCCGCCGGTTCGCTCTCCATTCCCGCAGCATAGCATACGCCGGGCGCGGCGGGACAACGGCCCGCGAAGGAAAAGCCGCCGCGCGGCCGCGCAGGTTTGCGCCGCCTCCAAAGAACATTGTATGGTCGGCGCAGAGGAGAACGACAACCGCAGCGATGAAGTCCGGCACCCCATCTTCGCCGTCCGCTTTAACTCCCAATCAGGCGCGCCTTCTGGCCGCCGTGGCGGAGCGGATTTTTCCCGCCACGGACTCGCCGGGCGCCCTGGAGGCGGGGGCGCTGGATTATATCGCCGCCGGGCTGGCCGGCGACTATGCGGCGCTGCTGCCCGACTATCGCAAAGGACTCCGCGCGCTCGACGCCCACGCCCGGGAAAAATTCGGCGGAAGATTCATCGCTCTCGGCGACGCGGAGAAGGACGCGGTCCTGGCGGATTTCGAAGCCGGGCGGGCGCGGTTCCAACAGGCCGCGGATTTTTTCGAGACCGTGCGCTGCCATATCCTGGAAGGGGTCTTCTGCGAGCCGCGCTACGGCGGCAATCGCGGCCTCGCCGGCTGGCGCCTGGTGGGGTTTCCCGGGCAGCAGTTCGGCTATCCCGACCCGTACATCAACCGGCGCGTCGACCTGGCGCCGGTCGCGGCCGACGATCCCGCCGACGAGAGCGACGATGGCTGATTCGAGCGCGGATGCGTGCGACGTCTGTATTGTCGGCGTCGGCGCCGTCGGCGGCATTCTGGCCAAAGAGCTCGCCTCGGCGGGGCTGAAGGTCGTGGGCCTCGAGCGCGGCCCGGCGCCGCGCCGGAAAGACTACGCGCCGCGCGACTCGATCAAGTTCATCGCCCGCGCCGACCGGCTCGACTGGGTGCGCCACGAGCCGACGACGGCGCGCGTCCGGCCGGGAGAAAAAACCGAGATTCGCTACCGCACGAGCCCGCTCAACGTGCTCGGCGGCGCGCTGCTCCACTGGACCGGCCAGGCCTCGCGCTACATGCCGGGGGATTTCAAAGTCTACACCAACCAAATCCAGAGCGGCGGCGCGGAGCGGGCCGGCGCCGACCTCGCCGGCTACGACGTGGTCGACTGGCCGATCGGCTACGACGACCTGGAGCCCTATTACGAAAAGTTCGAGTGGGAGTTCGGCGTCTCGGGGCAGGCGGGGGCGAACCCGTTTGCCGGGCCGCGCCGGCGCGGCTATCCGGTGCCGC
>WNFL01409579.1_pt1 | contig 10883 bp, 8 predicted proteins | sample 5400361 | NCBI WGS metagenome assembly WNFL01 (sample SAMN13153351, study PRJNA577476) | soil metagenome | isolation source: 40 cm soil on Douglas fir-dominated hillslope | place: USA:California | collected 2013-09-17 | reverse complement strand
TGTCGCATTTGAGCAGGTCGATGCGCGGCAGCGACTGCAAAAGAGAAGACAGGTCGACGTAGGGAACGCGAACGCCGCGCCCTCCATTACCGTTGAGGCCGCTGAAGATGGAGTTTTCGTAGAAATCCCCCGCTCCGGTGCGCTCGCCGACCAGGCCGTGGACCAGCGTCACATGAGGGGAGAGCTCGTTTTCGCCCAGGATCCGGGCCTGGAATTCTCCCGCGCAGCGCGCATTGGCTTCGACGGCGGTAATCGTAAACTCGCAGCTCGCTCCGCGGCGTTCGCGCAGGCGCTGGACCGCGCGCAGCGTAAAGAAGCCGACGTTGCCGCCGATGTCCACGATATGAATCGCGGAGCCGTCCGTCGAATCCAGGGCGATGGATAGCGCCCGGTCGTACTCGCCGCGGACGAATATCTCATTGTAGATGATCCAGTCGCCCCAATTGCAAACGCGCGCGCGCAACCCGAAGGACAGATCCCACGTCAAAGAAAGCCATTGAAAAAGCAAATCCCGGGCACGCGCCCGGACGGCGCGGGGGAAAATCAGTCTAACGACGCGCAGGAACTTGAACAGCGGCGAAGGGAGACGCTCCAGCGTGACGTCGTACGGCTTGAGCATTTTTTGTCCCCCCGAAGGGAGTCGGGCGCTTTACTGCTTTAGCGCTTGCGCCGCCGCGCGGCGCACCAGGACCGCGACCATCTCTCGCTTATACTCGGCGGAGCCGCGGTTGTCGTCGGTGGGATCGACCTCCGTGGCGGCGGCTTCGGCCATTTGGGATATCAGCTTGTCGGTGATCTTTTGTCCGCGCAGAATGCTCTCGGCCTTTTTCGCCCTGAGGATTGTCGGCGCGACGGAATTGAGCGCCAGCCGGATGTCGTCGCAGCGGCCGTCGCCGACCCGCAGGGCGAGCGCGACGCCGACGGTGGCGAAGTCCTCCTGGCTGCGCGGCAGGAATTTGATGTGCGCCCAGCGGAGCCCGCCGACCGGCGGCGGCACGCGGATCTCGGTCAGGACCTCGCCCGGCTCGATCGCGGTCTGATAGTAGTCGACGAAAAACTCATCCAGGGGAATCGCCCGCTCGCCGGCGGAAGAGGCGAGGACGGCTTCCGCGTCGAGAGCGAGCAGGCTGGCGCCCGGATCGGTCAAAGGGTCGCCCTGGCAGAGGTTGCCGCCGATGGTCGCCATGTTGCGGATGCGCGGCTGGGCGATTTTCTGAAAGGTTTCGCGGAGCAGGGGATAGTGCGCGCCGACCGCCGGGTCGAGCTCGATGTCGCGGTGGCGCGCGCCGGCGCCGATCGCGAGCCCTTTTTTGGGATCGAAGCGGATCGCCTCGAAGCCGGGCAGCTTGGCGAGGCTCACCACGACGCGCGGCTTCAAGAGGCTCATGCGCATCCAGATGAGCAGCGCCGTGCCGCCGGCGATGAGCTTCGCCTCGTCGCCGTGCTCATCGAGCAGGGCGCAGGCGTCCTGGACGCTCCCGGGCTCGTGGTAGTCGAATCGGACCATCGTTACTTCTTCGATTTTTTTTCTTGGAGCGCGCGCAGGACCTTCTCCGGCGTGATCGGCAGCGTCTTGATGCGCACGCCGACGGCGTCGAAGATGGCGTTGCTGATGACCGCGGCGGTCGGGTCCATGCCGAGCTCGCCCAGGCCCTTGGCGCCGAACGGGCCGGTGGGCTCGTAGGAGTCCGCGAAGGCGTGGCTGAGCGGCGGCATGTCGCGCATCGACGGGATGCGGTAGTCGGAAAAGTTCGGATTGAGCGGCCGGCCTTCGTCGAAGCGGAGCCCCTCGATGAGCGCGTAGCCGAGCCCCTGCGCCAGCGCGCCCTCGACCTGCCCCTCGGCGCCGACCGGATTGATCACCGTGCCGCAGTCGGACGCCGCGGCGTACTGCAAGACTTTCACCTGGCCGGTCTCGCGGTCGACCTCGACCTGGACCGCCTGGCAGCCGTAGTTGTAGGCGCCCGACTCGTTGCCGTAGCGCGTGGAGTCCTGCAAGACCGAATCGGCGTCGAATTTCCCCGACGCGACGATCGGCGCGCCGCCGTTGCGGAAGAGCCGCGCGCGCGCCACGTCGCCGACGGCGAGCGCTTTCTGCTCCGCCCCCTTGACGAAAATCCTGCCCGCGCGCGCGACCAGGTCCGCCGGATTCGCCTCCAGCATCTCCGCCGCCTGCTCGAAAAGCTGCTGCTTGACCTTGGTCGCGGCGTCGCGCACCGCGTTGCCGCTGATGTAGGTGAGCCGGCTGGCGAAGGCGCCGAGACAGAAAGTCGTCAAGTCGGTGTCGGCTTGCGACATCTCGACGTCTTCGATCGGAATGCCCAGCTCCTCGGCGGCGATCGCGCACATCGTAGTGTAGCAGCCCTGGCCCGACTCGCCCTCGCCGCTCAGGATCAGCGCCTTGCCGTCCTCGTTGATCTTGATCGTCGCCGAGCTGCCGTCGTAGTCGCCGAAGTGGCGCTTGCCGCTCACGTGCACGGTGCAGGCGAGGCCGAGGCCGGTGTCCGGCTTTTTATCCGCGCGCTTTTTCTTCCAGTCGATCAATTCGCCGGTCTTGTCGATACACTGTTTGAGCTCGCAGCTGATCACGCGGTTGCCGTGCGGCGAGACGTAGCCCGGCTCGGCGGCGTTCAGGCGCGCGACTTCCAGCGGGTCCATGCCGAGCGCGTGCGCCGCCTGGTCGATCGCCTGCTCGACCGCCCACTCGGCCGACGGGTTGCCGAAGCCGCGGAACGCGCCGGTCGGAATCTTGTTCGTATAGACGAGATAGGCCTGGGTCTTGACGTCGGAATATTTGTAGCAGGTGTCGTGGCGCAGCGCGGCGACGCCGGTGATCCCCGGCGCCTTGGCCGAGTAGGCGCCGTTGTCGGCGACGATGCGCGTCTGCTTGGCGCGGATCAGGCCGCCTTTCTTGAAGCCCATCTTGACGTGGATCTTCATGAAGACGCGCGGGCGGCTGCCGGCCAAAAATTCCTCCTCGCGCGTGTTGATGAGCTTGACGGGCTTGCCGGCCTTGCGCGCCAGGACCGCGGCGACCAGCGCGTTGTTGTCGTCGCAGGACTTGCCGCCGAAGCCGCCGCCGACCGCGCTCTGGATGATGCGCACGTCGGTCTCGCGCACGCCCATCGCCGCGGCGATCCGGTAGCGCGCGTTGAACAGCGTCTGCGTGTTCATGTAGATCGTGTACTTGCCGCCGGGGGAATATTCGGCGACGCTGCCGATCGTCTCGATCGCGCAGTGCCACTGCGGCGCGCTCTGGAAGGTGTCTTCCACGATCACGTCGGACTCGGCGAAGGCCTTCTCGACGTCGCCGCGCTCGACGTCGATGACCATGGCGGTGTTCGACTCCTTGTCGTCGTGGACCAGCGGCGCGCCCGGCCGCATCGCCTCCTCGGCGTCGAAGACCGCGGGCAGCTCTTCCCAGTCGACCTCGATCAGCTCGACCGCCTCTTCGGCGGTCTCGCGGTCGATCGCCGCCACCGCCGCCACCTCCTCGCCGACGTAGCGGACCTTGCCGACCGAGAGCGGGTATTGATCCGCGAAGAAAGCGCCCCAGGGCCGCTTGATCGTGTCTTCGGCGGTCACGACGCAGCGGACGCCGCGGAGCTTTTCCGCCCTGGACGTATCGATGTTGAGGATTTTCGCGTGCGCGTAGGGGCTGCGGAGAACTTTGCCGGTGAGCATGCGCGGCAGCACGATGTCGGCGATGTAGCGCGATTCGCCGGTGACTTTTTCGTGGCCTTCGACGCGCTGCACGCGTTTGCCGATGACGGAGAAGTCGGGTTTGGCCATGTCAGGTTTTCGACACCGGCTTGTAAACCCCGAGGCTTTGGATCTTCGCCTCGTGGACGCGCTTGGCCGCCGGCTCCGCCGTCGAGACCTTGTCGTGCACCACGGCCAGGATCGATTCCATGATCTTATAATAGCCGGTGCAGCGGCAGAGGTTGCCCGACATCCACTCCTTGATCTCTTCCTCGGTCGGCCGCGGGTTCTCGTCGAGCAGCGCCTTGGCGGCGATGATCTGCCCCGGCGTGCAGATGCCGCACTGGAGGCCGCCGTATTCGATGAACGCCTGCTGGAGCGGGTGGAGGACGCCGTCTTTAGCCAGTCCCTCGATGGTCGCGATCTCTTTTCCGTCGCAGGCGACCGCCAGCGTCAGGCACGAGCTCACGAGCCTTTTGTCCACCGTCACGCTGCACGCGCCGCAGACGCCGATGCTGCAGCCTTCTTTAGTTCCGGTGAGGCCGATCTCCTCGCGGAGAACGTGCAGCAGCAGGCGGTTCGGCTCGATCTCCAGGTCGTAGCTCTCGCCGTTGACGATCAATGTGACGGGGCGCTTCATCCTTATTTATTCTCTTAAAAAGCGGCGGCGGGCGACTTGCGAAAAAGGCGAAGTCGGCGCCTGGGTGAAGAGTCGGCGCATCCGATAACCGGTGATGGGAAGTAAGCAGCGATCCATTGCGCCGGCTCGGAAACGGGTGGCGTCTTCGCCTTACATCACTCCGATCTCCCCGCGTGCGTCTTGCCCCATTTGGCCCGCATCGACCCCAGCGTCTCGCCTTCGCCCACGGGGACGCGCGTGGCGCGGAGCTTCTCGCCGACCTTGTCCTGCTCGCCGGCGGCGGCGAGACGCGCCTCTTCGTCGAGCGCCTCGGGCCAGAGGCCGAGAAAATAGCCGTGCCACGGCTCCTGCGGCTCCAGCTTGGGGAGATCGAGCTCTTCCCAGATTTGCCGCGCGCGGTCCATGTATTCTTTTTTCGGCAGCGAGATGGGCGGGAAGTCGGATTTCCGCGTCGCGTCGATCAGGAGCGACGACTCCGAGTTGTCGTAGCGGCTCGACGGGTGCTTGGCGACCATGCCGATCGGCGTCGCCCCGAAAGGGCGATTACCGATGATCTTCACGTCCTTGTGCGGCTGCGAGCGGTGCGTGATCGCCCACGTTACGGCGACCGGGTCGTGCGGGTTGATGTCCTCGTCCACGGCGATCACGAGCTTGCCGACGCGGTCGCCGTAGGCGAGCAGCGCGTCCATCGCCGCCCACGGATCGTTGTCGTCGCGCTTTTTCATTCTGAGAACGACGTATGGGCGCAGGTTCACCAGCGGCTCCATCAGCGAGACTTCGAGCACGCTCGAAAAACCTTTATGCTTGAGATAGCGGTGGATCAGCGTCGCCATGCCCATCGCCTTGATCTTCGAGCTTTCGCTCGGGGTCACCTGGCTGATGATCGAGACCCAGATGGGATTTTTCCGGTGCATGACGCCGGTCAGCTCGAAGACGTTGCTGAGCGTGCGCGGGTCGACGTAGCCCATCGACTCGCCGAACGGTCCTTCTTCCTCCAAATAGTTCGTCGGGATGATGCCTTCGAGAACGATTTCCGCCGTGGCGGGAGCTTCGAGGTCCACCGTCCGGCATTTCACCAGCTGGACCGGCGCGCCCATCAGCCCGCCCGCCAAGGCGAGCTCGTCCATCTCCGGCGGCACCTTCTGCGTCGCCGCGAACGAGACCGCGGGGACCGCGCCGATGGCGACCGCGACCTGTAAGGGAATCCCCATCTTGCGGCATTTTTCCCAGTGGCGCGAGAGGTCCTGCGGCGTGCCCGACATGAGGCCGGTCCAGTCCGCGCCCTTGATGAGGCCGCGGTAGTTGCCGACGTTCCGCCTGCCGGTCTCGGGGTCCTTGGTGATCCAGTGGCCCGCCGTGATGTAGGGGCCGTTGTCGAAGCCGGGCGTCGAGATCGGCACGGGAAATTCGTTGAAGCCGCCCCTGGCGAGCAAATCCTTGCCGGTGTGGATCTCCTCCATCACCGGGCCGTAGCTCACGAGCTCCGGCTCAATCGTGTGGTCCATGGCGTAGATCCAGCGGTCGGCGACTTCGTCGGCTTCGCATTTGAGGCCCAGGCAATAGATCGCCGACGAGGCCGCGAGCCCGCCGACGAGGACGGGACTATCGTACTTGCGGCCTTTCGAATCGGTGACGCTCTCGAATAAAAAGGCCTTGCGCTGGTCTTCCTTCAAGCCGCGGAACTGCCAGCGCACGAGCGGGTGCAGCTCGGTGTCCTTGTTGATCGGGCGGCCGACGCGGACGAGCTTGCCGGCGGCTTCGAGAGCGGCGATGAGCTCGCGGAGATCGTTGTAGGGCTTGGCGAAATTCATGGCTAAGATTTTTTGTGTATGCTTTTTCGTTTCATTACGCAAGGGCGCGGGCGCGCGCCGTAAAAACCGGCGGAATTTTCGGACGGCGCCGGGTCGGATGTTTCGCCGCGCCCGGCGTGACAGAATAGGGGAGGGTCATAATAACGTTTCGTCGTTGCGAACGGCTCATGAACCGCCTTTCCGGCGGCTGTTCGGCAAGATTTAAAACATAGTGCTATTATTTGCTTGCAATTCCGCCCCCAATCCGTAAGATAGGGAGGAAAAAAACCCAATGGGGCTGCAGATTTACAACACTCTTGCCGGAAAAAAAGAGCCGTTTACCCCCCTGAAAGCAGGGGAGGCGCGCGTCTACGTCTGCGGCGTGACCGTCTACGACTCGTCCCACGTCGGCCACGCGCGCGCGCTGCTCACCTTCGACGCCGTCTATCGCTATCTCGTATTCCTCGGTTACAGCGTGCATTTCGTCCGCAACTTCACCGACGTGGACGACAAGATCATCCGGCGGGCGCAGGCGGAAAGCACCACGGCGGAAGCGGTGGCCGGGCGCTATATCGACGAGTTTCAGGCCGACAGCCGGGCGCTCGGGCTGCTGCCGCCGACGGAAGAGCCCAAGGCTACGGAGCACATGGCGGAGATCATAGAACTCATCCGCCGCCTCGAGGAAAAGGGCGTCGCCTACCGCGTGGAGGGCGACGTTTACTTCTCCGTCGAGAGCTTCCCCGGCTACGGCAAGCTCTCGCGCAAAAAGATCGAAGATCTGGAGGCCGGCGCCCGGGTCGAGGTCGACGAGCGCAAGAAGTCGCCGATGGACTTCGCGCTGTGGAAGGCAAGCAAGCCGGGCGAGCCCTCGTGGGCGAGCCCGTGGGGCAAGGGCCGGCCGGGCTGGCATATCGAATGCTCGGCGATGAGCACGAAATATCTAGGCCAGCCCTTCGACCTGCACGGCGGCGGGCGCGACCTGATCTTTCCGCATCACGAGAACGAGATCGCGCAGTCCGAGGCGGCCTACGGCCTGCCGCTTGCGCGGGCGTGGATGCACAACGGCTTTCTCAACATCAACCAGGAGAAGATGTCGAAGTCGCTCGGCAACATCCTTTCCATCCGGGATATTCTTTCGCGCCACGAGGCGGCGGCGCTGCGCCACTACATGTACTCCAGCCACTACCGGAGCCCGATGGATTTTTCCGAGCAGGGGCTGGATTTTCGAGACCATCGACCGCTTTGAGCATGCCGCCGCCGGGCGGCCTGCCGAGCCGGACCCGGCCCTGCTGGAGGACTTCCGCCGCGAGATGGACGACGACTTCAATACGCCGCGCGCGCTCGCGCTCATCTTCGACGAAGTCCGCGCGCTCAACCGCCTGATGGACGAGGGGACGGCGGCCGGGCTCGGGGCGCGGGTCGCGGCGCTCAAAAAAGCGGGCGAGGCGCTGGGACTGTTGCAGGAAGCGCCCGCGCTTTTTCTCACGCGGAAAAAGGAGCGCTGGCTCGAAGCGCGCGGCATGTCCGCCCGGGAAATCGAAGAGCTGATCCGCCGGCGCGACCAGGCGCGCAAGGACAAGCAATGGAAAGAGGCCGATCGCATCCGCGCCGAGCTCGCGGCGAAAGGCGTTTTACTCGAAGACAGTTCCGGAGGGACGATATGGAAAGTGAAATAAAGGTTCTCCGCCGCCTCGCAATCGTCGTATCGGCGGCCGCTCTGCCGTGCGTCGCGCCGGTCTGGGCCGAGGAGCAACCGGCCAAGAGCGGGCAGGAAGCGCCCGCGCAATTGGAGCTCCGCCGGACGGTCAAGTCGCGCGAGTATCAGGGCAGGGCCGTTGCCGGGGAAGAGCGGGTGGTGAAGCCGCGCGACACGCTCTGGCGCATCCTGGTGGTGGAAAAGGGTCTTTCGGAGAAGCGCTTCCAGCGCTACGTCATATTGGTCGGCGAGCTCAACCCCGGCGTCAAGCGCCCCGACGTTCTCCAGGTGGGCGACACGATCTTTATCCCGATGCAGCCGGACGAAGTCCTGGGGGTGAAGCCGGCCGCCGCCTCCGCGCCAAATCAGGCTCCGGTCCCGATGCCGACCGCGGCGGCGAGCAAGTCCGGGGCCGGACAGCTCTACACGGTGAAGCCGGGCGATCAGCTTTACAAAGTTCTTCGCGAGCAGCTCGGGCTGCACGCGCCGGAATTGAAAAAAGCGATCGAGCAGGTGAAGGCGCTCAATCCGCAAAAGAAGAATTGGGACACGCTGCTCGCCGGCGAGACGCTCCGGCTGCCCGGCGCGCCCGCGCCGGTGGAGCAGGCCGTGGCGCTGCCGCGCGAGGAGCCCGAGCGCGTGGTCGACCTCGACTATGGGCAGAAAATCACGGTGCAGGAAAATCTCGACCTGCTGGATTCCGTGATGCGCGTCCTGGGACGGCAGACGAGCCGCGAAGGCGAGGAGGTGGTGCCGCTCCGCGAAGGCACCGTCCACATCGACCGCAGCTCTTATCCCATCATCCAGTCTCCCGGCGGCGGTCAGCGGGTGATTCTCGACATGCAGAGCAAAATCACCGCCGCCTTGAAAGCGAAGATGGAGGCGGACGCGCCGGCCCTGCCGGTCGTCTCCGTTAAGAAGGGCGCTTCGCTCCATGAAACCGTGGCGGGCCTCTTGTCGCGCTTGGGGTTCCAGAGCCTGCCGTCGAACCAGCCGGTCGTTATTCAAGACAGCGGCGTCGCCGTGCAGATCAAGGGCGAATGGATGGTGACCACGCCGGAAGCGAACGGCGCGGTGGCGCAAGTCATGGTCGTGGCCCTGACCGACGCTTCGGGCCAGACCCCCGATTATTTGAAAGACTACCTCTCGCTCAAAGGCATGAGCTTGAAGGAGATCCTGCTGCCCGGCGGCGCGCCCGCAATGCCCGCGCCCGCCAAGTCCGCGCCGGCGCGCATCGAGCGGTGGCCCGGCGGCGGGCCCGCCCTAGTGGACGCGTTTCTCGCCGACTACGGGATTTATGCCGCGGGCTCCGGGCAGTTCTCCGTCATGCTGCGCGACGGCATTCGCATGGAGGCGAAGGCCGACAAGGTGTTCGAGTACGGCGGCAAGAAAATCGCGCTCGCGTTCCGCCCTCTGGGCGAGGAGGTGACCCGGGCGGTGCAGCAGAACGAGGGAATCAAGGTCGTCGAGATGGATCTCGCCAAGCTCTCGTCGCGTGAATTGATCGGCCGGCTCCTTCTGGCCGTCGGCGAATCGGCGACCTATCGCGAACAGCGCTTTCAGGCGAACGAGCGCGGCCCCAAGGACAAGCTGACGCTGGCGGTTCCCGGCTATTACGTGGCCGCGCGGTCGCTGCTCTACACCGACCGCGATATTCCCAAAGACCTCGAGCGGTTCTTCGGCGAGAAGGGGCTCCGCGTCGTGAAATTTCAATAAAGCAGCAACAGACATGAGGCGGTAGTCGGAGGGGAGTAAAATGAGAGTGCTTAAAGTCTGTCTGCTTTGTCTGCTCGTCGCCGCTTGCTCGACGACCAACGGACGCAGGGGCATGGGGCCCCGGCCGGGTTCGCCGGAGGCGATCGCCGAGGCGAATTCCGGTCAGCCCAAAATCCCGCCGTCGTGCGCGACGATGCTCAACCGCGCCCGGGCCGGCGGCACCGTGGGAAGCGTCGTCGGGCTGATCGCCGCGAGCGCACTGGGGAGCCCGATCATGGGTCTCCTCTATCAGGCGGCCGGCTACGGCGTGGGCTTCGCCAGCGTCGATCGATGCAAGAAAAAAGACGAGCCGGTGACGACCGCGCAGGCGCCCGGTCCGGCCGAGAATCCAGAACGGAAGAGCGTGCTACCGCCTTTGCCCCCGCTGCGCAGTGAAAAAATCGAAGAGGAAAATATACGATAGACCCCGGCGCCCGTAGCTCAACTGGACAGAGCATCAGACTTCGGACCTGAGGGTGGGGGGTTAAAATCCCTCCGGGCGCGCCATTCCGGCCCCCTTTTTGCTTCCTTAAAAAACGCAGCCGTTACACCCGAAGAAGGCCTCATTCCGGAACACCCTTCGGCCCTGATTTGAGGCCGAACTTCGTCCGAACGGTCCAACAGCCTGTCGATTTCCGCCCGGCACCAGGTGTCCATAGGTATCAACCGTTATTTTTATGCTGCCACGTCCGAGTTGGTCTTTGATCCGCAGTGGATCGCCGCGAGCCGCCGTCCTTTTTGTCGATGGGGCTGTGCGGCGCTGACCTCGGTGCTTTACGACATCAGGTATTATCCCGATCAATATCAATAATAAAACCCATCAATATCAATAATATACCTAAATGACGTTTTCCCGCCGCGCGGTCACAATAACGTCACTATGCCTTTATCCTTGGTGCGCCTGAGCGTCTTCGCATTCCCTTTTTACCCCATCACGCATCTGAACGCAGATGAAAGCGCACCGCATATTATACGCTCCGTTTCCGCTCGATCGATCGCAACACATTTCATTCGCCAGTCACACGCCGCCGGCCCGGTTCACAGCCGGCGGACTCATGTAAGACGGGAACGCCGCGGTCTGCTACGACGCGGCTGGGAGGAAAGATGAAGAAAGTCGTATCCGCTTTGTTGGGAGTATTCGTGCTGTTCGTCTTCGTGCCGCGCGCCGGCGCTTGGAAGAACGGCATCGTCGGCACGCAGAAATTCAGCCAGGGCACAGCCCTCGACGTTAAAGTCGACGGTGAGGGCAACATCATCGCCGTGGGCAGCATCAACGCTCACGGAGCGAGCGTAGATTTTA
>WNFL01035973.1_pt1 | contig 10883 bp, 9 predicted proteins | sample 5400361 | NCBI WGS metagenome assembly WNFL01 (sample SAMN13153351, study PRJNA577476) | soil metagenome | isolation source: 40 cm soil on Douglas fir-dominated hillslope | place: USA:California | collected 2013-09-17 | reverse complement strand
CCCCCGCGTCGTTCCAACTCCTCAGCGTCACCCCAATCGGCAACTACGCCCTCCAGCCGAACTGGGCCGACGGTCACAACTACGGGATGTGGACGTTCGACAGCCTGCGCGCGTTCTGCGGCTGCGGGTGTTGAGCGGCTTCGCTGCGTCGTCGGTTATCGGTTGTCAGCGCCGCGGGAGCGCAAAGCGCGCTGCAAATGTGGCACAGACACTCTTGTCTGTGCTCCGCGGCGTAGCCGCGCGTATCCCCGAGCACACGCCGCGGCGGAATCAACCGGCAACGCGCAGATTGAATCAAATGGCCGGGCGCGCCGCGATCGGCGCGCCCGGCACTACTACGAACTACGTCAAACGTGCGGCGTCGGTGCCGGAGTCGGTGGTTCCGGGGCCGGCGTCTGCGGCAGCGACTTGCGGTTGTTGCGTCCCAGACGGTTCGCCTTCCGCATGATGGCCACGTGCGGCAGCAGATCGGCGTGCTGCGGCACCTTGACCAGTTTCTTGCTGACGGTGTACGTCAGCAGGATCGACTGACCGAAGCTGTGTTTCATGGTGAGGACTGCTGAGGTAACGCCATCGAGCGTTGCCTTCAACTCGTCCCGGACCATTGACCAGCGCGCGGCCGTTTCGCCAGCGGCTTGCAACTGCTCGGCGCTCTGACCGACGGTCGATTGCACCGTCGGCGACGCGCCGACGGCATGGATGGCCGCCTGCGCGAACTCCGCATTGAGACTCGACACCGACCGTAGCGTCCGCGCCGTCGGTATTGGCAACTGGCCATAGTTCGGAATCTGAGCCCGAAGCGCACGGAGCTGCTCCACTACCGATTCCGGCGTCACCGCCGGATCCTGTGCCGCCTTGGCGGCGTTTGATTGACTTACTGCATTCTCATTGATCACGATGAAGTCCTTTCCTGCCCTTAAAGGGCAATCGGTTATGGGACGGCGCTCGGGCTGTATGCGCAGCACGCGCGTCGTTCCGGGTGGAACGTCCAAGAGCGGACGTCGCAAACCGTCCGTTCGCCTGCCCCCGAAGGTTGCGATCCTCGGAGGAACTTATGTAGTGATGAGGCTGAAGGAGCTAACGCTCAACTCCACTTGTATCTGACTCCGGCTCGCCATAGCTCAAGCTTGACGGGATCAGCACCTCATTCGAGGCCGGTCTTTTGCTTCCCACCGGTCTCTCGCTCGGGAACCGGACGCCTTGACTCAAGCGTCGCCTCTGCGTACCGGGCAAAATAGGTTCGCCAGTTTGGAAAGTCAATGGGTGTACAGCATAAAAGGACGTAAGTGACTGACCGCAAAGGTAATTTTGTGCCGGTGCCCCCGGAGTCCCTCGCAAGAGACTCAGAGTCTCTCGCAAAAGACGCAGGGTCTCTCGTCAGAGACTCAGGGTTTCTCGCCAAAGACTCAGGGTCTCTCGTAAGAGACTCAAGAGTCTCTCGCAAAAGACTCAGGGTCTCTCGTAAGAGACTCAGGGTCTCATGCAAAAGACTCAGGGTCTCTCGCAAAGGACTCAGGGTTTCTCGCAAAAGACTCAGGGTCTCTTGCAAAGGACTCAGGGTTTCTCGCAAAAGACTCAGGATCTCTCGCAGGAGACTCACGGGTCTCTTGAAGGGACTCCGAATCGCTGCAAGAAGACGACCGTCGGAAGTCAGGGGCGATCTAGTGTCGTGTCAAGATTGAAATTCGGGGTTAAGCGCCTCTCAATTCACTGTCATCCTGAGGCTGCCGGAGCCGCGCCCGTGGTGTTGGTGATTGCTCAAATCAAACGTCGCGGCGAAGGACGCCGAAGGACCCCCAACCTACTTGCGGGGAAGGGTGGGCGGACGGACGGCTGTCGCAGACGAGGGGAATCCACCCTCCCTTCCGGCCTGTAGTTGGGGGTCCTTCGGCGTCCTCCGCCGCGAATTCTCATCTGCGCAAGCACAAACACTACGGACGCGGCTGCGGCAGCCTCAGGATGACAGTGAATTGAGAGGCGCTCAACTCCGGACTTCAATCTTGACGGGACACTAGGTGTTAACCGAACTTCCACCCACCTCCGCACGTATCATTCCGACATGAAGCTCCGCCTCATCTTCGTACTCTTCCTCGTCAGTCTCGCCTGCAAGCCGGCCGCGGAATCGCAGACGGTCGATGCCCGTCAGCCGCGGCAGGAGAGGGCGCCGATTCCGCCCACCGTCGCCGCGGCGCGCAGAACGCCGATCGTCAACGTGGCGCACGACGTCGGGCCAGCCGTCGTCAACATCCAGACCGAGTCGACGATCCGCCGCCGGGAAGTCGATCCATTCGATCCGTTCGGAATCTTCGGCGGCCGTGACCGCAGTTTCACCTCCCAGTCGCTCGGCTCCGGCTTCGTCTGGTCGAGCGAGGGAATCATCGTCACCAACAACCACGTCGTCGAAGGGGCGTCGAGCATCACCGTCAATTTCAGCGATGGGACGCAACTCCCGGCCCGGCTGATCGGCGTCGATCCCGACAGCGATGTGGCGGTTCTGCGCGTCGCCGCGAAGAACCTTCTCGCCGCGCCAGTCGGCACCTCGGCCGATCTGCTGATCGGTGAAACGGTCATCGCCGTCGGCAATCCGTTCGGCCTTAGCGGCACGGTCACCACCGGCGTCGTCTCCGCGCTGGGACGTTCCGTTCCATCCAAAGAGGCCGGGCGCACGTTCACCGATTTCATCCAGACCGACGCGTCGATCAACCCCGGCAACTCCGGCGGGCCGCTGCTCAACATCGAAGGGCGTGTCATCGGCATCAACACGATGATCTTCGCCAACGCTCAGGGCATCGGCTTCGCCATCCCGGTCGACCGCGCGAAGAAAGTGGTCCTGGACATCCTTCGCTACGGCCAGGTGCACAGCGCCTGGATCGGCGCCGTGACCGCGACGATCACCCCCGAGGAGGCGCGGCGTACAGGGCTGCGAGCCTCGCGCGGTGCGCTCGTCGCGCGGGTCATCAGCGGCTCGCCCGCGCAGGCAGCCGGCCTACGCACCGGCGACGTCATCACCGCCGTCGCCGGCAGGCCGGTCGACTCCCGCGAAGCCTTCTCCACGCTCACTGCCACCGTCGCTGCCGGACAGCCGCTTCCGCTCACCGTCGCACGCGATGGCAAGACGGAGTCGATTTCCGTTCGTCCATCCGAGGCGCCGGGCGACCTCGGCCTGCGCATTCTCTGGGAGATCGCAGGCCTGCGCGTCGCCGATCGCGGCCGCGCTGTCGTCATCGATGAAATCGCGCGCGGCTCACGCAGCGAGAACATCGGTCTCGCGCAAGGGGACGTCATCGTCGGTGTGAACGGTGTCGAAATCGCCTCGGTCAAGGATCTCAATCAAGCCCTGACGCAATCTGCCGAGCGATCGTCGGTCGTGCTGCAGGTAGCGCGCGGGCGATACATTTACAGTCTGACGTTCCCGATGGGGGTGTAACGGGGTCTCGGGGTTGCGAGGTCTCGCAGTGGTCGGGCGGTTGACCGGCGTTTGGAGGTCCGCACCGCGAGACCTCGCAACCTCGCGACCGCGCAACCCTGTTAGAACAGCGCCATTTGCGGCGGAAGCGCCGGAGGAGGCTGAACGATGACCTGTCGATTCCGCTTGATACCCAGCAGCAGCCAGAGGTGCCGGCGGATCCACTCCTTCGACTCGCGGAAGTAGCGGAACTTCCGCTCCTCTTTGTGGAAACGCCGGTTGTGGCTTGCGCCGAGGACGTGATGCAGATACTCGTGGTAAATCACCGACTGGATGAAAAACGCCGGAATCTCCGGCGAATCGAGCAGCGGGTGAATGCGGATCTCGGTCGTGACGTGGTTGTACGACCCCAGCCGGATCGAGCGGCGTTTCTTGCGGTTGATCTGCTGGCCCCAGCGCACCGGCAGCGGCGGGTACTTGTAAAAGTACGTCCGATGAACCTCGGCGGCTAGCGACGCAAGGTAGTAGTGGCGGTGATCAGCAATCCCGAGCGGAAGCGGCCGAGTCTCCATTGAACGTCATTGTGCGGAGCCGAGGTCCACTTCGCAAGAGCTAATCGTCGCCGCCCGTCGCTTTGTGCATGACGTTGGCGACGTTCTGCATCGCCGCGGCCGTGACCATCGACGTCCCGGCTGCGATCACCTCGTCGCCCTTCTTCATGCCCAGCCATACGCCGATGCCGACACCAAGGAGCACCGCGGTGATCGGATACGTCCGGATGTGCTCGCGCCATGACTCCGGCAGAAGGTTCTCGATTTCCTCGAACAGCGCCTCCGGCCCGCTTTCGGCGAAAGCATTACCGAGTTGCGACGCCTTCTCGCGAATCGGATTGTCGAAGTCCATCCCGGCAGCGGAGCGTTCGTAATCGGTGTCTCGTGTGGTCGGCATCGTTGCTCCCCTTGAATGTTTACGCAGCAGAGTGATCGCACGAAATTGGTGGCCGAGCCTTGGGCAACCAACGCCGCCGGCCGTGCCGGCTACTCCTTCTCATCGCGCCGGAGCAAAAGGCCGACCAGGAATCCGACGCCGACCGAGATCAGAAGCGCCTTTCCGGGATTCGAACGAACGTAGCCGCGGACCTGATCGGTGATGGCACCGAAGTCGACGTCCTCGACTTTCTCGCGCACGCGGTTGTATTGGCTGCGAACAGCGTCGGATGCCGCCGAGTATTTTTCGTTCACGAAGTCTTTGGCCTTGCCAAAGCGCGAGTCGGCATCTTCGCCTGCATGCGCACCACTGGTTGTTTCGTCCATGACTGTCTCCTTCGGCCCCTCAGCCTATCAGAGGCGGCCTCTCTCGTGCGGCGCGTACAATCGCCGGCCATGCGCATTCGCCTCGAGCACGTTACGCACGCCTACGCGGGAAGCGCGGAATCGGCGGCGGTTCAGGTGCTCGACGACGTCTCGCTGGACATCGCCTCCGGCGATTTCGCGGTGCTGATGGGCGCCTCCGGCAGCGGCAAATCGACGCTGCTCAATCTCATCGGCGCGGTCGACAAGCCGACCTCCGGGAGCATGCTTCTGGACGATGTCGACACGTCAATTCTCGACGAGTCGCGCCTGACCATACTGCGGCGCAAGTCGATCGGTTACATCTTCCAGTTCTTCAATCTCATCCCGACGCTGAACGTCTTCGAGAACGTCGCCTTCCCTTTGTCGCTGGCCAACGCGCCACGCGGCGAGATAAAAAGGCGTGTCGCCGAGGTTCTGGCCGGCGGTGAGATGCAGCGCGTCGCTATCGCCCGCGCCGTCATCCATCGTCCGCCTCTGATCCTGGCCGACGAGCCCACCGGCAATCTCGACTCGAAGAACGGCGAGATGATCCTCGACCTGATCCGCGGCATTCACAGGACACGCCGTCCAACGATCGTCATGGCCACGCACTCCGAGCGGGCTTCCAGTTATGGGGATTACGTGGTGGAGGTGGCGGATGGGAAGGTTATGCGGGGGTCGGGGGTCGGGAGTCGGGAGCCGGAGCAAACCGTTTCAACTCCGACCCCCGACCCCCGATTCCCGACCCCCGCCTCGAAATGATCCTCCGCGCTCTCGTCCTCCGCCCCATCTTCCGCGAGGCCATGCGGACCACGCTGACGATTCTCGGCATTGCTGTCGGCGTCGCGGTGGTCGTAGCCATTGCGCTCTCGAATCAGAGCGCCTTGCGGGCCTTCCAGGAATCGGTCGATGCGGTCGCCGGCCGCGCCAACTACCAGATCGTCTCCGATGTGGGGCTTGACGAGGATGTGCTCGTCGCGCTGCAACCGTTCTGGCCGCGCGGCGTCCGATTCGCGCCGGTCATCGACCTCGAAGGGATGGCGGACGTGGCACCGCAAGCACTCCCCGTCCGCCTCCTCGGCGTCGACCTCCTCTCCGATCTCCACTTCCGCGACTACCGCTACGCCAGCGTCGTCACCAGCGCGCACGAATCGGCGGCGACGTACCTCAGCCTCTTCCGCGACGACTCCGTCGTCATCCCGGCCAGCTTCGCCCGCGAGCACGGGCTGAAACTCGGATCGCCGCTGACGCTCGACATCAAAGGCATCCGGCGGACGATGATCGTCCGCGGCCTGCTCGAGGCACGCGGCCCCGCCACCGCCTTCAACGGCGCCATCGCCATCGCCGACATCGCAGCCGCGCAGGCCAGCTTCGGTTTCGAAGGACGCCTGACCCGCATCGATCTCATCGTTCCCGACGATTCGCTGATCCCGGCCATCGAGCACGTGCTTCCGTCGAGCGCACGGCTCGAGCGGCCGGCGCGGCGAAACCAGCGCGTCGAGAAGATGCTGCGCGCCTTCCGCGTCAACCTCTTCGCCCTCGCCGGCGTGGCGCTGCTGGTAGGGATGTTCCTCGTCTACAACACCGTCCTGATCTCGATTCTGCGCCGCCGCAAGGACGTCGGCGTTCTCAAGACCCTCGGCACATCGACGCGCCAGATCTTCGGAGCCTTCATCCTCGAAGGCTTCGTCTTCGGTCTGGCCGGCTCGGCCGCCGGCATCGCCCTCGGCCGTGGTCTGGCCTGGCTGATCCTGCGCCTGATCGGGCGAACCATCAACGCCCTCTACATCAGCTCCACCCCCGAGGCCATCGTCCTGACGCCGGGGATCATCGCGGCGGGCGTGGCGGTGGGGACGATCCTCTCGCTGCTGTCGGCAATCCAGCCATCGATTGAGGCAGCGCAGTTGAGACCAAACCTCCTTTTCTCCAATATCCACAGGACCCGGACCCGCGGCACACAGGTATTCGCCGCAATCGCCTGCTTCATCGTCGCCGCCCTCCTCTCCCGGCTCCCCGCATGGAACGGCATCGCCGTTGCCGGCTACATCGCCGTCCTTTTCGTGGTGGCCGGTTTCTCCGCCCTCGCCCCGATGATCGTGACCGCCGCCTCCAACCTGCTGCGCACGCCGTATCGAGCCATGTTCGGCATCGTCGGCGAGTTAGCCTCGGCGACGATCCCCGCTTCGTTGCGCCGTGCGTCGATCGCCTCGGCTGCGTTATCGCTGGCGATCGGGATGATGGTGGCGGTGGCGCTGATGGTCGGCAGCTTCCGCGAGACGGTGCGCGTATGGGTCGACCAGACCGTCAGCTCCGACCTCTGGCTGCGGCCGTCGAAGGGCCTGTCGAACGCCGATGCCGCCGTCTTCCCGAACGCGATCTCCGCCGATCTGGCGAAGGTCCCGTTCATTGCGGCCTTCGACCGCGCGCGCGGACGCGGCGCGGCGTACGGCGACGCTGTGATCACCGTCGCCAGCGGCGACCTCGGTGTCGCCGCCCGTTTCGGCGACCTGCCGATGATCGCGCCGAGTAAATCATCCGAGGCGTTGCGAAACGCGGTGGCGCGCAACGGGGTGGTCGTTTCAGAGAGCTTCGCGCTGAAGTACGAGAAAGACGTCGGCGACGACATCATGCTGACGACGTTGCGCGGCCTGCACCGCTTCCCGATCACCGGCGTCTACCGCGATTATTCGAGTGACCGCGGCGTCGTGGTCATGGACCGGGCGCTCTACACCAGTCTCTTCGGCGACGACGCCATGAACACAGTCGTCATCTACCTCAAGCCCGGGGTCAGCCGCGAGACCGCGCGCCTTCAGCTCGAAGCGATGTTCGGCCCCAAGTACCACGCCTTCGTCGTCACCAACGCCGAGATCCGCGGCGAGGTGATGAAGATTTTCGACCAGACCTTCCTGATCACCTACGCCCTCCTGGCCGTGGCCATCGTCGTGGCCGTCCTCGGCGTGATTAACACCCTGGCCGCCCTGATTCTCGAGCGAACCCGCGACCTTGCCCTCCTCCGTATCCTCGGCATGTCCATCTCCCAGGTCCGCCGCATGCTCGTCCTCGAATCCTCCATCCTAGGCCTGACCTCCACCGCCGCCGGCCTGGCCATGGGCTACGTCCTGTCGTGGATCCTCATCTACGTAATCAACAAACAATCCTTCGGCTGGACGATCGCGTTCCACACGCCGGTGAGGCTGATCGTTGCTTCACTCGCCGTGACGTTTGTGGCGTCGCTGCTGGCGGGGCTAGTGCCATCGAGGTTAGCGAGAAGGATCGATCTGGCGAGTGCGATGAAGGCGGAGTAGGGCATCAAGCAGTGCAAGAGACGCTGTCGACTACCAGGCCACACTCGTTAATAGGAAGTTACAATTCGCGAGCGTGGTCGACTGGCATCGGTTTGATCAGGCGGAATGGGACATCGAGTAATGTCTAGAAGCTCGGTGCGCATCGGGTCACCGAGTGGGAAGCAGCCGAAGTGATCTGGAATGGGTTTGGTGTACGACCAAACATGAGGGCTCATGGACCGAATCGGTACCAGTTGGTCGGACGAACGGACGCGGGCCGGCCGATCAAATTGATTGTTTACATTTCCGGTAAGCGGTCGATGGATGACGCCTGTGACAAAACGAGACAAGAAGAGAACGTTGACTGACGATGAAATCGATGCGTTGGTCATCGCGGAAGCTGACGACGAGACGGCATGGGGAGAGCCTTTAGTCGTTCCTCCCTCCAAATCGCCGCGCCCGGCGTGGATGGCGCAGGCGAAGCATCTCGATTGGGCAGCAAAATTCTTCGTCGTCTCTGTTTTGCACCGTATGGGTGTTGAAGCGACAGTATCTTTTTCACAAAGTGACAACGTCGACATCACGGTAATCCAGGAGTCAGGTCGTGCGCTTACGGTAGATGTCAAAACCCTGAGCGGCACGAAGGAATGGACTGTCGCACCGTTCCGTGCCAGAAACCACCACTACATGGTGTTCGTTTGGTACCCACCGAACGGCAAGCCCAGCGCTCAACCTACAGCCTACGTCGTTGCTTCCGAACGCCTTCGCCGGCTGCTTGCGCGAAAGCGCGTTCACTCGCTTTCCCTGGACGTCCTCGCGAACGAGCTCTCAGCTCAAGATGCATGGCAGGAGCTCATGGTCGCGCCCGCGGCCTGACTTGCGAAGCCATCAATGGCCTGAACTTAAGCGCTCCGGAGAACCGTCCTCGGCGAGGAAATGGACGGCCGCCAATCACCGTCCGTATTGATAGGTGTGGTGAAACGCACGCTGCTCCTCGCCGCCGCGTCGCTCCTCATCGCTGGCGGGGCGCTCGCCTGGATCCCAATTTTCCCTGTCAGAGATGCGACTATCCGGAGCGGCGAACAGGTCCAGGTACCGGTTACGGCGGGCTGGAGCGGTCTCGATCCAACGTTCACCTGGTATCACTTTGAGTTCTTCAGCGCGGATGAAAGCGTGGCGTTCGTCGAAGGTGTGCTGGAGAGTCCCCACCCGACTGGGACCATCAGCATCACCGGCATTGCACCGGGTGACACTTCGGTGCGGGTCGGACGGAATGGCGACTGGCCGTGGTTGCGCATTCATGTCGTTTGTGGGCTGGAGCCGCCTGTGATCGCAGCAAAGCCGGTCATCACCGCGCTCCAGGGTCAGGCGGTTTCCGTTCAGGCTGTCACGCCGCTGGTGGCCCGCGTGGTCTTTCAGTGGTACTTCGGCAGGATCGGTGACTATTCTCACCCGATCACGGACGGTGGCAGCGGGCCGGAGCTACGCTTGACGACGGAGGCGGCCGGCACGAGCTACTTGTGGGTAATGGCCCGCACTCCCTGCTCCGAAAGCATGGCCGAGTTCCGCATCGACGTCGTAACTCTCCGAAGGCGAAGCGCGGGACGGTCGCATGGCTGTCGTAGTCGATGCCGTGCTTCGCTTTCAGTCTCTGGATGTAGTCGAGATCTCCTTTTGTGTGTGGGCTGGCGACGCCGTCGCCGAGGGGCTCGCAGGTGTGGAGCAGGATTTCTTCCAGACAACTGGTCAAGGTCATGTGCTTGTGCTCGGCGAGATCGTGCAGCAGAGCGGCGAGGCGCTTCTCAAGACGCACCGGAACGTCTACACGCTCGATCTTGAGAGAAGGCTGTGTGTTCTGCAGGCGGTGGCCGAAGATGAGGTAATAGCCATCGAGATCGCGGACGGTGTAATCGCGGAGTAACCACGGCTTGTCCGTAGGCGGCTCGACGACTTCGACACCGTTCGCGCGTTGGAACTCGTAGAGCTCGTCGGCATCGCCCACTACGAAGAAGACGGAGCAGCCCTGAGGGCTGGGTGTGCCCTGCTGCAGGAAAATCTGCACGTCGCCCAGATTCACACCGGCGAAGGTCGGAGGGTCGCCCCAGGTGAAGGCGAGCCAGAAGCCGAGTTTTTTCGTATAGAAATCGACCGCGGCAGGAATGTCGCTCACGGAAAGGCTGGCGTGGTGCTGCTCGCACTCGAAATGGCGTGCGTTGGGGTTGGTCATGACGTTTACGGATGCAACGCCTCGTGAATCAGTGCCGCCAGCCGCGTCCCAGCCTTCTGTAGCCGTAGATCGACAACCTTGGCAAACTGGTCCTGGTATGCCTTTGTCAGTTCGCGCCCGGTGCCGAACGCTTCGCAGCCGGCGTTTGTCTTTTTGCAGTACTCGACGCCGGGAAGAATGGTGATGTTGTAAGACTCCTGCGCCCAGGCCAGGGGCGTCGAGGTCGACCAGGCGGTCTTCTGCTTGGCGGTAATCTTCGCCTGCAGGCTGTCCGCGAAGGCGCGCCAGCCTGAATCCGCGATGATGATCCGGATGATCGATCCGTCCCAGACCGCATGCAGATTCAGGGGGAAGCTGGTTGAGACGGGATAGAAGCCTCCCGTGACCGGCTTAATGTGGTTTCCTCCCAGATCGTCGGCGTAGCTGATGTGCAGCGGTTGATGGATGTCGCCGACCCAATGCCCTAGAAAGATGAGCCCCTCGGCGCGCTCCTGATCCGAGGCGCCGTTCTTCAGCATGCCGGAATGCGTCGTGATTCCGGTGAGGACGCAGTCGTCGTGGCAGGCCGTTTTGGGGATCTTCTTGACGGTGCGGGCCACGTTGAGAAAATGCCAGTTGGAGAAGCCCTGGAAGTG
>WNFL01389836.1_pt1 | contig 10884 bp, 8 predicted proteins | sample 5400361 | NCBI WGS metagenome assembly WNFL01 (sample SAMN13153351, study PRJNA577476) | soil metagenome | isolation source: 40 cm soil on Douglas fir-dominated hillslope | place: USA:California | collected 2013-09-17 | reverse complement strand
ATCGCGACGGTCAGCGGTCCTGTTTTGCCGGCCGCGGCGTGGGCCCTGTTCACCATGCGCTCGCGCGCCTTGTCTTGAGCCTGTTTGAAGTCGAGGATCGCAACGCCGTCCGCGTCGGACAGATCGTCGGCCGTGCCGATTCTCTCAACCTCATACGCCTGCTTGCCGAGATAGTGGCGCACCAGCCAGGTGCCCGCCCGCTCCTGCCCCTTCAGCCTTCGATAGCCCAGATGCAGCCCGGGCTCGATCATCCGGTAGTAAGGCTTGCCGCGCGCCTTCAGCTTGCGCCGCGCCTCCCCGGTGTCGAGAACCTTGTCATTGACCTTGCGCGCCATCTGGTGGTGTCCCCCGTAGGTCCCTGGTCGCCGTTGGGAGGGTCGACCTGCGACCCTCCCGGCTGCAACCACTCAGCCGATGGTTTCCTCGTACTGATCGATCTTGGCGATGTCCTTGATCTTGGCCACCATCTCGTTGCGGGTGATGAAACCTTCTTTCGCCATCTCCACCGCCTCGATGATCCTGTCCTTCTGGTCTTGCGTCATGGTTCACCCCTGTCCAACACATGTCCAATATACATAGCGAAACGGTGTTGGACAAGCATGGACGAGAAATATGCTCTGCTTCGATGTTTCTTGGCGTTTAGGAGTCGGCCGTGGACGGCCTTGGACGCTAAAGCGGCTCCAACAAGGCCGTATTCCAGGATTTTGAGCCGTTCTGGGAATTCGTCTCAGGCCCGATCCACGCCGGCACCTTCGGACCCGCCGTCCTCCGACAACACGTTCGGACCGCAACTTGCCTTCGTCAAGGCGCCGACCAAGGAGCAGGGCCAGAATCTGTCGCCTGCGCTCGGCCTTCAGTTCTTCGGCCACGTGGCGATCGATGGCGCCACGGAGGTTATGACTGTGACGCTCAAGGACGTCGATGATCGCGCCTTGTGGTCGACGGCGCTGCAGCCGAAGGTCGGGTAGGCATTCGTCCGACGCAATCAGATCAGACGGCGAATTAGAACCCACGGACCTCGTCCTGAGGAGGCCGCCCACCGAAGTCGGGCCTGCCCGACTTCGGTGCGGGCTCCTCAGGACGAGGTTGATGGATGACATCGAGATGATTCGAAACTCAGGAAACGCTCTACTAGGGCGGTGTCTGCTTCCACAAACCTGGCGCCCGCGACCCCCACCCCGTCCTCCCCGAAGTCGCGGAGGGAGATGAGAGCGCCACGGCCGCTGAATTGCGGAAATTGACGAGATTGTCGAGGAATGCCCGCGCACTCGCCTCCCACGTCATGGTCTCGGCATAGTGCCGGCACGCGTAACGCGGAATCGTGAGCGCGCCGAGGCACGCGGCGCGCAGATCGTTGTCGAGAACGGCAACCGGCGCCGCCCCGACGACGTCTTGCGTCGCTGCCACCGGAAACCCCGCAATCGGCAGCCCGCTCGCGAGCGCTTCCAGCAGCACCAGACCGAAGGTATCGGTGCAGCTTGGAAACACGAACACATCGGCGCCCGCATAGATGGCGGCGAGTTCCGCACCGTGTTTGGTTCCGAGGAAAACCGCGTCGCGGTAGCAGGATTCGAGCCCCGGACGCGCCGGACCGTCGCCGACCACCACTTTGGTTCCCGGCAGGTCCAGCCCCAGAAATGCGTCCACGTTCTTTTCGACGGCAAGCCGGCCGACCGTGAGAAAGATCGGGCGCTTTAGTCCGAGGTCGCGTGCGCGGTCCGGGTGAAACAGCGCCGAATCGACGCCACGGGGCCAACGCAGGACGTTGTTAAAACCATGGCTGCGCAGCTCGTTTGCAAGCGAGGTGGTGGAGACCATGGTGCCGCGCCCGGCGTTGTGAAACCAGCGCATCAACGCCCAAGTCCAGTTCGGCGGGATTGGCCAGCGCGCCGCAAGATAATCGGCAAAGCGGGTGTGCAGGCTCGTGGTGAACGGGAGCCGGTCAGCGAGGCAAAAGCGGCGGACGAAATAGCCGATCGGGCCTTCCGTTGCGATGTGGACGGCATCGGGACGAACCACCGAGATGCGCCGCGCGATTTCGCGAGCGCGCGGCAGCGCAATCCGAATTCCCGGATAACTCGGCAGTCTGACGGTCGGAAATCCTTCCGCCGTAAGGAAGGATACTTCGGCCCCCAGAGATTTGGCGGCTTGCGCGGTCGCCTCCAGGGTGTGGACGACGCCATTAACCTGGGGCCGCCACGCGTCGGTTGCGATCAAAATCCGCATCAGGTCGCTCGGAGTGTAGGTTTCCTTGAGACAATTAGTCTCCCCGATTCATGCGTCATCTCCGTGACGGTCCATCGGGCTTGTCGCATTACTGTCGCTTGTGTCGTCCAAACTTAATAGACGATTCGAACGCGCGCAGTGACGACATGCCGCAAAATCATGCGGTCCCGTCTTCCCTTAAAGGAAACTCCTTGTCGATCCGCGCTTCGTCGCAAGGAGGCTGATTGTCCGCTCTGACTGATAAGACCGCCAGGAAGCCGCGCACCCGTAGTTCATGGAATTGGATTGGATTTGCACTCAGCGCAACCATTGTGGGCATTTCAGTCTATGTGCTCGCCAATATCCTCAAGGACGTCGATTTCGCCCGCGTCGCGAGCCATGTGCGCGCCATGCCGGCTTCGCAGGTCGGCTGGGCCGTGCTGTTTGTCGCCGGCGCTTACGCAACGTTGACGGGTTACGATTTCTTCGCAGTGCGCACGATCGGGGCGAACCACGTGCCTTACCGCATTGCGGCGCTGGCGAGCCTCACGAGTTATGCGATCGGTCACAACATCGGCGCTACCGCGGTTTCCGGCGGGGCGATCCGCTTCCGCATCTATTCGCAGTTCGGGCTCGGCGTCATCGATGTCGCAAAAATCTGTTTTCTCACCGGACTGACATTCTGGCTCGGCAATTTCGCCGTGCTGGGTGGCGGGATGGCCTATCGGCCGGATGTGCCCGGGCGCATCCTTCAACTGCCGGGCGAGACCGTGCGGGGCATCGGCATCGCGGCGCTGGTGCTGCTGTGCGCCTATGTGGCATGGGCCTCTCGCAGGCCGCGCGCCATCGGTATCAGAAATTGGAGCGTCCGGCTTCCCGGCGGACCGTCGACCTTGATCCAGATCGGAATCGGTGTTGCGGATCTCGGTTGCTCGGCGCTTGCCATGTACAGCGCCATCCCGTCAGCCGCCGAGGGCGAGCTTCTCACCATAGCGATTGCTTTCGTGTCGGCGACGCTCCTCGGATATGCAAGCCACGCCCCGGGTTCGCTCGGCGTGTTCGACGCCGCGATGCTGGTGGCGCTGCCGGGAGTTCCGAAAGAGGAGTTGATCGCGGGCCTCCTGGTGTTTCGGATGCTGTATTTCCTCCTTCCGTTCTGTCTCGCTCTCCTCACCATGGCGTGCTGGGAATCCACGCTGTTCCTGCGCCGCAGCGCGGCGGCAGCGGCGAATCAGATGTCGGAAAAGCAGCCGCGTAAGGTGGCACCGGAAAGCAAATCACCGCACACATAGGGCGTAGGATGGGTTGAGCCACCGGGTCCGGCCCTTGGCCGGCCCGATGATAAACTCCGCGAAACCCATCATGGGCGTCCCCATTCCCAGGCCATGATGGGTTTCGCTTTCGCTCAACCCATCCTACACCGCATCGACCAAGTCGCTTGCGCCGGCCACCGCACCCCCGGCGGCATGCGCAATCTCGGCGTCGCTTTCCATCTCCCGGTCGGAATCCACGTACGGCGACATCGTCGTCCAGGTGAGGATCTCAAACCGTCCATCCGGGTGCTCCGCAATCGCGGTGCAGCTTTCTACCCAGTCGTTGTGGATGGCGGCATGATGGATATGCCCGCAAATCACCCCGTCGGCCGCATTTCGTCGCGCTTCGATCACCAAGGTTTTCTCAAATTCACCAATATAGTTCACGGCGTTTTTGACTTTGTGTTTTGCCCACTGGGACAGCGACCAGTAACCAAACCCAAAGCGTCGGCGCAGGCTATTGAAAACGCGGTTGATCGCGATCGCGGCCGTATAGGCGTAATCCCCCAAATGGGCGAGCCAGCGCGCCTGGGTCACCACGAGGTCGAAATGATCGCCGTGGATCACAAGGTAGCGGCGGCCGTCGGCGCCGGCGTGGATATAGCGCTCGGCAACCTCGATGCCGCCAAAATGCGTCCCGTAGTATTCACGCAGAAACTCGTCATGATTGCCGGGCACGTAGATCGTGCGGGCGCCTTTGCGCGCCTTGCGCAACAGCTTTTGGACCACGTCGTTATGAGCCTGCGGCCAATACCACGATGACCGCAGGCGCCAGCCGTCGACAATGTCGCCGACAAGATAAATGGTATCGGCGTCGTGGTAGCGTAGAAAGAAATGAAGAGGGCGCGAAAGTGTCGCAGGCCGCCTTCAGTCACGATGTACACCTCATGTTTGCCGAATCTCGGTGAATCTTAAAATGTCCGTGTTGCGACTGAATGACAGGCCGTCACGACACTGTCATTCGAAGCACCTATTGGCTTAGCCCATGACAGTTCCGGCTGTGGCAGCTGCGTCATTCTGCGGCACCGCTCTGGTGTTCCACATCGTCAGCCTCATCGTCGCGGCCCGGCGATGCCGGCCGAGACCAGCGGTGCCGTCGCAACCCTCTCCCTTCCATCCCCCGCCAGCGGGGGAGGGAAGGGAGGGGGCCGCGGTTCCGCCCGTGAGCATCGTGCGGCCGGTGTGCGGCCTCGACAATTTCCTCGAAGAGACGCTGCGCACGTCGTTCGAACTCGATTACCCGAGATACGAGATCATCTTCTGCGTCGCGTCGATGCGCGACCCGGCCATTGCGGTGGTGCAACAATTAATCGCGGCTCACCCGCAATCCCATGCGCGGCTCCTCATCGGCGACGATCGGGTCAGCCAGAATCCCAAGCTTAACAATTGTGTCAAGGGCTGGCGGGCCGCAAAGCACGACTGGATCGTCATGGCGGATTCCAACGTGCTCATGCCGCGGGACTATATCCGTCGTCTGCTTGCGGCCTGGCAGCCGGACACCGGCCTTGTCTGCTCGCCGCCAGTCGGGTGCCGGCCGGTCGGATTCTGGGCCGGACTCGAATGCGCATTCCTCAATACCTATCAGGTGCGGGCTCAGTATGTCGCCGACGCGCTCGGCCTTGGATTCGCTCAAGGCAAGACGATGCTGTGGCGGCGCGCGGATCTCGAAAGCGCCGGCGGCATCGGTGCGCTGGGCGCTGAGCTCGCCGAAGACGCGGCTTCAACCAAGATTGTGAGGGCGGCCGGCCTTCGCGTGCGGCTCGCGGCTCCGCCTTTCGAGCAGCCGCTCGGTCGGCGCCGGATGATGGAGGTGTGGCGGCGGCAAACCCGCTGGGCGCGACTGCGCCGCTCAAGTTTTCCACGCTACTTCGTGCCGGAGATCGTTAGCGGTGCGGTCTTCCCGCTCATTACAGCGGGATATGTGGCTGGCGCGGCTGACGTCTCGGTCCTCGGCGCCATCGTGCTGCTTGCTCTCATCTGGTACGGCGCCGAGATGGCGCTGGCGAAAGCGGCGCAGTGGCCTTTGCCGCCGCTCTATGCGCTCCAGGCTTTGCTGCGCGACCTGCTCCTTCCGGTCCTTTGGTTCGACGCCTGGATCGGCACCGACTTCGTCTGGCGCGGCCACCAGATGAGCATTGCGGCCGACGCGCCCGCGCCTTAGTGCACGCTCAAGCGCGGCGCGCCCATCAAACCCACCGCCGCACCCGCCCCTTGTAGGCCCGATACGCATCCCCGAACTTGCGCTCCAGATAGCGCTCCTCCCGCACAATCACGCCCACATTGATGACCCACAGCAGCGGGACCACCAGCACGATCGCCCACAGGCTCCCCGCCGCGACGCTTAGCCCCAGATAGAGGAGGGTCGTTCCCAGATAGAGCGGGTTTCGGGTCCGTCCATAGATGCCGTCGACGACCAGCGCCGTCGTCGGCAGGTTCGGCGGAATGTTGGTGCCGGCGGCCACAAAGCGCCGCATGCCTATGCCGACCAGGACGAAGCCGCAGGCCACGAACGCAGCCCCGGCCAGATAGCGGGCAAGCGCATGCGCGCCCAGCACCGGGAACGGAACCACCGCCTCCAGCACGGTGGCCGCCACCAGGAAGCCGAGAAAGATGAACGGCGGCAGCGCGATGACGCCGGCCACGTCGGACGCTGCGCTTGCAGGCATCTCGCCACCATCCGTTGGCCGTTGCGATTGCAACGACCCTTCACCGATGTCAATGTTGCGTCCGCCGCTTTCCGCACAGTCCGCGGCGGAATTTATGATGCAGTAGTACTAACGTACCTGCCGCAGGGCGCCAGCGGCCAAACGCTGAGGATCTATTAAGCTCGTTTCGCTCGGAGAAACTTCTCTGGCCCTGCTGAAGTGAGGATTCTTGGTGCTAACGTGTCAACTTTAGTCGAGCGCGTCATTCCGGGGCGCCGTAGCGAAGCGGAGGCGAGCCCGGAATCCATACTCCGTGACCTGTGGTTATGGATTCCGGGCTCTCGGCCTGCGGCCGAGCCCTGGAATGACTGGGCAAAGGTTTTGCCCGAAACACGCCTCGTCGGTCTGAGCCGAAACCTCAGCGTAGCACGAAGACTTTACCGGGTTAATACCCTCAGGCGGGGCGTTTGCTGGCTCAACTGCCGCCGAGCCCCAGCGCCGTTGCCATGATTCGAAACACCCGCGTGTTGTCGATGCGTCCGTGGAACATCTCCGCTCCAGGTCCGGTCGCCGTCAATACCACGTCATCGGCAGCATGAACGCCGCTGTTGACGTTGAAGGGCAGATTGCCGGTGCGGCGCGCGGCGCCCGGCACATTGCAGTATTTTTCATTCGCCACGAAGTCGCGGTTCGGTCCTGAAATCGCAGGGACGTTTTCCCCGTCGAGGTAGGGATGGCCGGTGTCGCAATAGTCCGGGAACGCGCCGAATACGAACGCAAGGCGCCGCGACACGTCGACCCGCTCGGGATAGCCGGCGGCGTTCGGCGCCGGATAGTTCGGCAGGGTGGAATTCTGATAGAGGCCGAGCTTGTCGCGCAGCTGCTGACCGGGGCGGTCGTCATCGTAAGTGCCGACGAGCGCGGTCGGGTGCGCGTGATCGGCGACAACGATGATCATGGTGTCGTTGCGCGCGGCCGCAAACTCTTTGGCAAGCTTCACGGCGTTGTCGAGCATGATGGTATCGTAGACAGAACGCTCCCAATCGAGCGAGTGGCTGTATTTGTCGATGCGCCCTGACTCGACCATCAGCACGAAGCCCTTGTCGTTTCTCGACAGGATATCGAGGGCCGCACCGACCTGGTCGGTCAAATCCGGCTGATCAGGAAACTTCGCCACCGTGCCCTTTTTCAGGAAAAAGCGATCGAGCGCTCCGTCGATGTTGCCGGTGTTGAACAGTCCGATGAGCTTGGGCGCACCGCCTGCCGCCGCGAGCTCCGTCTTGGTCGAGACCAACTTGTACCCGGCGTCCGTGAAATTATTGAGATAGTTTACGTTGTCCGTGCGTTTTCCGCCGGATGATACGGGGAGGAAATTCGGTGAGCCGCCACCCATGATCACCTCGGGCTGCACCGCGAAAAACATCTTCACGATATCATCGTAATCCGCGCGCTGACGGGTGTGCGCCACCATTCCGGCAGGCGTGGCATCCTCGATTTCCGTGTTGGTGACGACACCGATCGACATGCCGCGCAGCCGTTTCACGATTTCCGCAATGGTTTCCACGCGCGGGTGTTGCAATGTGTTCTTGTTTTTGGCGCAATAGACGCCCATCGCGTTGACGCAGGTCTTATGTCCGGTCGTGTAGGCGCTCATGCTGTTGGCGCTGTCGGTCACGACTGAATCCGTTCCGGACGTGGAGACGAGCGCCATGTAGGGCATGTCGTCGATCGCAAGTTCGCCGCCATAGCGGCCCTCGACCAGACCTTTCGACAAGATGCGCGCCGCCGTCCGGTGCGCGATGGTCAGTCCGTCGCCGATGAAGAGGATGACGTTCTTGGCCTGCGCGCGCGGCGTATCGAACACGTTCCAGGTCACGCTCGCGGTGCTGCCGTTCGCGGTAGCCTCAACCACATATTTGCCCGCCTTGGTCAGGGCGGTATCGCGAATCCAGAAGGCCGAATAGTCGCCGCCGTCCTCCCGCTCGATGACGGATGGGCTTTTGCCGACGACCGACGCCGCGTCTGCGCCGTTGATGGTGACCCGCATGGCTGCGGCGGGTGGCGCACCTGGAAATTCGACCTTGAGATCGAACCTCGATCCGGAGAGGATTTCAGCCCTGTTCAACGGATAAATTGTCTGGGCGTCGGCCGCTCCGGTCGCGGCGAGAAACAAGGCCGTTCCGAGGCAAATGGCTGCTCTTCGTGTCATCTGTGATGCTCCTTTACCGGTCGGGGGGTAGGGGCGCCGATTGGTTCGTCGCGCCTCCCTCCGAACCGGACGGCGGCGAAGCCTACTCCCCGCGCTCCGCCATATCTTCAACCTTGTCGACGAGCCTGCGGGCGCGTTCGATGAGGTCTTCGTGCTCGCGAAGGCGCTTGTTGGCGAACGCGGCGCCGTTGAGGAGAGCGATCATATCGCTCGCCAATTCGTTGCGTTCATCGGTGATCTTGCCGATCTTGGCAAGAAATTTCCCGTAGGTCTTGTCATCGCTCGTGATCGCCTGATTGGCAGCCACCAGGCTGTTGCGGCCGACCGAGCCTTTGGTTGCATTGATCTGCTTAAAGGCTCGCGCCAGTTCGATGTACTCGTCGCGGCTGTCTTCCAGGGCGTCCGGCAGCGCACGCGACTCAAGCTTCTCGACCAGCACGCGGCCGTCGTGGACGTAGTCGTCCTTCAGGCCGAGAAGCGCCATGATGGTCGGGCGAAGGTCGGTGTGATCGGAGAACACGGCATCGTTTCTGCCCTGCTTACGCACCCCTGGACCGGCCATCCCGAACCAAGTGCGTGTGATGTCTTTTTGGAAATCGCCGTGGTTCCAGGCAAATCCCGGATTTTCGAACACGCACGCCGGGGGCTGCGAGCAGTCTTTGCCCTGACCGGTCGACGCGCTCGAAGTCTGATTGAAGTAGTCCTCGTTGCCAAACATCGTGAACGTTGGAACCCGGTCGGGGAGCGACGGGATCATATGTAGGAGCTTCATTTCCGCGCGGTCGGCAAGCAAGGCCGAGAGGCGGTCGGTCTTGCCAGTGATCGGATTGACCGCCGTGAGGGCGTTGACGTCATGCTCCAAAGTGCGTGTCACCGGATCGGTCGGCGCCGGATTACCGATGATGTAGAAGTTCGGTGCATCATCGAAGTGAAGGGCGAATGGCGTCGTATTGCGCCTCTGGGTAAGCAGGAGCCGATCGACGAGGGTGGTGATCTCGCCGATGTTGGCGTAGGTGCACGGCACCTGGATGCCGTCGCAGTTCGACGGGCTCGGCGGGCCGCCGACGAAATGGTCGTTTTCGTCCGCCGTGACCACGAACAAGGTGTTGTCCTTGGTGATGCCGTCCGCCGCCAGCCGATCGAAGAATTTCTTGAACGCCGCGTCGTAGGAGGCAAGCTGGGCCACATATCCGGCCTCGCCGGGGCCGAAAGCGCGACCCGAGACACGGTCGTCGTGCGCATCGGCAATGTAAAAGTAGACGACCGGAACACCTGCTTCCAGCATCGTTGCCACATAGCCAAGCGATTGCGAGGCCGTCGGACTGAAGCCGGGGAATCCGGGATTGCCGGAGTTCGCGATGACGTTGCCGTCGAGGTCCTTGATCGGACCGCTCGGCGAGATCAGCGGCTGCACATGGAAATTGCCAAAGAGCGCGTTGAAGCCGGTATAGCCGCCCGGCTCATCCGGGAGGAGATCAGGCCTGCCGTGGCTGTTGTTGCAAAGCGCGCTGCCCTGCGCGCAATGGATGGCGATGCCCTCAAAATCGGCGATTGCTTTGTTTCTCTGCTTGGGGTCGTTGGCTTCGATGCCTTCCGGCGAGGTCGCCCCGAACACGGTGTTGACATCGGCCGGAATGCTTTCGAATTCGATATTGGCGGTCGAAAATGCGCCGAAGTCGCAGCCGGCGCGGGTGTACGCCACCCAAGGGGCCGGCGCAATCTTGCCCAGCTCGTTTGTCATTTGCGCGTGCCCGTCCGCGGCCGTCGCGGTCCAGTACAGAAAAGAACCTTGGAAACCCACCGATCCATCGGCCCGGAAAAAGCCGTAGCTGTTCGCGACCGCCCAACCGAACCGCTCGCCATAAAGGCCGGTCAAGGCCGTCACGATGTCCTGCGCCGTATGCGAAATAAGCGGGGTGAAATGATTGCCGCTGACGGTGCCGTTGTCGAGCAGGAAGTTGAGCAGATGCGGCATCTGCTCGAGATTCGACGGTACGTTGGGATTGTCGCGCCGCAGATGGACGTTGTCGAACTGGAGATGAACGACCCGCTTGATCTTGTTGCCGGCCGATTGCAAATGGCAGGACGCCTGCGACGGCGCCGCGGCTTGTGCATTTCCGCATGCGATCGCAAGAGCGGTGCCCCCGAGCAGGACCGGCGCCAGCAACTTGCGAGAGAAACGTAAGCAATTCATCGCGCTCTCCCGTTTTTTCAAAGCTTGTTAGAAAAAGATTTGATGTAGGTATCCCTACGCGGGTATTGGAACGGGATGATGTTGCGATGGGATGACACCCTCGTGACGCCTGCGCGAAGGGCCCGTTAGTTCGATTTATGCAAAGCAGGTGCTCGACTTCTCACCGTTGATCTCGTGGTACGGCAATTGCGGGAGACGCCCCGGCGAAAAGCCCTCGCGGGAAGTGACCTCCAACAGCTTCATCTCGTTTCGGCGCATGAAACGCGAGACGATGATTCATCGTGCTGTCGCATAAGTGTTGAGTCGCCGTCAGAATCA
>WNFL01445790.1_pt1 | contig 10886 bp, 11 predicted proteins | sample 5400361 | NCBI WGS metagenome assembly WNFL01 (sample SAMN13153351, study PRJNA577476) | soil metagenome | isolation source: 40 cm soil on Douglas fir-dominated hillslope | place: USA:California | collected 2013-09-17 | reverse complement strand
ATGGCTGTAGCATTTCGCCGTATAGCAGCTTTGAATATTTCACCTACTCTGACTTGCGACGAGTTGACCGAGCCTTTATAGACTTCCACAATGTCCAGAACATGATTACGAGTATCAAGTAACAGGACGCGTAAATGTTCTTGCTCCAGCGATGACATCTCATACTGCACCAAGGCAGCAGCATCCGCCGGACTGTTGATCGTTGGACGTTCTTGAGGCGATTCGATGGTCAGCCTGCGACCCAATTCGATGGCCGCTTTGATTTGAGCAGCCTTGGCATCACCCATTCCATGTTGGTTCACCAATTCCTCGAAGCTGATATTTTGCAACCCGCGCAAGCCGCCAAATGTCTGTAGCAAACGCTGGCCTACTTGAATGGAGTTTTCGCCTTGAACTCCGCTCCGAAGCAATATGGCAAGTAACTCAGCATTCGAAAGAGCCTGCGGACCGAGCGAGGCCAAGCGCTCACGTGGACGCTCAGTGATATCTAAATCGGAAACTCTTTGACTTGAATATAGAGTTCGTTCAGGCATGAAAGTATCCCCCGGTAATTTGTAGACACTATACCTCAAGAAAGGTAGCTACGGAAAGATGTATCTCCAGTGGGATTATCGAATAATAGATCGTTTTCCTCGCCGACCATTTAATAGTGTTGTAGGCGCATCACTCCGCAATAGAGCTGTGTTGGGATTGGGCCAATATAAAACTACTTTACCACTCGTGTTGCCTACGCCTACTTTATACTCAGCAGGTGGCGTACCTAAATCAACAACTTTCCCCAGTTGCCTTAGTACTCTAAGACGATTTCGCAGGCTTTCAAGATGGGTATACTTGAAATGCTTGGCTGCTTCTTGAAGTGGCCACCACTCATAATTGGTTTCTATCATGCAAATATTTTACATTGATATTGCCAATTGACAATGTTCAAGACTTAATTATAATATTGTATGTAAGCAATACTATAATCAGAAATGCGTAGACGCCCAAAGTTCGAAATCCAGGAAATAAGTGGCAATCAATATTCTGACCTGGGTTCCGTTCAATCTCAGGTCTTGAAACCATTCGCATCCAGTTTAGTAGCTACACTTCGAGCCTTGATCTCTTCCGGTGAATTGATAAGTTCTAACGGACGCATTATCACGAATTCAAGGAAACCACGCTAATGAGTCATATTCCTCCACCCACTACCCTGCCTGCCGGATCCAAAGTATGGGCATATCTTCGGGACTCCGGGGGCGAGTCGCAGGAACAAAGCACTTCGCAGCAGCGAAGTGAGATCAAAGCATTTTGCAAAAATTTCGGACTCAGCTTAATTCACGTCTTCGAGGACATTGCCCGATCAGGTGGTAAATTAAGCGACAGGCTCGAGTTCCTCGAAATGATCAACCAAAGCAGTTCTTCTGAACGACCAAGTGGGCTCTTAATTTGGAACTACGCTCGCTTTGCGCGAGACATGGACGATTCTGCTTATTATCGGGCCTTGTTACGAAAAAATGGAATGGTGGTTCATTCACTTACCGATCCCATTCCCGCTGGAGAGTTTAGTAAGGTAATTGAATCCCTAATAGATTATGCAAATGAAGAAAAGCGTCGTCAAAACTCGCGTGATGTAAAGCGAGCGCTTGCCGAACGAGTACGAGCCGGGTTTTCTTCAGGCGGCTTTCCTCCACGCGGCTATCTTGCCAAACAAGAAATACTTGGAACCAAGCGCAACAACCAGCCTAGAATTGGCTCTCGTTGGGTAGTCGACCCGGACCTGGGTCCGCTCGCTTCGTTAGCATTTAGATTGCGATTAGAAGGAAAAAGCCTGAGAGAGATAACCAAAGCAACCCAGGAGAGCTTATATCAGAACAACAATAGCTGGACCACATTCTTTAGAAACCGCGCGTATCTCGGCATAGGAAAATGTGGAAATTTAGAGGTCCCCGATCACCATCCGGCACTGGTTGATCCAGCAACCTTTAAATCTGTGCAGGAAATCAACCAAAAAGCAGGATTGAATGTGCCGGGTAATCCTTTGCATCCGCGCCGACTCGCCTCCCCTTCCCTACTATCTGGTCTGGCAGTCTGCATTCATTGCGGATCAGCCATGGTCAAAAGCAGATCTGGCAATAACAAATGGCATCACTACATGTGCGGCAAGAAAGCACGAGCCAGGTACGACTCTTGCAAAGGACGGCAGGTCAAGGCTTCGAAAGCAGATCAAATCATCCTCGATACAACTCTTTCGAAGATCCTCACACCTAAGTTTGTTAGTGAAATAATTGAAGAAATGAAATCACAGTTTTCCAATGCTGTCGATCTGGATCGCCGGAGGCAGGAGATCGAATCGGCTCTAGCAAGTATCGAGAAATCCATAAATAAATTACTGGACGCAATAGAGGAAACCGATTCGCAGACTGCTAAAGAACGTCTAAAATTGAGGGAAACCGAACGAGTACGGATGTTGAATGAAATTGCTGTAATTCAGGCTCAACGAGAGGCGGGCCGTTTGGAGATTTCCCATGAAGCTTTGCAGTATACGTTCGATGTATGGCGCGGAGAGATTGAAAGCGCCCGACAAGTCAACGACATTCGGGGCCAGCAAAATGTACTGAGGCGATTTGTGAAGAAGATCGAACTTGGATATGGCAAAGCTCGTGTCTGGTATGCATATCCGATTCAATCCTTGAATAACACTGAAAGAGATAATACCCCCGTGGGGGCACAGAAGTATTAGGAGATCATCGCAAGATGATCTTTTATTTTTCAATTTGATGTTTTGTTTTCCGATACGAATGATAGGGGATCAACAACAGGAATCCCAAGGCAATAATCCCCTGCCCGATCAATACTCCCAAGGCCTGCAACGGCCCAAAATACGGGACACCGAATACGTGCGATCCCATGCCAAACACGTCTGCCATGCCGGCAAAGATGGCCACAACATATCCGGTGCCAACCAGCCTCGAACCAATATCTGACTGGATCGTGCGCTCGTGTCCCCACCAAAGCGTGATCAACCCAATATATCCGCCCAGACAGATGATCGCCAGGCCGGCAAGAAATACGGCGATTTGTACAAACCCCACCACCGGACTCCGATCCCATCCGAACCAATCGGGCTTGGCCCCGATCATAAATAAAAGGAGGCCTAGGAATGTGATCGCAAGGCTTACGCGGATGCGAGGAACGATCACATCTTCAAGCGGAGTTGTATTTGAAGGCAAACTCATTAGTTTGGCAAATCCCGTTTCAGGCGGGCGATCCAATTACCACCAAGGATATTGGCGGCATCATTTTCGGTATAGCCGCGCGCTTGCAACAAGGAACTTAATTTTTGCAGATCGGCAATTGTGTCAATTTCAGGCGGGACATTTTGTAAACCAAAACCGCCGTCGAAATCGGAGCCAATGCCTGCGTGCAGAGAATCGCCCGCGAGCTGGCAGATATGGTCGATATGACTTGCGAGAGTATCCAGCGGAACTTCGTCGCGACTGCTGCCCTTCTCGAGATTCCAACCCACTTTTAAATAATTGTTGAATGGCACCACCCCCACCACGCCATCGCGTTCGATGATACCTTCGATAATACGATCCGAAAAATGACGGTTTGAATTTGAATTCGGCATGAGTGACAGGCAATTCGCATGTGTACCGACCACCGGGCCGCGATATAGATCGAGCGCCTCGATTGCCGCCTGCTCATCCATGTGACTGAGATCGAGGATGAAATTGTAATCGGCCATGGCGGATAATAATTCACGACCGTCCTCAGTTAATGGACCGGGTTCGCGCCAGCCGCCGCAATATCGTGTTCCCACCCATGCCGGGCCGATGAGCCGCATACCCAGTTCATACCATTCTTCCAACTCCGAAGGATGACGCACGCCTTCAGCGCCTTCCATCAAAACCACCATGCCGACTGGATGTCCGTTTTCGCTGGGAGCACTCGAATGCAGGCGATCTCCCTGCGAAGACAGGCGATCTCCCTGCCAGTGATCGATGACCTGCTTTAGGTCCGAGTTGGAAGCGACGAGTCGAAATTTATCGGGGATCGAATCCGTCAGGCGATGATAGGTCATTAACTGTTCGCGATACAGCTTGTGAGCCTCATCGAAGTTTTTGTAGATCTGTTTTTCGAGGTCAGAGGTTTTATAACGGATCGGGGCCGCAAACAGTGTGGAGAAAACAATCGCGACCTGACCGCGCTGATAATCGGGCCAGCCGATCAGAGTATCCCCATTGTGCTCTACAACCGCTGAGCCGGCTTCCAGTTTACGCGTGTCGGCCGCGGAACGCGTGTAATCGCGCCCATAATTGAACATGTTCCAGGCGAGGTCGGTGTGTCCGTCTACAATGAGTGGCATGAGGTTATCGAAAAGCGCACCTTTCGGTGCGCTCTACATTCGTTTATTCTTTATCGTCTTGCTCGTTGAATTCTTGTGTGAGCATTTTGAAGTCTTTGTCGGCGAAGGCAGCCGAGTCCACTTTACGCAGGCTCAGGCCAATGCGGTGCTGTTCCGAGTCGATGCGGATGACGCGCAAGGTTTTGACCTCGCCTTCCTTGAGTACTTCCTTCGGATGCTCGACGCGGTTCTCGCTTAACTCTGAGATGTGGATCAGACCTTCGATATCACCCTCAAGACGGGCAAAAGCGCCAAATTTGGTAAGGCGGGTAATGACACCCTCTACAAGCTGGCCGACGCTGAACTTCTCCACCCGGCTCTTCCAGGGATCATCCTGAAGGGCACGCATCGAAAGACCGATGCGCTTCTTCTCCCGGTCGATATTGATGACCTTGACCTTGACTTCCTGCCCAACTTCAAGGATTTCCTTGGGATGCTGAATACGATCCCATGAAAGCTCGGAAAGATGCACGAGCCCATCGGCACCGTTGATATTGACGAAAGCCCCAAAATCCGCAAGGCTGGTGACGCGGCCGGTATATACCTTGCCTTCTTCCAGCTCACTGATCACGCGGTCCTTCATCGAGGCGCGGGACTCGCTGCTCGCGGCGCGCTCTGAGAGGATCAGCCGGCGGCGTTCGCGATCCACTTCGATAATGCGAACGGAGATCGGCTGGCCAACCATCTTTTGCCAGCGTTGTTCCGGCGTATCACCTGTGGACTGTGAACGACGTGTGGCACTAAATTGGGAAGAGGGCACAAAGCCGCGTAGACTGCCAATGCCAACGATCAACCCGCCTTTGTTGAACCCGATGATCTTGCTGTCGATCACATTTTCTTCCGCGATCATCTTCTCGACATTTTCCCAGGACATCTGTTCCTGAGCGCGCTTGAACGAAAGTACAACATTCCCGTCTTGATCTTCGGGATTGATGACGTATACACTGACTTCCTGTCCCACTTTGAGCGCCTCGCGCTCTTCTGGGGTCAGTTGTTCCAATTCACGCGCGTTAATCACGCCTTCAGACTTGGCGCCGATACTGACGAGGATCTGGCTCTGACCAATACTTGCGATCATGCCTTTGCGGATCTCGCCCGTCTGAGGTAATTCTACGCTGAGGGATTCAGTCTCGAGCAGTGACTCCATTGTTTGGTTATTAGGCTGATCTCCCTGCGCATTCGCAGCCCCCTGAGCTTTATTTTGATCCATCACGCGTGACTCCAATTAAAAGAAATGTAAGGTGGATTATACAAGTGAATGGTGAAGTTGACAACCCTGATGCTCGTTATATTCGTTGTAATCGCAAAACACGCGTTATAATCACGGGCTGGAGTATATTTATGCCCGCAATTTTCCCCTTTACAGCGATTGTTGGACAGGAGCGCATGAAACGTGCGCTTATTCTTAATGCAGTGGACACCCGCATCGGCGGCGTCTTGATTCGCGGTGAACGCGGAACAGCAAAATCCACCGCGGCACGTTCGCTGGCCGCATTATTGCCACACGTGATGGTCGTACAGGACTGTCGCTTTGGGTGCGACCCTGATAAACCTGCAACCTGGTGCACCGAATGCAAGGAACGTTTCGCGGTAGCGAAAAAACTTCCAACCGCCGAACGTGTGACGCCATTTGTTAACCTGCCGGTATCCGCCACGGAAGATCGGGTGGTCGGAACGCTCGACATCGAAAAAGCCATTCAAAAAGGCGAACGTCATTTTGAGCCCGGCGTGCTGGCAGGGGCCAACCGCGGCCTGCTTTATATCGACGAAGTCAACCTGCTCGACGATCATGTCGTGGATATCCTATTGGACTCGGCGGCGATGGGCGTGAACACGGTAGAACGCGAAGGCATTTCCTTTGCCCATCCTGCCCGCTTCATCCTCGTTGGGACGATGAATCCTGAAGAAGGGGACCTCCGCCCTCAACTGCTGGACCGTTTTGCACTGTCTGTGGACATCCTCGGCATTCGCGATGCACGCGAACGCGTCACCATCATGGAGCGCAACCTTTCGTTTGAAAGAGATGCTGAGGTCTTCCGCAAGCAATGGCTTCCAAAAGAAGATGAACTTTCGCAAAAGATCGCGCGTGGACGTGAGCTGGTCGATCAGGTCACACATACCAGCCGCGACCTGCTCTCGATTGCCGCGTTGACCTCATCCCTAAATGTAGACGGTCATCGCGCAGACCTGGTTATCCTTAAAGCCGCGCGCGCCGAGGCCGCATTCGAGGGCCGTACCAAGATCAACGATCACGATATCGCGCTCGCCGCAGAATTGGCGCTGCCTCATCGTATTAAACGAACGCCTTTCCAGCAAGCCGAAATGACCAGTGAACAATTGCAAGAGCGCATCGAGCAGTTGGCGGGCCAATCGGTCCCGAGCGAAGCGGATGATGAGTCCGAAAGCAAGCAGGAAGGCGAACAGCAGGAAAAAAAAACTTAAAACTCGAAGATGAGACGGAGGAAGGTCCGCAACAGGGAAAACCCGAACCGATGCCGCAGGACGTGTTCGCCAACACGAATGCGAACTGGTGGGACGGCGGACAAAAAGTAAAAGCCGGTGAGACCTTCCAACCGCGTAAGTTAAATACCCCGCTCGATAAATTAACCCGCAAACAAGCCGGCCGCCGTTCGCTCACCAAGACCGAGCGCAAACACGGACGCTATATCAAGGCGCGCCCGGCCGGCGACAAGTTGAACGACATTGCTTTCGACGCAACCTTTCGCGCCGCCGCGCCTCATCAAAAAAATCGCGTGGAGCAGCGCAAGAAGCTGGCGTTCGCGATTGAAAAAAGCGACCTGCAACGCAAGATCCGTGTGAAGCGCGTGGCGAACCTGGTGCTTTTTCTTGTGGATGCATCATGGTCCATGGCGGTGGCAGAACGCATGAACGCAACGAAAGGAGCGATCCTTTCACTGTTGACCGATGCATATCAGCGCCGGGATCGAGTCGGGTTGATCGTCTTCCAAAAAGATCGGGCGACTTTGGTATTGCCCCCCACCAACTCCGTTCAACTCGCCCAACGCGCCTTGATGGATATCCCGGTGGGCGGCAAAACTCCGCTTTCAGCAGGCCTGTTCATGGCACACGATGTACTTACGCATGAAAAACATATTCATCCCGATGTGGAACCGCTGCTGATCGTGATGACCGATGGCGCGGGGAATGTATCCCTTGGCACACTTCCGCCTCAGGAGGAGGGTTTTAAATTCGCCGAGTTGATCGCAAACGAAAAAACACGTTCCGTGGTGATCAACATGGAACACGCCGCCTTCGACCAGGGCCTCGCAAAACAACTGGCGGACCATCTCGAAGCTCCTTGTTACGCACTCAGTGAGTTGAAAGCAGAGAATTTATATTACGCAGTCAAAGACGAGATGTCGAAGCCAACGAAGAAATAAAAATGATGACCACTCGTAAAGTGGTCATCATTTTTATTTTAAGAAATCATTTACAGGTATTCGTTTCATCACCCATCAAGGATTTCTTTTTCGCTCAATTTGATACGCGGTGAACACTGATAAAGCCGATCCGGCCAACATCCCTATCACCACCATGATTAACATGATGAGCTTTGCCGAAGCTTGTTCGCTTTCCTGTATCGGCCCCATTCGAGGCACAATCCCCCATAACAATAACCCCTGAAGTAAACCAAACCATGCTCCTGCCAGAGCAGCTTCCTGAATGCGGCGCTTCGATTCAATACTTCTCGAACGCGCCACACAGATGATACCGACGCGCAACGCGATCAGCCAGGCAAGCGGGGTAACACATACAACTCCCGAATAGCCGGCCCAGGTCACAAGCAAGACTGTGACCAGCCATGGCGCGAACTGACGGAGCGGAATCTCAAACACAGCCCGCAGATCGAGTCTATTACTGGATGACGGTGATGCCGCGGGTTGTGTCACATTATGGAGTTATGGACGTTTGCTGCTCAAGCCTTACTTCACAGGCGTTAACGCAATGACAGGGATCTGCCGCGTAGTTTTTCTTCGATATTCGGCAAAGCCCGGCATGACTTCCACCATCTTGTCATATAACCGTGTTCGCTCCGGTTCTTTGGTAACTTCAGCGTCAACCTCGAACTTTTCGGTTCCAACTTCAACAATAATGTGAGGATTTGACACGATGTTATGGTACCAATCTGGATTGGTCGGCGCACCGCCTTTGGAGGCGATCACCACGAGTCGATCTCCATCTTGGGTATATGCCACCGGGTTGACACGTTCTTGTTTACTCTTCGCCCCCGTAGTATGGAGCAGGAGCAATGGCCTGCCGGCAAAATTACCCCCGACTTTACCGCCATTCGCTCGAAACTCCTCAATGATTTTTGTATTCCAATTGTTTGTAGTGCTCATATACAACTCCTTTGGAATACAGACGTGCATAGTTAACGAAGTTTTACGTCTTTCAACACCATATTTTTTCACCTAGCCAATCGGGCAGGTAAATCTTCAAGGTGTTCTTGATGATGCTCATACGAACCAATTAGAACCGCGGAGAGAGCGTATCCTCCCAGCCATGGATACCTTTCAGTATCCAAGAGATCTTTCTCAGGGATGGTTTCTGCCAGCTCCAAAAAACGTAGATATCTTTCCTTCCATTCTTGATGAACGACCGACCAGGGCAGTCCATGGTACTTTTCATATATCCATGCGTTAATTAGATCCACGTCCTCGGATTCCGGGTTCAACTCCCCAGGCCAGTCGGGATACTCAGGTTCCTTATTGTGTTGAGCGGCTTCCATTCGTGCGACGGACCTTTGCTGCCAGGCTGTCAAATGCGCGAGCACATCTTTGATGGACATCTTGAAATCAAGATGCGTGGCAATGATTTGTTCTTCGTTCAGGTCGGCCAGTAACTCTTCCCAACGATTGAATTCGTCTTTGAGCATTGTGATAAGTTTTGTTTTTCCGTTCATGTTGCTCCATCCAAAAACTATTCGCAATTAATTTGCTATCAATAGAATCAATCACTTTTACTTGCCGGTTGGCAATGCGTTTTGTTGAGCACTGTTAAGATCTTTTTTCTCCAGAATGACCAGGGCGATGCCGCCGAGAATGGCGATAGAGGCTACACCAAGGCGCAAGCTGATGGGTTCACCAAGAAAAATGACGCCGCCTACTGCCGCAATTACCGGAACACTAAGCTGTACTGTAGCAGCCTGAGCGGCCTTCAAACCGGGCAACGCTGTGTACCAAATCGCATACCCTATCCCGGAAGCCAACGCGCCCGATGCAATCGCATACCAAAACCCGATATTGTTCAACGACGCGCGATTAAACAGCAATACGCTCATGATCGCTGCAAGAGCTGCGGCGCGCGTGAAATTTCCTGCTGTCACCTTAGTAGGATCGCCTATCCCTCTACCGCGCAAAGAGTAGATCCCCCAGGCCGCCCCTGCACATAACATCAATATAGAGCCAAATAGTGGCGGCGCAGAGAGACCCGGTAATAACAGACCGACAAGTCCTCCGAACGCGAGTAAAAGACCTACCAGCTGCAATCGCACGAGATGCTCGCCGGACCAAATGCCGTATCCGATCATCGTTACCTGGACGGTGCCAAAAAGCAACAGAGCACCGGTTGCCGCAGGCAGGCTTATGTAAGCAAAGGAAAAACCGGCTGCATAAACAAACAGTGCCGATGCCGACAGCCAGTTCCCGCCGCCGGCTTGAGTTCCTCGACGTATGCGCACCAGCAACCAAAGCATGACGGCTCCGGAGATCAATCGAATGGCTGCAAAACTGGCCGCATCGATGCCTGTATTTTTGAGGGCGATCCTGCACAGCAATGAATTACTTGCAAACGCAAGCATAGCCAGTGATGTCAGCAGGATGGTACGTGTATATGACATTAAAAATTCTCCTCAGCCCATTAATCGGCTATGGCTTAGTGATCCCACACAAGTTTCAGCTCGCGCAGCTGCGGTTCGACCTTCATTGCCAATTCTTGAACCTCATCTGCTTCGAGCAATAATCCATCAATGGCACAGCCAAGCGCGCGAAGCAGTTCGTCCCGTTCCAGCGAAGTGACCATCGCACTCATGAAGTTATCGCGCACGTCCAAAGGAAGGTCATCAAAGCCTCTGCCATGGTTTGCTGGAAGGTCACGGCGCCTGCAAGCAAGACTAAGGGCGTAATCACGAGTCCCGCTGACCCAATATTCCGCCTGCCAGTATCGGCCGCGTTCGATGCAAAAGCGCGCACGTAATGCGTGATGAACCGCGTAGCCGAAGAGTTCTTCCGCAGATGGTGGCCGAGTGTAAGGTTTTTCCACCGAACTTCCGAAGATCATTGTAAACTTCGGGCCGGTCGCGCCAAACTTGGAAGCCGGCGTGAACGAGAGGTCGAATTGCAGCAAGCCAGGCAGCAGAAATACGCGATAGAGGGAGGCACCGCTTGGCAGGTCGAACAGATGTACCGCCTCGAATTCCTCGACGAGGTCGCGAGTCCAATCCTCAAGCACATCAAACATGGAGAAATCGTCTGCAACC
>WNFL01384814.1_pt1 | contig 10891 bp, 25 predicted proteins | sample 5400361 | NCBI WGS metagenome assembly WNFL01 (sample SAMN13153351, study PRJNA577476) | soil metagenome | isolation source: 40 cm soil on Douglas fir-dominated hillslope | place: USA:California | collected 2013-09-17 | reverse complement strand
TGGCGCGATCTCCCATGGCCTATCCTCTCAGCGCTCGTTTGTCGAGAATTTTGGAAGCTTCGTCGAAATTTTCCTTGATGGTAAATTTTTCGACGACCTGAGCAGCTCCATATTGTTGAAGCTGTTCGAGTACGTCTTCCATCTCGCTCATGTTGTCGAGAGAGCAGACGCACTCGATTACAGCTACAACGCATTGAGCACTTCCCTTCGTGTAGTTCGGTTTTTGGTTGGTTGCCATTACTGGCCTCCTTTGAAAGGTGCGAGCGCCTTTTCAAGCGCGGTGATGTCCCGATCGAAATCCTCGGGCGAGACGTGCTCTCCGGCCATGAGCCGCGTGAAGCTGTCGCGCAGATCGGCCGGTTTCTTGAATCCCTCGACCTTGTAGCCGAGCGCAGCGAGGACCACCGGGAGGGGGATTTTCTTCGAGGACTTGAGTCCCTTCAGGTGAAACTCCAGCGACTCCGGCACGAGGCCCTCGGCATTGCCCGGGTTGAGGGTGATATCCACCTCGCGGCCATCGACCACGAGAGCGGTGCAGCGGGTGACAGGTGAGTCGAGCTTGGTCATTTCGTTTCCTTTGTTAGAGTATCCATGACGCCTTGTTGGTGATCTTGAACCAGATCGCCGCCAGGGCCATGATGAAGATGTCGCGGAACGAAAGCTCCACGGCATTGGTTGCGGTGAGGTTGATCGTGCCCCCACTTTTATGAAGAGACAGGCAAACGGATTCATGTTTCCAAACGAACCCCTTCCCGCTCTCCCAGCTTGAAGTGCGGTAGACCAGCTTGGTCATTTGCCTTCCTCCAGTGTTGAAAGCGCGGAAGACAGAGCGCTGCCATCTGGGCGGCGGACTATCAGAGCGCGGATAATTTGGAGCGAAAGCCTGACGCGTCCTATGGGGCTGTTTTGCCGCAGCCGTACTTGGCGCTGTTGTTCCAGGGTTTCCTCCACGGTGGGGTAGACTTTTCCGTCGAATGAGCTGCGATATGGCATGTCTTCTCCTTTATGCCGCTGCCTTCTCGGTGCTGCGTGCGGTGACGTTGATTGCGACCACCGTGCTGTGGGTGGTGTGCGCCGCCCTCAATTGCGCGGATGGCTCCAACTTGAGAGCAATCGCCTTCCAGGCGACGCTCGCGCGCTCGAATTCGCTGACGGTGGCGCGGAAGTACAGGCCGTCGTAGGCTCCGGCCCCACCGCTCTTCAGAACGTTTTCGAGCATCAGTTCTTGCTCGCGCAGATCGGCGATCTTCGCGCGGACCTCTCCGAGCGAGTCGACCACTGTTGACAGGTTCGTGTTCATGTTATGCTTTCCTTTCGTTGGTTGATGCGAAGGGGACCATGCATGCGGGGATTGCGCCGCAGACCGTCACCTCTTGTTTGAGGGGCTTGTGGCAGACCCCCTCTTCGATTAGGTCGCGGGCTCTGCGCCCGAACCATCCCTGAAGACGCCAGCACAGGCCGGTGTCAATCAGGAATTGCCATGCTTCGATCACTTGCTCTTCGCTCTCGGCCTCGATGAAACCCTCGGCCAATCCGGTTGCTTGGTAGGCGTTCACGGCTTTGTTTCCTTTCGGTTTGGATATCGTTCACAAGTAGACTCCACAGAGAATATCATAATAGTGGGACAAAAGGGATATTTTTGTGTTATAATGGGTGCGTTGAGGGTAACTATTACGAATCAATGACTTAGGAGCGCTCATGAAGCCCAAGATCGGTATCCTGGACCGGAGATTCAGATATACGCCTGCGGCGAAGACCGATGTCGCCGAGACCTTCCGGCGTGAGCGCGAGAGGCTGAAGGAAGTGGAGCGCGAGCAGGCTCTGGTGCGGGCGAAGGTGCTCGTGCCGATACGAAAGGACCTTCCCGGTGGCGGACGAGAAAAACTCTGAGTAATGCCCAGCCTGCCGCGGGACGTGCGGGGATGTGGTGCCGGTTGAGTCCATGATCTGTTGCGGACTGGATTCTTCGGGCTGCGGCGGGAAGCTATGTACGGGCCACGATATCCATTACAGCGAGGACTGGGGTCCCTGCCAGCTTTGCGAGGGCACGGGGAAAGTAGATCGCGTCACGGCGGTGGCCTATGTTCTCGAAGCATGAGCCTTGCCCGGTTTGCCGTGGGGAAAAGCAAATCTGGGTTTCCTGGGATCAGTGGGAGGTCGGGAAAGAATTCTGGATTGAGCAGGGCAGAAAAGGAGAGAAGGGCCATACCATTAGTGAGTCCAACATAGAGGATGTTCGTGTGGTTTGTTTGTGCTGTCGTGGGAGCGGCAAGGTATCGAGGAAAAAATATATTGAACAGGTGTTGACTCAAAATGATCGAGCTGCGGGAAATTGAAAAAGATGCGCTCCTGAAAATGGACGAGGGCTATATATTGCTCGCGGGCTGCGGCATCTTCGGAATTCACTGCCTACTCATGCGTGGCGGGGACAAGGTGCTTCTGCATCGGTCTTCCTTCATGCGCCTGCGCAATGCGGGCCTGGTGCGCTATCGGGACCAGGGCCCGCCCAAGGAAGGGAAGAAGGTCGAGCGCCTGGACGCGCATCTTACAACCGGCGGACGCAAGCTGGTCCGCGAACTGCGCGAGAAAAAGAAAGAGCTTGTCGATGCCGGATTAATCGGAGGATGGGTCATATCGGGAAGCGAATACTCAAGGCAATCCCAGAGGATTGTGTAGTCTGCGCAGGAACGGGTCATGTTTCCCGGGTCGATTTCATCCGCTATCGTTTCCTTTTTGGTCATACCAGCGGAGCGTGGGTGCTGCCCAACAACGAGTGGCCCGATGCTGATTGAGCCGATCTGGCGCTGCCCGAAGTGCAACGCGGAGGATCGCAGTAGTTACGTGCAATGGAATCCCAGCACGGTGCATCCTGCGCGCTCCGATTTCCTGGATGTGGTATTGAGCCGGGCAAAGGCCGGATATCAAGAACTCTATGCGGGGCTAGATGGGAAATTCTGTTCTGCTTGTGGGGGTCGGGGCTGGGTGTATCATGACGAGAAGATCGCCTATATCCTCACACGCGATGTCGCGAGCAGCGAGACTGGGCCCGGACGGGCTGACAATCAAGGAAGAGAAATTCTGTGAGCGCTACTTCGCGACTGGGGAGGGGGCGGACGCTTATCGCGAAAGTTATGGGGTGGACCCGAGTAAGGACGGCCCTTGGGTCGTGGAGGAAGCGTCGAGACTCGTCGGGAAACCTCACATTCAGAAGAGGCTGGAGACCCTACGCGCAAAAAGCGAATCGATTGCGATTTACACCGCCGACAAAGCCATGGCCGAGGCGCGTGAGGCTTACGATCTTGCCAAAAAGACGCTGGCTCCAGCCGCGATGGTGTCGGCGGTAACCCTGCGCTCAAAGCTTGCGGGGCACCTTGTCGAGAAGCGCGAAGTCACGAGCAAGACCCTCAAGACCGCCACCCCGGAGGAGCTGATGGCGGAGCTGGACCGGCTCTCGGGTGAGGCCGGGTTGGTCATACAAAGGGCGAAAACAAAAGTACCATCTTGATGTATAATCCGCGGCGGAGGGAACTGCCCGGATGAATTTCAATCTTCACGATCTGCTCACGAACCAATTCCTGGTCGGCCTGTCAGGGGCGACTGTGTTGGGTGGGGTCCTGTATGTGTGCCGCCAGTTTCCGCATCAGTTGTGGCAGCTCTTTCTCAATCAATGCTCGGTGGGGCTCGATGTCAAAAATAGCGACACCGCCTTTTATTGGATCGATCAGTGGCTCGCACAGCATCCCTATTCTGGTCGCGCCCGAAGCCTGCGGCTGACTGCCGGTCGCTCCCGGGACGAGGCGGTCGCGAGAGTAGTGGGGGGCGACGAGCAGCCTATGAACACCCCGAAATATATCCTGTCGCCGGGCCCGGGGAACCATCTGGTGATGATCGGCAAGCGGATCGCCTTCATCCAGCGGGTCGAGAAGGAGCCGGAAAAAAGCGGTCAGGGGATGATGATGCCCGACAAGGAAACTCTGCACATCCGGATTCTTGGGCGCGACCGGGTGCTTCTTCGCAAGATCGTCGAGGAAGCCTATGCGCTCGCATGTGAATGGCGGGGACTACTGGCAGGTGGGAGCGAAGCAGCCGCTTCGGACGCTCGGGTCGGTGATCCTTCCTGCAGGAGTCACTGATGCGCTGGTGGCCGACATGGATTTTTTCATGAAGAACGAGCGCTGGTATCACGATCGCGCGATCCCGTGGCGGCGCGGATATAAGCTCTACGGTCCTCCGGGCTGCGGGAAGTCCACGCTCGTTGCGGGTCTTGCGTCGCACTTCGAGATGGGCGTGGCGGTGCTCCAACTGAATCATGTATTCTCCGATTCTGATTTGATTGATTTGCTGGTGGGCCAGCCGCCGAAGACGCTCCTCCTGATCGAAGACCTGGACGCAGTGTTCACCCTGGAGAGGAAAGCTGCGGAAACGAAGATCACCTTTTCCTCCTTTTTGAATGCCCTGGACGGCCTGATTGCGCCCTCGGGACGGATGCTCTTTGTCACCACCAACCACCCGGAGAAGCTCGATCCGGCGCTGGTGCGCGCAGGCAGGATTGACGTGAGTCGTCTGATCACCTATGCGACCGAGGATCAGGCGGGGCGCTTCTTCAAGCGATTCTTCCCGGAGGCTCATGCGATCCACATTGAAACCTTCGGGCGGGCGGCTGCGGGCATGGCTCCGGCCGAAATCCAGAATGTTCTTCTGGAGCATCAGGACGATCCCGCGGCGGCGGTGGTGACTGTTACGAAAAGGCGCGTGGCGTGAAAAGAAAAGAAAAGATAGAGCGCGTGCGCGAAGTCACGCAGATTCTGTGCGCGCCCAGAATTGGCGATCGAGTAAGGGTGCTTGAATGCGCGATTCCGGGACATAGGGTGCTCAAAGCCCCCTGTTACGCTCTTATGGATGGAATGGTTGGAACGGAGCGGGTCATTACGAAAACCATGATGTATTCCTTTTCTAAGGATGACCATGAGATTCCAATTTGGCTTACAAGAGGGGTGCGTGACCCGCAGTTTCGTCCCTTCGTCTGGTGGTTGACGCGGCATCAATTCGAGATTATCGATGGATGAGCGTACAAAAAAGATTACCAATATTTTACTCGATCCCAGGCCCGGGATGCGCGTTCGTCTTCTTCCCTGCAACCACCAGTTTCATTTTGGCAATATACCGTTGCAAGAGGGGATGAGCCAGGGCGTAACTGTGATAAAAGAAATTGCCTCGGCAGACGCGATCTTTTCGGGTCGCAATAAGGCCAGGGACGGGGACGAAGAGATCGCGTATTTAATGTCTGAGGGTATCATCGGGGATTACCGTTGGTGGGTTTATCGGCATCAGTTTGAGATTTTGCTCGATGAGGACGAATGAGGAGCGCGTCCAGAAAGTGCTCGATGCGCTCCTGCCGTTGAGAATTGGGGCGCGGGTGAGGGTGGTTTCTTGCGACCATAGAGTTGAAGCTGGGTCAATCGCATCATTCCTTCATTGCGCAGGGTTGTATCCCTGGATGGTGGGGACTACCGCGACGATTGTTGCGCGCGATACACGTCCCGAGAATGGGGTGGGGTGGCTTGTAAAATTTGATTCTCACTCCCCGGGTCCTAGGAGCCCCCGCCAGTGGTGGGTGGATACGCACCAGATCGAACTGCTTTAGCTTAATCGATTGCGCGCCATCTTTATGATGGCGGGATGATCGAGGATATCGCAGGGCTTTCCCCCCTGGCCGGTGCTCGCGCCGTCATGCGTGAGATCGGCGAAAGAAAGCGCGCAGACCGCGAACGTGAGACGCTGCCCAACTGGCATGTGGTCGAGCCCGCCACAACCTACGTCCATGGTTGGCACATCGATGCGATTTGCGAGCACTTGGAAGCTCTGACGCGCAGAGAAATCAGAAACCTGATCGTCACTGTGCCCCCGCGGCACTCGAAGTCCCTCCTTTGCTCGGTGCTCTGGCCCACCTGGGTGTGGACGCATACACCCTCGTTCCGGTTCCTGTGCATGTCCTACGGCGCGCATCTTTCGTTGCGCGACGCTCTCAAGTCGCGCCGGGTGATTCAGTCGCCCTGGTATCAGGAGCGCTGGGGCGAGGTATTCCGATTTGCTGGGGATCAACTTGCAAAAAGTCGTTATGAGAACGATGCGACTGGGTATCGGATATCTTCATCCGTTGGAGGGCTTGGAACGGGCGAGGGTGGGGACGCGATCGTAGTGGACGATCCGATCAATTTGGATGACGTGCATAGCGACATCATCCGGGAGGGCGTGAACGAGTGGTGGGACCAGGTGATGTCGACGCGCCTGAATGATCCAAAAACAGGCGTGCGGTTGATCATCATGCAGCGCGGCCATGAGACCGATCTCGCCGGGCACCTGCTTGCGAAAAGTGGTTGGGCCCACTTGAATCTTCCGGCCGAGTATGAGCTTGACAAAAGAAAGACCGCGATCGGCTGGGTTGATCCGCGCAAGGAAAAAGGCGAGCTACTTTGTCCGGAACGTTTTGGTCCCAGAGAAATCGAGGAATTGAAAAACACGTTGGGCCCATGGGGGTCAGCGGCGCAGCTCCAGCAAAATCCTGCCCCACAGGAGGGGGGCATCTTCAAGCGCTCATGGTTTCGTCTATGGCCGCACGATGTGCGCCTGCCGATCTTCGAGTATGTCATCCAAAGCTACGACACTGCGTTCACCGACAAAACCCAGAACGATCAATCGGCCTGCACGGTGTGGGGTTTGTTCAAGCATCCGAAGACGAAACAGAATTGCGTGTTCCTGGTCGATGCGTGGGCGAAGTTCTACGAATATCCGCCGCTGCGCAAACGCGTGCGGGAAGACTTGCGCGCGAAATACGGCGACAAAGACCAGGAGAAGGGCGTCGATCTGGTGCTCGTGGAAGAAAAGGGCTCGGGGATCGTGCTCCTGCAGGATTTGCGTATGCTCGGGGTCCCCGCCTATGGCTACAACCCCACGCGCGCAGATAAGGTAGTGCGCGCCCACGCGGTGGCTCCCTTCTTTTTCGCGGGCCTTGTCTATCTTCTGGAATCCTCGGTCAACAAAGGTCAGCCGGTGTCGTGGTGCGAACCCTTCATTCATGAGATGCTCACCTTTCCCAATGCGGCGCAGGACAACATGGTCGATACCGCAACGCAGACATTCATCTTTCTTCGCAACAAAGAGCTGATTACCGCCAAGGTCGGAAAGTTCGAGGAGGACGAGGAGAATGCTTACGCACCCCAGGCCGCTGGCAATCCATATTCAATGTAGGATAGCTTCCTGAAAGACTTCAGGATCACTATCCTGTATCGACGATAGGGCGTACACTCTTACCCATGACGATCGGCGATCGATAGTCCTCAATGGTGGCAAATCACTATGGTGGTGTCACCGGGCATGGTTTTGGGGTGTCTGATTTGCGCGGTTTATATGAAACCCGAAAGGACAAACCAGTGGAGACGCGCCTGGATTGGAAGGAGCTGAACAAGTTTTCGCTCTATACGCCGATTCTTCGCGTGATAGGCGACACCGCGCGGAAATGTGGAGCCGAAGCGCGCTTTGTTCAGACCGAGAATTTTCTTGACGACTGCGCGGAGGTCATGATCGAGCTGCGTCGCGCGGGCGACTCAACGCTGCTTGATTTCAATACGCTCGTGCAGATGATCGAAGATCAGGGGACGCTCGCCGCGGATTTCTCCGGGGTGCGTCGCATCGTTGAGGTCTCGTGTGCTTTGCTGCCGAATCCCAAACCCGAGGTGAAGGTGGATGATACCCATCAAGCATTGATGGCGGCGGCGATTCACCAGCAGCAGATGGCGATGCAGCAGCGTGTGATTCAACATCAAATGGCGGCGGTACAATATCAGAAGCTCGCCCAGCTTGCGCAGAGCCCGGATGGGGGATTACTGGGGGGCGCGGGCACGTACAGCGATCAGATCAAGGCTTACCTGGGTTTGAAACCGTAATGGATTCCTCTCTCAACGATCTTTTCAGCGGGCGGCCGGAGGTCGCGCGCCTGCGGGCGAACGATTACATCCGCAAGATCGTCAAGCCCTATGGTTTTGTGCCGCAGCTTGCGGTTGAGGATGCCACAGAAACGCTCTATCTTTCGCTCTTCGGTCCCATTGATGGGGTGGTCGGAAGCGGGTGGCATCAAGCTGGCCGCCATTCGCGTGCGCGCTGGCATCAGGTCAACATCGGGGTGCTGCAAAAGCTGTGGGGAACCTCTGAGCTTGAGCAGTATCTGCGTGCTTTTTGCATCCTTGCGGGTGCAAGCACGACAGACTAGAGTGCCCCTATGGACTCACCCGGGCCGGTGAAGGTGATGGTGCGATTGACGACCGACGATGCGCGTATGTGGGCGGTCGGCGTGGCGCGCGAGTGCGGCCTGAAGCGCGAGGGCACCGATAAGCTGGTGCAGTCATCTTGCGATGCTGCTCGACAACCCGGATGATGCGCGCCGTTACGTCGGGGTGACCTGCGCGATGTTGCGCAAGGATTTTGCTCATGAGAGTGAGGACGAGGGCACGGCTCTCATGACCTTCGTGATCGCCCCCCAGGCGAGTTACCATTACACGCCCCCTGGAGGTGGTGGTGGTTTGGGTTTCGTGATCCACAATTACGCCGCGACCAGCCAGCAGATTATGCTGAAGACGAAATAGTGCCATGCCGTGGACTGAGTCCCAGATACGACTTTTTCGTGCTGCGGCGCACAACCCGGAGATCGCGCGCTCGCACGGAATGTCGATGGGGCGAGCACGCACGATGTCGATGGAGGGGGTGAAGCACGCTCAAGGGGGGCGGATCGGGGCCCCGGATGTGAAGAGCCTGCTCAAGCAGGCGAATAACCAGCTCGTCACCCAGAGAGAACAAGCACTTCAGGACGATCTCACGCGCCAGCTTCACGGGCTGCTTGAGCGTCAAGGTTCCGGAGGTTCTGCCCTTCCGGGGGTACCAGGGATGGCCGATGGGGGTGAAGTCAGCCTTTCTGACATCCTCATGGGGGTGGGTGCCATCCCGGCCGCGGTGCTCGCGCGAAGGCCCCTCAATGCGCTTGCGCGGCCCCTTCAACGGGCGTTCGCCCACCCCGTGATGGGGATGGAGTCGGTGGCGAAGCAGGCGATGTCGCCCACCCAGGCCGATTCGCGCTTTCAGGACGCACTACGGCACGCCCACAGTCCGTATTCGAAGCTCCCGATATGGCATGGTCAGGGCGCATACACGAATGAGCAGGGGCGACTTGAGACCAACCCCCTGTACGCCCAGCAACTGCCGCGGTTTCAGGGGCGAATGGACAAAGACGAGGCGGCGCTCAAGTACGCCGGGGAGATGGGCTCGAAGCTCGATCAATGGGGGGTGCCGATTCAACGCGCCGTCCCGAACATCTTCAATATCCCTGGTGGCGCGGATTCCCTTCTCATGAATAAGATCGGGCCGGAGGAGGTTCGCCGTCTTGCCCAATCGATGGGGTCGGATGTTGCGGTGTCGCACCGGCCCGGGAATGAGGCGCTTTTGTTTTCGACCGGGGCCCCGCATGATGTGCGCGAGATGGCCGCCCGGGCTGCGCAGACTGTACCGCAATCGAAGGTGCGCTACGCGGTGTCGCGGCCGGGCCAGGACCGGGTATTGGTCGGCAAGGAACCCTGGATGGATAAGACCTATCAGGAATTGGGACTTCAATGAAATCGGGGCCGGGTCGATGGGATTTGGTTTATGTGAGCAAGCGCACCGCGCTCTTGCAGGACTGGGTCCACCACATTCCTCCGCGTAACAAAGGAGCCTTTCACAAAGGAGCCTTTCGGCCGATTGCGCGTGTGCCCAGCGAAAACCGTTTCATGAATGACGTCATCAGGGACGATCTGTGGAACCTGTTGCACGACGAATACTGGAGGCGCGGCGCGAAGACGGTGCCCTTGTGGCGCTCAAAGGAGATCATCCGGGTTTATGATGTGGCGCAGGTGTTGACGCGCGGACAACCCCATGGCGTGGTTCATCACGACGGCGTATGAAACAGCGCAAACGAGAGCGTTGGAAATATCTTCGTTTGATTCAATCGCACGAGACGGAGGGCGGTGCGTTTCGTCTGACCGACTTGAGGATTGCAAAGATTCCCAATGGCTACCGGAGAATTGACGCAGGAAGCCCGCTCTTCATGGAGCTTTTCACTCGCTACCTTGATCGCCGCAAGAAGACCGTGGGGATTCGCGAGGCCACGAGAATTATCCGCGCTCACGATGTCACGCAGGCGCTCACGCGTAGCGAACCCAAGGGTGAGCCCAAGAGCATTTGGGATGAGCACTATCGGTAACGCATCGATGACCCATCACTTCCTCGAAGGCTCGAACACGATGGGATTTGTGACCCGGGGCGATGGCAGCTTTGCCCTGGATCAGCGCGGGGAGAGGATTCCGATTCCTTTCCCGTGCCACGAGTGCTTGGAGCCCGCCTGTTATGGCGAAGGGGGCCTTTGGTATTGCCCCCAATGCTGGCAGAATTACCTCACCGCGGACGAGGATGTGAAAGACGAAAATGCCCCTGCCTGAGAACAAGAACTTCGATCAAGTCCTCGATCATGTGGCCGGGGTGACGCTGCAGACGTTGTCGATCGAACACTCCGGGGACGCCGATGGAGCCGATTATGCCCTGGACGTTGTCCAAGATGTAAATAATATGTGGACACTTCATTTCAAAAAGAAGAAAGGTGCATGGACTTACGATCGTCGCGTTTGGAGGGCTTCGCAATTTACCTATGAGCCTTCATGAGCAAGCTCACATTGAGGGAAATCGCTGCGTTGCCATTTATCCGGCCGGGAGACGCCGAGTTCGACATGGTTTATGCGGTGCGGGTATGGGATGCAAGAAATCGCGTGGCGTTGAACCAGATGATCGAGCGTGAACCCGATGTCCCGCATGA
>WNFL01364500.1_pt1 | contig 10894 bp, 9 predicted proteins | sample 5400361 | NCBI WGS metagenome assembly WNFL01 (sample SAMN13153351, study PRJNA577476) | soil metagenome | isolation source: 40 cm soil on Douglas fir-dominated hillslope | place: USA:California | collected 2013-09-17 | reverse complement strand
TCAACAACAGATGCCAATTCCGAAGCAACTCGGGCGTGGATGGTTTTCGAAAATTCTCCTGCAGGAGGTTGTTGATTTATGCCCTTGCGGGATTGTCTCCGGCCCGACTATCCAGTCCAACCGGGAGGGTCAAGCACAGACAGCTGAGCTCGCTCCTCAGCCTGAGATATTGCCCCCTTCCTCTTCCACAAAGGCTTTGCAACCCTCAATGAAAGATTCTGAATTGCCTGTGCAATCATCTTCGTCAGCAACACCGCGAGCACTAGCCCACTGATATCCTGCTTCATGACCACTGCAATCTACCGTACATGGATAGCCATGAAAGTATTCAGTCGCTGACGTAGGAGTAGTAGCTATCGGGTCCCGACGAAGTTCTACTTTCTTGGCGTCATCCATCATCCATACGCCGCCAACTACGACCGTGAGCGCAGTCGCGCATACACCGACAATCTTCATGGCCATTTCGCACTCCGACCGAAATCCATGAAGTCACGAGTGAGGAATCACTTACAGACCCCGCACTTCCCGCCTTCTTTGGCGCAGTGCTTGCAATACTTGCAATTCTTGCAGGTATGGCAGGGGTCGGCACCTGTGCAGGTCGCTGCAATAATGTCGAGCGGAATCTGGTTGATGAGAAGAATCGACAACAGGAGTTGCGCGAGGGCAACGAGGAGCCTTGATTTCAGCATTGCGTGTCCTCCGGGGTCAGATTGGGCACAGGGTATGCGCGCAGCATGTACTGATTCACCGTATTCATCAAGCGCTATCACGTTTAAGATCCGGTACAGTAATTCTTGACACCCGTTTCCTTTTGGTATACTATAGGCGTAGTTAATCCCCACGACATACCACTAACGGAGGCTCAGCCCATGAGAGTAGCTTGCTCATTGATTCTTTCGGCGTCACTTCTCTTCCCAAGCGCGGTGTTGCCCTTGACGCAGACAAACCGGTGGCTCCGGTCGTCAAGCAACCTCTCGCATTTGGCTTGGAGGATGCTACTCCGGTCAAGCTACGCATAAATAGGAACATTTCGTCCGCCGATGCCCAGGTCAATGAGACCGTTGATTTCGAAGTTCTTGAGGAGGTTAAGGTCCACGATGTCGTTGTGATTCCCCGTGGAGGTACGGCTTGGGCAACGGTAACTGAGGCCCAACCTAAGAGAAGAATGGGACGCGCAGGCAAGCTCAACATCAACATTGACAATGTGCGTCTCACTTCTGGCGAGAAAATAGCTTTGCGGGCGATCAAGCAGGTCGTCCGAAGAGATCGCTTTGGGTAGTTCCGGCAAGGATGCGCGGTTCCTAGACAAGCTTCGCCGTCTGTTGGGGCAAGTCAAACGAGGAAGATCGCAAGCTCGTGTTGTACATGGTCCAGAAAATGGCCCGACACTAGGTCCGCTCGCCTATGGCTGAGAACGACTACCCGCTCGGAAGTGTCCACCCATTCTCCAAGTGGACACTTCCCGATGTGCCCAAAAGGCTGATCTTCCTTACTCACCCACACTTCGTCCACACGTCACTGACGTACGCCCACGATGAGCAGTGACATTTATGGTTGTTTATTTTCGCGCGGACCGCTGAAGGCGCCAGAAGCATGCTAGCGCCTTGACGCCGCAGGAGATGCACGAAGAATTCTCGTACGCACGCGCGCGATGCACTAATTGTTTCCAATCTATCGCAAGTTTCGATTGGACAGCGGGACGCAGAGTCTTTAATGTCAGCGCCCAACAAGGTCGTGACCAATCCCCTCGTCGTTGAAGTGGGAGATGGCCCACCACCCAGGGAGGTAGTCTCCGATGGTTTTTGGTCGCGGAATGTTAGTGTGTGTCCTGTTGATGTTCGCCGCGCTCGTATCCATTCAAGTCCATGCACAAGTCACCGGAGCCACACTATCCGGCACGGTCACAGACACTTCGGGCGGCATAATACGCGACGCCGAAGTTTCCGTGAAAAATACTGCTACGGGCATCAGCCGGGCCGTTACGGTTGATTCCGCGGGTTTTTACACGGTTCCCAACCTGCTTGCTGGAATTTACGAGGTTAGAGTCACGGCAGCGGGATTTTCCACCGCGTTGCATTCGGACCTTACGCTGGCTGTTGGCGCGCAACAACAGCTCAACTTCTCTTTGAGGGTCGGGACAGCAACTGAGACGGTGAAGGTGACGGCAGCGACGCAAATCGAACTCACCTCTTCGACCCTGACCGGACACGTCGATTCTCAGACGGTGCTGGACTTGCCTCTGAATGGACGAGACTGGACTTCTCTAGCCACCCTTCACCCCGGCGTGAACTTGATCGAAAATCAGATGGACTATTCTCTTGGATCTGCTCGCGGAAATCGTGGTTTCGGAGCGCAACTCACGGTCTCAGGCCAACGGACAACAAACAACAATTACCGGCTGGATGGCGTGAGCGTCAACGATTATGCCAACAGCGGCCCAGGCAACGTGATTGGCGCAGCCGTGGGTGTAGATGCGATTCAAGAATTCTCAGTACTGACGGGAGGTTTCTCGGCCGAATACGGCAAGGCCACCGGTGGAGTCATAAACGCCATCACCAAGTCGGGCACGAATGACTTCCACGGCGACGTATACGAGTTCCTTCGAAACAGTGCGTTGGACTCAAGAGATTATTTTTCCAGGAGTGGCAACACCCCGGTGGCGGCATTCCGCCGCAACCAGTTCGGTGCCGCTGCGGGTGGGCCCATTATTAAGGATAAGACCTTTGTCTTCGGCGACTACGAAGGGATGCGGCAGGCGAAGGGAATTACCACGACGATTAAAGTTCCATCCGACTCCGCTCGCGCGGGAACACTTCACTATGATCCTGCGGGTCCTCCCCCAAATTTATGCACCGTGACTATGCCGGGCACATGCACGGTAACGGTGGACCCTGCAGCAGCGGCGGAGTTGGTAATGTTTCCTCATGCGACGCCGGGCACTTCGGTTCTCGATAGCGGGAAATTTATCAACTCTGGTTTGCAAATTGTCCCGGAAAATTTCTATACGGTGCGGGTGGATCACAAACTTGGCACGAAGGACACTCTGTTCGGAACGTATCTGTTTGACGACACGGACTTAAAGCAACCCGACGCCTTTAACAACGATATCCTCAATACGCACACCACGCGGCAGACCGTAGTGCTGGAAGAGAGCCACACGTTCGGCGCCAGCGTTGTCAATGCCGCGCGAGTTGGTTTCAGCCGCACTCATGCGCGCAACCTTACACCGGCTGGTGCGGTCAATTCCGCAGCGCTACTAACATCGTTGGGTAGCATGCCGGGACAAACTGCACCCATGATGGCTATTAGTGGATATACCAGGAATCAAGGGGGCGTCGGATCGGCGCCCTTTTTTGATCACGTCCTTAATAATTATCAGTTCTCTGACGACGCATTCTGGACATTCGGAGTCCACAATCTGAAGTTCGGAACGGACATTGAACGCATGCAATACAATTTAACTGCGCACGAGAACCCGGGCGGAAGATGGAATTTCGCAAACCTGGCGGCTTTTCTCACCAACAATGCGAAGCATTTCGAGGCGGGGATACCGTCCACGATTACACCGCGGGAATTGAGGCAAACGCTTTTCGCAGGATATGTTCAGGACGACTGGCGCTTCCGTCCCAATCTCACTCTGAATCTCGGCCTGCGTTACGAGATGACCACGGCCATTAATGACGCCCAAGGGAAAATAACCAATGTGGTCGATATAGCCGGTCCAAAGTTGCAGTGTGGGACTTTGTTTAATTCTGGTTTTAATCCTGGAAATGGCGTGCCTCCCGCCGGCTCTGCCTGCGACAGTGTCGGTCCTTACTTCTCAAACCCCACGCGTCTTAACTTCGCGCCTCGAATTGGATTTGCCTGGGACCCATTCCGCGATGGAAAGACCTCCGTCCGTGCAGCCTTTGGCATTTACGACGTGTTACCGCTGCCTGGCTATTTCTTAACCCTGCAAAACCAATCTGCGCCGTTCATCATATTTGACAGCGTGGATAAACCTTCGTCTGGAACAAACACCTTGGCAGGACAATTTTACTCAGGAGGCGCTGGCCTGCTGACAAATCCGCCAAAGGGAGCCCGACTAGGAGCGTTGGCTACCTCCACGATTGAGGCGCACCCTCATCGAAGTTACGTGTTGCAATGGAACCTCAACGTGCAGCGGCAAATTGCGCCGGACTTGTCTGTTTCCCTGGGCTATGTGGGATCTCATGGAGTCCACATGTTGATTCGCGGAGATGACGGCAACATGACGATTCCTACGCTCACCTCCGCAGGATATCTCTTCCCATGCGGACCTCCGATAAATCCAGATGGATCGTGCACCGCGGGCAATAACGCTGCGGGGACGTCAGCGAAAATCAACCAATCCTTAGGAATTATTCGGTATCTGTATTGGGGCAGCGACTCTTTCTATGACGCTATGAACCTCAGTATCGATAAGAGATTGAGCCACGGCTTCCAATTCCAGGTTGCTTACACGTGGTCAAAATCGATTGACGACAACTCCTCAACTATCGCGGGAGACACATTCGGAAATAGCATCAACTCCTTGTACTGGTTCGCCCCGAAATCACTTCGTGGCCTTTCCGACTTCAACGTTGGGCAAAGTGCAGCCATTAACATGCTTTGGGCTGTGCCTACGCCTAAATCGTGGAACGGCTTCGTAAAGTCGGCGGTTGGAGGGTGGCAGCTCGGCGGCATCTTCAAGATCAATACTGGGATCCCCACCACTGTGATTATTAATGGAGACCCAGCGGGATTGGGGAATAGCGGCGCTGACCAATTCGGCATTCCGAACCGCATTCCCGGATGCGATCCGGTTAACCACAACTACATCGGTGGAACAAACCCTTCGTACATTAATATAAGTTGCTATACTCTCCCGACCGCACCGGCTTCGTTTGCCGCCCAGTGCGCTAGTTTCTCGGGAGTAACAACCCCTCCACCTGCCGGCCGCGGATATTGCGCGAATCTGCTGGGCAATGCGGGCCGCAATACCGTCATTGGTCCAAAACTTGTAAATTTGGATTTCTCCGTATTGAAGAACATCCCAATTCATCGCATCTCGGAAACCTTCAATGTTCAGTTCCGGGCGGAAATCTTCAATATTTTCAATCACACCAACTTTAATCCTCCGGAGCCAATCAACGGCGCTGGGATCTTTGACCAGAATGGAGCGGTCATAGCCAACGGCGAAATGGACACTTTGGCGACCCAACCGCGAGACGTCCAATTCGCCTTGAAAGTGATTTGGTAGTAGAAAGAGCTCCCGGCAGGCCAATGCCCAGCCATTGGCCTATCGCGATTGAGGGCGCGCTTGAGGGCGACGAAGCGGCATCCAGCGCTTGCAGCTTCTTGCTAAGGATGCCCAGCTATTGGTCCAGTAGTGGCTTACAAATTTGAGTGCAGCAGTAAATACAATTATTGATTACCTAGGAGAAATCACGAAAATGAAACGCTACTTGGCGATTCTCTTTGCCTTATCGCTGGTATTCGCTACGAAGGCGCATGGCCAGACTCCGCCCGCGCAGTCCAAGGAAATTCTGAGGTTAGTCCAGAACATCCCATTGCCGACCCAGGGCTACATGGACCGCATAGCGGTAGATATCAAAGGCCAGCGCCTGTTTATTTCTGGAGAGCATAATCACACGCTAGTCGTTGTGGACCTGCAAGTAGGCAAGGCCATCCATGAGACTCCTCTGGCGGCGAGTCCCAAGAAACCCGTCTACCTTCCCGGTACCAACGAAATCTGGTTGAACTTGGAAGACAGCAGCGTTGTATGCATCAGCGGGACAACGTACGAGGTAACCAAGACTATCCCGCTGACTGGATTTGGCGATGCGAATCGGGGAGGAGATAACGGGGCTTACGATCCTAATACCCATCTGTTTTATGCCGCCGTTGAGGTCTTTACACCGAACGCCTTGGAAGCTTTTAAAGGAGGCATCGATATAGCCTACAGTGGCGCCGACAACCACGTGCACAGTGGCGCTACCATCGACATAGTCGATACCAAGACTGGCAAAATGGTGGGCAGTATGAAAATGCCCGGAGGCGATCCCGCAGGCGTGGCAATCGAGCCGTCGGGGAAACAAATGTACGTAACTATGGGGGACATTATAGACGGTGAAAGCCACGTCGCAGTCGTCGACCTTGAGAAGCGCGAAGTCGTCGCGCAATGGCCGATCACCGGTGGTCCAGTGCCTCACACAGCAGGCCTAGACCCGATCCATCATCGCCTGTTTGTCGGTAGCCGTATCAAACCGCACACGGGAGAATTCGGAGGTGGGCACCAGTATGAACCCGGGAAGCTGGTAGTGATAAATACGGAAACCGGTAAAGTTGTGCAGGCCCTCGACAATTTAGGCGGCGCCGATGACTCCGTTTACTATGACGCAAAAAGTGGACGCATCTACTGCCCGGGGACAACTGGAACGGTTGCTGTATTTCAGGAGATTGATCCGGACCACTTCCAAATTGTCGGAAGAGTTCCGACGGGAGCGGTGTCGAAAAGCGGCCTGTGGGTACCTGAATGGAATCGCTATTTCTCAGCTGTGCCCGAGCACTTTGTTCTCACTGCACCCCATGGATCAAAAGACATAAGGACTGACCTGCGCAATGAATTGAATCAAAAGGACGGCACGGTTCTACCGATTCTTTCTAACCTGATGACCGAACCAGCACATCTCATGGTCTTTGAGTATTTACCGTAGTCCGTCGCCTGCGCTTTCACTCGTGATGCAGTACGAGATTTGGCAGTGCGGAACACCTCTAAGTCCCGCGCTGCCCGCAAAGAGAGGCTGATATTCAGGCCGAAGTAGCAGGATTGCGCGCCATGTCCGCAATCCTCATCCTCTGAAGGAGCAAGAAATATGAGGCGATTCCTAAATCCGGCAATTCTACTCGTGACCTGTTTTATTTCCCCCATAGCCGCCCAACAATCTGGGGGATCGGCAGGAGCGTTTTACAAACTCAAGCCCTCGCCAATAACAGTGACATGGGGTTATTACGACGCGAAAACTCCTCCGGTACTCCGGATTAAATCCGGTGATACGGTCGAAATCCAGACCCTGGTCACCGCAAGCCCGGAGCGTTTCGAAAACGCAGGCATGCCACCCGACCGAATTGAACAGCCGCTGCGTGACATTTTCATGGAGGTCAAGGAAAAGGGTCCAGGTGTTCATATCCTGACTGGCCCGATCTACATTGAAGACGCTCAGCCGGGAGACGTCCTGGAAGTCCGAATCCAGAAGATTCAACTGGCCATTCCCTATGCCCTGAACGCCTTCTCACCCGGTCGCGGCTTCCTGCCCGAAGATTACCCGTACGCTCGAACGAAGGTCGTCCCTCTGGATGAGAAGCGCATGATCGCTCAATTCGCTGATGGAATCGAGATTCCGATTCGCCCATTTTTCGGCAGCATGGGTGTGGCCCCACCGCCGGTCACCGGTCGCATCAGCAGCAATCCACCGTGGGTCCACGGAGGAAACCTGGACAACAAGGAGTTAGTCGCCGGCACCGCACTTTATATTCCTATTCACACGCGGGGAGCGCTGTTCCAGGCGGGTGACGGGCATGCTGGCCAGGGAGATGGCGAGGTCGATGTTACCGCTCTCGAGACTTCATTGATCGGCACTTTTCAGTTTGTGGTCCGTAAAGACATGCACCTCCGTTGGCCTCGTGCCGAAACCCCTACTCAATACATCACGATGGGGGTGCACGCAAACCTGACCGAAGCGACGAAGATCGCTGTAAGGGAGATGATCGATTTCCTTATGACGGAGAAGCACCTGACTCGCGAGGATGCCTACATGTTGGCGAGCGTAGCTGCGGATCTACACATCACCGAACTCGTCGATGAGAACGACGGCGTCCATATGATGATCCCCAAGGCGATCTTCACCACGAAGCAATGAGTGATCTGATTTCTGCAAGCACGTCGGGGAAGTCGCGTTCATAAGTATTGGCCCAGAGATGCCGATCGTCAGAGGTGCTTCGCGCTCTGACTAAAGCTTCCGGCTCCAACACTGTGTCGGAGCCGGAAGCAAGATGGAATTACGAATCGTAAACAAGATTGGTCCCGTTAATGCCATCGAGGTCTTGGAGCGTAAAGGTTGAGCCATCAAAGACCGTGATTGGCGGTCCCGCCTGGAACGTGTTCACCCCTTTGACAGCCCATCCATACACCAGCGTGCTCGACCTCAGACCGCGTCGCTCTCCCCCGTCCATTTTTAAGGAGCGGAGCAAGCAGATGGAATCCTCCTCTCCGCTGCTGTAAAAAAGGCACTTCGCCGACCTCGTTCAATTAAGCCGGGCGGCGACGCCGCACACGATTACCGGGCCAGCGCTGCCGAACGGCGCACCGTTGGGCCCGGTGATGTATCCGTCTCTCGCCAGCTTCAAAATGCGAAACTCCTCGGTCAGCAGACCGCGATAGCCTTTCTCGATCGCGTCTTCGGTCCACTCATAGAGGTTGGCATCCCAGACTGGACTGTAATCGGTCGCAGTCGTAGGGATTCCTCCAAACGTGTTGTTAGGGCGATGCCCGTCCAAAAGCGCGGCGGACAGGCCCTGACGCTGCGGATTGTTGCAGCCGCCTTTCGATTCGCCGTTCGTCGCAATGAAGATCCGCTCGACAGCACTGCGAGCGATATCGTCGACCCCGACCTCAAGTCTGCGCAGACGCGGAGCGAAAGTGTTCCCCTCGATCGCCGACACGGAGGGATCGCTCGACTCGGTCGAGATATAGAACACCGGCTTGCCAAAACTAAAACCGTTGATCAAGCTCAGCGTGACTGTTCGGTTTGCCGGATCGATGGCGATCACCTGATCATGCACGAGAGCGTAGTTCGGGCTTCCGTTTGGAAAGTTAATAAAGGCATCTTCCACGGCGGCGGCGACGACAGGCGCATCGTAAATGATGCCGTCGACATTGACCAGCGGGCTGTAGTTGGCATCGCCGACCGAGCCCGGCTGGGCGACGCTCGGTGGGAACGGTCGATCCTCGGAGCCAGGCACCAAGACTCGGTTTGAGCTGAAATCTACAATGCCAGACTCGAAGAGAAAGGTCCCGTCAGCCTGCCTCGTGGCCGGGCGGGCGGCATCGCCGGCGTTCGGCAACTTCTTGGAAAAGTTCACGCCAAGACGGTCCGCCTCCGCTTGGTTGCTAGCGTCAAGGATGACGTACCACGCGGGCTTCGGACCAGACGGCGTCTTCACAGCGCCTTTGAAAAGAGGCAGGGTGATGGTCCCTCTGGGGTTGCCGCTAGGGATGTTTACTCCGGTCAAGGATGCAATCGGTATGTCGAACTTACCCGAGCGCAACAACTGGACTGGCCCTGCCAACTCTGGATCCGTGAGAGAGTCTGGCGGCGGAAACTGGGAAATGTCGACTTTCGTTCCTGTGGAGGCCAAGGGCGGTATGATGTTGCATCCGGGGCCAGGCCCATTCGCCGCGGGCCCAGGACCGTTCCCACCTCGTAGCGGTCTGCCTTCCTCTTGCTCTTGTGTATTTCTGCCCGCTGCGGATAACGCGACCGAAAAGAGCGTGATTCCCGCCGCCGCTGCGGAGATCAGTACTAAGGTTACTCGCTTCGATACTCTGGTCATCTTCGTCCTTCCCCTTCCGTGTTGATGCGTCTTCATTGCCAATCCTCCCTCGCGTTCCTCAGTGAAATGAAATTAGATATGTGCGACGCTCGACCTGATGGACGCCAGGATGAATCCGAGTCAGCGTCAGCGGGCCGCACCGTAATGAGAGACTCGTGAGCCGGAAAAGTTTCAAACTGCAATGAAATTCCTGCCACTTTTTACAGAGACGGAGAACGGACGCCCGCGGCGCGGCTCTCCTTTGAACCCCGATGGACAAAACTGGCACAGACTTCGAGGATGCCTTGAAGCTTTTCCGCAATTTCTTAATCAGATTTGTGTATTCGCGGAGTTTTGATGGGTCAGGACTCGAATCGCGAACCGAAGGCACGTAACGGCATAACCTGTTGCTTCATCGAATGAGCACGTGCGCACCATTTTCGGAAGCCGCTGGCCCTTCCACTCGTGACTTGGCTACAATTAAATCCCCCATGCCGAACGGGTCGAAGACAACCGCGCTTCTCATAGCTCAAGCCGCGGTTTCTCTTTCGCGCTCGGAGCTGTAATCTCCGTAGCGGTCGCCGTGAGGAACGCTTGACCCGTCATGCATCCCGCACCCAGGTAGTTTCCACGATGGAGAATCGCGAGGACCGTCTCCTTACCCCGCTTCGACTTAACTGTGACTTTCAATTGCCCTTTCTCGATATAGAACACTTCCTTGCCAGCGTCGCCCTGTGTACCGATGGCCTGCCCCTCACGAAATAAGGCGATAATGCTTTTCGCGCCCATTTTTGTTAGAAATACCGCTGGTTGAAAAGCCCTCTGGCGTCGACGAGTCATGGCGGTCTCAACGACCCTGCCTTTGATCTTGGTGGAGTGCCGTTCTCACGGACAAATGAATAACACACTTAGTCTATGAGTTTATGCGCGATTGTGAACAATTTGTCTAATTGGCCCTGGCTGTGGCGGGCCAACTCCTGGTCGCCTAACCGGAGAAGTCAATTCAAATGGACGGTAAGCGCGTTTGTTTCCCTGCCAGACAGATCCTTTCTTGCACCCTTTTCAACCACAGCCTTGGCGATACTCTTTCGTCTTAGCCAATTCTCCGAGAGTGCCGTGTCCTGGGTTGTGCCCTACAGCACAGCCTCGGCACACCTCAAACGCACCCCTTCTCTCAATTGAATTTGCATAGGGCCCGCGTCCGCCGCAACCACGGGCGGCCACGTCCAAACGGCTTTACCGGACGCGCGCAGAACTTCGCGCCTCCGTTCACTCCTCGCCGAGAACGCGCATCCGGTAAAGC
>WNFL01390279.1_pt2 | contig 10895 bp, 6 predicted proteins | sample 5400361 | NCBI WGS metagenome assembly WNFL01 (sample SAMN13153351, study PRJNA577476) | soil metagenome | isolation source: 40 cm soil on Douglas fir-dominated hillslope | place: USA:California | collected 2013-09-17 | reverse complement strand
GACCCGCGCCGTCATCGCTGCGCATAAGCGCTTCGCGACCGGCATTTTCCTTTTCTGGTATCCCGCCAAGGAGCGGCCGGCCGTGGCGGCGACCGCGGGCGAGCTGTTGACGGCGGGGATAAAGTCGTTGTTGCGCGGGGAGCTCGATGTCGGCGCGGCGCCGAACCCAAGCTCGCCGGGCGGAGGCGCGCGGATGACCGCGGCCGGGCTCCTGATCGTCAACCCGCCCTATGGATTGAAACAAGAGATGGAGTCGATGTTGCCCTATCTGGCGCTAACGCTGGCGCAGGGCCCTTGCGCGCAGTTCACGCTGGAGCAACTTGCAGGGAAAGATTGATGGGCGTCCCGCAACCGTTTCTCGCGCTCATCTTCAATCTCGCTCCCGCGATCAGTGTCTGGCTGTTCGGCTGGAGCGCGTTCGCGCTCATCCTTCTCTATTGGACGGAAAATTTCGTCGTTGGGATGATCAATCTTTTGAAGATCGTGATCGCTGGTCTCGCGCGGGGCAGGCGCGGGATCGGATTGACGGCGGCGCTGGCGCCGTTTTTCATTTTCCATTACGGGCTGTTCCTCACGATTCACGCGGTGATCATCTGGGCGTTGTTCGGCAACGGCTCGGCGGATTTTGGGCTGTCGAATTTGCCGCTTCTGATCTGGACGACAATCCGCGGCGACTCGTTCCTGTTCTCGAACGCTTTGCCGCTCGCGGCGTTTCAGTTCGCGAATTTCCTTCTCTATTGGATCGCATCGGGCGCTTGGCGCGACGCCGATCCTTATGCCCAGACCTTTGCCCCTTACGGACGGATAGCGGTCGTGCACCTGACGATTCTCATCGCCGCGGTTCCGGTCGCGCTCTTTGGCGAACCGCTGATCGCGGTCGTTTGCCTCGCGCTGCTGAAGACGGGTCTCGAGACGGTTGTTGCGCGGTTCGCCGTGGAACCGGGCGAGCCCTTCTTGATCGGCAAGCTTCGCAATCTCGTCGGGCGATGATTCAGATGATCTCGCGCATAGCGCGATCTTCTTCGCGCTCGGCGTGCCGCGGGCGAGCGCCTCCGCCAGATGCCACGCCACCCAGGCCAAGCAAGAGCGCGCGCAGCCAAGCTCGACGGCGTTCTTCGATCTGCTATAAGCGGCCTCGCGCTCAGCGAATTGGACTGGTTCGGTAGCAAATTGGGTAACGATGGCGATTTGAGCCTTGACCTGGGGCGCTATGAACCAAATGAATTCAACGGCTTGGACAGGTTGCGGAGTGGTTTAACGCACCGCACTCGAAATGCGGCGTACGGGCAACCGTACCGGGGGTTCGAATCCCTCCCTGTCCGCCACCTCTCCGCGTGCCGTTACCAGAGGCTGGTACCGCCGGAAATCGGCAGCGCTGCGTCAGGATGCGGTTTCTTGCCGCGCGGTCTGCGTCAAGTGCGCGCGTCTGAGCTCGATGCGCGGAGACGATGATCCGAGCACGGCGGAACGCAGGAGCGCGTTGCGCGCATCCCATTCTTCTTTGCCTTCGGCGGCCTGAAGGAATTGAACCTCCTGACCCGCGAAGATCGCGAGCGGGATTCCATCGCGATAGAGCACGCGATTGCCAGTCAGCGCGGCGAGCTTCGGTCCCGGTGTAATGATGCCGACGAGATTGAGCGGATCAGCACCCGAGAGGGATACGAGCGCCGACGATGCCGCTTCGCGCCTGCTCTCGCGCAACTTGCCGATGGCTTCGGGCAGCGCGAACTGCTCACCAGAGAAACCAGCGACGAAACGTCCGCCGCGGATCTCGCCGCGCGCTTCGAGCCGGCGATAGACGCGAAGCAGATCGCGCCACGGCGGAAGCCAAGGCGCCTCGCGCTCCAGCAGCCGCCAGAACACCACGCCATAGCGCTGCAGCAACGTGCGGGCGACATGCTCGACGGCCTCGTCACGTTCGACCCCATTCTCGCGCGCGCGATGGGCGAGCGCCCAGCGGCCGGCGTCTTCCATGCCGGCGCTGGAACTGCGGCGACGGCGATATGGCGCGCGCGGCGCGATCGGCTTGCGTTCATGCGCGGGCACGAGAAGCGCGCGCAGTCCGGCGAAACTGTCGGATGCGACCTGCCCAAGCGCGACAAGCTCGGACAACGCTTCTTCGACCTTGGTGCGCAACAGCGAAGTGCCAACAACGAGCTCGTCGAAAAAGGATGCGCCGTGCTGGCGGATAAACGATGCGACGGCTTGCGCGGCTGGACTCATGGCGGTGCTGTCCGCTCTCGGCGACAGCGAAGACCAGAGCGCCGCATGGCGGCGCGCGAGCATCGTAATGGGCGTGGTACGCACGGGCGAAGGCTTCGACTCGCTGCCGTCCGGCCGTGCGTTCGACGGCCGCAATCGGGCCCAGGTGACGTGGCCTGCGAGACAGAGATCGTCGAGCCAGTCCGACTCGTAACCCTTGAGCCGCGCGGGAAGGATTTCGCTTTCCCACGCGCGGGCGGCAGCTTCGTAGCCTTCGAGCTGCGCTACGATGACGGCCAGCGCGTCGGGTCCTTCCATGCACGCGGCTGCAACGCGCTGCCAAGCGAACAGGAAGCGCATGAAGTCGCGCGACGAAACCGGCTCGATCTCCGCGCGCAAGCGCTTGACCGTGTAGTGGTGAATGCGGGCGAGCAGGCGGCGTTCGGACCATTCTTCAGCACCTGCCGGATCGGAGAACCGGCCGCGCAGAGCGAAGCCTTCGCTCTGCAGCGCGGCAAGGGCAGCGGCGATTTCAGTTGGGGCGAGACCAAGCGGTGCGGCGAGCGCCGCCTCGAGGACAGGCCCCTGGCCTTCGAGGCGGCTGCGCAGAATTTCGATGAGCGCCTCTTCGCGAGTCCAGATCCTTTCGCGCTGAGACTGCGGCGCTTCGATTTTCGGATCGAGCGTTACATCGGGGAACAGTGCGCGGAACTGCGGCAGGCGCTCCGCGGCGATCCAGAGTGCCCCCCGTCCGGAGCGTTCTTCGCCAGGCTCAGGACGCTCCGACCTTGATAGCTGCAATCGGGCGGTGCGTTTCTGGCGCGCGAGCTCGTCCAGCCACGGCAGCCATTCCGGCTGCTTGGCAACTTCACCTTCGGTCAAGAACCCGAGCAGGACCAGTGAATCGTGCAATTCGTCCGTGTTCTGAGGATCGGGCCAGGCTTCGGCGTGGACGCGCGCTATCGCCTCTGGATCGAGCCGGCCTAGATCCGAGGCCGCCTCGGGCGCAAGAAAACGCCGGCTCATAACGGCTTGCGTGCGGCGCTCCTCCAGAGGCGCATCATCGAGATAGGCATAGGGCCGCGCCGACAGCACTTCGAGCGCCAACGGCGAGGGCTCGGTCAGATCGCAGCACACGACGCGGATGTCGCCCGATTGAATGCGCGTGAGGAGGCGTTCCAAGCCTTTGATGTCCATCGCTTCGTTGAGGCAATCCTCGATGGTCTGGTTGACCAGCGGATGATCGGGAATCTCGCGCTCGCCCACGAGGTTCTCACCGCACGCGACCTGATCGGGAAAGACCGTCGCGAGCAGGTCCTCGGCATTCATGCGCGCGAGCGGGGCCGGCACTTTCTTGCCGCCCTTGAAGCGCGGCAGCGCGAGCGAGGTGCCAGCAACCCAGCGCCATCGCGTGATGAACATCGGCGCATCGAGCAACGCCTGTATCAGCAGCGGCTTGACGGTTGCAGGATGAAGATATCGCGCGACATCGGCGAGATCGAAACTGTGCGCGGTGGTCAGCGACAGCACGATGTTGTCTTCGGTCGCGGCCGCCTGAAGCTCGAAGTTGAATTGCCGGCAGAAGCGCTTGCGCAACGAGAGACCCCAGGCGCGGTTCAGCCGGCTGCCATAGGGCGAATGGATCACGAACTGCATCCCGCCCGCTTCGTCGAAGAAGCGCTCGAAGACGATCGTGTCCTGCGTCGGCAACGTTCCGAGCGCGCCGTATCCGGTGCGGAGATAGTCGATGAGCTCGCGCGACGCGGCTTCCGAGAGACCGATGCGCCCGACGAGCGCGGTCCGAGCGAGCTCCCCGGTGGGTTCTTGCTTGAAGCTTTGCACCAGGTCGGCGCGCAGCCGCGAGACCGATTGGGACAGCTCGTTGCTGCGGCCGGGCGCTTCGCCGAGCCAGAACGGAATAGTCGGGGGCTGACCGTGAGCATCTTCGACGCGCACGGCGCTCTTCTCGACGCGGATGATGCGGTAGGAATGATTGCCGAGCTGGAAGATGTCGCCGGCCATGCTCTCGACAGCGAAATCCTCGTTCACTGTGCCGATGAAGACGTTCTCGGGATCGAGCAGCACCTGATAGTCGGCATTGTCGGGGATGGCTCCGCCCGAAGTGATCGCGGTCAGCCGCGCGCCGCGCCGCGGGCGCAGCATGCGATTGACGCCATCGTGATGGATCAACGCGCCGCGCCGGCCGCGGCGCGTGGCGAAGCCATCGGCGAGCATGGTGATGATGGCATCGAAATCCTTGCGCTCAAGGTTGCGGTAGGGCCAGGCGCGGCGAATAAGCGCGAACATTTCGTCTTCGCCGATTTCTCGCGCGGCGACTTCGGCGACGATCTGCTGCGCGAGCACATCGAGCGGGCGCTCGGGGACCGAGAGACAGTCGAGCTCGCCGCGATTGATGCTGTCGAGCAGCGCTGTGCTCTCGACGAGCTCGTCGCGCGAGAGCGGGAACAATCGGCCTTTGGGCGTGCCGTCGACCGCGTGGCCGGAGCGTCCGACGCGCTGAAGAAAGGTCGCTATCGCGCGAGGCGAACCCAGCTGACATACGAGATCCACATCGCCGATATCGATGCCGAGCTCAAGCGATGCGGTGGCAACGAGCGCCTTCAGCTTGCCGTATTTCAGGCGCTGCTCGGCATTGAAGCGTTTCTCTTTCGAAAGGCTGCCGTGATGCGCCCCGACATGCTCCTCGCCGATGCGGTCGGCGAGCTGCCGGCTGACGCGTTCGACCAGACGCCGCGTGTTGACGAAAATCAGCGTCGTGCGGTGGCTTTCGATGAGATCCGCGAGGCGGTCGTAGATGAGCTTCCAGACCTCGTTCGACATCACGCTTTCGAGCGGCGCGGGCGGCAGCTCGAGCGCGAGATCGCGCTCGCGGGTATGGCCGGTGTCGATGATCGTGCATTCGGCTGCCGCGTCGCCCGGCGCGTCGGCACCGACGAGAAAGCGCGCCACTTCCTCGATGGGCTTCTGCGTGGCGGAGAGGCCGATACGCGACAGCGGATGCGGCACGAGCGCGGCCAACCGTTCGAGCGAGATCGAGAGATGCGAGCCGCGCTTGTTCGGCGCGAGCGCGTGGATTTCGTCGACGATCACGGTGCGCGTGGTCGAAAGCATCGCGCGGCCGGACTCGGAGCCCAAGAGGATGTAGAGGGACTCCGGCGTCGTGACGACGATGTGCGGCGGACGCTTGCGTGCGCGCTGGCGGTCGGCGGCCGGTGTGTCGCCGGTGCGCACCCAAGTCCTGATCTCGACGTCGGGAAGGCCGCGGTTGGCAAGCGCCTCGCGGATGCCGGCAAGCGGCTCCTCGAGATTGCGCTGGACATCGTTGGAGAGTGCCTTCAAGGGCGAGATGTAGACGATCTGGGTCTCGTCCTTCAGTTCACCGGCAAGGCCCTGGCGGACGAGCGCGTCGATGGCGGCAAGGAAGGCCGCGAGCGTCTTGCCCGAGCCCGTGGGCGCCGCGATGAGCACATGCTTGCCTGACTGGATCGCCGGCCACGCCTGGGCTTGCGCCCTGGTAGGGGCGGCGAATTTGCGATCGAACCAGTCGGCGACCGCAGGATGGAAAGATCCCGGCTTCATGGCGGAACAAAACGTAAACTAACAGCCGCCGCTGCGAAGGCAACAAGGAAGTGAACCCGGGCTTGATAGCGGTACATCGAGTATGCGGTTCCCATTGTCCAACTCGCTGATCATGCTCGGCAATTCCTAGTCCAATAGTCTGTCTTGCCGTTTTTTTCGTTCCCTGCAAGTGCAGCGAAGCATTTGGCAAATGCAGCCGGAACACATAGGCGCGAATGGCGAGGGTACAAGTCCTCATCCTCCGGGAGGCGTGTCCACCGCCACCCGCTCACAAATCCGTCGTCGCGAAGATGGGGCAGGCGCGGGCAGGCCGGGCGCGGAGGCTTGAAGCTATTTCGGCAGCGCCAGTTCGGTTGCGCCCGGCTCCACACGAGCCGCGACGAAGGCTAGTGAATCGATGAACCGTCCCAACTCTGGCGTCTGGTAATCGCCGTTGGCCGGGAGGACGGTCCCTTGGAGCTGAATGAGATGGCCGTTGTTGAATAAGAATGCCATCGTCGACCGACCGCCGTTGTTGGGATTGTCGATGGTCATCTTGCGGCCGTAACTCGATTCGACCCTGGCCTCCATATCCATCAGGACCTTCTTGTCTTCCCGGAACATGGATGACGCTTCCGCGAGAAGGGCCGTCTCCTCCTTCGCGCGCGACGTGAAGTCGACCACGGTCACTTTGTATTCGATGTTGTCATCGACCGACCGGTAAACGATCGCGTCATGCCGTCCCGCAAGCTTGCCGCTGTAAGTTCCCTTTTCGGTCTTGATCTCTCCCGGCGCTTCGAAGGAAAAGCCCAGCCCGCGGCTGACGTAGCTTTTCCAGGCGGCTTCCGCCGGCGCTGTCATGGTCGCTAGCGCCACACCCATTAGGGTCGCCAAGGTCGTGAACCGCATTTGTGCCTCCGTCAGATTGTGTCCCTTTGGGCGTGGGCTTCGCCGTCTCGGCCCTTACGTATCATTCAACTGGGGGAAATATCATCGCAATGAGATCCTATTCGTGGACCATATCATCATTGCAGGAGGCGATGGAAAAGTAGGTGCAGTGGCGCTGGGCCCATCCCTCGCGGTCTCTCGTCATAAAAAAGGCCGGGATGATCATCCCGGCCTTTTCAAGACGGCGCGTTTACGTCAGCTCACGTGCTCATCGCAATGGCGTGCCAATTCGCGCCTGGAGAGAACGGCCCTGCGGCGCCGCTGATGAGCGAGTAGCCGTTCATCAGCCACACCGCAGTGGTCCCATCGGTGTTTTGCCATAGGATATCGGCCTTGCCGTCGCCGTTGAAGTCGCCCGCGCCTATGACACTCCAAGAGGCGCCGGGATTGAATCCGGGGACTGCGCCTGCGACCAGACCAACCGTGCCGTTGCCCCCGCCCGTCAGCCAGATCGCCGGCGTGCCGTCGGAGTTCTGGAAAAGAATGTCCGACTGACCGTCAGCATTGAAATCTCCGGCTGCCTTCGCGTGCCAGGAGCTCCCGGGATTGGCACCGACCAAACCGCCGCCGGTAACGGTAAGGTTTCCGGTTACATTGCCGATGAAATTGCTGATGGTCCAGACTGCCACCTGACCATTGGTATTTTGCCACAAAATGTCCGAATGGCCGTCGCCGTCGAAATCGCCGGCGCCGATCGCTTTCCACGATGTGCCCGGATTGGATCCGATCGCGCCGCCGCCGGTGGCAATCGTGGTCCCGTTCATCACCCAGATGGCTACTTGTCCGTTGGTGTTCTGCCACAGGATATCGGCGTGCCCATCACTGTCGAAATCGCCGACCCCGATCGCTTTCCAGCTCGTGCCCGGGTTTAACCCAACCACACCGCCGCCGGTGAACGTCGTTCCGTTCATGTACCAGATGGCGACGCTGCCATCGCTATTCTGCCACAGGATGTCGGACTTGCCGTCAGCATTGAAATCGCCGGAGCCGATGACGTCGCTGGAATAGGTGCTGCCGTTCATCAGCCAGATTTTTGCCTGGCCATTGTTCGCATTCTGGAAAAGGATGTCCGAGTCATTGTCGGTATTGAAATCGGTGTGCGTCGGACCTTGACCCAAAGTGACGGTCTGATCCGCGAACTGGGCTTTCTCGACCTGGTAGAGGTTGTCCGTACCCTCTCCGCCGCCGGCGATGGTGACCCCATTTGTGGAGCCGTAGGTGATGGTGTAGCTGGAGCGATTGCCGGTGAAGACGGCGGTATCGATTCCCGCGCCGCCGCCGATCGAGTCGTTGCCGCCGCCGCCCTTGAGCACGTCATTGCCTTGATGGCCGTCAAGGGAGTCGTCGCCGCTGTTTCCGGTGATGATATCGTTGCCCTCGCCTCCCTTGATATCGCGCGGGGTGGCGTCGCCGCTCGTAAGCGTGAGCCCGAGAGCGCCGATGCCGCGGATGTTGGCCATATTGCCGGTGAAGACGGCGGTATCGATTCCCGCGCCGCCGCCGATCGACGCTGAAATTGCCGGAGAGATTTCCGCCGCTGAAGGTCAGCGTGTTATTTCCGACGAGGCCCGCAGCTTGCCAATAGCCGGCTGCATTGCTCGTGCTGTTGCCGCCCCCTGCGACGCTGACGGTCAGATTGGCGAGGCCCTCACCGGGCGTATAGAGACCATCACCATTGGTATCGTTGTAGACGGCGCCGAAAAGCAGCGGCGTAGCGATTGTGCGGTTGCCGAAATCTTCGGTGACGACCAGTGGGCCAACTGCGGTGTTACCGTTGCTTTCCGGCGTTATGCCGATGCCGACCTCGCGAAAGAGGGATGAGACATTGCCCACCCCCATGATGTTATTGCGATGCCCCGGCGGGCTCTGCATGCCACCGGTCGAGGCGTTGCCGCCCCAGTCGATGAAGAATGCCGCTTCAGTCTCAAGGTCGGATTGGGCGTAGGCGAAGACATTTTCGCCAGCGGCAGAAAAAGCATATCCTGCGGCCCCCAGCCGCACCGAGAGATTGCCTTCTCCCAATGTCGTCACCTGATGCGACTGGGTGTCGCCCGAAATCATGAAGTCGTTGTGGGTGCGTGCGGCGGTCGCGAGCGTGTCGTTCCAGGCCAGCGGCTGCACCGGCGTGAGGGCGATGATCGCGTTGTAAAGCGTCATCCCGTCGACGCCGAAGAAATTCACGTCTGCCTGAATCTGGGAGTCCGACGACGTCAGCGGCAACGCACTGGTGAGATAGATACCCGCGCCGAAGAGCGGATCGAGGCGCGCGGCGTTTAAGAGCTCGAGTTCATAGAGTTCGTCGCTCGACGGTCCGGATACGGTCATTTTGTCCCCCCAAGACAAATACAGAATAGAATCACGTTAGCGGAAAGATGCCACATCGTCGACGCGGCGCCGATCAATTCACAGCCCCTCTCAATGCCATGTTGCCGCATCGAATGCGCGCGCGCGTACAGCCGAGAATCGCACGACAAGGCGCCGTTAAGACGATGATGCCCGTGGAATCAGGGCCAGCGGGCCCTCCCTCGAGTGAAAAAGTGCTGAAATCCCATGCTCATTCGGACGGGTCGGCCCAGAGGGCGCGAGGCAGGTGCATAAAAAGTAATTCTGTGGCAAGTTTCGCCAGGCTTTGGACTTAATGAGAGGCAAGACCCATGCGCTTCGCTAGACTTATTCCGGTCATCCCTGCAGTCGCGGCATTGTTCATCTCGGGGGCGGCCTTCGCGCAGGCCCGGGACGCGTACGTCAACCGCGAGAATTTCTTCACGGTCAATTTCCCGGGTGAGCCGACCGTGACGGAGGCGCCCTACAAGACAGTGAAGGGCACGAACCTTACCGCGCGAACTTTCACCGCCGCGGCGCCGGCCGGCTCGATCCAGGCCGGGACGTACACGGTGACGGTCGTCGACTACACGAACGCAAAGAACGAGATGAGCGACGCGATCGAGCAGGCGCGCCGTGCGCTCCTTACCAAGGGCAAGCCCAAATACGACGCCGTCAACAATATCGACATGCACAGGGGCTGGGCATTGACGGTCGAAACGCCGGATCGCCACAACATCCTTGGCCAGATCGTGCTCGCCGCGAACAATCGCCTGTACATCACGCAGGCCGAGACGCCGGCGAATATTCCGCCGCCGGCGCAATTCCAGGCCTCGCTGCAGATCCTCGATGAGAACGGCGTGCGCATCCGCACCAGGACCGCTCCCGCGGCACCCGAGAAAGAAGCTTCACCAGTGGGCGCGGAGGCCAATGCCGCCGAATCGGCGAAAGTTGCTGCCCTTGCTGCCGGCAGCTGGCGTCCCGCTGGAGGCAACTGTCAGACCGCGTATTTCAAGTCCGGCCCAAGGGCGAAGACGAGCCGCGGCGAGGAAGCGATGGCGGGAACGGTCGTCAATTCCGGCGTGACCATCGTCGGCCAGCTCATCATCTCGGGCGCGCGCGAGGGCCAGTTCATCGACCCGAAGACGGACAAAGCGATCATGTTGTTCGACCCGCAGGAGGGCAAGATCTCCGTCTCCTCGATCGGGGCCCCGGCACTCGGATGGCCGGACGCCAATCTCGAGCTCTGCCCGGGCAGCCGCGGCTGATCGGTCGAATTCTCGACGAACGACGAATGGCCCCTGATGGGGCCATTCGTTTATGGGCGATGCCGTTGCGCGGGCTTCATCAGAGTCCCGACTCCGTCAAGCCGGGATGACCGCCGGGGCGAGGGCCAAGCGGCCAATGGAATTTGCGCTGGGACTCCGCGATACGGACATCGTTGATGCTCGCCTCGCGTCTTCTCATCAAGCCGTCGTCAGCGAACTCCCATTGCTCGTTGCCATGGGAGCGATACCAATTGCCGCTGTCGTCATGCCATTCATAGGCAAAGCGAACGGCGATCCGGTTGCCGTGAAAAGCCCACACCTTCTTGATCAAACGGTAGTCGAGCTCGCGCTGCCATTTGCGGGCCAGAAACGCCTCGATCGCATCGCGGCCTTCAATGAACTCGGCGCGATTTCTCCAGCGGCTGTCGGGTGTGTAGGCAAGCGCCACGCGTTTGGGATCGCGCGTGTTCCAGGCGTCCTCCGCCATGCGCGCTTTCTCTCGTGCGGTTTCGGCGGTGAAAGGCGGAAGGGGCGGGCGCGACATAGCACACGTTTTTCGCACTCGGTCTCGCGCGC
>WNFL01021470.1_pt2 | contig 10895 bp, 12 predicted proteins | sample 5400361 | NCBI WGS metagenome assembly WNFL01 (sample SAMN13153351, study PRJNA577476) | soil metagenome | isolation source: 40 cm soil on Douglas fir-dominated hillslope | place: USA:California | collected 2013-09-17 | reverse complement strand
GCGGCCGGGTCGCTGTACGGGCCGGAGCAGTCGTAGACGGTGACCGGCGGGTTCTTCTCGCCGCCGAACATCGACGGGGTGTCGGCCTGGCTCACTTCGCGCATCGGCACTCTCAGCTTGCCGATGTAGACCTTGCGCGAATTGGGCAGCGGCTTGATCGCTGCGTCGTCGACGTGGGCGGTGGCGGCGAGAAACTTCGGGTTGGCGTTCATCGCGTATTTCCTCCGGCGGCATTACCCGCTTCAGGTTCGAAGGGTGTTTCTCACCCATGCATCCCGCATGGGACCCCCAACGCTAGGACGCCGATTATAATCCCCCGGCCTCTATGAATCTCGAGCAAGCGCGCACCAACATGGTCGAGCAGCAGATCCGCACCTGGGAGGTGCTCCACCAGGACGTCCTCGACCTGCTCTATCTCGTGCCGCGCGAGCAGTTCGTGCCTCCCGAGCACCGCGCGCTCGCCTTTTCCGACTTGGAGATCCCGCTTGGCCACGGCGAGCGGATGTGGCAGCCGAAGCTGGAAGCCCGGGTGCTCCAGGAGCTGAACGTCCACAAGACCGATCGTGTGCTCGAAGTCGGCACCGGCAGCGGCTACCTGACCGCGCTGCTCGCGCACCGCTGCGCCCAGGTGTGCTCGGTCGAGATCAACCCGGCGCTCGCCGAGTTCGGCCGCCGCAACCTCGAGCGCCATGGCGTCGACAACGCGCTGCTCGAGAGCGGCGACGCAGCGCGCGGCTCGGACCGGCATGCACCCTACGACGTCATCGTCCTCACCGGCTCGACCCCGGTGCTGCCCGCCGCGCTGCTCGCCCAGCTCGCGCCCGAGGGGCGCCTGTTCGCGGTGGTCGGCGAAGCGCCGGCGATGAGCGCGCGTCTCCTGATCTGCACCGGTCCGGGCGAGCAGCGCGCCACCGACCTTTTCGAGACGGTGATCCGGCCACTCGTCAACGCCGAGCGGCCTTCGCGGTTCAAGTTCTGAATTGATCAAGCAGATCAGCCCGGCGGAGCTGGCGGCGTGGCTCGCGGACAAGAGCCGCGAGGCACCGCTGCTGCTCGACGTGCGCGAGCCCTGGGAGCACGAGAAGGCGCGCATCGCCGGCTCGCAACTCGTGCCGATGGGGCAGGTCGCGGCGCGCATCGCCGAGATCGACGACGAGAAGAGCGTCGTTGCCATCTGCCATCACGGCGGCCGCAGCCTGCAGACCGCCTTGTTTCTCGAAAAGAGCGGCTTTCCCCGCGTGCACAACCTCATCGGCGGCATCGATGCCTGGGCCAGGACCGTTGATCCGTCCGTCCCTCTTTACTAGGCCGGCGCTCGCACTGCTGCTGCTGCCGCTCGCGGCGGCGGCCGAGGACCTGTTCCAGGTCTATCGCGACGCGCAGCGTTATGACGCGGCGTATTCCGCGGCGCGCCTCGCCCTGGAAGCCGGTCGCGAAAAGCTGCCGCAGGGGCGCGCGCTCGTCCTGCCGACCCTCAACTTGACCGGCAGCGCGACGCGCTCGCGCTTCGACGTCGATTCCAACGATCCGGCGGTCACCGCGAGCTTCGTGCGCTCGACCAGCGCCGCGTCCTACACGCTCACCCTGACGCAGCCGCTCTACCGGCCGCAGAACTGGTACCAGTACGAGCAGGGCGAGTTCCAGGTGCGGCAGGCGGAAGCGACCTTCGGCCTCGCCTACCAGGATCTGGTGATCCGCGTCTCGCAGGCCTACTTCGACGCCCTCGCCGCCATCGACACGCTCAACCTGGTGCGGGCGCAGAAGGCCGCGATCTCCGAGCAGCTGGCGCAGGCGAAGCGCAACTTCGAGGTCGGCACCGCCACCATCACCGACACACACGAGGCGCAGGCGCGCTTCGACCTCAGCGCGGCGCAGGAGATCGCGGCGATCAACGATCTCGAGAGCAAGCAGCGCGTCCTGCAGCAGCTCACCGGCAAGGTCTACACCGAGCTGAAGCGCATGCGCGGCGACGTCAAGCTCGCGCCGCCGAATCCGACCAACATGGACTCCTGGGTGCAGCTCGCGGAGAAGCAGAACTACTCGGTGATGCAGTCCGAGGCGGCCGCCGAGGTGGCGCGGCGCGAGGCGCGGCGTGCGAGCGCGGCGCACATGCCGATCACCACCATCGTCGGCCGCGACATCACCACCGCGCAGATCGGCCTGCAGCTCGCGGTGCCGATCTACCAGGGCGGCAGCATCAGCTCGAAGGAGCGCGAAGCCGCGGCGCTGTCCCTCAAGTCGCGCGACGACCTGGAGAACGCGCGCCGCTCGGCGGCGCTCAACGCCCGCCAGACCTACCTCGCGGTGATCAACGGCATCGCCCAGGTCGGCGCGCTCGAGCAGGCGCTGGTCTCCTCGCAGAGCGCGCTCGACTCCAACCGCCTCGGCTACGAGGTCGGCGTGCGCATCAACATCGACGTGCTCAACGCCCAGCAACAGCTCTTCTCCACCCGCCGCGACCTGGCGGTGGCGCGCTACAACACCGTCACCAACCAGCTGCGCCTCAAGGCCGCCGCCGGCAGCTTGCGCGAAGAGGATCTCGAGGAAATCAACCGCGTGCTGGAGCAGTGACCTGGGCAATCAGCGCCAGGTGGCGCTCGGTTGCCCCGCGGTGAGCAAGACAAAGTTTCCTTCCTGCATCGGCCATGCGACGGCGCTGCCGGTCGTCGCGGACGAGCTCGAGCGCCCGCTGCACCGCTGAGCGCGCGTCGGCGGCCTGGATCGCGGCGCCGGCCTCGAGCGCGAGGCGCGTCGCCTCGGCGAAATTGAACATGCTCGGGCCGACCACCACCGGCGCCCCGCAAGCGAGCGCCTCGATCAGGTTCTGCCCGCCGAGCGGCGCGAACGAGCCGCCGATCATGGCGACGTCGCACGCGGCGTAATAGAACGGCATCTCGCCCATCGTGTCGCCGAGGTGGACGCGATTACCGGGCGCCGGAATCGGGTCGCGCGTGCGCCGCGACTGCGCCAGCGGCGCCACCTCGTCGAAGCGCTGCGGATGGCGCGGCACGACGAGCACGAGCACATTTTTCTCCACCGGCATTTCCTCCAGCAGCATGTTTTCCTCGCCTTCCCGCGTGCTGGCGAGCAGCAGCACCGGGCGGCCGAGCGCGGCTCGCCACGCGCGGCCGGCCGCGAGCTGCCCGGCGTCGGGGCCGACATCGAATTTCAGGTTGCCCGTGACCTCGACGCGGCGCGCTCCGACCGAGCGCAGCCGGGCCGCGTCGGCCTCGCTTTGAGCGCAGGCCAGCGCCAGGCTGCCGAAGGCCGGTTCGGCGAGCGAGCGCCAGCGCAGATAGCCGCTCGCCGACTTTTCCGACAGGCGCGCGTTCGCCAGCACGACCGGCACGCCCCGCGCCGCGCAACCGGCGAGCAGGTTCGGCCAGATCTCGGTTTCCATCAGTACGCCCAGGCGCGGCGCGAAGTGCTCGAGGAAGGCCTGCACCGCCTCGGGGTAGTCATAGGGCACGAAGGCGGCGAGGACGCTGTCGCCGTAGACCTGCTTCAGCGTCTCGCGTCCCGCGGCGGTGGTGCAGGTCACGAGCACGCGATGATCGGGTAGCCGGGCGATGAGCCCGCGCACCAGCGGCGCCGCGGCGCGCGCCTCACCCACCGAGACGGCGTGCACCCAGACGAGTTTCTCCGGCTTCTCGCCGCGATAGACGCCGAAGCGTTCGCCGACGCCTTCGCGATAGCCGGGCTCACGGCGCCCGCGCAGCCAGAGACGCGCGAGGACAAGGGGCAGGAGCAAGCGCAAGAGGACGGTATAAAGCGTCCTCACGAGAGAGCCTTGAGGACGTCGGCCGGACTCGGCGCGCGCCCCTTGGCGCCGAGACTGACCGCGAGCGGCGCGCCGTAGATGCCGGTCAGCCCGGGGTCGGAGCCGCAATAGATGCCCACGGTGCGCGTCCCGAGCGCCGCGGCGAGATGCGTGAGCCCGGTGTCGACGCCGACCACCGCGCGCGCGCTTGCGAAGAGCGTCGCGAGCTCAGCCACCGGCAGACGCGGCGGCACGCGCGCGCTCGGCAGCGCCTGCGCGATGCGCTCGGCGCGCAAGCGCTCGGCCTCGCTACCCCAGGGCAGCACGGCGCTCATACCCAGAGCGCGGCCGAGCTCGATCCAGCTTCGTTCCGGCCAGAGCTTGTCGTCGCGGCTGGTCATCGTGAGCAAGACCACCGTGTTGGTCTTGTCGGCGGCACGCGGCGCGCGTAACCCGTATTCGAGCGTCGAGGACGGCGAGTAGCCGAGCGCCGCGGCGGCAAGCCTGCGGTTGCGTTCCACGGCGTGCAGCTCGCGCGCTACGGCGTGCCGCGTGCCGTAGAAGCACGCCGCGAGAGGCTCGCGCGCGCTCGCGCCGTCGAGGCCGTGGCGCGGACCGTGCGCGCACGCCGCGATCAGGGCGCTCTTCAGCAGCGACTGCGTGTCGACGACTGCGTCGTAGCGCTCCACGGCGAGCGCGCGACGAAACTCGCCGATCTCGCGCCACACCGTCGGGCTCCAGGCCGCGCTTCGCCAGCGCCGCACCGCGACCGTGATGACGCGCCGTACCGAAGAATGCATCGCCGCCACTTGCGCGAACGGCTCCTCGACCACCCAGTCGATCTGCGCGCCGGGAATGGCGCGCGCCGCGTCGCTCACCGCCGGGCAGTTGTGGACCACGTCGCCGAGCGACGAAGTCTTGACGAAGAGGATGCGCGTCATGGCTAGAATAGGCCGCTGAATTCTAAAGGGAAGCTGCTTTGAAGGCTCCTCTGTCGGCAGTCCTCATCACCCGCAACGCCGCTTCCGTCCTCGAGCCCTGTCTCGAGAGCCTCGCCTTCGCCGACGAGATCGTCATCGTCGACTCCGGATCGAGCGACCGCACCGCCGAGATCGCACGCGAGCGCAACGCGCGCGTGGTGCAGAAGGAATGGCTCGGCTTCGGCCGCCAGAAGCAGTTCGCCGTCGACCAGGCGAAGCACGACTGGGTGCTGTGCGTCGACGCCGACGAGCGAGTCTCGCCGCAGCTCGCCGCCAGCATCCTGGCAGCGCTGGCGGCGCCGGTCTCGCCGGTCTACCGCATGCCGCGGCGCAACCGCTTCCTCGGCCGCTGGCTCGCGCACGGCGAGGGCCATCCCGACTGGAGCCCGCGCCTGTTCAACCGGCAGAGCGCGCGCTGGAGCGACGATCTCGTGCACGAGAAAGTCCTGTTCGCGGTGACGCCGGGAACGCTCACCGGCGACCTGATGCACGATTCTTCCGACGACCTTTCCGCCTATCTCGAGCGGCAGAACCGCTACACCACGCTCGCAGCGCGCCAGGCATTCGAGCAGGGCCGCGGCGTCGGGCTCGCGCACCTGCTCCTTTCGCCCGTGGTGCGCTTCATCAAGTTCTACCTGCTGCGCCTCGGCTTCCTCGACGGCGTGCCGGGCCTGCTGCACATCTCGATCGGCTGCATGAACAGCTACCTCAAGTACGCCAAGCTGATCGAGCTGCGCAAGGCGGAAGCCCGGTGAGAGGCGCGCTCGCGCTTCTTCTCCTGGCCGGCTGCGCGGTCGCGGAATATCCCTATCCTCTCGCCTGGGATCCGCTGGTGACGCGGCCAGACAGCGACTGCCGCGGCTTCGAGGGGCGCTTCGCCGACCGCGGCGAGCGCGACGACGAGCCGAGCAGGCCGTCGCTGACGCGTCAGTTCTTCGGCGAGTTCAGCGACTGGGAGGACGCATCGACCGTGCAGCTCGCGCTGCCGAAAGACGGCGTGCTCGTGGTCACGGTCGGCAACGACAAGGGTCCGCTCTTCTCCCGCACGCTGCTGCGCGACGACGGCGACTTCGTCTGCCGCGGCGGGCGGTTGATCGTCCGCGACCGCCGCTGGATCGCCGGCTACGTCATGTCGGGCCGGCAGCACGTGGAGGTCGACCTCAACGACACCGGGCGTCAGGTTGTCGTGCAGGTCGAAGAGCTGGCTTACGGGGTGATGTTCGTCGTCTTCCCGGTGGTCGGCACCGCCCGGCACTGGTACCGGTTCGAGCGCCTGCCCTAGCGCCCGCGCCGTGAGAAAAATCTACGTTTCCAATTTCTCCGGCCTGGCCAACCGGCTGGAAGCGCTGGTCATCGCCGCATTGATCGCCGACCGATGGGGTCACGCCATCTACCTTGCCTGGCCGGAAAAGGACAGCCTGCGCGTCGCCGGCACCACCCAGGGCGGCATCATGCCCTGGGAGCGCATCGGCAGCCTGAAGCTGAGAGATTTCGACGAGCGGGCGCTGGCGATGCTCGGCGAGCGCCGTGTCATCAGCCTGCGCTCGACCTACGGGCCGCGCGAGCTGCAGCGCCGCTACGTCATGCCGACCGCGGCGCGGCTCGCGCCGCACCCGCGCGTCGCCGACGCGATTCGCGAAGCTTTCGCGCGCTTCGCCGGGCGGCCGGCGGTCGCGGTGCACATCCGTCAAGGGGACTTTCACGTCGCGAGCGAAATCTACGACGCCGGCGCGCATCGCCATCCGGCGCCCGGGCTCTGGTGGTACGAGCACCTGATGCGCGAATACGCGCGCGCGTTTCCTTCGGTGTACTTCGTCGTCGGCTTCAGCGGCGAACCGGGAGCGCTGAACCGCCTGCAGGCCGAGTTCGACCTCGTCACCCTGCCGCCGGTGTTCGGCTACCAGAGCCTGCTGCCGGGCCACCGCTCCGAGGGTCATCCGGTGGTCGACCTCTTCGGCCTCGCCAGCTGCACCACGCTGCTCGCCACGCCGACGTCGAGCTTCTCGCACTGGGCGGCGAACGTGCTCGGCCCGCAGACGCGGGCGATCCTGCCGCCGCCGCAAACCACGCGCAGCCGGCCGGACTGGCGCGTCGCCGAGTTACGCGGCGCGGTGGTGCTCGACTGGCGCGACGCGGCGGAACGCGGCATCGGCGTCAGCGCGCCCGCCGCGCTGCCCTCGCCCACGCCGCCGGTCACGGACTGGCTGTAGCGGAGCGGTACTCGGGAATCCAGGCCTGCAGCCGGCGGCGTACCGCCGGCGCATCGACGGCGGCGGGCTGCGCGAGCCACGCGTCGAGCTCGCCGAGGAACGCGCCGCCCTGCGGCGCGTGCACGCGCGCGATGCGCAGCTTGGGATGCGGCGTCGCCAGCGTCTTCTCCGCGTGCGCGAGCGGCTCCTCGTAGAGCTTCTCGCCGGGCCGCAGACCGATGAACTCGATGCGGATGTCGGCCTCGGCGAATCCCGACAGCCGGATCATCTGCCGGGCAAGATCGGCGATCTTTACCGGCTCGCCCATGTCGAGCACGTAGATCTCGCTGCCCTTGCCCATCTGCCCGGCCTGCAGCACGAGCTGCGCCGCCTCCGGGATCGACATGAAGTAGCGCTCGATGCGCTCGTGCGTGACGGTCACCGGCCCGCCACGCGCGATCTGCTCCCGGAAGCGCGGCACCACGCTGCCGGTCGAGCCGAGCACGTTGCCGAAGCGCACGATCACGAACTCGGTGCCCTGCGGCTGCTCGACCTGCAGCGCCTGGCAGGCGATCTCGGCGAGGCGCTTCGAGGCCCCCATGACGTTGGCGGGGTTCACCGCCTTGTCGGTCGACACCAGCACGAACTTGCTCGCGCCGTTGGCGCGCGCGGCGCGCGCCACGACCAGCGTCGACAGCGCGTTGTTGCGCACCGCCTCGAAAGCGTTGTCCTCCTCCATCAGCGGCACGTGCTTGTAGGCGGCGGCATGGAAGACGACATGCGGTCGATAGCGGGCGAACACCTCGGCGACGCGCGCCTCGTTCTTCGCGTCGCCGATCGCAGCGACGATTTCGAACGGCAAGCCGCGGTCGCGGAACTCCTGCTCGACGGTATAGAGCGAGTACTCGGACTGCTCGAAGAGCACCAGCCGCGCCGGCGCGAAGCGCGCGATCTGGCGACAGAGCTCGGCGCCGATCGAGCCGCCGGCGCCGGTGACCAGCACGGTCTTGCCGCCGAAGAAGCCCTGCAGCCCGGCCGCGTCGAGCTGCACCGGGTCGCGACCGAGCAGGTCGTCGAGCTCGATCGGCCGCAGCGCGGAAACGCTCACCCGGCCGGCAACGATGTCGGAGAGCGCCCGTGCACAGGTCCACCACGCGCTTGCGCTCGCCGTGCGTCGCTTCGGGCATGGCAATGATCGCCTGCGCGACGCCGTAGCGCTGCGCGTGCACGCCGACGCTCGAGACGCTGCCCAGCACCTTGACGCCGACCAGGTCGGCGCCGCTCTTGCCCAGGTCGTCGTCGAGCACGCCGACCACGCGCCACTGCGGACTGCGTGCGAGCTCCTTGATGAGCGCCGCGGCGGCGGCGCCGGCGCCGATCACGAACGCCGGCGCAGCCTGAGGCTTTGCGACGAGGGTCGTCAGATGACCTTCGCGCCACGCGCGGTAGGCGAGCCGGCTGCCACCCATCGTGAGCGCGAGCAGCGCCGGAGAGATGAGGTAGACCGAACGCGGCACGAGCTCGTCGAGCCGCAGCATGGCGAGCAGCGCCGGCACCGCGAGCGCCGCGATGCCGACCGCGACCACGATCCGCTGCAGGTCCGGCAGGCTGGCGTAGCGCCACATGCCGCGGTACAGGCCGAACGTCCAGAAAATCACCGCGTGCAGCGCGACGACGAGCGGCAGGCGCGCGAGCATCGCCTCGGCATAGTCCGCAGGCATGTCGAGGTTGAAGCGCAGCCAGTAGGCGACCAGCCAGGCGGCGCCGGCGGCGACGAGGTCGTGACCAAGGACGAGGAAGCGGCGGAAGTACACGCCTAACCCTGGCTCGCCCGCAGGTAACGCGCCCAGCGCAGATCCACCCACGCCGCGAACGCCGCGAGCGCGATCGTCACGCCGGCGAAGATCGACGCCTGCACCGCGGGAGCCTGGGCGCGCCCCAGCAGCGCTGCGGTGGCGCAAACGAGCATCGCGCCGTAGGCGACGCCGGCGGTGCCGCGGTGGCCGAATCCCATCCGCACCAGGCGCTGGTAGTAGTGCTCCTTGTGCGCCTGCCAGACGCGCTCGCGCCGGAGCAGCCGCCGGATCAGGGTCACGGTTGCATCGCCGATGAACGGCGCGAAGACGAGCAGCGGAAACCAGAGCGGCCACGCGTCGTTGCGCCAGCCGATCACGCCGAGCGCGCCGGCGAGAAAGCCGAGCGGAATCGAGCCGACGTCGCCGAGAAACACGCGCGCCGGCGGGAAGTTGAAGGCGAGGAAGGCCGCCGCGGCGCCGACCAGCGAAGCGCAGACGAGCGCGGTCGGGGCGTCGCCCGCGAGCCAGGCCGCGATCGCATAGCTCGCGAAGCCCGCGACGCTCATGCCGGCGGCGAGGCCGTCGGATCCGTCCATGAAGTTGTAGAGGTTCGTGAGCCAGGCGATCGCGAGCGCGATCAGCGCGAGGTCGAGCGGATCCATCGGCGCGAGCACGTACCAGGCGAGCGCGCCGGATGCGGCGAGATGCGCCGCGAAACGGACGATCGTCGGCAAGGGCCGCAGGTCATCGAGGAACGACAGCGCGGCGAGCGCCAGCGCGAGACCGAGCGCGAGGCCGAACGGTGCGAGGCCGGCGAGCACCACGACGGCAAGCCCGAGAGCGATGGCAAGACCGCCGACCCGTGGCACGGGCTGATCGTGCAGCGAGCGCGTATTCGGTACGTCGAGCGGTAGGCGCGCCGCAGCGTAACGCAGCAACAGCCACAACGCCACCGCGCAGATCACGGCCGACAGCACCACCGCTGCCGCGAGCGGGCTCAACGCCGGGCTCATCGTGCGAGCCGGAGCCGGGCAATGAGCAGCCCCCAGAGGAAGAAGAAGAATATCCCGGGATACGGCTGGCGCAGCGGGACCTTGAACATGCTGTCGAGCGCGAGGACAAACAGCACCGCCGTTGCCAGCCCGAGCAGCGGCGGATCGCGCCACACCAGGCGCCGCGCGTGCAAGAGGAGGCGAAGCGTGTAACCGATCAGCCAGAGGAGCGGCAGGAAGGCGAGCACGCCGAAGTTGTACACGAAATCGAGATAGTAGTTGTGGGCGCTCGGCGCGACGCTCCGGTCGACCGCCTCGGCGTGACCGACCAGCGCGCTGCGCGGCGACTCGAGGATTCCACCACCGAAAAGACCCCAGTAGCCCATGCGCACCTGCAACGGGCCGGGAAGCGCGTCGAGCAGCCCGCGCGACACGCCTACCGCGGGTGTCTGACGCAGCCGATGCTCCGTCGCGCTCGCCGTGGTTTCGAAGCGCTGCCAGATGTGAATCGTCCCGCTCGTAAACCAGAGCGCAACGCCGCAGCCAACGATCGCTAGCGCCGCGCACCAGCGCGCCGCATGCTCGCGCCAGTACGCGAGCGCGAGCAGCAGCACGCCGGCGACGAGCAGGCCGATCGCAAGAGAGGAGTACGAGTTCGCGACGTACCAGCCCATGAGAGGCGCGAACGTCACCAGCGCCCGCCGCCAGCGCGTCTCCCACAGCGCGAACAGGGCGACGAGATAGGCGCAGACGAAGACGCTCGGCACGTACTGAAGGTGCTGGTAGATGCTGAACGGCCCCAGGTCGTGGTAGAGCGCGCTCTCGTTGCGGCCGATCGAGCGCAGCAACTGCCAAGGAACGACCAGCGCGAGCACCGCGGCGAAGGCGACCGCCGCGGCGCGCAGGCCGCGGGCCGTAGCGCCGAACATCTGGCCGAGCACCAGCGCAAACGCAGGTAGCAGATACTGGAACAACAGGATCAGCTTGCGCGATTCGTACGTTACGTCGCCTCGGGTGACGACGATGCTGGTGAACATCATAACGACGAACAGGAAGAACATCGTCCCCAGGGAGATTGCCGCGTCGCGATAGCGCGCGAGCAGCACGATCCCGGCGAAGCACGTGGCGAGCGAGAGTGGAAGCGGCACGCTCATGATTCCGCCGCTCGTCTCCAGCAG
>WNFL01147579.1_pt6 | contig 10897 bp, 6 predicted proteins | sample 5400361 | NCBI WGS metagenome assembly WNFL01 (sample SAMN13153351, study PRJNA577476) | soil metagenome | isolation source: 40 cm soil on Douglas fir-dominated hillslope | place: USA:California | collected 2013-09-17 | reverse complement strand
GGCTGAATGCTAACGAGTACTTCAATAAAACTGCTCAGTTGTCCAACAAGCGACGCAACAGCCCCCAGTTGTACCGATACAACGACATCGGTTACCAAGTTGGCGGTCCGCTCAGGAAAGACAGGCTCTTCGTTTTCTGGAGTGAAGAATTCTATCGGCAATTCGTTCCTGTCGGCGGCGTCGCGCAATTCTATGTGCCAACGGATTTGGAGCGGCAAGGAGATTTCTCGAAGTCCACGGACGGAACGGGATCCCCGGTTGTCATCACCGGGCCAGGGATCACAAATAATGTGATCACGTCGGGAATCAATCCGGCAATGCAGGAAATCTTGAGCCTCTTCCCCGAACCCAACGTGAGCGGGTTTGGCGTCAACAATCAGAATTACAACTTTTCGCAGGCGCTTTCAGGCCACGCTCCGCGTCGCGAAGATATCCTACGTGTTGACTATCAGCTTAACGTCAAGAATCGCCTCTACGGTCGCTGGCTGCACAACTCCGAGACTGATTCCATGCCTTTCCTGCCGTTCCCGGGGCCGTTTGGTATTTTCGCCTGTTCGTCGTCGGTCCAGTTTCCTGGCGGCTGCACGCAGAACCACCCCGGCTGGAATTTCTCGGCGAACCTTGTCAGCACGATCGCCCCAACCGTGTTGAACGAATTCTCGGTGGGTCCCAGCCACTCCCTCTCGATCGCGGATGGCGTGAACGGGAACCTCTCGCTTGCCAAGAACGGTATTACCCTGCCGCTACTCTACCCCAGCACCACGATCCCGGACATGAATTTCGGGGGTCTTTCGAACGTGAACTTCCAAGGAGGCTACCTAGGCGCAACTCCCTGGAAACAGGCCAATACAACCATTAACGTGAACGACAACCTGTCGTGGGTGCGCCACAATCACACTTTGAAGACCGGGTTCTTCTACCAGCGAAGCAGAAAAGATCAGATTTCCTGGGGCAACCTCAACGGCCAATTTAGCTTCGGCAACGTCACCACTAACGGTTACAACTTGCAGGATCCATTTGCCGCAGAACTGTTGGGATACTTCCAGAGCTTCGGGCAATCCACTGCACGCCCGACGGGCTACTTCCGTTATAACCAGGCGGAGTTTTATGTTCAGGATACGTGGAAGATAACCTCACGCCTGACCCTTGATTACGGAATGAGGTTTGCGTGGATACCACCGCAATACGATGCCAAGGGTCAGATTGCGCTCTTCGATCCAGCGTCGTATGACGCGACCAAGGCTGTACAGATTGATTCCGGAGGCAACATAGTTCCAGGCAGCGGGGACTTGCTGAACGGCATGCGGTATACCAAAGGCGGTCAAATTCCGGACGGCGGGTGGAATAGTCGCGGCATCATGCCCGAGCCTCGGCTCGGATTTGCCTACGACGTTTATAGCAACCACCGGACGGTCATTCGCGGCGGTATCGGGATGATGCACGACCGGGTCCAAGGCAACCTGATCTTCAACACGGTGTTTAACAATCCCGCGGTCGTCCAGACTGCGCAGGTAGCTGCCGGCAATGTCTCCAACCTTCCAAGCATGGGGGGAAACTTCGGGACCTCGGTGCAGGGCGACAAGAACATCATTGGCGCGTCTAGAGATGGCAAAGTGCCGACGGTGTACAGCTATAGCTTCGGCGTGCAGCATGAAATTGCCAAGGGTACAACACTGGACGTGGCGTATGTGGGAACGATGTCGCGACACTTGGCAACGTCGCGTGACATCAACGCGGTTCCGTATGGGTACGCGTTTACGTTGGCGGCCCAAGACCCGAACAACTATCCTGGCGGTGTCGTGCCGGCCGTCGAGCCGAACCTGAATCCGGTTTACGCAGCAGCCGGCTACAACTACAGCGGAACCTACGCTTATGGACATCCGTCGTATACCAATAACGCGCTGGTTCCTTACAAGGGGTATGCGCAAATCGCATACCTGAAGTGGGATGGCACCTCCAACTACAACTCGCTGCAAACTTCTTTGCAGCGCCGCTTCAGCAAGGGCTTGACTTTCGGTGCGGTGTACACGTGGTCAAAGTCTATGGCGACTGCGAACGACGATGGGGACTGGCAGGACCCCTTCAATCCTTTGCTGGGCTACCGTGAAGCGAGCTGGGATCGAACGCACGTGATTGCTGCCAACTACGTGTATGATCTCCCGGGTGTAGCCAAACACTTTGGGGGGCCAAAATGGCTTTCCTATATTACTGACAACTTCCAGTTGAGCGGTGTGACACAGTTCATGACCGGATCACCGGTTCGCTTGGGCAGCTGGAGCGGGGAGCCGGGAGCTCTGGACGGCGGGAACATGTGGGGCATTATCCCGTACTTCTACACGCTCGATTCCAGCGGGAACTTCGTTATTCCCCCGGTCGGTAAGCGGCTAAAGGGATCGCAACTTCGTACCGGTGGAATGCAGAACTGGGATATGTCTCTGCTCAAGAATATTCGCTTAGGCTCTAGCGAGCGTTACTCCCTCCAGCTCCGCCTCGAAGCATACAACGCATTCAACCATCCGAACTTTAACGACAAAATTTATCCCACCACCGGCAATAACGGCGCAGGATTGGACTTCAACGGGCCGTTTGAGTGGCAGCCCGGCAACCCGATTGGTCTCACGAAGGCCTCCAACTGGGGGCAGAACTCCGATACGTACAACAACTCCGGAGGGCCTGGAGGTTTCCGTGTCGTTCAGCTCGGAGCGAAAATCTACTTCTAGGTAAGACTCGTTTGCAGCAGTGAACGGGATGAGTTCCTTAGAAGTGAGCGGAACCATTGCTCAGTCGCGGAGCTAAGAAGAACTACTGCGCTGTTAACTGCGACTGGAAGTTAGTTGTAACCAGAAAACTCGCCAAGCCGTGCGGTTTCCCTGGCCTTAGACAAAAATGCGACACTCCGTCCCCGAGTTCTAACGAAAATTCTCGACCAGCATGACTTGATCTTGCTCCGATCCGGGCTGATCGAATGCCACCGTCTTTCCGTCACGCGTGGCGCCCAGCCAGAAGGGCGCTATGTTCAAAACGCCCATGGCGGTCACCCGATGCGTTGCAAAATCGAAAAGGCTTACCACCGGCCTTCCCGTTCCCGACGGCTGCGCAAAAAGAATTCCCTGGTCAACCACCGACCAACTGGCCCACGTAGCCGGACGCACTAAGGGAGAAAGCAGTTTCTCCACGCCGCCTTCAGCCGGCACCTGCCAGATCTCTGGGTTGGCGTATTGGCTCTTGGCGTAATAAACGTACTTTCCATCTGGAGACGCGAGAGCCGCGTGTCCTCCGCGCGCGGTTACCTGCACTGGAGAGCCGCCCTCTGCCGGAGCTTTCCAGACCTGGAAATCGTGAGTGCGCGCCGATGCAAAGTACACCCATTTGCCGTCGGGAGACCAGCTCGGGCAATCGTTTTCCAGGTTGTCCGGCGCGATCAACCTCGGTGCTCCGCCCTGCACGCTCACCACGTAGATCGCACCCTTCCGGTCGAAGGCGATCGACTGACTATCGGGAGACCAGCGCGGCGTCCCCGTACCTCCAAGTGCGGTCAGTTGCACCGGATTGCTGCCATCGCGGTCACTCACCCAGATTTCCATGGTTCCCGAACGGTCCGACATATATACGAGCTTTTTCCCGTCCGGCGAGAACTGCGGGCCTGGTCCCTGATCGGTTTGGCTGGTGGAGGGCACCAGAATGTGCTGCTGGTTGCCTCTGGAGGACAAATCCATTTCCCAAATATTGAGACCTCGGGCTGCCCGTTGGTAGGCCATCCGGTATCCTCTTCGGGAAATCGTTGGGTAAAATCCGCCGTCGTTGATCTCCACCGGCGACTCTCTCGCATCCACCCCGGTTCTCCACAATCCGGGATGGCTGGCGCGAGAGGACGCGAAAATGACCGATCGGCTGTCCAACGACCATCGGGGAGGGCTGAGAATCCCTGCTTGATCTGTAGTGATTTGCGTGGCCTCTCCGCCACTCGTGGGAATAGCCATGATTTCGTCAGGAGATGCGCCTCTGCTGCTGCGAACAAAGAGGAGCCTCTGTCCATCTGGGGAGAACGCAGGCCCCCAGTCTTCCGAGATAGGGGGCGGTTCGGTCAGCCGGCGGACTGCGTGAGTCTCCAGGGACAGCAGGAAGATGCTGGCACCGCTGGCGAAAGCGATGGTCTTGCCATCGGGCGACCAATCCAGTTCGCCACGCGCCGGAGGTACGCCAGCGGTATCAAGTTTGCGTTCCTCAGCTCCTCCTAGAGTTACGGTTACAATCTCGTCTTTCTTGAAGAGCAGGCGTGCCTGTCCGCGGGCCAGGGGCACCAGGTAAATTTCGAATTCCTCTCTATTGGCGGAGCGGGAGAAAGCAATCAACTGCCCGTCCGGAGACCACACGGGGAAGCCGTCTCCTCTGTTGCTGGTGAGCTGTATCAGCTGGTCGCTATCGATCCCCTTGACAAAAATGCCCGAGTTTTCCGGTTTAGCGCTCTCACGGCGAAAAGCCACGTTGTGGCCATCGGGGGAAAATGCAGGTTCGTTCGTTTCGTCGGTAAGGGTGGTGAGGGGCCTGATGGGCTGGACAGGGGCGCTGGTGTCGCCAGCCTCAGCCCTTGAGCGCACTTTTTTCGTCACGAGTAGCCCGAAGGCAACGGCAAGAACTAAAACCAGGAACAGAACGCCACTCGCCACCAGCCGCCGCCCACCAGCCTTGACGCTTACCATGATTGGCATCTCCGCGGCCCCGTCCAGCGTTTGAACGGGAGGGATCCAAGGCGATGGGTTTGCAACAGGCTGTGCTACCAGCCTATCCGTTGCAGGCATGTCTACCTCAGGCCCATGCTCTGCCACCGGCCGGATCTCGGGCACTGGCCGAGTTTCGAGTTCAGGAGCTGGGAGTTCAGGAACTGGCTGAATTGAATTTTGCTCACCGACTTCCGCGATGAAGCGGTATCCCCGGCGCGGCAGCGTCTCGACGTACTTCGGAGCCTCGGCTGAATCGCACAGGGCTTCTCTTAGCCGGTTCACTGCCGCGTTCAGCCCGTGATTGAAGTCCACGTAGGTGTCGCCCGACCAAAGGCGGTCGCGCAGTTCCTCCCGCGTCACCAGTTCGCCCGGCTTGCTTAGCAGGATGGCCAGTATTTCAAAGGGCTGGCCAACCAGCTTGATTCTGCGCCCAAACTTCCACAGTTCGTGGGTATGCAGGTCCGCCTCGTATGGGCCGAACTGGACCCGATCTGAAGTCTTCCCATTCATTTCTTGCTGACCAGCTCCTCTTCGCATGTTTGGGTTACGAACTGTTGGACGTTTATGTTGCAGCGTCAGCGTGGCAGTTTTCTATCGTAGCGCACTTCGGGGTCGCAGTCCTCCTGCGTTTTCGCCATCGCCGCCACGCTAACACTTTTGCAATCAATGGTTTGCTGGATGACCTAAAAATGCCTCCGAAATAACCCAGCTTGTACACAGGAATGACGCCCGAGGAATTGAAGTAGCCGTATCCACATAGCAGACTTGAAACCGGGTTCGAAGGAAACCGGCGCCAAATCCAGAACCTAACGTGGGAGACTTACGATGAAAAGAACAACTTCACAAACTAAACTTGCAGCCGGCATCGCTTCTTTTGCGCTCCTAATTGCCCAAACATCCTTAGCTCAGAGCTCCCTGGCTCAGAGCTCCCTGGCTCAGACCTCGAAAGAGGAATGCAGTCTGGCGGTCGTGTCCCGGTTGGTGGGGGGCGCACAGCATGTATGCGATGGCAAAGTCGTGCAGGAGATGGCGCGGCGCGGGCATGTTTTTCAGCAAAATCAGCAAGGGATGGCATCCATCCTGGCTATTGGACCGGACTACAACGAAACCGAAGCTCTGAAATGGTTCGAACAAGCGGCGCAACGGGGATATGCTCCGGCGCAGGTCAACTTGGCCGTAATGTATGCGAATGGTTGGGGTACGCCAGCAAACTATGGCGCTGCCTTGCGCTGGCTGCGAGCAGCCGCCGACCAGGGTTTCGCCCGGGCCTATTACAACCTCGGGATTCTTTACCTGTATGGCAAAGGTGTACAGCAGGACTATGCCGAAGCGTTTCGCTGGTTTCAGAAAGGAGCGCAGGGCAATGACACTGATGCCCAAGTTAACCTTGGGTATATGTACGACCAAGGCTTAGGCTGTCCCCGCAGCGCATCGACTGCGGCGTCCTGGTATCGCAAAACCGCCGAGGCCGGGAATCCGCTCGGGGAGAACAATCTGGCTGACCTGTACCTGCGTGGTATAGGCGTTGCTCAGGACAGCGCGGAGGCGTTCCGCTTGTTCCAAAAAGCAGCAGCTGGGGGATCCACGGGGGCGCGAATCAAGCTCGGATATATGTATGCCGAGGGTCTGGGTACGCCAAAGGATCCAATGGCAGCGTACATGTGGGTCACGGCTGCAAGTCTCGGAGGCGATTCGAGAGGACAATACCTGCTCCCCTCGATTGAATCGTTCCTGACTCCGGCACAGATTTCCGCAGCGCAGGAGCGGGCCCATCGCCTGCGACTTGAAAGTGGGCATCAGCTTTCGGCCAAGGCGCTTGTGCAGTGAGGGGATCGGGTGAGATCAAATTTTCGCCTGCGGTGGGCTCGCAACGGCGATCTTCACAACGGCGGTCTATTGATGCTCTGACTTGGAATCTTCGATAGGTGAGCGCCCAATGAACGTGTACAGGGCGAGCATGGTTAGGCAGCCCAGCCAGGGTACAAATAGTCCTGTCTTCAGACCGCCGAATCTCGTGGAGACAGAGCCCACCAACCAAGGAAGAGTGGCGCCCCCAAACCCAGCCAAGGCAAACATGGCTCCGCCAACGCGCGGAGCCGTGCCAAAACGGAGCGACAGCAGAGAGATGTTGATGGGAAACACCGACGCCAAACCCAAGCCAGTGACTGCCACTGCGATCAACAAAATTCCGATCGTGTGGGCTGCCAGTAGGACCGTTACTCCGCAGGATGCGATCACCAGACCGATGCTCGCCATTTCTTTTTCCCCAATGGAGCGCAGAAGCCTGGGTGCCAGCGCCCTGCCGGCGAGCAAAGCGCCCCAAAAAAAAGACGGGGTCAATGCCCAGAGTGTGCCCGGGACGGTCTGCATGCGTTGGACGTAGGACGCAACCCAGCCCCCAACGGAGTTTTCAGTTCCAACATAAAGAAAAAAAAGAGAACCCAAGAGGAATACGAAAGGGTTCCGCCAAGCGCTGGAGATCGTCCCGGGCGTGCGTTCCGATTGCCGTACATCGGGAAAGACAAGAAAAGGAAACGCCAGGAGCGCGGCAAATAGGGACAAGGCGGCTGCAATTCCGAGCAGAAAGAATTGGGTACGACCAGAAACAGCGAGGGCTCTGACCGCAAAGGGACATCCCGCAGCTCCAATGCCCCACGAAAAATTCAGCCAGTTGAGCGCGGCCGCTCGCCGGTGAGGATTCAATTCTGCGATGACCAGGTTGGCCGGGGGAATTGCCAAGCCTAGGCCAATGCCGTAGCCGAAAACGGCCAGGATTCCAACGGGCCAGTTCGCGTGCGCCAGGATGGCGACACCCACGGCCATCGCGCCCAATCCTGTGATCAGCGCAGCCCGGTACCCGCGAGCCTGGACCACAAAGCCGGAGAGGGCTACCCCCAGCATTGAGCCGGAGAACTGGGCGGTGAACAGCGAACCAGCCTGCGCGTCGTTGAGCAACCAGCGTGAGGAGAGCACGGGAAGCATGGGACCGAGGAGTGTGGTCATCACTCCGGTGAGCACGAAGGCGGCATGGATCACCAGAGGCGTTGCGTTCGAAGGTCCGTCCTCTGGCTTCATGGCATCAGACTCGCCTGCCGTTTGGGCTTCGTGTATAGCGGGGTCCGTGCTCACTTCGCTTTCCTGCGGCCAATCTCCTGTACTCGCAACGTTCCAGTCGATTTGCGGACGATCAGTTCCGGCTCGACTGTGATGAGCCTCGGGAAGGAATCCGAGTTGGGCCGGGCAATGCGCTGCAGCAAGTGCTCAGCGGCGATGACCCCCATCTTGCGCAGGGGTTGTCTTACGGTCGTCAGTCCTGGGTTTTGAAACTGAAACATCCTCGGGAACCCCGAGTCCCGCTTCCCTCAGAGCGCGAATGGCGCCGATAGCGGAAATGTCGTTGAAGCTGAAGAGTGCAGTAAAGGGTTTGTGCTTGGCCAGCAGCTTTTGGGTCACGTGGTAGCCCAAATCCGGTGTAGGATCGTCGCCGCGCAATTGAGTGGTGAGTTCAGGATAGATCGTCAAATCGAGCCGAGCGGCCGATGCCAGGATGGCATTCCAGCGTACTTCCGTATCGGAACTAAATTCCTGGCCTTTGATGAACGCGATGCGTCGATGCCCCTGTTTCACAAGATGCTCCAGCGCGAGTTCTGAGGCTCGAGCATGGTCCAGCAAGATGTTGGTTACACCTTTCACTTCATTGTGTCCGGAGATGGTTACGACGGGGATCGGCAAATCGTCGTGGGTCCAGGGTGTATCCACCGCAATGAGCCCGTCAGCCGATCGAGCGAGGAGCAGTTTAGGATATTCATCAATGAGATCTTTCCGGTGCCGGTGGCTGGCCACAAAATAGAAGTAGCCTTCCCGCAGAAGGTGGTCTTCAATGCCGCTCATGACCATCGCGGCATAGCCTTCGCTTACCTCGGGCACGATGACGCCAATGATGAAACTGCGCTGCGTACGTAGCGAACGAGCCACAAAATTAGGACGATAGTGATATTTGTGGGCGGCCGCGAAGATGCGGTCTTTGGTTTCCTGGGGGATGGAATCAGCGACCGCCGACCGGTTCATCACGAGAGAGACTGTGGCCGGGGAGAGTCCGAGGCGGTCGGCCAAGACCTTTAAGCTCACTCTTTTTGCGGGTTTCCCAGGCCGGGAGTGAGTGCTCGACGATTTTCTTGGCGACACGATGGGGCAGTGTCCCATAAGCTTGGCTCCAAGGCAAGCACAGACTCAGGGCCCGAAGCCATTCGTCTCGCGAAGTTGCCGCAAAATTAGGAAGTCGCCCACACTCTTAGCGACCCGGCTCTGTCTTCTTGGTTTCCTCGTTGAGATGGTCCAGCATCCTTTGGATTTCCGGATTCGACATGAACTGCTTCCACACAAGCCCCGTCCGGTAGTTCTCAATCATCACAACAATCGGAGCCTGATTGAGGCCCGCATAGACGGGAGCAATCCAGTTCTGAGTGGGATTGAAGGCATCGCGCGGGCCATAAATATCCCACACGGTTGCGCCGAGGTCGCGGTAAAAGTGCTTGAACGCGGTCATGGATTCCTCCGGCGTATAGGGGAAGGATGCCAAAGCCCCGGTTGGGGTGATCGTGCCCGTGCTGCTGGTCTCATCCGGAGCGTGGGGCACGTAACCCGAGGGTCCGTCACTCGCGGTTAAATGAAGATGAGGAAGAAGACCAGAAATGTAGCAGCGAAATTTTGCGCGAATCCGATATATCCGGAGTGTCGGGATCGTGGCATGAGACTTTTGTCCTTGGCTTGATGGGTTGTTCTGCCCGGCGAAAGGCTATCAATTTGAGCGGAAACCCACTTTTTGCATGGCAATCTGCGCGTTCGAATTCTTCATGAACGTGTCCCAGACGAATCCGGTCCGCTGATTTTCCGCCATCAGCAGGGTGATGCCAACGTCGATGCCAATCACGTCCGGGTTGTACCAGCCGGTTAGTGGATTGAAAGCATCCACAAAGCCGTAGCGCCCCCACGCTCCCTTGTTGCCGTAGCGACCGCGGACGTTGCGCAAGACTTTCATGCAATCTTCAAAAGCAAAAGGAAGCGAGCCGCCCGTGGCACAGGGTACGACCGTGCCATCCAGGTCGCCTTGCTCGGGCGGGCCGCCCCAGGCGCGATAGCCGTGGGCGCTGTCAGACGCGCTGATGCCCCAGAGGCTGTCGCTGTAGTCGGGGAATCGGTCGTGCAGTGACATGCAGAAGAGCTTGTGCGCCTTTGTTGCCTTCACGGAGTTTTCGAAGAAGTCGGCATGGGTGTCGTGTTTGTGGCGAAAATCAAACCATGCCTGCGAGTACTGATGGGTGAAGATCGGGTCATTGCCAGAAATAAATTCGAGTCCTTGATATCGAATCACGGGCCGCTTCCACGCATCCCAGGTTTCTGCAGGGACAGGATGCGTGGGGGAGCCGATTGCAAGGAGATAGATCATCATCAACTCGCAGTAGTGTTCCCACCGCGCCTCCAGGAATCCGCTTTCGGGATGCCAGCCCATGGAAAACGTCCGGCCCCCGTTGAGCATCCATGGCCAGTCCACGCGCTCGTAGATCTTCGTGGCAAGATCCTTGATTTTCGGCTCGGCAAAATGTTGACGTGCGGTCAGTACGCCGCAAAGAAGCAAGGAAGAGTCAATCGAGGAGAGTTCGCACTTCTCCCAGCGCGCTCCGGTGTTGACGTCGTGGAAGTGATAAAAGAAGCCGTGTTTGTGCGGCATCTCTTTCCAGAGGTACCGGAGGGTGCTCTGCACGCGCTCTACGATGTCTGCGTGTTTTTGGTAGGCGCGTTGATCGGCAATGCACAGACCCGTCAAGCCAAAACCGGTGGAAGCGATGCTGGCCATGAGACGCTTTTCGTTGCCGCCGTTCAGTACGGCACGATCCAGAATCTGTCCAGTTTTTGGGTTGGCCTGCTCCCAGAAAAAATTGAAACTTGCGCGCTGGATTTCGTCGAGGAACTTTTCATCGGTGCCACCGTAGGGCAGGTCCGTGGGCTCGACAAAAGTCTTTTTCTGTGCGAATCCGGAAGCAACCGTGGCTAGCGGAAAAGCGGCCAGTCCAAGAGCGGAGAATCGCAGCAACTCACGGCGTGTAAGGTTATTGCGTTCCATATACCACAGTCCCTCCCTAGGGAAGAATTTCGAGCGTGGCGGGCGTACCGCTCAC
>WNFL01002694.1_pt1 | contig 10899 bp, 11 predicted proteins | sample 5400361 | NCBI WGS metagenome assembly WNFL01 (sample SAMN13153351, study PRJNA577476) | soil metagenome | isolation source: 40 cm soil on Douglas fir-dominated hillslope | place: USA:California | collected 2013-09-17 | reverse complement strand
GTGACCAAGACCCGGTCGTAGAGTTCGTCGCGCGGCTGTTTGTCGATCTCCATGGTGACTTTGACCTGTTTGCCGACAGTCGCCATCTTGAGCACTTTGGTGTTAAGACGAATTTCTTTAAAGGTTTTTTGCGCCGCGCGCGCCACCGGGCGAACGAGATCGGCATCGACACCGGTGAGAATCCCCGGCAGCGCTTCCAAGACGACAACTTGGCTGCCGAGGGCGGCATAAACCGTACCGAGTTCCATACCGATATAACCGCCGCCGACGATCAAAAAGTCTCGCGGTACATCGGGTAGCTCTAACGCTTCCGTAGAGGTCATCACTCGCTTGTTGCCTAGATCAAAGGCGGTGGGCATTGCCGGTTTGGAGCCGACCGCGATGATCGCTTTTTCGTAGCGAATAAATTTTTGTCCTTCGCTGGTTTCAACCCGCAAGGTTTGCGAGTCCTCGAAGTGGCCGCGGCCATGGATCACTTGAACATTGCGATGCTGCGCCAACCCTTTGATGCCCTGGCCAAGTTTGTCCAGGATCGATTCTTTCCATGCCCTGAGTTTGGCGAGATCGATTTTCGCTGGGGCGAATTCGATGCCGCGGTGCGCCGACTCTTTGGTCTCGCGCAACAATTCCGTCGCGTGCAGCAACGCTTTTGACGGAATGCAGCCGACGTTTAAACAGATGCCGCCCAAACGCGGATTCTGCTCGACGAGCGTTACCTTTTTGCCTTTATCGGCGGCGTAGAACGCCGCGGTATAACCGCCCGGTCCGGCGCCAAGAACGAGGATTTCAGTGGTGATAGGTTCCATAGTGAAGCTATTTTAACGCGAGTGCGGATTCTTCGAACTTTTCCAGGCCGGCAATGATGTCTTTGAGAAAACGTACCGCGTCGGCGCCGTCGAGGACTCGGTGATCGTAGGCGAGGCAAAGCGGCAGCATCGAACGAATAGCGATCTTGCCGTCGATCGCCACAGGGCGGGCTTGGCCCTGGCCGACGCCCAATATCGCCACCTGCGGCGCATAAATGATCGGTGTAAAATGGCCGCCACCGATGCTGCCCTGATTGGAGATGGTAAAAGTTCCGCCTTGTAGTTCGTCGATCGAAATCTTGCGCTGACGGGTTTTATCCGTGAGCGCATGGAGCTCTTGGGAAAGTTGCAATAAAGACTTCTTGTCGACATCGCGCAAGACCGGCACGATCAGACCGCCTTCGCTGTCTACCGCCACGCCGATGTGGCAGTAGTCTTTGAAAACGACTTCCAACGTGGTTTCGTCTATGCTCGAGTTGGCGCGCGGATGTTTCTTCAATGTCTTGCCAAGGACGGCGAGTAAAAAGGACGTCAAGGTTAAGTGCGCGGCTTTTTTTTCGTAGGCAGCCGCGTGTTTTTTTCGCAGAGCCAGGAGCGCCGTAATGTCGGCGTCGGCAAATTGATTGATCTTGGGAATGGTCGTCCAAGATTCAACCATGCGCCGGGCGACCGTGCGCCGTAGCGGCGACATTTTTTCGCGGCGGACCGGTCCCCATTTGGCAAAGTCGATCGCTTCCGCTGGCTTCGGTTGTGGTGCCGTCGTCGTTGGCGACGTTGCGGTTGCAGGTTGAAACGCCAGTTGTTGTAATTTTTGAATGTAAGCACGGACGTCGGCAAGATTGATTCGACCGCCGGCGTCGCTGCCTTTGACGCGGGTTAAATCGATATCCAGTTCGCGGGCGATTTTTCGAATCGACGGTGGCGCTGGCGGTGGCACGCCGCTCTTCGATTCGTAGCGATAATCGGCCGCGCCGGCCTCTGCTGGAGTCGATACCGTCCGAGGCGACGTGGATGGTGCTGCTGGCGCTGCTACTTTTGTTGAAGCTTCATTCGGAAGCGGAGCGGCCTTTTGGGTTGGCGCCGCGGTGGCAGCAGCGGCGCCGCTTGTTTCAATCGCAATCAAGGCCTGGCCGACGGCGACTTCCATGCCCTGTTTGACGTAAATTTTTGTCACCACGCCCGATTGCGGCGCGGGAATCGAACCGACGGCTTTTTGGGTTTCCAACTCCATGAAGGGTTGGTCTTTTTTTACTTCTTGGCCCTCGGTAACCATGATGCTAACGACGGTGCCGCCCTCGACACCTTCAGCGAGTTGGGGAAGTTTTACGTCCATGGGAAAAAGTCGCCGCTGTCCTTCGCAAAGTTAGATATAGAATGGGAATGGTTTGTCGGGATCGACTCCGAGTTTTTTGATTGCGTCGTGCACGACGGAGGCGGGAAAGGCTTCTTTTTTGTGCAGAGCGTAAAGCGTAGCAATCGCGGTCGACTCGGCGTCGACCTCGAAGAAGCGCCGGAGATTGGCGCGCGTGTCGCTGCGTCCGAAGCCGTCCGTGCCCAGCGTCGTCAATCCGCCGGGCACCCACGGCGCAATTTGATCGGCAACCATTTTCATGTAGTCCGATACCGCCACGAAAACGCCTTCCTCATCACGCAAGACGGTTTCGAGATACGACTGACGCGGTGTCGCCGCCGGATGGAGCATGTTCCAGCGCTGCGTTCGCAACGCATCGCCGCGCAGCAGTTTGTAGCTGGTGACGCTCCAAACGTCGGCAGCGATATCGAATTGTTCGGCGAGGATTTCTTGGGCGCGCAAAGCTTCGCGGACGATCGGCCCGCTGCCAAAAATATGCGCCTTATACTTTTTACCTTTGGTGGCGGGTTTCAGTTTGTACAATCCTTTGAGGATGCCGTCTTCGGCGCCTTCCGGCATCGCCGGCATCGGATAGGCTTCATTGTACAAAGTTAAATAGTAAAAATGCTCTTCGCCCTCGGCATACATACGGCGCAGACCGTCTTTGATTATGACCGCGATCTCGTAGCCGAACGCGGCGTCGTAAGTCAGCAGCGTTGGAATGGTGCTCGCTAATAAGTGGCTGTGGCCATCCTGATGCTGTAATCCTTCGCCATTTAACGTCGTCCGACCGGCGGTGGCGCCAAGGAGAAAGCCTTTGGCTTTGCTATCTGCGGCGGCCCAGATGAAATCGCCGATGCGCTGGAAGCCGAACATCGAATAGTAGAAATAGAACGGGATCATGTTGATGCCAACGTTGGCGTAAGCCGTTCCGGCGGCGATGAAGGATGACACGGCGCCGGCTTCGGTGATGCCCTCCTCGATAATCTGGCCATCTTTGGTTTCGTTGTAATAAAGCAACGTCTCGCGATCCACCGGTTCGTAAAGCTGGCCCTTCGAAGAATAAATGCCAATCTGGCGGAACAACGAATCCATGCCAAATGTCCGCGCTTCGTCAGGAATGATCGGGACAATCTGTCTACCGATAGCCTCGTCGCGAAGCAGTTTGGTGAGCAAGCGCACGGTCGCCATCGTCGTCGACATGGAATGGTCGCCTGAACCCTTGAGGAATTCGGCGTATTCACTCGCGTCCGGAACTTTCAACGACTTTGCTCTGACCTTGCGCTCCGGCAGAAAACCGCGCAGCGCTTTACGTCGTTCGAGGAGGTACTGGGTTTCCGGGCTGTCGAGGGGAGGACGATAGAAAGGGGTTTCGACCACTTCCTCGTCTGGCAGCGGAATGTCGAAACGGGTGCGAAACTCGCGCAGCTCGCGCTCATTCAATTTTTTTTGCTGGTGTGTGATGTTGCGCCCTTCGCCGGCTTCACCCAAGCCGTAGCCTTTAACGGTTTTTGCAAGGATTACCGTCGGTCCGCCCTGGTGTTCGACGGCGGCTTTGTAGGCAGTGTAGACTTTCTTCGGGTCGTGACCACCGCGCAGTAAGCCATGAATTTGTTCGTCAGTGAGATGGTTGACCATCTCAGCCAACTCGGGGTATTTGCCGAAAAAGTTCTTGCGGGTGTAGCTGCCGGGTTCGACAGTATATTTCTGATACTCGCCGTCGACCGCTTCTTCCATCCGTTTGAGTAAAAGTCCTTTGCTGTCAGCCGCCAGTAGGGGATCCCAGTCCGAGCCCCAGATGACTTTGATGACGTTCCATCCCGCGCCGCGAAACATCGCTTCCAGCTCCTGGATGATTTTGCCATTGCCGCGAACCGGTCCATCAAGACGCTGTAGGTTGCAGTTGACGACCCAAACCAGATTGTCGAGATTTTCCCGGGAAGCGAGTGTCAGCGCGCCGGAGGATTCCGGTTCATCCATCTCGCCGTCACCCGCGAAACACCAAATCCGCGGTTCCTCATAGGCCAACAAACCGCGGCTCTTCAAATAACGAACAAAGCGCGCCTGGTAAATCGACATGATCGGCGCCAGCCCCATCGATACCGTTGGGAACTGCCAAAAGTCCGGCATCAAATAGGGATGCGGATACGACGATATGCCGCCGACGGGCGATAACTCTTGGCGAAAGTGATGCAGCTTTGGCGCGTTGATGCGCCATTCGACATAGGCTCGGGAGTAAGCCCCAGGCGAAGCGTGGCCTTGAAAATAGACCATGTCGGCGTAGTGATCGTTGTCAGCGCCGCGAAAAAAATGATTTTGCCCTACTTCATAGAGCGTGGCGGAAGAAGCGTAGGTGGAAATATGGCCGTTCGCCTTAACCACCATCGCCATGGCGTTCCAACGAACATAACTTTTGATGCGCCGTTCAATTTCGCGGTTGCCAGGGTAGGGCGGTTCTTTTTCCGGCGGAATCGTATTGATATAAGGAGTGCTCACCGTGTGCGGGATCTTGATGCCAGACTCGCGCAAGCGCACGGCGAGCTCTTCGAGCAGCAAAGAGGCTTGTTCCGATTGTTCGTTTTTTAAAATATATTCAAGAATGAATTCAAGCGAAGCGTTCCATCGATGGCCATCGCTTTTGGCCGCTTTGCTGGAGTGGTTTTCTTCGTTAAGCGTGGTGAGCTCGCCATTATGAGGCTTATTTTCGTTATCCATCCAGCGGCGTCCTTTTTTTTAAAGAGACAACAAAAGCGGACCAAAATCAACTGTAGCTCATGAAATATCTCGATCTTACATTTACCGATCCCGCGAGTAATTTGGCCTGTGATGAAACGTTGTTGGAAATGGTCGAAGCGGACGATTGCATTGACGGAATATTGCGAGTTTGGCAGCCAGAATCTTATTTCGTTGTGCTCGGCCATTCGAATCGGCTCGGCGCTGAAGTCAACATATCGGCTTGCGCCGCGGCAAAGGTCCCTATATTACGGCGAATCAGCGGCGGCGGCACGATTTTACAAGGGCCAGGCTGTCTGAATTATTCCTTGGCGCTCAACAGTGAAGCTCATGGGATCAAAAATGTCGTGGCCGCGTTTCATTACGTACTCGATCCTCATCGGCAACTGATTGGTAGCTTAATGGGTACGGAGATTTGTATAGATGGCATCAGCGATTTGACCTCGGCGGGTCGAAAATTTTCCGGCAATGCGCAGTATCGGAAGTCGCGGGCGGTACTCGTTCACGGGACGTTTTTGCTAAATTTCGATTTGTCGATGATCGGGCGTTGTTTGCAAATACCGCCGAAGCAGCCCGAATACCGTTTGAATCGCAGCCATCGCGATTTTGTCACAAACCTAAATATCGAACCGCGTTGCGTTCTCGAATTACTAAGCGAATGTTGGAAAGCTGATGGAAAGCTGAACGACATCCCGTGCGAACGAATCGACTCCCTGGTAAGAAGCCACTATGGAACGGCTGATTGGACGCGGAAATTTTAGCTGTTCATAAAATCTATGCTTCTTAATGATGCGCTAATTGGCGAAATCTCTGGGAGTGAAAATTGGTGGCGGTGGTAGGATTTGAACCTACGACGCCGCGGATATGAGCCGCGTGCTCTGACCAACTGAGCTACACCGCCGGGAGCCACTCAAACTATGATGAACTGGAGGAGGAGGTCAAGCGGCCGTCAAGACTATGCTCGAATGTCTTTCCACTTTCGTTGCACGGAACTGCGAGTGACGCGCTTTTTCCCTCGACTAATCTGGTAGGTGACTTTCTCATCTACATCTAGACATGTCAACATGTTGCCGTAGACAAGACCGGTGTCCAAACCTATCTTGTAGGGCAAATCATAGAACACGGTGGGCTGCGGGGTATGGCCAAAAAGAATCGTATAAGGCAGTGAATGGCTGGCATAAATAAATTTATTGCGAATCCACAAAAGCTCATCATCGGTTTGATTGACCCATGCTTTGGCTGGATCGATTCCCGCATGAACGCATAAAATGGGGGACATGAGAAAGAAGGACTGCAAGCATTGGTAGAATTCCAAATGATCGGAAGGAATCTTCGACCGCGCGACCTCCGCTTCGGGCTTGGTTTCTACAACGCCGTAACTTTCGAGCGTCGCGGTTCCGCCATTAAGGAGAAACATGTCTCCATGAGCGCCACTAATGCCGAGGAAGGAAAGAAACATATCTTCGTGATTGCCTTTGAGAAAAACGAATTCGACGTCGCTTAACCGCGACCTCAGTCCGAGCAAGTACGATACGACTCCTTGCGAGTCAGGCCCCCGATCAATGTAATCGCCGAGAAATACGACTCGATCACCCGCGGCTAATGGCAAAGCGTCGATCAGGTGCCGCAGTTCGTTTGCGCAGCCATGAATGTCGCCAATTACATAACTCTTCATGTTGACAGAATCGTAGGATACTCTGAAAGACTGTGCAATCCAATGAATCGTGTCCAATGAAAAAAACTTCAAGCGCTCAATATCGTTACGATGGAGCTTCGTTAAAATGAAATTTCGCGAGATATATACGAGCCATTTCATGATCGTCGGCCTGGTGTGTGTAGTTCTCGGTGTCGGCAATTGGACGGTGGGAACGATCGAATCGGGCAAATATCAAGCTTTATTGAGAAAGACCACGCAAACCGGATTAGAAGAAACCTATCGAAGCTTTCGCGAACTGGATCAACAGAAAAACGAGGAAGTGCTACGGCCGATAAATGAAGATCGGGAAAAATATAACGCCGCGCGGGTTAAGCTCAATTTTTTCTTTATCGTTCTGACCGGCGGAAGATTGCTATTTGCAATTGGTACGTTGCTATCACTCTCGACAGCGATCCGGTTGATTCGGCGCGATGCCCAGATGAAAATTAAAAAAGCTGCGAGTCTGACGGAGTGACTTTTGGTGTGACAGTTGGCTGAAGAGGCGTTTACTACTTAGACGGTTTTGATTTTTGATATTTGCGGTAGTCATACCCAGTAGCCATTGCTAGCAAGATATCTTCCATTCCGCCGCTTTTTTCCCGTCTCAAGATCAGCAGTCGGTCATAGAATTCCTTAAAATCTTTGTAGACGCGTTGATTGTCGTCGGTATTTCTTAGATAGAAGTCCTTAATTCTAGTCACGGTAAATCTCAGGGCCGAAAAGCGCAGCTCGTTCGGGAAAGAATCCCATTCCGGCAGCGACAGTGGCCGCAAACTCTCATACCCAGAGATTAGCGCTTCAAAGCGATCGATTTGGTAGCGATCATCCAGAAAGCAGAGGGCATTTACAGCGGTTGCCAGATCGTAAATCAACTTGCCACGGCAAGCGGCCTCAAAATCCATTACGCCCGTAAGGCGATTGCTCTTGAATTTAACGTTGTCAGGGAATAGGTCACCGTGGATGGTGCCTTTCGGCAAGTTATTGTCGAGATAGTTTTCAAGATAACCAAATTCATCATCTAAAACTCGAATGATGTTTTTCAAATGCGATGGTAATTGACGTCGGACGTCTCGATAAATAGAGACGATTCGATTAAAACCAAAACGATTATCGATACCTTTTTTATAACTTCTACCGATCAAATGAAGGTTGGCTAAAGTGTGCCCTAACGCATTCAGATGAATAGAGCTAATCGCTTCCACTGTCAGCTCGGCACCTTCGATGTGGCGGCTGACGGTGAGGCACTTACCTTGAACCTCAATATGAAATCGGCCGGTCTTAGTTTTTAACGGTTGGGGGCAGGGGAAGTTCTGCTTGCGCAAATGAAACAAGAGGTCGAGCTCCTGTTTCACTTCGACCTCGCTTTTTACTTCGTCAATTTTGGCAAAAAAACGGCCGCGCTTGGTCTCGATTAAATAGTGGGTGTTGACCGAGCCACTCTTAATCCCCGTGAATGAAACCAATTCAGCCAAAACAAATTCATCGACAATCTTAATGATGTCCTTTTTGGTTAGTACTGTATAAATAGCCATCCGGTCACTTTCGTAATTCTGGACTTGTTGGGATTAGGACTCCCCCCTTAATAATCGACAGCCGGAAGAATCCCTAACTCCTTTATTTATAATGAAAAAACAGGAAAAGGTCAAGGTGTTTATAAAAATGTCGTTATTAACTAGATGGTTACCGTCTGGAGCTATGGCGATTCTTTAGGAGGTTTGCCATCCAATTAGTCAGAAAACTCAGACTCCAACCATAGCTAAAGGCAGAAGGCATTCATCTCTACCGCAGCTAATTTTGATTGATGATAAGGCCATGTGTGACGTTTAGATTTCCCAATTCTGCTTTTTTCCTTGACAAGAACGCCATTATTTCCTTACTCTCTGCGCCGAATTGAAAGGGGCGGCGTTCGCTTTGTGATCGCATTGTTGACTGCGCGTGTGGTTCAAGCAGGGAATGTGGTTTCGCTCCTCAGAATGCAATCAAATTGAAGTTCCGCTAGGGATTTATGATTCAAGGATGTTATACAAACGGGAGGATTGGTAAATGGCGAATGGCAAGGTGAAATGGTTTAACAATTCGAAAGGTTATGGTTTTATCGAGAAAGAAGGTGGCGGTGACGTCTTCGTTCATTATAGCGCAATTCAGGGAGACGGTTTTAAAACTCTGAATGAAGGTCAAAGTGTGGAGTTCGAGATCAGCCAGGGAGACAAGGGACCGCAGGCTGTCAATGTCGTGAAGACTTAATTAATTCCGCTCATCAATTGCCAATATTTCCGCGAGTTATGATTTAGCGGCTTTCTTCCCTCCTAATGCAAGGGCGACAATTTTCCCGCCATCAATGTGTCTTAGGGGAATGCGAGTGTTTTACTCGCCCCCGAGGTGCAAGTGTAATTCGGTGAGTACATTTGTTTAAAATGCGCATTAGTAGTAACTTCTCCGTAAGTAGGAACGAATCCACTAAGGACGCGCACGAATGGAACAAATCAATTCAACTGAGAAACGTTTTGGGCAAGATAAATTGCTTGCTGATACCGTTGTCTTGACGCGCCTTGATAAGGCGGTTGGTTGGGCGCGTAAGTATTCATTGTTCCCTTATCCGTTTGCCACTGCCTGTTGCGCGATGGAGTATATGTCGTTATCGATGTCGCCTTATGATATCGACCGGTTTGGTGCATTACTTCCTCGCTTTAGTCCCCGCCAAGCCGACCTTTTGATGGTTATCGGTACGGTAAATCATAAGTTGTCGCCGGTATTGAAGCGGGTCTACGAACAAATGTCCGAACCGAAATGGGTCATGGCTTTCGGCGCCTGCGCAGCCAGTGGTGGTTTCTATGATAACTATGCCACGGTTCAAGGAATTGATCGAATTATTCCTGTGGATGTTTATGTGCCTGGTTGTCCGCCCAGGCCGGAGGCGGTTCTCGATGGCTTGATGGAGTTGCAGAATCGCATTATGCACCAGAAGCATCCGGTGGTTTAGCTCTACCAAGTTGAGAGTCCCAGATTCGGCGGAGTGCCGTCCGATCAGGTTCTGTCGTTGCCAAACTCCGATGAAACGTTACTAAATGGTTGAAGAAGAGAAAGATCCACTAACCTCGGTGCGTGGTGATTATTATCACCAGGGAGTTGTTACCAAATTATTTCCGTCAAACAACATGGGGGTCGTGCGCACGGAAAGCGGGCGAGAGCTGACATTTTCTTACGAGTTAGTCGTCATTAGCGGCGCGGCTAAGTCACCTCTCGAACTCAAAGTCGGTGAGCCGGTGGGTTATGATTTGGGTTGGACATCGAACGGTCTGCGAGTCACGAAGATTAAAACGTATCCAAAAACGCCGCAGTGACGTAGCAGCGTCTTGGTCAAAAGGGCAGTGACGTCAGTGCGAGAATTTGGCGACCGAGTATCTCTCCAACAAAAACTCCCAATAGCGCGATGTAAAATAGCCCTGTGGCGGCCATGGTGTGCGGTATAAGCAAAGTGCGCCAAATCATCCACGACAATATTAAAGGCGCTGCCTGGCCGACGACGATGCGCGTTACTAGCAAGGTCGCGTGGCGTTGCCAGAGGCGCTCCAGCCCAACGACACTTTGCGAGTTGCCGAGATAGTGGAGAGAGAGCGGCGCGAGCGCAAAAAAGGCGCACTGAAGGACGAGCGTAAGAACGAAGAACTTGTAGATTCTTATGAATGGTTCCAAGCTTTGCCCGGTGTCGATTAAATACCAGTGACCGATCAACATACCGACAGTAACGCTGCCAAGTAATAAAGATGACAAAATGAATGTCCCTGGGTATACGATCGTTTCAACCGACCAAAACCCGGAATTGTAGAAGCTGTGGGTACTGAGAATCAGTCCGGCTAGGCCGGTTAAAAGCGACGTCGCAAAACTGCGGGCGCGAAAGACTTGGCGATCTCCCCACAAAGAGAAGATGTAGCAGGTAAACGCGCCGATAAAGGCGACGTGAAAGAAAACCTCCAGATCAAGCGCCATGCTGTTTTGCTGCTGCAAGCTGCGCCAGTAAAAAGCGCTTTTTCCCCAGAGCCCGATAAGTGCGATGACGTAAAGCACGCCGGCCGTCGATTTATAAAAGGCGCGTTCGATTTCATGAAACGGCGTGCCCGCTAGGGCAAAGAGCCCGCCTAGCGCGACTTGATAGAAGAAGATTAAAAAACTGCTTGAGAACCCCTGCATCGTGTTAGCTTTTTGGTAAGGGTTCACTCTGCTTTTCGGCCAGATGCATACATACTGCGCCGTTAAGAAATTTTCGTACTGAGACGTGAATGAATCCCGCACGATTGATCATTCCCGCCACTGCT